>Ga0209656_10000599_pt1 | contig 23751 bp, 28 predicted proteins | sample BogFormECP12_OM2_FD_188239 | JGI IMG/M metagenome (GOLD analysis project Ga0209656, IMG submission 188239) | Bog forest soil microbial communities from Calvert Island, British Columbia, Canada - ECP12_OM2 (SPAdes) (version 2) | ecosystem: Environmental > Aquatic > Freshwater > Wetlands > Bog ... | reverse complement strand
CCGGCTTGCCTCCCGGTTATTTCGTCGGCGCATCGCGATTGTGGACAACACTAACGCCCGTGGGCAAACCCCTTGCTTTCTGCTGATGGGAGCAATCGGGACATAGCCGATATGCGACAATGGCGCAACACGGGGCGCGCCGGCGGGCAATGGCGTCGCGGGTGTTGTGAAGGAGATTGTGGACCGCTCGGGCCTGCAGTACGCGGCGGCTGCCTGCGTCATCGTCGGCGGCTTGCTGGTCGGTGGTCCCGGCCTTGTCGCCGCTCTGGCCGACACCGGTGGCGTCGGCCAACATGACGGCGGCGGCTCCCATCCCGGCAGTGGCGGCGGCCTCAACCGCGACAAGACGACCGGCGTCACGGAGGGAACCACGAGCCCGCAGCGGGGCGACAACCCGGGCCAGCGCCGTCCCGGCCAGTGGCCCGGGGGAGACAAACCCGGGGGAGACAAACCCGGGGGAAACAAACCCGGGGGAGACAAACCCGGGCAGGGCGACGGCTCCGGCGCCCACGATCCCTGCGACGACGGCGGCAACGGCGGGGACGGGGGAGTCGGCACCCCGCCTCCCGGCAGCGGCAGTGGTCCGTCGCGACACCACGGCCGGCGGCCGCCGCCGGTGATCACGCCGGGCCCACCGCAGCAGCCTCAACCGGGCCCGGTCGAGCCCGACATTATCGGTGCGACGGCAGGACCAGCGGAGGCCCCTGCACCGGAAGCCGGACCGCCGGTGTTGACGCTGCCCTTGGTCGTGCCGCCCGAGCCTGCGGTCGGCGGCGTCGGCCCCGGCCCGCGCGTCGAGCTGCCCCGCGGGACGCCCGGGGCACCCGCCGAGGTGAAGAACGAGCCGCTCGAGCCGATGCCGGGCGAGGTCGGCCACGACGTCGGCCTGTCGTCCGGTTTCCGGACTGGCTACAGTGATTACCTACGAACCGCGGGGGTGACGCAGATGGCCGCCCTCGCCTTGCCGGGAGTCGGCGGCATATTGCTGTTGACGGCGGGCGGGGGTTTCATTGGATATCGACAGGCCAAGGCCGGTCACTTGGTTCGAACTGAGGGCATAGCGCGCTTCCTCCACTAGGCCCTGCGGGTTACGTCGGGTTGCCCGGACCGGTGACCGACAAGTGGAGAGGACTCGTATGCCTGCCAGCCGCAGAGTTGCCGGTGCGGTGTCAGCAGTGCTCGACTTGGCTCCCCGCCGGGGGGAGGTTTCGATCCTCCGATTGGTCGAGGCGGTCAGTGTCAACCGTGGTCGGCGGATCGAGATCGAGATGGCCGACCTGCCGCCCGGTGTGTGCGGTCAGTGGCGGCAGTACGCCGATCACGACGTGTTCCTGATCCAGAAGGGCCTGCCGGCGTGGGACCGGACGCTGGCGCACGAGCTCGGACACCTGGTCCTCGGACATGAGGGGATTCCGGTGGTGCAGGCCGCACGCGACACCACCGAGCTGGCCAGCGATGACCTGATCGGATACATGCTCAACCAGCGCACGGGATGCATGGGGCCCAGCGGGGAGGAAGCGGAGCAGGAGGCCGAGGACTTCGCCGCGCTGCTCGGTTACCGGCTCGGCCGGCTGCCGTCTGATCGCTCGTCGATTGTCCAGGTGCGCCTCGGAGAGGCGTTTGGTTGATCGTTTGGGTGATCGCCGCCCTGCTCGGGGTGGCGACGGGACTACGCATCGGCTGGGCCCTGGTCAACAAGCAGTCCGTGGTCAGCGCCGCGATGATGCTGGCACTCGGAAGCTTGGCCGTGGTCGCCGCACTGAACTGGCAACCGCTCACGCTGCTGATCGACACCGTGCTGCACTGGCCGAACATCTCGATCGCGTTCTCGCAGGTCGCGTTGACGCTGTGTGCAGCAGCCAGCTGCGTGATGATCCTGACCGTCGCGTCGACGCACAAGCCCGCCGTGACGCGGCGGCTGGCTTGGGCGCACTACGGCGTGGCGACGGTGATCGCCGCGATCAGTGTGGGTCTGTTCTTCGCCGACGGCCAACAGCCCGAGATGGCGCCGCAGGTGTATCTGCTGCGGAACCTCAAGTCGCACACCTCGCTGCCGTGGCTTCTGCCGCTGCTGTACGTGCTGTTCGCACTCAGCGTGGTGTCCTGGGTTGGGATGCGGTGCTCCAGCCTGAGCCGCCGTGGACGCGCTCTGTTCGTGTTCACGATCGGGACCGCACTCATCGTTCTGGCCAGCGCCTTCTTCCTGCTGCGGGCTTTCGGCACGACGCGGTTCGTCGGGGTCGGGTCCGCGATCACGTTGCTGGCGTGCGCGATGCTGGTCGTGGCCGGCGGGTCGCTGCTGCCCAGCGTCGAAGACTGGTTCGGCGCCCGACGTGAGCTTCGCACCATCGACCCGCTGCTGCACGAGCTGGAGCGGCGCTGGCCCGACGTCGGCATCGGCGTCCGTCCACGAGGTCCGCTTGTCTTTCGGGTAGCCGAGCGGATGTCGCTGATCTCGGACGCCCTGTTCCTGGAGGCCACGGCCGCGGCGCGGGAGGCCGCGCCCGCCCCGTCGGCCGATGTCGCCACCGAAGAGCCGCCCGCGGCCCCGTGGGAACAGGCCCGCGGGGTCGCACGGTGGATCTACGACGGTAGCCGCGACGCCAGTGGCCGGGCGCCGTTTCCGGGCCTCGCTTGGCTGCGTCAGCCGCAGACCTACTCGGACCGTGAGTGGATCCTGGAGATTGCGTCGCAATACCGCGAGTTGACGCGGCAACGTGGACCGGAGTTGCAACGCGAACCCGCCGAGCTTCGCCGGATGCCCGGCTAACGCGGGGTTCGGCTAATCGTCGAGGTGCTCCCTGCGGCGCAACTCCTCAACCTTCGCGGCGATGTCGTCTTGGGCCTGCGACGACAACCCGACCGCGCGCGCCGCAATGCGCCGCACGCCGTCGTCTCGCATGTTGGCGAGCCAGGTCAGCTCTTTGTCGAGCCTCTCGTAGTAGTCGTCGTCGGTGAAATATGCAGGCTTGATACGGAAAAAGTTGGCAAGGGCGGCCATCGTCGTCGACGACGGGTTTGTTCGGTTGCCCGAGCGCAGCTGCGACAGGTAGGGAGCGGACATCGTGACGCCCTCAGCCTTGAGCGCGGCGATGACCTCCGCCGACGTATGCGGTCCGCGGCCTGGGGGATACACCGTGTCGAACAGGCGGTTCAGGCGGGCTGCGAACGTCTTGCTCATTGATCTGACCTCCAGGGGCTGGCAGACGAATCCGGCGAGCGGATTTGCTGATCATGGTAGCGAGTGTTTTGCGTGCAACCAAGTGCAAATGGCGAATAAATAGCGTAAGTGCAGAAACGCGATAACTCGCGGCCCTCGCCGAGCAGTCGAAAGTGAGCCGCCTCGCTGCCGTTCTTGCCGCTCTACCAGGCAAATTCCGTTGCGGGGCGGGCAGCCGGTTACGGTACTGTTGGTCTCGTAACGGTCCGTGTGGAAACAACCTTTTCCAGGGCAACCGGCAAGCAAACCAACGTTGTCATACGCGCATTTGCTGACTCCATGAACGCGGGGACCTTGGTCGCCGTCGCCCTCCGCTGCGGCAGAGGCCGCGTGCGCCGCTCCGCGCCGCCGGCCAGCGCGCTGACCAGCCGCGATGGCCCGGCCGCCCTCGGCCGGCGGCTGCGGGCACCCGAGCTTCCCGTCGCCTCGTCCCCGGCCGGCGGGAACTCGTCCCCGGCCGGCGGGACCGTGCGATCTTCCCGACAGCGCGTACGCCAGTCACTCACGCGGCGAGCAGCATCGCCAGAATCGCGGTGTCGGGATGGCTGATCGGGTCCACGCCGACCCGACTGACCATCGAGGTGACGGTCCCGTCGGCTTCCGCCTCGACCCATGCCGCCCGGTGCTCCAGCCCCAGATGCGGAAGGCCCGGCAGCAGCACGCAACCCGATGCCGCTCCCGTGCATTCGGGCAGGGACGGCATGGTTTCCGACGGCGGGTGCAGCATCAACAGCGCGGGTGGGGTATGGTCGGCGAAATAGCCGGGGGGAATCGCTGATTCACCGACCACGGTGCCCTCGGCGAGTACCAGGCCGACGGTGCCCGGCTCGGGCTTTTCGGGAAGTTCTTCACGAACGCCGAAAATTGTTGTGGTCGAGAGTAATCCGGGCAGCGATGCAACGCGCACCGCCACCATCAGAAGTTGTGCCCACTCCTTCGTGGAGTCCGGCCAGCGACCGGACACGACGAAACCCTTCAGCGACCCGTGCGAATGGAAGGGAGCCACCTCAATGGCCCGGCCGGATCCCGTCGTCATATCCGCCTCCACGGTCGTCGAACCAGCATGGCTGTGACACGCCACTGGGTCGATCCCGTCAGGATGCGGGATAGGGCAGGTGGCACGCAAGACGACACGAGTGCCAGGTGGCCGGTAAACCAGTGAAACGGGACGTCACGCTTGACGCGCGACGCCCCGTTCTCTGGTGGGCTCAGCCGAAGATCAGCCCCTTGGTCTGGCTGGTCGCCGCCGCGAAGCGGTTCTGCACGTCGTCCCAGTTGACGACGTTCCAGAACGCCTTGACGTAGTCAGCCTTGACGTTCTTGTACTGCAGGTAGTACGCGTGCTCCCACATGTCGACCTGCAACAGCGGAATGATGCCCAGCGGCACGTTGGCCTGCTGGTCGTAGAGCTGGAAGGTCAGCAGCTTGTCGCCGAGGCTGTCGTAGCCGAGCACGGCCCAGCCGGATCCCTGCAGGCCGTTGGCGGCCGCGGTGAACTGCGCCTGGAACTTGTCGAACCCGCCGAACGCGTCGTCGAGCGCCGAGGCCAGCTCGCCGGTCGGCTCGTCGCCGCCCTCCGGGGACAGGTTCTTCCACCAGATCGAGTGGTTCACGTGCCCGCCGAGGTTGAAGGCGAGGTTCTTCTCGTACAGGAAGATCGCGCTGTGGTCGCCCTTCTCGCGGGCCTCGGCCAGTTGTTGCAGCGCCGTGTTGGCGCCTTTCACGTAGGCCGCGTGGTGCTTGCTGTGGTGTAGTTCGTTGATTTGGCCCGAGATGTGGGGTTCCAGGGCGCCGTAGTCATAAGGCAATTCGGGCAGCGTGTATTCAGCCACGAGATTCCTTTCTGGTCTTCAGACGTTTCACTCGTACGACTTTCGACCGGCCCGGCAACGGGGCCGCTCATTATCAACACTGCTCTATCGCCGCGCGCACCGCAAGGACGGCGGCGGCGGCCGTGGCATACCGCGACGACGCGGTCAGAGCAACACGATGATGGCCAGAATGGCCAGGAGAACCAACGCGATCAGCGCGGCGCGCACCGCCGCGGTCAGCTGCGTGCGGGAGTAGACGTGCGACGAGGAGTTCCATTCCGAAGGCGGCATCGCCGAACCGGAACCAATTTGATGCGACGCCATCTACGAGCCCCTAACCTGCACGTTCGATACCTTCCCCGGCGTGAGCTGTGTCACAGGGTACCGCTGTGACGCCGATCATAGCCCTTTGCGGTGGGCAAGCGAAATCGGCGGGAAAGCCCTAGCGGCGTAGCCTTTTCGCCATGGGGTGGTTTGACGATCTAATCGGGCATCTTCGTCCGGGAGTCGACATGGTGGACGCCTGCGACGCGCTGCCGGGGCGGCCGACCGCGATCATGATCCCGAAAAGGCACTTCGTCAGCGGCAATCCGATTGCGCCGCCGTTTCCGGAGGGGTTGCATACCGCTGTGTTCGGGGAAGGCTGCTTCTGGGGCGCCGAGAGAGGCTTCTGGGAACTCGGCGGTGTGTATTCGACCGCCGCGGGCTACGCCGGTGGATACACCCCGAACCCGACGTACCCCGAAGTGTGCTCGGGGCGCACCGGTCACGCCGAGGTCGTCCTGGTGGTATATGACCCGAGCGAGATCTCCTACGGCGTGCTGCTCGGCCAGTTCTGGGAGAGCCACGATCCGACGCAGGGCATGCGCCAAGGCAACGACCGCGGCACGCAATACCGTTCGGCGATCTACCCGGCCGATGACACGCAACTGCGGATCGCTCGGGACAGCGCCCGCTCCTACGGCGGGGAACTGGCCGCCGCGGGCTACGGTGAGATCACCACCGAGATCGCCCCGCTGCGGGAGTTCTACTACGCCGAGGACTATCACCAGCAGTATCTGGCCAAGAACCCCAGCGGATATTGCGGGCTTGGCGGGACGGGCGTCGCGTGCCCGGTCGGGCTGGCACCGGAAGGATAGGCGAACAATCAATTTCGCCACTCGCCGTTACTTCTTGTTGATGCCGCTCGCTTGCTGAGCACAGGTTATCCACAGCCGAGGCCCTGGTATGCGACAGAATGCCGGGTCAAAGCCCATTTCGCTTCCCGCGACCCTGTGGATGAATCTGTTGAAATTGTGGATAACTGCCTGAAGTAACGAGTAGCTACCATCGTCGTCATGGACGCTGACGTGCGCCACGTGTCGATGGCCGATGTCCCGCTCGAGTTCGGGCGGTCGACGGTTCTGCTCGACGTCCGTGAACATGACGAATGGCAGCGCGGCCACGCCGCTGGCGCGACACATATCCCGATGGGCGAGATACCGGCCCGCCTGCACGAGATCGATTCCACCGCAGAGTTGTTCGTAGTCTGCCAGGCGGGCGGCCGGTCGCTGCGCGTGGCGCAATACCTGCAACGCAATGGCTTCCAGCCCGCAAACGTCGACGGCGGCATGCTGGCCTGGGTTGCCGCCGGGCGCCGCGTCGTGACCGACGATGGCGGGGTCGGCACGATCTAGGTGGTTAGTCTGGTCGGATGATTCAGGTGTGTTCCCGCTGCGGAACGCGGTGGAACGTGCGCGACCGTCAGCGCCTGTGGTGCCCGCGCTGCCACGGGCCCCTGATGCCGCCGACCTTCGGGCCCGCACCTGCCCCGTCGCCATGGAGCACACCCGGATCGCGCAGCGGGGCGGCCGCGCCGGCACGCTCCGTGCCGCGACTGCCACCCGGCTACCGGTGGATCGCGGTACGACCGGGACCTGCACCGCCTCCGCGCCGCCGGCGCCGCCCGCTGGGGCCGACCCCGCACTACGCCGTGATGCCCCGCTGGGGATTTGTCGACCCCGCGATGACGGCCGGCGAAGCCCACGCCGCGCCGCCGCGCCAGGGACCGTCACCGTGGTCGGTGCGCGCGACCCTGATCACCACCGTCGCGGTTCTCGGTGTCGCCGCGCTGCTGCACCTGGTGCGCTACGTGCTGTTGATTGTCAACCGCGGCATGTTGCTGAACCCGATCGTCGCCGGGGCGGCCACCTGGCTGGCTGTGGTGGCCAGCGTGGCCGCGCTGTTCTCGATCATCGGTTGCGCCTACGTGCTGACCGGCTGGCTGATCGCCCGTCGGGCGGCGGCGTTCGGCCATCGCCACCTGCCCGATCCGCGGCCGGTGTGGGCGCTGCGCGCCGGCTGCCTGCTGCCGCTCGTCAATCTGGCCTGGGCGCCGGTGTTCGTGATGGAACTCGCCCTCGCCGAGGACCGCTTCGCCCGGCTGCGCCGGGAGATCTGGGTGTGGTGGGCCCTGTTCGTGGCGAGCACGGCGGTGTCTGTGTTCGCGACGGCGACGAGTTTCACCGGCGAACCTCAGGGCATCGCCGACAACACCGTGAGCTTCATCGTCGCGTACTTGCTTGCGATGGCAACGGTCGTCGTCGCCGCGCAGTTGGTGTTCGCGTTCGAGCGGGCGCCCGTCGAGCGGCCCGCGCATCGCTGGGTGGTGGTGGCGCAGGAGGCCGGCCAGGCACGAGAACCAGGGCAGGAATCAGAAAAAGCGCCTGAAAAGCCCGCTGAGGTTGAGCGGGAAGGCCAGGAACCGGCAGCATAGCTCTTATGAGTTGGGGCGACGCGGTGCGCGCCGGACATCCGTTTGTCGTGGCGCATCGCGGGGCCTCTGCTGACCTGCCTGAGCACACGCTCGCTGCCTACGAGTTGGCGCTGGCCCAGGGCGCCGACGCGATCGAATGCGATGCCCGCCTCACCCGCGACGGGCACCTCGTGTGCATGCACGACCGTCGGGTCGACCGCACGTCCTCGGGGGCCGGCCGGGTCAGCGAGATGACGCTGGCCAAGATGCGCAGCCTGGAGTTCGGGTCGTGGCATCCGAGCTGGGAACCCGGCGGCGAGCAGGGCGACCACGGGCTGCTCAAGCTCGACGACCTTCTCGCGATGGTCCTCGACTGGCAACGGCCGGTGAAGATCTTCATCGAGACAAAGCATCCGGTCCGCTACGGCTCGCTGGTCGAGTTCAAGGTGCTGGCGCTGCTGCAACGCTACGGGATCGCCCTGCCGGCCTCGGCGGACCGGTCGCGGGCGGTGCTGATGTCGTTCTCGGCTGGGGCGGTGTGGCGGATCCGCCGCGCTGCCCCGCTGTTGCCGACCGTGCTGCTCGGCGGTGCGTCGCACTATCTGGGCGGGGCCACCGCGACCACCGTCGGCGCGACCGCGATCGGCCCGTCGATCGCCACATTGCGTACGCATCCCCAACTGGTCGACCGCGCGGCCGCACAGGGCCGCGCGACCTACTGCTGGACCGTCGACCACTACGAGGACGTCGAGTTCTGCCGCAAACTGGGCGTCGGGTGGATCGCGACGAACTATCCGGGCCGCACCAAGGGCTGGCTCGAGCACGGGCTGACGAACCTGCCGGGCCGGTAGGCCTACTGCGCAGACTGCAGCACGTCCTGCGGCACGGGCGCGTCGCTGGACAGCGCCGTGAACAGTCGTGCCGCCTCATCTTTGTCCCACAACACGACGTCGCCGGCGCCAGCGCTGGTGAACCCGCCGATCGGGACCGTGGTGGTGACCGTCGAGCCGCGCAGCGCCCAGCCGAGCCGGGCCAGGTCCCAGACGTACGCCCCGTTGTCGACGGTCAGCGCGCCCGTCGCCGAGCTCTCCAGCGAATACCAGCGGAAGGGGTTCAGCCAGACCGCCGGGCTGGCGGCGCGGTGCAAGAGCGCCGACATGAACTGGCGCTGGTTGATCATTCGGTCGAGGTCGGCCCGCGGTGTGGCCCTGCTCCGCACGTAGCCGAGGGCGTTTCGGCCGTCGAGCTTCTGGCAGCCGGCAGGCAGGTCGATGCCGGCCAGCGGGTCGTTGATCGGCTCCTTCGGGCACATGGTGACGCCCCCGACTGCGTCGACAACCGCGGCGAAGCCACCGAAACCGATCTCGGCGTAATGGTCCAGGCGAATGCCGGTGGCCTGCTCCACCGTCTGCACCAGCAGTTGCGGGCCGCCGAGCGCGAACGCGGCGTTGATCTTGTCGCGGCCCTGTCCCGGAATCGGCACGTACGAGTCGCGCGGGATCGACACCATCGTGGTCGGCACACTCGACCCGAAGCCCGGTATGTGGATCAGGATGATCGTGTCGGTGCGGCCGTTGCCGGTGTCGCCGCCGGTCGACAGTTCCGCTTGTTGCTGCGGCGACAGATCGTTGCGGTTGTCGGACCCGACCACCAGCCAGGTCGTGCCGCGGCCCGCCGCGGGCCGGTCGGGGTAGTCGGCGAACGCAGTCGTCCGGTGCAGCGAATGATCGATCCACACCCCGAGCCCGACGAGCGCGACGAGCGTGACAAGCACACCGAGAGCGACGATTCGTCCCCACGGCGGTTTGCGCCGGCGTCTGGCCACCCTCGTGGCCACCGGGCGGGGGCCCACCGGGCGGGGGGGCGCCGGCTGGGTGCGTGGCGGCTGAGCACGTGGCGGCTGAGCACGTGGCGGCTGAGCGCGTGGCGGCGGCTGAGCGCGTGGCGGCGGTGGCGGCCGGTAGGCCGGGTCGCGACGAATGACCTGCGAGGGCTCCCGCCGGGGAGTCGGATGGGGCCAGTCGTCGCTCACCGGAACAATCTACGGCGTCAGGGCAGCCACCCGAGGTGGCCTTTGGCCACGGCGTATCCGACGAATGCGACGGTGTCGATCAGGCCGTGCGCGATGATCAGCGGCCAGAGCCGGTTGGTGCGGCGCCAGACGTACCCGAACACCAGGCCCATCGCCAGGTTGCCCAGGCCTGCGCCGAAGCCTTGGTAGAGGTGGTAAGCACCGCGCAGCAGGCTCGAGCAGGCGATGGCCTTGCCGTCGCTCATGCCGAGTTGACGCAGCCGGGTGATCAGGTACGCGACGACGATCACTTCCTCCGCCCACCCGTTGGCGAATGCCGTCGCGACGAGAACCGGCACTCGCCACCAGCTGTCGCTGAGTTCCGAGGGGACCACCGCCGCGCTGAGGCCGATCACGCGGGCGACCACGTAAAGGCCCAGGCCGGGCAACCCGATCAGCGCCGCCAGCCCGATGCCGCCCAGCAGGTCGGGCCGCGGGCGTAACCGGCCCAGCCCGACGGCAGAAGGCCCGAACCCGCTGCGCCACAGCAGATACAGCCCCAGGGCTCCCCACGCGAGCAGCTGGGCGACAGATGCGAGGTTCAGGCCCAGGTCGATCAGATCGAAGTAGGACCGCCGCGGGATCAGCGGGATGGTCTGCTTGCTCAGCGTTCGCAGCACCGAGTCGGCCAGCTCCAGCACCGCGGTGACCGCGCTCAACCCGAACGTCACGGCCAGCACGATGATGACCTCGCCGCGCAACGCCTTCCGCGACGCCGTGCCGGCCTGCTCGGTCATGAGACGCCACGCTATATGCGACGCGCGTGCAGCCCGTTGCGGAAAGGGCAGCCGATCAGCATCCGGATGCCCTGGTTGAGTGCGGTGACGTCGTCGACCGTCTTGGGGAACGGAAGCCGTACGTCGTGGTCGCCGGTGTCGGCCTCGACGCGCAGCCGCAGGCCGTAGCGGTCCAGGCTGAGCAGGCTGGCCCGGCCACGCCGAAGCGCCCCCGGCAGACGCGACGCCAGCAGATCGACCAGGTCGCGGTGGTCGGCCTCGATGTGTTGCACCCAGCGGGACTCGATCGCGCAGAACGGGTCCGGCCTGGCCGCCATTAGTGCTTCCACGGTGACCGACTCCGCCCCCGTGGAATCGGCGATCACCACCGACGTCACCTCCAGCCGCACCAGTGTGTCGTGGGGCGGCATGCGCCGCAGCCCGCCACCGATCCACACCAGCGACCGCACCGGTTCGCGCAGCGGCACCGGCGCGTAGTCCGTGAACTCCAGAACTGCGTGCGGTTCCGTCGCCGCCGCGGACGCGCCACGAGGCACCGCGATGACGAAGGAGCCGTCCCGGAGCACGTCGTGAAGCGACACGGCGAAGGCCTCCATGCCGTCGACCGCGAGCAGCACACGGTCGGCGCGCGCGCAGGTGGTGCGTATCCGTTCGGCTGCGCTCGGTGCCGGGTGGGCTGGGTGGGTGGCTGCAACGGGCATGGCGTTCCTTCCGCTAACTAAGGTAAGCCTAAATTAACTTGCGAGGAGCGGACGCGCAAGGCGCATCATCGTCACCGGATAGGGTTGTCGGGTGCCGCGCATTGCCTACCTCGGCCCACAGGGCACCTTCACTGAAGCGGCATTGCTTCAGATGATCGACGAGGGCATGATGCCGCGGCCGGGTGCCGTGGAGTTGCTGGCGACCGAGAGCAGCGCGAGCGCGTTGCGGGCCGTGCGAGACGGGTCGGCGGACTACGCCTGCGTGCCGATCGAGAACTCGATCGACGGGTCGATCCTGCCCACGCTGGACAGCCTGGCCGGTGGGTCGCCGCTGCAGGTCTTCGCGGAGCTGACGCTCGACGTCGCGTTCAGCATCGTCCTGCGGCCGGGACGCACGCTCGAGCACGTGCACACGGTGGCCGCGTTTCCGACCGCGGCCGCCCAGGTTAGGCACTGGCTGGCCGATAACCTGCCCAACGCCGAGGTGGTGGCGTCATCCTCCAACGCCGCCGCGGCCCTCGACGTCGCGTTCGGCCGGGCCGATGCCGGGGTCACGACGACGCTGGCCGCGCAGCGTTACGAGCTCCACGAGTTCGCCGCGGGCGTCGTCGACGAGGCCGGCGCGCGAACCCGATTCGTGCTGGCCGGGCAGCCGGGGCCGCCCCCGCCACGCACCGGGGCCGACCGCACGTCGGTGGTGTTGCGGATCGACAACTCGCCCGGTGCCCTGGTGGCCGCGCTCACCGAGTTCGGCATCCGCGACATCGACCTGACCCGCATCGAATCACGGCCCACCCGTACCGAATTGGGCACATACATTTTCTTCGTCGACTGCGTCGGCCATATCGACGACAGCGCCGTCGCCGAGGCACTCAAGGCGCTGCACCGTCGTTGTGCAGATGTGAGATATCTGGGTTCGTGGCCGACAGGGGCGGTGACAGGCACGGTGCCACCGGAAACGGACGAGGCCTCGCGGTGGTTGGCGCGGCTGCGCGACGGGGAGCCGCGGTCGTGAGCGGCCGTCTGGTGCTGGTGCGCCATGGCCAGTCGCAAAGCAACGTCGAGCGGCGTCTCGACACCCGGCCGCCGGGCTCGTCGCTGACCGACCTCGGTATCGACCAGGCTCGCCGGTTCGCGCGCGGCTACCCGCATCGGCCCGGGATGCTGGTGCACTCGGTCGCGCTGCGGGCGGCCGAGACCGCGGCGGCGATGGGCGAGGAATTCGGTCTGCGGCCCAGGGCCGTCGAAGGGCTCCACGAGGTGCAGGTGGGCGACCTGGAGATGCGCAACGACGACGAGGCTGTCGAGGCGTTCAACAAGATCTACGAGCGCTGGCACCTCGGCGAATTCGCCGCATCGCTACCCGGTGGGGAGACGGCCACGGAGGTGCTCGAGCGGTACGTGCCCGTGCTGACGGCTCTGCGCTTGCGTTACCTCGACGGCGACGACTGGACCCACGACATCGTCGTGGTCAGCCACGGTGCGGCTATTCGGCTCGCCGCGGCGACCCTGGCCGGTGTTGACGGCAGCTTCGTGGTGGAACATCACCTGGCCAACGTCGAGTCGGTTGTGCTCGCACCGGTCACCGACGGCCGGTGGAGCTGCCTGCAGTGGGGACAGCACACCCCGCCGTTCATGCCGGACCCCGAAGGCATGCCCCCGCCCGAGGAGCTGGACACCGCCGACCCGATGGGTTGAGCCGTCAGACCGCCAGCGCGGCGGGCTGGCCGCAGCGGCAACCCACCGCCTCGCAGTCGATGCTGAACGCATGCGGGATGCGGTCGGGACTGTCGCAGTCGTCTTCGGTGCACTCCGAGCGGCGCTGTGCGTGGTGGATCACCGTTCCGTGGCAGTGCTCCCAGCCGTCGCGGCAGTCGCGGCACTGCAAGCTCATGCGTTGTTCATATCACCGGGCGGGGACGAACCGTGGCTGCCGCGCGGGGGCGCACGCGCTCATCCCCACCCCAGTTCGTGGAGCCGCTCGTCGTCGATGCCGAAGTGGTGCGCGATCTCGTGGATCACCGTGATCGCGACCTCGTCGACCACCTGGCCGTCGTCCTCGCAGATGTCCAACAGCGCGTCGCGGTAGATCGTGATCGTATCGGGCAGCGACCCGGCGTAGGACGAGTCCCGCTCGGTGAGCGCAATCCCTTCGTACAAGCCCAGCAGCTCGGGATCTTCGGGGTGCCGGGGCTCGACGAGAACCACGACGTTGTCGATCGCGGCGGCCAGCGCCTCGGGGATCAGGTCGAGCGCGTCGGACACCAGCTCGTCGAACCGCTGCGGGCTCATCCGCACGGCCACGGCGGCTACTGTCCCGGCGCAGGCGGCGCCCCGGGGGGTGGTCCTGCATCCTGACCCGGTGGCGGCCCCGCGTCCTGACCGGGCGGCGAAATGTCGTTCGGCGGTTGCTGCGACGCCGAGGGCTGCTGGGTGGTCGGCGTCGGGCCGGCCGCGGGTCCGGGGCTGCTCTGCTGCCCGGGCATGTGCTGGGTCCCCGTGGGTGTCGACGACGCGCCGCCTTGCTGACTCTGCTGCCCCTGCGTGGTCTGCGGGATTGTGGGCAGCGGAATGGGCGGCAGGTTGAGCCGGTCCTGTGGGATGTCGGGCGGCGGGTTGGGCGTCTGCCCGTTGATCAGCAGCGGACCTTTGGCGCTACCGACGAGCGTGGCCCACCCGCCGTTGCCGAGGGTGGCGCCGATGCTGCACGACACCTGGTGGCTGCCGGCCGACCAGCTGGGCAGCGAAATCGTGTTGTAGATCAGCGTCAGTGTGGTGTTGCGCAGCGCAACCGGCGCGAGGTACGCGTCCGTCATCTTGGTGCACGCGTCCTTGATGAAGCCGTCCTGGTCGGCCTCCGACGGCAGCGGCCCGGGGAACTTCTCGGCCAGGTTGACCTCGCCGGTGACCTCCATCGCATGCGGCGCACTACAGTCGGCGGGGATGTCTGTCGGCTGGTTGGTGGTGGTCTCGATGCCCAGGCACGTGCCGGCGGGCCACACCTTCGACTGATCGAGGTCGGCGACCTTGCCCTTGAACGCGACCTGCTGGTTGTCGGCGCCGGGCAGCTGCAGTCCGCACAGCATCCGGCGCTCGCCGGACTGCGTCCAGGCCTTGTCACCGGACCACAGCATGCCGATCGTGAACTTGCTGTTGGGGTCGTAGTGGGTGCCGAGGTAGCGGCGCACCGCGGCCTGGCACTGCTCCTGGCTGATCTGCTGGATCCTCGCGGGGGACGGGGGCGCCGCGCCCGGCCCGTACTCGCTGCCGGGGAACGTCCGCATGTCCACCGACTCGGCCACCTCGAACCGGTGATCGTCCTTGCAGTCGACGATGCTGGCCTGATCGGGCGACTTGTTGGGCCAGTTCAGGCAGTCGCCGTTGTGGGCGCTGTCGAACGTGGCGCTGCTTCGGGAGCCCGTGCTGGGTATCGCCCTGGGCGCGAGCGATCCGAGCGGGCTCGCGTTGTCGGCGCCGGCGGGCAGGGCGGTCGTGACGCCCGCGATGAGTAGCCCGCCGAGCGCCGTCAGCAGCAGCGCCCGCCGAGTCGGCGTGGCCTGCAAACTGCGCCACCAGGGCTCAGGTGCCATCGACATCGCGATCCATTGTGACAGGCTCGCCAAACCGTGTGACAAGTGATGAAGTTGTAAAGTTATGGGGTTGTAGCTGGGGCGTAGGTTTGGGGACGTGGCCGAGCCGGAGCGAGACATCGCGGAGCTGGCGGGCCGGTTGTTCGACATGGCCCGCTCCGGCGATGCGGCGACGCTGGCCGCCTACCTGTACGCGGGTGTGCCCGTCAACCTGACCAACGGCACGGGTGACACTCTGGTGATGCTCGCGGCCTACCACGGACATCTGGAAACGGTGCGGACACTGACCGAGCGGGGCGCCGACGTGAACCGGCGGAACGATCGGGGCCAGACGCCGCTGGTGGGGGCGGTGTTCAAGGGTGAGGACGACGTCGTGGAGCTGCTTGTCGCGGCGGGGGCGGGCCCGGCCGCGGGTCACCCTACGGCGATCGACACCGCGCAGCTGTTCGGCCGTGCCCGCTACCTCGAACTGTTCGGGGCCGCAGGGCCATCCGATCCGGCCCGAAAGTAGGGTTGCGGCCGTGATCGACCTGAAGCTGCTGCGGGAGAATCCGGACGCGGTGCGCGAGTCGCAGCGCGCCCGCGGCGAGGATCCCGGGCTCGTCGACGCGCTGCTTCGGGCCGATGCCGCTCGCCGGGCGGCGATCTCGGGGGCCGACAACCTGCGCGCGGAGCAGAAGGCGGCGAGCAGGCAGGTCCGGTCTGCCCCACCCGCCCAACGGCCGGCGTTGCTGGAGCGCGCCAGGCAACTCGCCGCCGACGTGAAGAACGCCGAGGCCGGACAGGCCGGCGCAGAGGCCGCCTTCGAGGCGGCGCAGGCGGCGATCTCCAACGTGATCATCGCCGGGGTGCCCTCGGGCGGCGAGGACGACTACGCCGTGCTCGACACGGTCGGATCGCCGTCGGCCGTCGAGAACCCCAAGGACCACCTCGAGCTGGGCGAATCGCTGGGCCTGTTGGACATGGAGCGCGGCGCCAAGGTCTCAGGCTCGCGGTTTTACTTCCTCACCGGCCGCGGCGCGCTGCTGCAGTTGGGCCTGCTGCAACTGGCGACACGACTGGCGGTGGACAACGGCTTCACGCTGATGATCCCGCCCGTGCTTGTCCGGCCCGAGATCATGGCGGGCACGGGTTTCTTGGGCGCGCACTCTGAAGAGGTCTACCGGGTGGAGGCCGATGATCTCTACCTTGTCGGTACGTCGGAGGTGCCGCTCGCCGGGTACCACGCCGGCGAGATCATCGACCTGTCCGGCGGGCCGCTGCGATACGCCGGGTGGTCGTCGTGCTTCCGCCGCGAGGCCGGCAGTTATGGCAAGGACACCCGGGGCATCATCCGCGTGCATCAGTTCGACAAGGTCGAGGGGTTCGTCTATTGCCGGCCCGCCGACGCAGAGGTCGAGCATGAGCGGCTGTTGGGCTGGCAACGCGAGATGTTGGCCGAGATCGACGTGCCGTATCGCGTGATCGACGTGGCCGCCGGTGATTTGGGTGCCTCGGCCGCACGGAAGTTCGACTGCGAGGCGTGGATCCCGACTCAGCAGGCCTACCGCGAGCTGACCTCGACGTCGAACTGCACAACCTTTCAGGCGCGCCGGCTTTCGATCCGCTACCGGGACGAGCAGGGCAAGCCGCAGACCGCCGCCACGCTGAACGGGACGCTGGCCACGACACGCTGGCTGGTCGCGATCCTGGAGAACCATCAGCAGCCCGACGGCAGCGTCCGCGTGCCCGAGGCGCTGGTGCCGTATGTCGGCGTGCGGGTGCTGGAGCCCAAGGGCTGATGCCGGCCCTACGGGTAGCGCTTGTCCGTCAGCGCGTCGAGCACCTCGAGGAATCGGTCCGGATCCGTGGGCGTGAGCGCGGGCTTCGGCCACGTGCCGGGCACGTCGAGCGTGATCAACGTCGACTTCAACGGCCGGCGCCCGTCCAGCGGCAGCCAGCGGATCAGGTCGGAGGTGCCCCAGATCCGGAACCGCTGGACTAGCAGTCCCAACGGGCTGACGCTGTAGCCCCGCACCGACCGCAGCGGGATGACCTTCGCGGTACCCGACGGAAAGTGATAGCGCCGCAACGTGATCGCCTCGCGATCGAGTTGGATCAGCCCGTCGTCGTAGTACATGTACGGCGTTGTCATGCCCGCTCGCTGCGCAGCTCGTGACCTCTCGATGTCAGGCAGCGGCCCGTCTCCAGGTCCCACTGCCAGCCATGCAGATTGCACGTCAGCGTTTTGCCTTCCACCACACCGAACTTCGACAGGTCAGCCTTCAGGTGCGGGCAGCGGCGTTGTACTTCCCACCCGTCGAGCACCACCGACGCGGTGTCGTCGTGCGCCTCGGCGAACCAGCCGTCGGCGTAGGCGATCCGCTCGTCGCTCAGGCACTTGAAGAACGTGTACAGGAACTCGTTGTAGCCCCCGACCCGCCAGGCCCGGAACCTGGTCGACAGGAAGATCGTGTTGACCCAGTCCGGCTCGTTGTCCCGCAAAACCGTGCGCACCAGCTCAGGCGCGATTGCGAAGCCGTAGCGAAACTTCTCCTCGGCAACGGGCTCCCGCACGGCACGCTTGGGGAAGTCCAGCACCACCGTTTCGGGCCCGAGCCGCAGCTCCACCGGATAGCCGATGCCGTCGCAGATCTGGTCGCTCCGGCTCATGATCGGTTCGAACACCGCCCGCAGCGGCTCCAGCAGCGGCTCACCCGCGGCCGGTGCCCACGACGCCTTCTCCGCCGCCAGCACCGGTGCCATCCGCTCGGCGTAGTCGGCGATGTAGGACGCCTTCTTGGTGGTGAAGAGCGCCTCCACCTCGTCGTCGGGCAGCGGATGACGCAGCGAATCCAACGATGAGCCCGAGAACGACGCCACCGAGCCGGGGATCATCAGCAGCCCCCGGTCGTGGCCGTGGCCGCGCATCTGCTCGAGGAACACCATCTGGTCGGGGAAGATGTTCGCCGCATCGCCGTGATCGTCGTTCAGGTCGCGCAGCTCTGGGTCCAGGAAGCACGGCGGGCCCGCTGACGGGATCACCCAGCTGGCCCCGACGGCAGCGATGTACTGCCTGCAGCGGTCCATCTGCCGCTGACGCTTCTGCCTGCCGAACGCGGCCTTGGCGCGTTCGGGCATGTCGTAGACCATCGGATACCAGATCGCCCCCGAGTACTGCAGCATGTGCACGTCGACCTGACCGAAGTCGGCGTGCACAACGTCGAGATCCACCGGACGGGCGTCGTTCATGTTGAACGCCACCGTGTCTCCGTCGTCGACCACCAGGCTGGAGTCACCGATCGGGCCGTCGGCCGGGGCCCGCAGCGCGATGATCATCACGTCGAGCTCGCCCTTCGGGCCGCCGACCCTGTGCTTCACCGAATCCGTGGTTTCGAGGAACCGGTGAAAGCCGAGGTTCTCCAACTCGCGGCGCAGATCCGGCACCGGATAGTCCGGCAGCAACACGACCGCGTCCTTGTTGACGTGCTCGCCCAGGTTTTTCGGGTCGAAGTGATCGCGGTGCAGATGCGACACGTAGAGGTAGTCGCACTCGCCGAGCGCAGCCCAGTCCAGCTCGCTGTTGTCGGGGAACGGGAACCACGAGCCGAAGTAGGCCGGGTTGACCCATGGGTCGCACAGGATGCTTCCGGCACGCGTGTCGATGCGGAACCCGGCATGTCCGATGCTCGTAACCTGCACGGGCCCGAGCTTAGCGGGAACGCGGTGTCGCCAGCCGCCACAGCCGCTGGCTGGCCACGCCCATTAGTCTCGACGGTGTGGAACCGGTTTACGCGACTGTGATCCAGACCGCCCGGCTGATCTGGCGGTTGCAGGGCCTTACCTTCAAAGTCAGCGGAGTCGAGAACCTGCCCGCCACCGGCGGGGCGGTCATCGCGATCAACCACACCAGCTACTTCGACTTCACGTTCGCCGGGCTGCCGGCCTATCGGCAGGGGCGGGGCCGCAAGGTCCGGTTCATGGCCAAGAAGGAAGTGTTCGACCACAACATCTCCGGGCCGATCATGCGCAGTCTGCGCCACATCCCGGTCGACCGCGGGAGCGGCGCCGAGTCGTACGCGAAGGCCTGCGAGATGCTCGCGGCGGGCGAACTCGTCGGCGTTTACCCGGAGGCCACGATCAGCCGCAGCTTCGAGATCAAGGAGTTCAAGTCGGGCGCGGCGCGGATGGCGCTTCAAGCCGGTGTGCCCATCGTCCCGCACATCGTCTGGGGCGCTCAACGGATCTGGACCAAGGGCCACCCGAAGAAGTTGTTGCGCCCCAAAGTCCCGATCAGCGTCGCCGTCGGGGAGCCGATCCCGCCGACATTGCCGGCCCCCGAGCTGACCGCGCTGCTGCGTTCCCGGATGCAGCACCTGCTGGAACGCGTGCAGGACGACTACGGCCCGTACCCGCCCGGCGGGTACTGGGTGCCGCATCGGCTCGGCGGTGGCGCCCCCACGCTCGCCGAGGCTGCGCGAATGGATGCCGACGAGGCGGCGGCTAAGGCGGCCCGCCGCGCCGACAGACAGTCCGGACAGGCCGGACAACGGGAGTGAGCAGCGATGGCCGAACCGGTCTTTCGGACCCTGGAGAGCCTGGTCAAGATCGCGGTCGCCGCGGCCGGGACGAAAATCGCCTACCACGGCCTGGAGAACATTCCCGAACAGGGCGGCGCGGTTGCCGCGATCAACCACACCAGCTACATCGACTGGCTCCCGGCCGCGCTGGCCGCCCATTACCGTCACCGCCGGATGCGGTTCATGATCAAAGAAGAGATGCGGCAGGTGCAGTTGGTCAGCTACCTGATCAGGCACACCGGCACGATCCCGGTGAACCGCAGCGCGGGGGCGCACGCATACGCGGTTGCCGTTGAGCGGCTCAAAGCCGGCGAGCTCGTCGGCGTCTACCCCGAAGCGACGATCAGCCGCGCCTTCGAGCTGAAGGAGTTCAAGTCGGGCGCGGCGCGCATGGCGCGGGAGGCCCGCGCGCCGATCATCCCGATCATCGTGTGGGGCGCGCAGCGGATCTGGACGAAGGACCATCCGAAGAACCTGCGCCGCAGAAAGATTCCGTTGACCGTTCATGTCGGCGGGCCGCTGTACGCCGACGACTCGGTCGAGCACACCGACGCCGTGCTGCGGGAGTCGATGACGGCTCTCCTGCAACGGGCGCAACAGGAGTACCCGCATCCGGCCGGCGCGTTCTGGGTGCCCCGCCGGATGGGCGGCAGCGCGCCGACGCTGCTCGAGGCCAGGGCGCTCGACGATGCCGAGTTGGCGGAGCGGGCAAGAAAACGGGCGGAGCGCGCGTGATTTCAGCGAGAAGCGTAGGCAGATGAGCCTGCCCGTCATGATCGCCAGCGACGTGGACGGGACCCTCCTCGACGAGGACGAGACGGTCACCGAACGCACCAGGGCCGCGGTGCGCGCCGCGGTGTCCTCGGGAGTGACGTTCGTGCTGGCGACCGGCCGCCCGCCCCGCTGGATCGGGCCGGTCGTCGACGCACTCGGGTTCGCCCCGATGGCGGTGTGCGCCAACGGCGCGGTCGTGTACGACCCGGACGCCGACCGGATCGTCTCGGCACGCACGCTGTCGCCCGAGGTCCTGAGCGAGCTGGCCGAGATCGCCGCCCGTGCGATCCCCGGTGCCGGGCTGGCCGTCGAACGGGTCGGTCGCAGCGCACACGATGCCGCCACTCCACAGTTCGTCAGCTCACCGGGCTACGAACACGCCTGGCTGAACCCGGACAACACCGAGGTGTCGTTGGCGGACCTGCTGAGCGCTCCCGCTGTCAAGCTGTTGATCCGCAAGGCCGGCGCGGGCAGCGCCGACATGGCGGCCGTGTTGCGCAACCACGTCGGCGTCGAGGGCGACATCACCTACTCCACGAACAACGGCCTGATCGAGATCGTCCCGCTGGGCATCAGCAAGGCGACCGGCATCCAGGAGATCGCCGCGCCGCTCGACATTGCCGCCGACGACGTGGTCGCGTTCGGCGACATGCCCAATGATGTGCCGATGCTGATCTGGGCCGGCCACGGCGTCGCGATGGGCAATGCCCATCCCGAGGCGGTGGCCGCGGCCAACGAAGTCACCGCGCCCAACACCGACGACGGCGTGGCCCGGGTGCTCGAGCGCTGGTGGCTGTGACTTACGGCTTCACCAGGGCCGAGAACCGCTCCAGCTGAGCGGGCGGCCCGTCCGGTGAGGGCGGCGGCAGTTCCAGCGCGACCCCGTCGATCACCCGCATCACGTTGGACGTTTCACGGTCGAAGTTCAGGGTGCCGTGCGCGAAGTTCTGCACGATCCACTCGGGCTCCTGGATCTCGCCGCTGGTCGGCAGTCCGAGGGGGCCCCGCTCGAAGCCCTGCCCCGCCCACGCGTCGTAGATCGCGCCGGTCACCGGGGCCGCGCCGGTCTCGGGGGACCAGTAGATCGCCCCGTGATTGAACCGGACGTAGCGGGTCGATCCGTCGCCGGACGTCTCCGGGGTGGTCGGCGCGCCCAGCGGGCCGGTCGGGCCACCGGTGGCCTGCCAGCGGTCGTAGATCGCGCCACCCCGCAACGAGTCGGCCAGATCCTTGGGCCCGACGGGCTGGTTGAACTTGGCCGCGATCTCGCGGATCTCGGGCAGCGCGGCATAGCCCGCGTTGCCCGGGCAGTCGGTGTTGCCGGTGTCGCGGTGAGCGAAGATGGTCGGCAGCGTCGGCCTCGCGCCCGCCGGGAAGAAGGTGAACGGGCCGCCCTCCGAGGTCAACTGCACCGTCCCCTTGGGGTCGACGCCGTCCATCGCGAGACGCCAGCCCAGCAGCCGGCCGACCGAGCGGATCAGCGGCTCCGTCGGCGGCACCGTTTCGAAGTCACCGATCATTGCCACCCCGAAGGTGTTCTTGTTGAACCCGCCGGTGTGAGAGCCCTGCACCGCGCGGGTGATGCCGCCGAAGTGGCCTTCGAACACCTGGCCGTACTTGTCGACCAGTGCGTTGTAGGCGATGTCGCACCATCCGAGCGTGCGGGTGTGGTACGCGTAGATCGCCCGGATGATCTCTGCGGAATCCTCTGGCGAGTAGTCGTTGCTGCCGGCGGTGTGGTGCACGATGGCGGCGCCAACTCCGTTGTCGTACACCGTATTTCCGCACCGCATCGATTCGTCGGCGCCCCACTGCGCACGGCTGATGATGTTCGGCGGCTGCCCGGGTGCGGCGACGGCGGTCGGCGGTGACCACGTGGTGTCGGCCGGAGCCTGCGGGGGAGTGATCAATACCGCGTTGAGGTTCTGCCCGAACGGCGCTTCGACGTTCGCGGGCACATATCCGAGGCTCGGCGCACCGGCTTTCGGTGCGGTGGTGGGTGGTGGGGGACCGCTGGGCGCGCCGGGGCGGGTGATCGCGATCTGAACGTCGGTGGTGCGGCCCACGAACACCGGTTCGGTGCCGCGCGGGCCGCGGTCGCCCTCGGATGGCCCGTCGGATTCGACCGCCTCGGCCTTGTACCACGGTCCCCACGACCCGTCGGCGCGCTTCGCGCGCACCTGCGCGGTCGTGCCGGTCAGATCCGCGGCCGTCAGCGCCACCATCGAAAACGGTGTTGCCTTACTGACTTCGCGGATCGTGACACCGGCGCCCACCCCGGTCAGCGGCTGCTCGGACAATTCCGCCTGAGCCGTGGCGGCGGGACGCTTGTCGTCGCCGCGAGGGATGCCGTCAACCGCCCATGGCAGCAGCACGACAGTCGCCGCGACCGCTGTGAACAGGATCGACGGCGCTGGGCGACGACACGGCACGGCCTGATGTTACGTATGGGACCATTGGTACCGGTGGTGCGACACGCAACGGCACCGCAGAGCCGAGGGGGGCGTGCCCTGCGGTGCCGTTCTTCCGGCAGGTCTTATCCGCTCGCCGGGGGCGGCGGCGGTGCCGGAGCGGGTGCCGGCGCCGGAGCGCCGCCCTTGATGGCCTGCATGATCGACGGCATCAGAACCCCTTTGAGCAGGTCGATGCCTTGGCTGACGCCGAGCTGGTTCGCGGCCTGCGACAGGTCGTTCATCAGGCCGCCCCCGCCCCCGCTCCCGCCCCCGAGGCCGGACGGCGGAGCGGCCAGCGACGGATCGCCGCCGCCCAGGATCGGATAGGTCTGCCCGAGTCCGGGGTCGCCGATCGGCGCGCTGATCGGCACTTCGCCAGGGGCCCCGCCGAGGCCGGGGGCCAGACCCGCCGGGCTGGTCAGCGCCGGGTTGGGGGCCCCGAGCCCAGGCGTCAACCCCGCCGGGGTCGTCAACCCGGGCGCGGTCGGGCTGGTCAGCGCCGGGCTGGTCAGCGCCGGGCTGGTCAGCGACGGGTCGGTCAGCGCCGGCGTGGTCGCCCCGGGTGGAGTAAGACCCGGCGCAGCGGCCGGCGTCGTCAGCCCGGGCGTCGTCAGCCCCGACGCCGGTGGCGTCAAGCCCGGCGTCGTCAACCCCGGCGTCGTCAAGCCGGGCGTCGTCAAGCCAGGCGTCGTCAGCCCCGGTGACGTCAGGCTCCCGGGCGTGGTCAACGCGCTGCCCGGCGTCGACGATCCCATGATGCTGGACGGCATGTTGGGAACAACGATCCCGAACTGCGACAGCCCCTGCTGAAGCGCGGACATCACCTCGCTGGGCAGGTCGGTGATCTGTGCGGCCTGAACGAACTGGTGTTGCTGCGGCGCGGGCTTGTCCCCCGCAAGCGGGAGGTGCCCCCCACCCGCCAGGTCAGACACAGCGATGACTGCGAATGGACTTGCGACGGCCAGGGCGGCGACTGCGCTCATGGCTGTCGAGAGCCTGCGTCGACGTCGGTTCGGCACGGGAAGTCTCCTCAATCTTGACTACATGTCTGCTGGAACGCTGCGTTGGTACGTGCGAATAACCGCCTTGCGCCGGCACCCG
>Ga0209656_10000598_pt1 | contig 23762 bp, 22 predicted proteins | sample BogFormECP12_OM2_FD_188239 | JGI IMG/M metagenome (GOLD analysis project Ga0209656, IMG submission 188239) | Bog forest soil microbial communities from Calvert Island, British Columbia, Canada - ECP12_OM2 (SPAdes) (version 2) | ecosystem: Environmental > Aquatic > Freshwater > Wetlands > Bog ... | reverse complement strand
GCCGGTGGTCGAAGGCATCGATCTCCGTTGGATTGGCGGACCAGAGCGGAGCGAAGGCGACCGTCAATTCGGCGCCTGAGGCGCGCGCGTTTTTGAACGCCGCGTAGCCGCCCATGCCTTTGCCGAGCGAGACCACCCGCTTGCCGGCGGTCCGCTTCCGTATCGCGGCGATTGCCTGCGTCATCTCGCCAGGAGGAAACCCGGACGGAGAGAAGATGCCGATCGACGACGTGCCGTTCTGCAGGTAGAAGCCGCTTTCCTCGAATTCTCCGAACCGCCGGCCCGCTGCGCTGTCGAACACGAGCAGCACCGTGTCGGCATCGGTCATCCGAGCGACGGCCGTGACGTGCTCGCCGGCGAAGAGCACATCGTCTCCGAAGGCGAGCGCAAGCAGTTCCGGGTGCCGAGTCCGTTCAGCGAATGAAGCTATTGCCGCGCGGTGACGGCGGACATCGAGGTCACGGCAGAGCGCGGCCACGTCGGCCACGGCCTCATCGATCAGGTTTAGCGAGACGAGCACGTTCGCATAGCCCAGTCGCGCCGCGACATCGCTTCGATCGCGATCGCGGATGCCGCTCGCCAGCAGCAGCTCGCCCTTCACGAAGCGGCGGTTCCGATAGATGCGCTGCACGCGTTCCAGCGCCGTGATGTGGATGTCGTGCAGTCCGGTCTGCGCCTCCGCTCTGACGGCAGCCAGCGCGATGTCCTCATCCCCGTCCAGGAAGGTGATGACGGCCTGCAGCAGACGCGCTTCCTGCGTCGGCGTCTCGGCGCACAGACGCCTGAGTTCCTGATAACGAGGGATGTGCCCGGTTTCCAGCCGGCCGGCCAGGTAATTGAGCTTGACTTCGCGATACCAGCTGCTCGTCTTTCGGGATGACCGGAACAGTTGCCGGAAGTTTCGCGCCGTGCATCGGTGAGGATCGCACGCATACTCGATCAGCCGCCGCCCCTCCCCGCCTTTGCTGGTCGTGAGCTGAAGCAGGCTGCCGTGCCACGTGTACGGTGCGAGAACCCGCTCGACTTCCGGGAAGCAACCGAGCCGCTCCGCGTGGAGACGGTCGAGGCGTTCGTAGGGATCGAGGAACACGAAGCAACGGCCGTGGAGGTCGTCGGCGCGGATCGCGTCGCCGCCGCGATTCGACGGATCGTACTCCGCGCTCCAGCGGTGATCGAAATCGCCGATCTCAGCCGGGTTGTTCGACCATTGCGGCGAAAACGCCAGAGCAACCGCGGCATCGAGAAGCTTGGAGAATTTCAGCGCACCGTAGCCGCCCATGCTGGTGCCATACGTTATGACCCGCCTGCCCCGGACATGTTCCCGGACGAAAGCGGCGGCCTCCTGCATTTCTTCCGAAGGAAACCAGTTGGCCTTGCGGGCGACCACGCCGACCGAGGAGATCCCAAGCTTTTCGAAGAACCTGTCGCCCCAGTATCGTCCTTCAGCGGGAAGTTCGCCGCGGTTGTTGAACGCTATGACGACGACCTCGGTGTCGAGGTCTTGCATCAACGCATGCAAATGGTTGCCGCTATAAAGCAGCTGCCGATCCGCCATTAGCGTCGTAGAGCGTTGCAGCTCCGATCGCATCCGTCGTTACGAAGTCCATTCGAGTTGGATTGTTGGACTGCAGGCTGGCGGATACATTTAAGAGCCCGCACCGCAAAACGATCTTACGAGTCGCGGCAGATGGGAGGATGATCACAACGCCACCATACCGACCCGCCGTCGATCGGCAACAACGGCGAATCGATCATGTGCTTGCCACGAAAGTCGTGGACGGCCTGCGCACACGCATGGATATGATAGTCGTCTACGATCACAGCCCCACCACGTGAGACCTTGTGATACAGGCACTCCAGCGCCTGAATTGTCGACTCATACATATCGCCGTCAAGTCGCAGGACCGCGAGTTTCTGTATTGGTGCCACTGGGAGCGTGTCCTTAAACCACCCCTCTAAGAATACTACTCGGTCATCGAGCAACCCATATCGCCTGAAGTTATCCTCAACCGCCTGCCGTGAAATCGCGAGGTTGGACCAGGAATGGAAAAGGCTACCCGTATCAGCTGGATACTCAGCGGCATTTGGAGGCGGCAGCCCCTGAAAACTATCGGCCACGAACACTCGACGGCCACGCTCCCCATAGGCCTCGATGATTGCCTTCATGAAAATGCAAGCGCCTCCCCGCCAGACACCCGTTTCGATGAAGTCACCATCTATATCATCCATGATCATAGTTTCGCATATATGTCTCAAATTCCGCATCCTTGCGGTGCCGATCATTGTCTGAGCCAATGAGCGCCAATCGCGCCCCAATTCGCGCTCTCGCGCAGAAAAATCACCAGCTTGCGCTTTCCACGCATCAGTGGGCGGATCGCCGTAAAGTGTGCCTGTCAACGCGGCTTCCATGATATTCAGGTAACGGTTTCTGATTTTGAGAAGACTGCGCAACATATCTTCGTCATAGGCCATTGGTCGTTCATCCTTCTGCTGGCATTGCATCTGCACTGCTTAGGCGTCGGCCGGTAACTTCTCCGATCCGCCCGACGCCAGCGACCCAACCGGACGCGTCACGGCGACCTGCAGTCCATGCGCTGACCTGCGCCTCAGCCGAAGCGGCAAAGCCGACCCGACTATCCACGCCGCAACCGCAACGCCGCTTCCATCGTCGCCACACTCGTCGCAAGTTCGATCGAGCTGTACATCGGGAACATCGCCCGGAGGGCGAGAGCGCCGGGGAACGCGACGGCCGGATCGTTGTATCGAGCGACTATGTCGTCATAGTTGCGGGACAGCACGTCATTCCGGGACTGCAGGCCGGTGCACACGATGAGGCCAACTGGACCACTGTCGACCGCACAGATATTCAGATCCCAACGATAACGTTGCAAGACAGACATGACCTTCCACACGTCGCCGGTCCACCAATCCCTGATCTGCTGATTCTCGTCTTCGCCACCGAAGGCTCGCTCTCGTCGCGCCATACGCTCGTTGAGCGGCAAACAGTTTTGTAGAACAGCGATGCTGCCCGGGTGCGAATATTTCCCCACGTTTATAAAATCCCGTAGCAGGAGCTCGAACCGCTGCAATCCAGCTAGGAAGGCAAAATCGATGCCGCGCGGGAAGTGGCGCAGCACCTCGCCTTCCGCGAAGAAGTCGTCGGACCTTCCCTGGTAAAGGTAAGTCCGGCAGCGCGTCCCGATGATGTCCTGGAAGATCTCGAATTTCGGGTCGACGCTGACGGCGTCGCAGGAGATCCTGCGCAGCGTGTGGCCGTTCTGGCTGCCTATCTCGAGGTAATTTCGTGGGCCGAGGAGACGATCGATTGCGGCCAGGAAGTCGTGATAGAAAATTCCGAAAAACTGGCCCTCGGTCGGCTCGACCGGCTTCGGCGTTAGCGGCGGCCTGCCGCCCGCGACCGTCTCGATACCGGGCATCCACCAGTAGTAGTCACTCGGCCAGGTCGAGAGGTCCGGCCGGGCCTGAGCGCACCAGTCGGCGATGCGTGGAACGAAATTGCTGTATTCGCCGTAACGGTCGCCAGCGAATTGTCTCGCGACATGCGTGAACGGCAGGGTTTGCTCGACAACAACGTCCTTGAAGACTTCGTAATGAATGTCACCGAAGTAAAAAAACGTCTGGAGCGCCCGCCCGGCGATGACCTGAATGGCACTCTCCGGCCTGATATGCCGCCGCGACCACAGTGCGAGCCACCCTTCGCTCACTGAGTTTACATAGGCCTGCAGCGCCGTGCTGATGATGAACGCGTCGGACTCGATGTGAATGACGCGCTGGAAGCCGTTGTCACGTGCATACCGTGCAGCGAAGAAGAAGGAGCGCACCCACCCCGGGAAGTCCGAAGCCGAATAGCGGCCGAGGTTCTTTTCGAAGTGATACAGGACGATCCCTGCGTCGGTCCGATAATCGCTCCCTTCGCAGACGATCTGAGCGTCAGGCCAATCCGGCAACTCGGCGGAACCGTCATCGACGACGAGGATCTGGTCGTAGTGCAGGCTGGAGGTCGCGATCGCGTGCAACCAGATCCGGTACCGCCGGTCCCAGGTGTAAAACGGATCAATCCCTGTCTCGGACGGGAGGTACATCGTTCCCGTGTCGGGCGACGGCACGTGCGTCCCCGCTTTGCCGGACGGAACATACGCCGTGCAGAAGATCAGCGTTTTGGGTCTTGCCGGGTGGACGTGCACTCGGGAAGTCTCTTGCGAGGTGCGGCGGATACCATGACACCAATACCGCTCCAAGGCGGCACCGGCTTGCGCGCGTGGAGCAGCCTTAGAGTTGCATAAACCCTCGCGATGCTTGCCCGGTCTCGGTGCCAACAACAGGAGCACGAGACGGACATATCTTGGTAGCGCCCGGCCGTCCGGCGTTAGCGTCAGTCAGGCCTGGAAACCAACGTCATTCCGACCGGTCCCACCGCCGCGATGCGCGCCGCCTGGGCGTCGAACGCGCCGGGCGCGCACTCCGCGGCGACACGCTGCAGCGCCGCCTCGCGCAACGCGCTCCACAACGCCTCGTCGCGATACAGGCGCACCGCCGCCGCGGCCAGTGCGGCAGCATCACCATCCGGTGCGGACAGCAGCTCGCTTCCGTCCTGCCACCCGGCTTCGCGTGCCACCGTCTCCGTCACGACCGCCGGCACGCCGGAGGAAGCGGCGTCGCGCACGCGCCAGGACGCGCCTGCGCCATCGTACGGCACCAAAGCGAGCCGATGCGTGGCGTGGAAACCCTGCATCGCCGCGGTCTCGCCCGCCAACGTCACGCGCGGGTGATCGGCGAAGCGCGACATGTCGATGCCGCGACCGATGTGGCCGGCCACCGTCAGCCGCGTCTCCCAGCCCAGCTCGGCCTCGATCAGCGGCAGCACCTCGTCGACCACCCAAGCCAGCATGCCCGATGCCGGCGCCCCGGGATGGTCGAGCACGCCCGCGAAAAGCATGCCCGCACGCTCGGCGAACGGCAGCGGCGTTGGTGCGGGAACGAATCGGTCGCCGAGAACGCGGACGCTTCGAACCCCGGCTTCGCGCAGCACGTCCGCGTCGTCTTCGCTCGGCGTCACCACCGCATCGCAGGCCTGCGCGCCGGCGAGCTCGTCGGCCAGCATGGCGGCGAGCCGCTCCGACGACGCCTCGGCCAGCGGCGCCGCCATGGCGCCGCGCGGCAGGTCGAGCACGAGCCGGGGCCGGCGCGGCCAATCCTCCACCGCCGAGCGCACCGTCGCACCGACGCGTCGGAACACGCCGGGGTTGGCGAACCAGAGCGTGTCGAACAGTCCTGCGCGTTCCCGCAGCAGGCTGGGCAGGTCCGCCAGCAGCCGGTCGTGCAGCAGCTCGGCCGCGTCCGGCAGGTCCGCGAAGGCCGACGCACCGATGCCGGCAGCCGGCTGCAGCGGGAAGACGCTCACCCGCATCCCTTGCCGCACAAAGCCGGCGACGATCTCGCATTCACGCGCGTCGGCGGCACCCATGCGGCGCAGCGGCAGACGGTCGGCGATGACCAGCACGCTGCCGCGTCCGGCCGGCGACGCGGCCGCGATCGCCTGCGCCGCGGGCGCATCGGGCGGCGGACGCGCCGCAAGCACCCGGGCATGGCGTGCGGCGAAGGCGGCGCGCTCCTCGTCCGTCGGCGCCGGTTCAGGCGAGGCGGCGGTCGCATCCACCAGGACGGCGGGATCGAACACCACCCGGCGGCCGTGCTCGGCCATGCGCAGGCACAGGTCGGCAATCGCGCAGCCATCCTGCCCGGGCGCGTCATCGGCCGAGTCCTGCTCCACCAGGAATGCCGTGTCCGCCAACAGGAAGGCGCCCGAACCGGCGTCGGCATCGCGCACATAGGTCGCCTCGGCCGCGTTCGCCGCCGCTCCGGCCAGCAACGGCACGACCGTCCCGTCGCGCGCGACCGCGCATCCCGCCTCCAGCAGGCGTCCGTCAGGACCCGACACCCGGCCGCACACCGCCCCGATCGCCGGATCGGACGCCAGCCGCCGCAGCGCCGCATCCACGGCACCGGGCGCCACCGCGACGCCGGCACCCAACAGAAGCACCCGGTCGGCGCCCGCAAGGCTGAGTCCGATACGGCGCCCGGCCGCCAGCCCGACCTCGATGTCCAGCCGCAGGAATCGCGCGCCCTGCACGTAGAGCGGCAAGTGCGCGCACTCGTCCTCCGACGCGCTGTCCACCACGACGAGGTCGATCGGTCCGGCAAAGCCGTGACGCAGCGCGGCGAGCCCCGCCAGAGCCGCCGCGAACCCGTTCCTCAGCACCACCACGACCGACAGCGCGGGGTCGGCCGACAGCGTGAAGTCGAGCGGCACCCGGGCGATCATCGGCAGCAGCGCCACGGCGCGCGCCTTCGCCAGTGCGCGGCCTTGGCCCGGATCGACCGGCGCCGCTTCGGCAGCCTCCTCGATCGGGCGACGGAACAGCAGGTAATGCGTGAACGGATCGGGCGCCCGGCCGGCGTGCAGATCGGCGCTGACGGACAGGTCCGTCTCGACATAGGCCCGCCAGTCGAGCGGTGTGCCGGGGCTGCGCAGTTCGCCGGCACCGAACGCCAGGAAGTGCTCGTAGCCGCGCGCGTAGATGCCGTCCGCGATGGCCGCCGCGACGTCCGGGTTCTGCCGCAGGTACTCCGCCTCGTTGAACAGCGGCAGCGGATCGAACGCGCCCGGCTCTTTGGTGGTCAGATAATGGTGCAGGGCGCTGTGATAGGCGCCGGCGCCGATCGCCCGCTCGACCGGACGGTAGCGCGCGCGATACCAGTTCGGATCGAACAGCGGCGTGGTCCGCCGCTCGACGCCGCCGGGCGCCGGATGCGCGATGAAGTGCTTCCACGGCCCGACCGCCACTGCCTGGGCACGCTCGGCGGGATCGAGGTGGACGCGGTAGAACTGCGTGTCGAACAGCGGATGGATCGGCCGCCGCTCCGCTGCCCCGAAACGCAGCAGGTGGTCGTAGCGGTCCCACAGGCTGGCCGTGGCGAGCGTCGCCGGCGTCAGGTCCGGCGACGCGCTCGCGTAGGTGTCGAGGTCGTAGAGCCAGTGCATCGAGACCTCGCGGACCATGCCCTGGCAGCAGACGTCGAAGGCGGACGCGAACCGGCCGCCGCGCACCGCGTCCGCGATGTCCGGGCGGATGGCACGAACCCATGCCTCGTCAAACCAGGGGTTGGGCGACCGGCCCTGGCGGGCACCCTCGGCCAGGTACTCCTCGCGCAGCGCCGGGTCGTCGCCGACGACACCGTATTTCGCCCGGTACCAGGCCGCGTCGAACAGCGCCCATAGCGGTGCGAACGGCGCATCGAGCACCGCACCGGCCGGGCCATACGGCGGCGACGAGGGAGCAACTTGACGCAATTGCATCCTCAACCACTACGAGAGCGTCGCGAATAAAGCATTGCCAGCCGACCGCAAGCGCCGCCAGCCCGACATGCGCGACGCGGGACGCGGAGCCGACGCCGGGAGCCCGGTCAGGTCGGGATGGCGTGGCGCAGGTGGCGCCACGGGACCCGATCCGGAGGCACCGCATTGACTTTCATCAATCCGGCGACCTCGTCGATGTTGTCGAGCGAGACCACCGGCCGGCCGGCCGACGGAAACGGGACGTCGCTGGCCACGGCGACGATGCCCGGGTCGTCCGGATGCAGCGGCGGCTTGCCGTTGGCGGCGCGGAACACCTCGATGCGGGGATGCGCCTCCGCCTTGAACCCTTCGACGATGACGATATCCGCCGGCGCGAGGCGCGACAGCAGCTCCGGCAGGCTCAGCGCCGGCGCCCCACGCAGCTCGTGCATCAGGGCCCAGCGCAGCGGCGAGGCGACCAGCACCTCGGCGGCCCCCGCCTGGCGGTGCAGCCAGGAGTCCTTGCCCTTCTGGTCGACATCGAACCCGTGATGCGCCTGCTTGATCGTGGAGACGCGCAGCCCTTGACCGGCCAGCACGGGGATGACCTTGCAGACCAGCGTGGTCTTCCCTGCCCCGCTCCAGCCTGCCAGGCCGATTACCCGCATGGTGTCACCAATAGCGGGCCGACGCCCGGTTCTGCCGCTTCGATGGGCACACCATGACGACGCGGCAGGAACCCGATCAAGCCCGCGATCGAAAGCCAGGCTCGCTTGCGCCCGCCACACGCACGGCATAGGTCACCGCCGCAGCCAATCGTTAAGACTGCCCGTCGTTGAGGATGCCATGATACTTCGTGTCGTACTCGCCGCGTTCGCGGCGCTCGGCTTTTTTATCGTCCCCGCCGCTTTGGCCCAGACGCCGGCTTCGCCATCGCCGCCGCCGGCATCGCTGGCGCCGCCCAACACGCCGAACGGCGCGCGGCCGGGCAACGAGATCGGCACCGGCAGCTCGTTGCCGCTGGGCAGCAGCGCCAGCAACATCAACCCGTCCGACACGCCATCGACGCTCGCGCCCAACCTGCCCTCGCCGCCGATCGGCGAGAATGCGTCCCCGCGCGAGTACCTGATGTCTGCGCGGGGCGCGCTCGCGGCGGGACGCACGGGCGAGGCGCAGCAGTCGATGGAGATGGCGGAGACGCGCACGCTGGACCGCTCCGTCGCCTACAACGCCACCATGCAGCCGGATGACAGCCGGTTCATCCAGCTCATCACGCAGGCGCTGCAAGCGCTGGCATCCGGCGACCGCAGCCGGTCGCTGACGCTGATCGACCAGGCGATGCCTCTGGCCAGATCGTAATCCGCCGTCGCCTTGTCAGGCCCGGCGCGAGCGTCTAATGCGCCGCGCCGGACATTCCGCGAGAGTCTCCAGGGGGCACGGGCAGTGGACGGCGACGCGCTGATCCAGATCGATGGCCTGACCAAGCGGTTCGGCTCGTTCACCGCCGTCGATCACGTCAGCTTCGACGTGGATCGCGGCGAGGTGCTGGGCTTCCTCGGACCCAACGGCGCGGGCAAGTCGACGACGATGCGGATGCTGGCGGGCTTCATGCCGCCCACGTCGGGCACCGCGCGCATCTGCGGCCACGACGTGCAGACCGATTCGGTCGCCGCGCGCCGCATGCTCGGCTTCCTGCCTGAAGGCGCGCCGACCTATCCCGACATGACCGTCGTCGCCTTCCTGCGCTTCTGCGCGCGCATCCGCGGCTACGCCGGATATGGCATCGACGACCGCGTCGAATGCGCGGTCGACCTCACCCGGCTCGAAGACGTGCTGCTGCAGCCGATCGAGACGCTGTCCAAGGGCTTCAAGCGTCGCGTCGGCCTCGCACAGGCGCTGCTGCACGACCCTCCGGTGCTGGTGCTGGACGAGCCGACCGACGGGCTCGACCCCAACCAGAAGCACGAGGTGCGCGCGCTGATCGATCAGATGGCGCCGCACAAGGCGATCGTCATCTCGACGCATCTGCTGGAGGAGGTCGAGGCGATCTGCACGCGCGCCATCATCATCGCCGCCGGCCGCGTCATCGCCGACGAAACCCCCGACGAGCTGCGCGCCCGCCACCCGAGCGGACGCCTGGACGAGGTGTTCCGTGCGCTGACGCTGCCGGAGGAGGAGCGCGACGCGGCATGAGGAACGTGCTCACCATCGCGCGCCGCGAACTCGGCGGCTACTTCGCCACCCCCGTCGCGACCGTCTTCATCGTCATCTTCCTCGTGCTGCAGGGCACGCTGACGTTCAACGTCGGCGGCTTCTTCGATCGCAGCCAGGCCGACCTGCTGCCGTTCTTCAACTTCCTGCCCTGGGTGTTCCTGCTGCTCGTGCCGGCGATCACCATGCGCCTATGGGCCGAGGAGCGTCGGCTCGGCACCATCGAGCTGCTGCTGACGCTCCCGGTGACGCAGTGGCAGGCGGTGCTCGGCAAGTTCCTCGCCGCCTGGGCGTTCTGCGCCATCGCCTTGCTGCTGACCTTCCCGTTCGTCATCACCGTCAACCTGCTCGGCAATCCCGACAACGGCGTGATCGCCGCGGGCTATCTCGGCGGGCTGCTGGTCGCCGGCGCCTTCCTCGCCGTCGGCGCGGCGCTGTCGGCGCTGACCAAGAACCAGGTGATCGCCTTCGTGCTCGCAGTCGCGGTGTGCTTCGTCTTCGCCGTCGCCGCCTATCCGATCGTCACCGACTATCTCTCGCAGAGCACGCCGGTCCTGGCCTCCATCGCGCGCCGCGTCGGCGTCATCGAGCGGTTCGGCGACTTCGTCCGCGGCGTCATCACGCTGCCCGACATGATCTACTTCGCCAGCTTCATCGCCTTCTGGCTGTTCGTGAACACGCTCGTCCTCGACGCGCGCAAGGCCGCCTGACCCATGCGGCGGTTCTGGACCAACCTGCTGGCCATCACCGGCGCGCTCGCGATCGTGCTCGGCATCAACATGTTCGCCGACGCCCGCCTCGGCGCGGTGCAGGCCGACCTGACGCAGCAGAAGCTCTACACGCTCTCGCGCGGCACCCGCACGATCCTCGCGCACCTGAAGGACCCGATCACGCTGCGGCTGTATTACTCGCCGCGTCTCGGCACTGCGGTGCCGTCCTACGGCACGCTCGCCGACCACGTGCGCGAGATGCTGCGCGAATACGTCACGGCCTCGCACGGCAAGATCCACGTGCAGGTGCTCAACCCCGAGCCGTTCAGCGACACCGAGGACCAGGCGCTGAGCGACGGACTGCAGGCGGTGCCGCTGACCGCCTCGGGCGAGAAGGTCTATTTCGGACTCGTCGGCACCAACATGCTCGACGACGAGAAGACCATCGCGTTCTTCCAGCCGGAGCGCGAGCGCTTCCTCGAATACGACCTGACCAAGCTCGTCTACGACCTGTCGAACCCATCGAAGCCGGTGGTCGGGCTGATGAGCGCGCTGCCGATCGAGGGCGATCCGCGGCTGATGATGATGGGGATGCGCTCCGGCAGCCGCGCCGGCGCGCCGTGGGTCGTCAGCCAGGAGCTGCACGACGCCTACACGATGAAGACCGTGCCGACCGACGCGCAGGTGATCGATCCGTCGATCCAGGTGCTGCTGGTCGCACAGCCGCAGAACCTGCCGGACGCCACGCTGTACGCGATCGACCAGTTCGTGATGCGCGGCGGGCGGCTGATGGTGATGGTCGACCCCTACAGCGAGGCCGAAGCCGCCAGCGCCGCGCAGACCGGCATGCCGTCGGAAGACACGGGCTCGAACCTGCCGAAGCTGTTCGACGCCTGGGGCATCACGTTCGACTCGAAGGACGTCGTCGGCGACCTCGACAACGCGTGGCGGGTGCGCGCCACCGGGTCCAATGCGTCGGCCGTCGAGTACGTGCCGTGGTTCAACATCCGCGGCGGCATCGCCAGGGACGATCCGGCGAGCGCCGACCTCACTCAGGTGACCGTCGCCAGCGCCGGCGTCGTCGGCCAGAAGCCGGGCGCGCCGATCGCCTTCACGCCGCTGCTCACCTCCGGCCGCGAGAGCGGCCTGCTGCCGGTCGAGGAGGTACGCGATCCGGACCCGGCCAAGGTGCTCGCCGACTTCCATCCGCAGGGCGGACCGCGCGTCATCGCCGCGCGCGTGCGCGGGGTGCTGCACTCGGCGTTCACCGGGCCGCCGCCCGCCCCCGCGGACAAGCCGCGCCCGGCCGACTTCCCCGCCCACATCGCGCAGACGAACGGGCCGGCCAACCTCGTCGTCGTCGGCGACACCGACATCCTCGCCGACCGGTTCTGGGTGCGCGTGCAGGACTTCTTCGGGCAATCCGAAGCCACCCCGTTCAGCGACAACGGCGCCTTCGTCGTCAACGTGATCGGCACGCTCGCCGGCGGCGACGCGCTGATCGGCCTGCGCGGCCGCGGCGACAGCATCCGCCCGTTCACCGTGGTCGACCGCATGCAGGCCGATGCGGAGGCGCGCTTCCGCCAGGCCGAGCAGACGCTGCAGCAGCATCTGGAGGCGACCGAGAAGACGCTGCAGACGCTGCGGCAAGGCGGCGGCGAAGGTGCCGCCGGCACGGTCATCACGCCCGAGCAGCGCGACGCGATCGACAAGCTGCGCACCGACATCCTGACGACGCGGGCACAGCTCCGCCGTGTCCAGTTCGACCTGCGGCGCGACGTGGGGGCGCTCGAATCCGAGCTGAAGATCGCCGACATCGTCGCCGTGCCGGCGCTGCTGGCGGTGCTGGCAATCGCGCTCGCGTTCCATCGCGCGCGCCGTCGGGCGCAGGCTCGCGCATGAGGGGCATGGGCATGAGGGCACGCGCATGATCCGCCCGCGCGCCGCTGTCGTTTTGTTCGCAACCGGCCTTGTCGTGCTGGCCGCCGGGTGGTTCTTCGGCCCCCACAGCGCGGCGCTGACGCGCGGCACCGTCGCGCGCGGCGCGCTGATGTTCCCCGGCCTCGTCCAGCGCCTGCAGGACGCGGCGAAGATCGAGATCACCAGCAAGGGCCACACGCTCGAACTCGATCGCGCGGGCGATACGTGGGGCGTCGCCGAACGCGCGGACTATCCGGCGCAGCCGCAGAAGGTGCGCGCGCTGCTCACCGGCCTGACCGAGTTGCGGCTCGACGAGCCGCGCACCGCCGACCCCGCGTTCTTCTCCCGCCTCGGCCTGGACGATCCGAACAAGCCGGACGCGACTGGCGATCTCGTGCGCGTGCTCGACAAGGACGGCACGACGATCGCCGCCGTGATCGTCGGCCACAGCCGGGTGCGTTCCGGCGGCACGCCCGGCATGTCGCAGGACAACGTCTTCGTGCGCGCGCCCGACAAGGACCAGACCTGGCTCGCCGGCGGCCGCGTCGAGGTCGACGCCGATCCGCAGTCCTGGCTGCAACGCGACGTGATGAGCTTCCCGCCCGAGAAGATCGCGCGCGTCGCCGTCGCAGCTGCCGCCCCGAGCGGCGGCGAGGCACCGCCCAACCTCGTCTTCACCGGCAAGGACGGCACGCTCACCCTGAACGAGCCGGCCGAGCACCCGCCGCTCGACGACGGCAAGGTCGCCGAGGTCGCTGCCGCCCTGCAGAACGTGACGTTCGAGGACGTGCGCCGCGCCGGCAGCGCGCCCTCCGGCCAAGCGCAGGGTGTCGGCACGTTCGCCATCGCCGACGGGCCCGAAGTAGCGGCGACCGTGACCAAGGACGGCGACGCGTACTGGGTCAGCTTCGATGTGACGGGCAAGGACGCGGACGCGCTGCAGCGCCGGGTTCAGGGCTGGGACTACAAGCTCGAATCGTTCAAGGCGCAGGATCTGGTGCCGACGCTCGACGCACTGAAAGCCGCCGCACCGCCTGCGCAAGCGCAGCCCGCACCGCAATCCGCACCGGCGCAATCCGCTCCGGCCGAGCCCGCTCCCGCATCGGTCCCCCAGCCCGCGCCGACGCAAGCGGCGCCGGCCGAACCCGCGCCGGCTCCGGCACCCGCCGAACCGCCGAAGTGAGCCGCGCCTATCCCGACCGGCCGATCGTCGGCATCGGGATCGTCGTGCTGCGGCCTGATGCGGCGCTGCTCGTGCGCCGCGGCCGCGCACCCGCGCTCGGCGCGTGGAGCCTGCCCGGCGGCGCGCAGGAACTCGGCGAAACCGCCGAGGCGGCGGCGCGCCGCGAGCTGCTGGAAGAAACCGGGCTGACCGTGGGTCCGCTGGTGCTCGCCGCGAACGTCGACAGCATCCATCGCGATGCCGGCGGCCGCGTCGAGTACCACTTCACGATCCTCGACTTCGCCGCCGCCTATGCGGGCGGCGACGCGCGCGCCGGCGGCGACGTCACCGACATCGCGTGGTCCGCGTTCGACGCCTTCGACGACTACGCGCTGTGGGACGAGGCGCGGCGTGTCATCGCCGCGTCCCGCCGGCTGCTCGGGCTATAAGCGCCGGCCTCAGGATCGGCGGCGGGCGTGGTCCGTGCGGGTGCGCGACGACAGCGAGATCGACAGCCCCGCCGCGACGATGCCGAGCGACGCCGGCAGCAGCCATGCCGGGCGCAGCAGGAACGGGCTGATCACCCAAGTCGACATCCACTGGGGCAGGTCGTGGCGCATCGCGCCCTGCAGCGCGTCCATCCAGTCGCGGTCTACCGCGAACAGGACGTGGCCGAGCGGCATGGAAGGCGGGGCCAGCATCGCGACCGCGACGGCGCCGACAAGGAAGATGGCGGCGATCACCGCGAATATGCGGGATATCACGTCGGCCCAGCCCAGTTTCCACGAACCCTGCATCAGGTTCTCTACATGAACAGTTTTTCGGTCGTCTTGTCAGTATACATCGGTGCGACGAACGCGCCGTAACCATTGTAGATCACGGTCGGCACCCGTTCGTTGGTGCCAAGCAACCGCTCCGTCGCCTGACTCCAACGCGGATGAGGCACCGCCGGATTGACGTTCGCCCAAAAACCATACTCCTGGGGCTGAATCGCCTCCCAGAACGTCGTCGGCCGCTGCTCGACGAAGCTGATCTTCGCCAGCGCCTTGGCCGACTTGAACCCGTATTTCCATGGCACCGTCAGCCGGATCGGGCCGCCATCCTGCGGCGGCAGCGGCTTCCCGTACATGCCGGTCGAGATGAAGGCGACGTCATTCGCCGCCTCTTCCATCGTCAGCCCCTCGATATACGGCCACGGGTAGAACGGCGCGTTCAGGCCCGGCATCGACGGATCCTGAATCGTCTGGAAGCGAACGTATTTCGCCGATCCGAGCGGCTCGGCGATCTTCAGAAGCGCCGAGAGCGGAAACCCGGTCCACGGCACCGTCATCGCCCACGTCTCGACGCAGCGGTGGCGATAGACCCGCTCCTCGAGCGAAACCTGCTTGAGCAGGTCGTCGATGCCGATCTGTTTCTTCTGAAACACCATACCGTCGATCGTGATCGTCCAAGGCCGCTGCTTCAGCGCTTGAGCTTCGCGCCACAAGTCCTTGTCATCGCTGAATTCATAGTAGTTGTTGTAGGTGGTGGCGTCCTTCTCGGCGGTGATCGCGCGCCCGGGCTCGAATTTCGGGTTGCGGGGCACGGCGTCGGCCTTGGCGGGCCCGGCGATCAGTCCGGCTCCTGCCGCCACGGCGCCGGCGGCGAGCACGGGGCGCCTGCCGAGCACGAACGCTTCCGGCGTCACCTGCGCCTCGGGGATTTCCCAGCCGCGTCGCCGAACGATCACCATGCGTCTCCTCCCGCTTTCCGCCGACGCCGATATGGGGCGTCGGTCCGGTCTGAGACCGTGATTGCGGAAAAGTATTGCACGGACGCCGCCGCAGTGCGCGCATCTTTGACCGATACGGGCTAAACTTTCGCCTTAGATCGCGTTCAGGTGACGTGGTCTGCCTGCGCGCTGTCGCGCGGGAGGGCGGATGCCGGCCGTCACACGGACGAGCGGCGCGCCGAAGCAAGGAGCACTCTTCGATGAAACGTCTGATCGCGCCCTGCGTGCTGGCGCTCGGCGCCAGCCTCGTCCTGAGCGCGTGTACCAATCCCTACGACCCCGGCCAGCGCGCGGTCGGCGGCGCGGTTCTCGGCGCCGGCACCGGCGCTGCGATCGGTGCCATCGCCGGCGGCGGGCGGGGTGCGGCGACGGGCGCGCTGATCGGCGGCGCTCTTGGCGCGGTCGGCGGCGCGGCCACCACGCCGACGCCTCCGCCGCCCGGCTACAGATATCCGCCGCCCGGCTATGCACCGGGCTACCCGCCACCGCCTCCGCCGCCGCCCAACTACGGCTACTGAGCCGACAGCCCGGCCGGCGCCGCATCGCCCCGCGGTGCGGCGCCGCGTCGTTCGGCTCGCTCGGCTCCGTTGCGCCGCCTCGCGTCAGCGCCCCATGTCGTGCCGGCCGCGGTCGCGCATGTCCGAGCCGCGCTCGCCGTCGTCCTCGTCGCTGTCCTGCAGCCGCTCCATGTGGACGCTGTGATCGCCGCCATGCGCCAGCACGTCGCGCTCGCGCGGCCCGGCCGTCCGGTCGATCACAAAGACATGGGCGAAGCCCTCTTGGGCAGCGATCGCCTCGCCCTCGCGCACCGCCTCGGTCAGCGTGAGGATGTGGTCGCCGGCGATCGCCGGGCGCATGACGCGGGTCCGATCGGGCCCATGGACCACGATGATCTCGACGTCGGTCCGCCGCGGGTCGTCCTCGGCGAACCGCCGCATGACCACGACATGACGTAGCCCGTCCGGCAGCGGATCGTGCGGGGCAAGCCAGCGGGTCTCAGGCATCTCAGTCTCCTGCAACGTCGTTCAGCGTCGTTGCTCCTGTTTACCTCAAAACGTCACAACTGCCTTGTCGGTCGCCGGCCGCGCGTTCGGCTGCCAAAAAAGGCCCGGTCACGACTATGTAGGGCGTTGCACCAACTGTAGCCCGGTGATGAGCATCGCCTAGTGTCCTGATTCCGAAGTTCGTCGAACTTCGGAATCAGAGTGGGACACCAGCAAATCAAAGTCTTAGTGGCCTCCTTATCCCAGTAGTTCGCGGGCGAACTTCTGGGGCAGGACACTAGCGGCGGCTGCCGTGGTCCTGTTGCTCAACGGGCTGCTTCTGGTGCAGACAGCGGGCGTGACCGTTCCGGGATTGGGATGAGCGCCGCCATCACACTGCCGGCCGAGCCGACCCAGGCACGCCGGTTCGGCAAGACCCGGGCGGCGCAGTCCCACGCGCTGCACGAGGACTATGTCGAGCTGATCGACGACCTGCTGCGCAGCGAGGGCGAGGCGCGGCCGACCGACATCGCCCGCCGCCTCGGCGTGTCCCACGCCACCGCGATCAAGACGATCGGGCGGCTGAAGCGCGAGGGCCTGGTCAGCGGCCGGCCCTACCGCGGCGTGTTCCTCACTCCCGAGGGCGAGTCGCTTGCCGCACGGGTCCGCGCCCGCCACCGCCTCGTGGTCGACGTGCTCACCGCGCTCGGCGTGCCCGAGGAAGCGGCCGAGCAGGACGCCGAGGGTATCGAGCACTATGTCTCCGACGCCACGCTGGACGCCTTCGCGCGATTTCTGAAGACCTCGCGCTAACGCGACTTGGCGGCACGCGGGCGGCTGTTGCAATCTGAGGTTGTGGAGAGCGACTCCGCACATCTTTCGGCCGCGGACATGGCCGCGCTGGTGCCCCTGCTCAATCGCCTGCGCGCACTGGCGCTGTCGGGCCAGCTCGACCGTCTGGCCGCGCAGGGTTTCTTCGGCCTGACGCCGGGCACGGTGGCGCTGCTGCCGTTCATCGGACCGTCCGGCGCCCCGTCCGATCATGCTGGCCGAGCAGGCCGGCATGACGCGCCAGGCCGCGGGCCAGACGCTGCGGGAGATGGAAAGCCGGGGCTTCATCACTCTCACCGGCGACCCGCACGACGACCGCGCCAAGCTCGCCCGATTCTCGTCCAGGGGCGAGGCGCTGCGGGATGCCGCGACCGAGGCCCGCGACGCGATGCGGCGCGTCGCCGAGGCGGCGATCGGCCCGGCGGCCCTGTCCGCATGGCTGACCGACGGCGTCGCACTGGCCGCGGCGCTGGAGACGCTGCCGGACTGACGGGCTCAGACGTCGATGTCGAGGCCGATATCGAGCACCGTCGCGCTGTGCGTGAGCCATCCGACCGACATCAGGTCCACGCCGCTCGCCGCGATCGCCGGCGCGGTCGCGGGCGCGATGCGGCCCGAGGCCTCGCTGATCGCGCGCCCGTCGATCATCCGCACCGCCTCGGCCAGCGTGGCCGGCGACATGTTGTCGAGCAGCACGGCGTCCACACCGGCCTCAAGCGCCTGCGCAAGCTGGTCGAGCGTATCGACCTCCAGCTCGATCTTCACGAGGTGCCCCGCATAGGCACGCGCCCGGACCAAGGCCTCGCGCACTCCGCCGGCGATGGCGACGTGGTTGTCCTTGATCAGGATCGCGTCATCGAGGCCGAAGCGGTGATTCGACCCGCCGCCCAGCCGGACGGCGTATTTCTGCACCGCGCGCAGGCCGGGCATCGTCTTGCGCGTGCAGGTGACGCGGGCGCGATGGCCGCGGATCGCATCCACGATCGAGGCGGTGGCGCTGGCGATCCCGCTGAGGTGGCACAGGAAGTTCAGCGCCGTCCGTTCGGCGGTCAGCAGCCCCTTCGCCGGGCCGTCGATGCGCGCGACCACGTCGCCCGGCTCGATCCGGCTGCCGTCGGGCCGGTCGACCGTCACCGCGAGGACCGGATCGATCAGCCGGAACGCGAGCCGCGCCAGATCGAGGCCGGCGACCACGCCGGCCTGTCGCGCGGCCAGCGTCGCCGAGGCGCGCACCCCCGGCGGCACGATCGCGTCCGTGGTCAGGTCGCCCGCCCTCCCGAGGTCTTCCAGCAGCGCCGCCCGCACGAGCGGTTCGAGCATCACGTCGGGCAGCGGCGGGATCATGCGGCTTCCCTCATGGTTTCGTCCGCAAGCACATCGGACAGGTGCAGCACCTGCCGTCGCGCCCAGGCGCGATCGTGTGCTGGGTAATCCGTGCGCGCGTGCGCGCCGCGGCTCTCCTGCCGGCGCAACGCCGCCGTCGCGATCAGCAGACCTACCAGGGCGGGGTCGGCTTCCGGCGCAGCGCTGCCCGCCCGCGGCGTCAGCGCGGCGATGCACCGCCGCAGGCCTTCGGCGTCGCGCAGCACCCCCGTCCCCGCCGACACGATCGGCCGCACCGCTCCGGCGTCCGGCAGCGGCGGCGCGTCGGTCGGCATCGGCCGTCGCGATGCCATCGCGGCAGACTGTCCGGCGACGTCGCGCGCCACCCAGGCGGCGCTCGCCGCGGCCTCCAGCAAGGAATTGCTGGCGAGCCGGTTGGCGCCGTGCAGCCCGCTGCAAGCCACCTCGCCGCACGCCCACAGTCCGCCGACGCTGCTGCGGCCCGCAGCGTCCACCGCAACGCCGCCCATGTGGAAGTGCGCGGCCGGACGCACGGGAATTGGCGTCGCAGCCGGGTCGATCCCGGCCGCCCGGCACGCCGCCGTAATGCCGGGGAAACGCGTGGCGAGCCGCTCGCCGAGCGCCGCGCGCGCATCGAGGAACACGCGATGTCCGGCGGCACTATGCGCCCACACGGCGCGGGAGACGACATCGCGCGGCGCCAGTTCGGCGCCCGGCACGTCGCGCATGAAGCGCGCGCCGGTCTCGTCGACCAGCACCGCGCCCTCGCCGCGCACCGCCTCGCTGACCAGCGGCATCGGATCGCGCCCGACATCGAGCGCCGTCGGATGGAACTGCACGAACTCCAGGTCGGCAAGCGCCGCGCCCGCCCGCGCCGCCAGCGCGAGCCCGCTGCCGATCGCCCCGGCCGGATTGGTGCTGTGCAGGAACAGCCCGCCAAGCCCGCCGGTCGCCAGCACCACACGGCCGGTGCGGATCGCGACCGGCTGTCCGTCGCATCGCGCGACAACCCCCTGCACCGAGCCGTTGCCGACGATCAACCGCAGCGCCACCGCGCGCTCGATCACCTGGATCGACGGCGTCGCGCGCACCGCCCGCACCACCGCCTGCATCACCGCGGCGCCCGTCGCGTCGGCCGCATGGACGATGCGGCGCTTCGTGTGCGCCGCCTCCAGCCCGAGCGCCAACGCGCCCGTATCGGTGCGGTCGAACGCGACCCCCAGACGCAACAGGCGCTCGATCACGCCGGCACCCGCCTGGACAACCCGCGCCGCCGCTGCCGGATCGCACAGCCCGTCACCGGCCCCGAGCGTGTCGCTCAGATGCAGGCTCGCGTTGTCGTCGTCCCCGATCGCGGCGGCGACGCCGCCCTGCGCCCATCCGCTCGCCGCCCCGTCGCCCAGCGGCGATGCGGCGAGCACCACGACCGGCTCCGGCGCAAGCTCCAGCGCCGTCATCAGTCCGGCCAAACCCCCGCCGACGATGACGGGGCGACCGTCCAGCGTACTCATCGGATGGCCAACATGCGCTCGACCGCGCGTCGGGCCGGCGCGGCGATGTCGGCGGGAATCGTGACCTCGTGCGCCATGTCCTCCAGCGCGCGGCGGATGTTGGCGAGCGTGATGCGCTTCATGTGCGGACACAGGTTGCACGGCCGCACGAACTCGGTCGCCGGATGCTCCACGGCGACGTTGTCGCTCATCGAGCACTCCGTGACGAGCACGACGCGGGCGGGATGGTGCTGCGCCACCCAGTCGCTCATCATCGCGGTCGAGCCGGCGAAATCCGCCTCGGCCACCACGTCCGGCGGGCATTCCGGATGCGCCAGCACCACCACGCCCGGGTGCTGCTCGCGCAGGCCGCGGATGTCCTGCGGCGTGAACCGCTCATGCACCTCGCAATGGCCGGTCCAGGCGATGATCTCCACATCGGTCTGGGCGGCGATGTTCTTCGCCAGATACTCGTCGGGGATCATGATGACGCGCGGAACGCCGAGGCTTTCCACCACGCGCTTGGCGTTGCCCGACGTGCAGCAAGTGTCGCTCGCCGCCTTCACGGCCGCGGAGGTGTTGACGTAGGTCACCACCGGCACGCCCGGATAGCGTTGCCGCAGCAGCGCCACGTCGGCCGGCGTGATGCTCTCGGCCAGCGAGCAGCCGGCGCGCAGGTCGGGGATCAGCACCGTCTTGTCCGGGTTCAGCAGCTTCGCCGTCTCGGCCATGAAGTGCACGCCGGCAAGCACGATGACCGACGCGTCGGTGCGCGCCGCCTCGCGCGCCAGTGCGAGGCTGTCGCCCACGATGTCGGCGACGCAATGGAAGATCTCCGGCGTCTGGTAGTTGTGCGCCAGGATCACCGCGTCCCGCGTCCGCTTCAGCTCCAGGATGGCGTCCACATCGTCGGCGAACACCGGCCACTCGAAGGGCGGGATCACGCGGGAGACGCGATCGTACAGCGATGCGGTGCGGGAGATGGCGTCTAGCATCGGGCGCTCCTTATGCTCTTATTGAGCATTTCTGGGGCCGAAAAATCAGGCGCGGGACCACCCCGACGCCATGCACTTATGCTGATGCTGAGTATAAGCGATGTCAACCCCGCCCCGGGGCAGGAGCAGCCATCCGCGCGAATGTGGCCCAGCCGGCGCTATTCGCGACTGTGGCGCCGCCGGAGCCATTGCGGCAAGCTGCCGGAGGCCCCCTCGTCAGCACGGAAAATCCGGACCCGGAAGGAGAACACGATGGCCGATCGCATGCTCGACGTCGTCACCATCTGCGGCAGCCTGCGCAAAGGTTCCTACAACCGCATGGTGATGAACGCCCTGCCGGGCCTTGCCCCGGAGGGAATGCGGGTCGTCGAGGCGCCGTCCTACCGCGAGTTCCCTCTCTACGACGCCGACATCCAGACCTCGACCGGCTTTCCCGCCGGCGTGACCGCGCTGGCCGACGCGATCCGCGCGGCGGACGGCGTGATCTTCGTCACGCCGGAATACAATTTCGGCATCCCCGGCCCGCTGAAGAACGCGATCGACTGGCTGTCGCGGCTGAAGGACCAGCCCTTCGCCGGCAAGCCCGTCGCCTTGCAATCGGCGTCGCCGGGTCCGCTCGGCGGTGCGCGCGTGCAGTACGACCTGCGCCGGTCGATGGTGTTCCTCGACGCCCAGACGCTGAACAAGCCGGAGATCTTCATCGGCAACTGCATGCAGCGCATCGACGCCAACACCGGCCAGATCACCGACGAGCCGACGAAGGACTTCATCAGGCAGCAGCTTGTGGCGTTCGCGAAGTCCATCGCCGCGCATGGCAGCAAGGCCTGAGCAGCGACCAGCCGTAAGATCACTTCCTGATGACCGGAACCCGTTCACTCCGTCATCGCGAGCGAAGCGTGGCGATCCAGGGCCGCGCGGAAGGCATTTGTCACGCGGCCCTGGATTGCCACGGCGCTCCGCGCCTCGCAATGACGGCAAACGCACTGTTCACTAGTTGTTATGTCGTGTAGTGCGCGCCGACCTAACGCGACCGCGCCAGCGGCAGCTTGCTGCCGGCAACTGCCCGTTCCTGCAGCACTTCCTTGCGGAACCGGAAGAGCTTTGCCGGTCGCCCGCCGGTGCCGGTGGTGACCCCGCCGGTCTCCTCGACCAGCGCCTGCTGCTCGATCAGCCGGCGGAAATTCTGCTTGTGCAACCGCTGACCGGCCAGCGCCTCGAACGCGCGCTGCAGCTGCAGCAGCGTGAACGCGTCCGGCATCAGCTCGAACACCACCGGGCGGTATTTGATCTTCGCGCGAAGTCGGGCGATCGCGGTCGCCAGGATGCGGCGATGGTCGTGCCGCATCTCGCAGCCCGGCACCGGCTCCGCGTCCAGCCCACGGCGGCGGATCGCCTCCTGAACCAGTCCTGCCTCGTACAGCAGCTCGTAGCGCTGCAGCACCAGCTCCTCGCTCCACGGCCGCCCCGACAGCCCGAACGTCACCGCCACGCGCTGCCGCCGCGCCGTCCGCTCGGCGGCACTCGCCGCATCCGCCCAGGCGCGCAGCCGCGGCGCGATCTGCCGCAGCACGCGGGCACTCGCCTCGTCGCGCGCGTCCTCCCACGGAAAGTGGCGATACCACCCGCGCCACGACGCGCCGTCGCCCGGCGGCGTGCCGGTCTCCCGCGTCAGGCCCAGATAGCTGATCGAGATCACGCGCGAGCCCTCGCCCGTGCGGTCCGCATCGGCAAACGTGTAGAGCTGTTCGACATAGCCGAGTTCGCGCCGCGTCTGCCGCTCCACCCAGGCGCGCAGGCTGGCCTGCAACGACCGGTCGTCCGACGCGAACGGTCCGGACGGCAGCGCCGCGCCGTCATCGATCGTCAGCACCCGCGGCGTGTCGTCGGTCACCGCGACGAGCACGGCGATCAGTTCGGCGACCGTCCCCTGGTCCGGGGCGCCGGTTTCGGGCGAGAGTCGATCGAGCGGCGCCATGCACGATCCCTTGCCACGCGCTCGCCGGAATCGGGAAGAGCCAATGCGAACCAGCGTCATCGCCGCCAACGGCTTGCAGTTCCACTGCCTGGAGGAGGGCGCCGGCCCGCTCGCGCTCTGCCTGCACGGCTTCCCCGACCACGCACCCACCTGGAGCCTGCAACTCCAGTCGCTCGCACAGGCCGGCTATCGCGCGGTCGCCCCGTTCATGCGCGGCTACGCGCCGACCGGCGCACCGCCCGACGGCCCGTTCCAGACGGCGGCCCTCGCCCAGGACGTCGTCGCCCTGATCGACGCGCTCGGAGGCGCCCCGGCGGTAGTGATCGGCCACGACTGGGGCGCCGCCGCGGCATATGGCGCCGCCGTCATCGCCCCCGAGAAGATCCGCAAGCTGGTCACGCTGGCCGTGCCCTACGGCGGCGCCGTCGCGACCGCCTTCGTGACCAACCCGCTTCAGCAGCGCCGTTCCTGGTACATGTTCTTCTTCCTGCTGCCGATCGCCGACGCGGCGCTCGCGCACGACGACTTCGCCATGGTGCGGCGGCTCTGGCGCGACTGGTCGCCGGGCTTCGAGCTGCCCGACGACGAAATGGCGGCGCTGATCGACACCTTCCGCGCCCCCGGCACGGCGCAGGCCGCGCTCGGCTACTATCGCCACTCCATGCTGCCGGACCGCCAACGGCCCGAGCTGGCCGCGATCCAGGCGCGGCTGCGTCGCGACCCGATCCACGTGCCGACGCTCTACCTGCACGGCGCGGACGACGGCTGCATCGGCGCCGAGGTCGGGGCCGACCAGAGCGGCTTCTTCCCCGCCGGCCATCGCCGCGTGGTGATCGACGGCGCCGGCCACTTCCTGCACCGCGAAAAGCCCGACGCGGTCAACGGCGAGATCCACGGCTTCCTGCGCGCCTGACCAGCAATTCTCATTTTGATTTTCGGTGGTTTGAGGGCTTGGGCGTCAAGTTACATCAGGAAGGGGGTTCGACGATCACGGCGGGAGTGGTGGTGGCTTG
>Ga0209656_10000597_pt1 | contig 23810 bp, 16 predicted proteins | sample BogFormECP12_OM2_FD_188239 | JGI IMG/M metagenome (GOLD analysis project Ga0209656, IMG submission 188239) | Bog forest soil microbial communities from Calvert Island, British Columbia, Canada - ECP12_OM2 (SPAdes) (version 2) | ecosystem: Environmental > Aquatic > Freshwater > Wetlands > Bog ... | reverse complement strand
TGCGGTGGGTTGGGGCGGTTCTTGAATAAAAAGAGCTGCGCGATGATGAGCACCGCAAAGGTCACGGCAAACACCAGCATCATGCGGCGGTCGCCCCCGCCGCCTTCTTGTTGTGGATTGTGATACTCGGCCAAGGTCAGGTCCCGATCAGCATTGGCGGCCCACGTGTGCGTTGACACCGTGGCTGGCAGCCAGTCTTCTTAGCTTTGTTCCGCCCCCTAATGGGCAAAAATCTTGTTGGATGGCAGTCGGCGTATCGCTCACCGCCGCCGGTACCGGATCCGGGGCCCCCAACAAGTCCCGCTTTTGGACTTGTTGGGGTGGAGGATCATATCCAGCGCGGGCAAAGGGATGGCAGCGCAGGAGGCGCCCTGCCGCCAGCACACTCCCGCGAAACACGCCGTACCGCTCGATGGCTTCTCCGGCGTATTCCGAGCACGTAGGGACGAAGCGGCAGGCATGCGGCAGCATCGGCGAAATAAATCGCTTATAGCACCGCAGCACGAATTGGAACGCCTGCTTCATCTCCGTTCCGCCACGCGAGCACGTTGCGCCGCCAACCGAAGTCCCCGACCCACTTCCTCCACCAATTTCGCAAAAGGTAAGGTCAGTACGCTCTTCCGCGGATTGAAAACCACGTCCACTGGGCCTTCACATGCCTGCGCAGAAAACCGTACCGCCTCGCGCATGCGGCGCTTGATTCGGTTGCGTTCCACCGACCCTCCCAGCACTTTTCCCACCGTGAAGCCGACCCGCGGCCCACTTCCCACTTCAGGCCCATCCCGCCGCAGATAAAACACCGTCACATTTCCGGTGAACTGCCGGCGCCCGTTCTTGTAGACCCGCTGAAAGTCAGAGTGCTTCAGCAGACGCCTCGATTTCGGAAACTTGCCACTCGCGGTGGTGACGTTTTGAGCCATACAGCGCGGCGCCCACTCGCCGGGTCCAACTGTTGCGGCGGCTGCTTCCAAGGGTCCTTCTGGAATACTGCGGTGACGCAGAGCTCGGGTCTAATGGCCTACTCGCGGTGGCCGGCCTTTACGGCGACGCGCTTGCGTCCCTTGGCGCGCCGGCGTGACAGCACCGCCCGCCCGCTCTTAGTCTTCATGCGAGAACGAAATCCGTGCGTCTTTGAGCGGCGACGACGGTTAGGTTGGAATGTGCGCTTAGGCATCGAAAACTGCGCTCCCTCACTGGCACAAAATGGAATTGAGCAAACTCAAAGTATAGCGGTCAACGTACCCCACTGGCAACCTGTGGCGACCGCATTCTACTCGTCGCAGCGGCGTCTTTCCCTTCGCCAAATCAATGCAAAGTCTTCGCTTCATTCATTTGCAACATTTTAGTGCTATGTAATCGGCAGACTACTGCCAAGCTAAAGTTGTGGTTCGCCCGTCACTTTTATATTGCAGAAGTGCTGGTGAATAGTGTTAGCTATAAGCACGCCACGCTAACGCCTTCAAGGCCGTCCACCTCAACCCTCATCGAGATACGGGGTAATCCGTATTGCAGTCGGAGGTAAAATGCAAGCCCAGCGGTTTCTGTGCAGGATGTTACTCCGGTTGTTCCTCCTAGTGACGCTAACGGCGCTCGCCAACGCTGGCGATTATGCTGCCATCATCGTTTACGGCGACAGTTATTCCGACAACGGCAATCTGTTCAACGATCTGGGCATTCCGGGCGCACCCTACTGGAACGGCCGATATTCGAACGGCCCGGTCGCGGTTGAGCGCTTGTCCTCCTGTCTGGGGGTACCCCTGCTCGACGAAGCCTGGGGAGGTGCAACGACCGGCATCGGAAACGTTATCGACAATGGGACTACGGGCACTCTGGGGTATGACAATCTGCCGGGAATGACGACTTCGTTCAACGCCACAATCGATTCGTTTCCGCCCGGTAAGGTCAGTGCTTCGCTGGTTGTTGTTTGGGGTGGGATAAATGACTTCGCTACCAACGGACTTACCACCTTGACGGCAGACCACGCTGTAAGCGATATTGTTGCCCTGATTACAACCTTGCAGGCCTTGGGCGCGAAGCAAATTCTCGTTCCCGGCATACCCGATCTTGGCTTGACGCCACTTTACCAGGCAGAAGGAAAAGGGGGATACGCAAACTACGTAAGCGACTACTTCAACCAAAAGCTTCGTGTTTCGCTTCCTCCGGGTGTTCTCTTCTACGACACTGCCACCTTGTTTCGCAAAATGATCAAGAACCCCGGCGTTTATGGACTCACCAACGTTACCCAGCCGTGCTACGTCGTAAATAACGGTGTTTGCCAGAATCCCTACCAGTATCTCTACTGGGACCTGCTGCACCCTACCGAGCATATTCATCAGATACTGGGGCACGAATTTTCCCTCGCCACTGTCGGCTTGGGCGTGTGTCCTCTCCAAGAGAAGTCACGCCAGTAGATGAGAAGACGGGAGCGCAGGGTATAGGGTATAAGGCGGAGGCGCCGCCCGATACCGCAGCCATGGAACCGCGCGGGACCTCCAAAGCAACTTGGGAACCCGGAGCCCGAAACTCGTCCGCGAAGATCCCCTCCGCTTGCATCCAACCTCCGAAACCCGCAAACTGTACCTACCATCCGAATGAATCTCGCACTTTTTGGCGGCACCTTCGACCCCATCCATCGCGGCCACGTCGTCGTGGCGCGTGCCGCCGCCGCCAAGTTCCGGCTGAAGCAGGTCTGGTTTGTTCCGGCGGACATTCCCCCACACAAGCAGAAGACGCCAATCACGCCGTATTACCATCGCTATGCCATGGTTGGGCTGGCGCTCGCCGGGGAGAAAGAGTTCCTGCCGTCGCCGTTGGAGGCGCCCGATCTCGACCACAATAGCAGCGGTCGCCGGCCGAGCTACTCGATCGACACCGTCCGACGGGTCAAGAAGACGCTCGGCAAGAGCGACCACTTATACTTCCTTGTCGGCATGGACGTCTTCAAAGACATCGCCAAGTGGTATAGGGCAGAAGAACTGCTGGGCGAGTGTGAATTTATCGTCGCCGCGCGCCCAGGTTATTCGCTAGCCGACGTCGCGTCTTCTTTACCGGAGAAGTTGCGGCCCAGCGCCGCGGTGACGAATTTATTCCGCAAGCAGAAGATGGCAGGTCCTCTCGTCTTGCCGGGCGCTACTCTGCACATGCTGCCGGAGACCCACGAGAACGTATCGGCCACGCAGATCCGCGCGGCCCTTGACCGGGGCGGCGCACTGAAGCGCCTCGTGCCCGATGCGGTAGCGGACTACATCCAAAAAGAGCGCCTTTACCGGAAACCTGCCACCAGGAAGGAACGTACTTGATGCAAAGCGGGTCGATCGAATGAAGAAAAATGAAACCAGGTCGCAAGTTGCCGTCGCGGTGCGCGCCTGCCAGGACAAGAAGGCCACCGACATCAGCATTCTGCAACTTGACGCGCAAGCCAGCGGATTTACGGATTACTTTGTCCTGTGCTCAGGAGCGAACCCGCGCCAGGTCCAGGCCATTGCCGACGGCATAGACCAGCAGCTCAGCGCGGCCGGCGTGCAACCCAAGCACATCGAGGGTCACACCCAGGCCGACTGGATACTGATGGACTACGTGGATTTTGTGGCGCACATCTTCTCCGAGAACGCGCGGAAGTTTTATGATCTGGAGCGGCTGTGGAAGTCGGCAAAACGCTTGCAACTCGCAGACCTTGTGAAGCCTGTTCGCAAGCCAGCCGCGAAGAAGGCCGCGGCGAAGCGGCCGGCGCGTGTGAAAAGCGCAGCCAAGTCGCCATCCAAAGCCGCGCCTCGCAAGCGCAGTCCTCGCAAGCCGAAGAGTTCATAGCCCGTGAAACTGCGCATCGCATGGATCGGCAGGACGCGCAGTTCGCCTATTCAGTCTTTGACGGCCGAATATCTGAAGCGGCTTTCGCGCTACGCCGCCAGTGACGCGCTCGAACTGATGTCGGAAACCGCGTTGCTCAAGCTGGTGGAGAAGAGCACGGCGCGCACTCCGCCGGTGCTGGTGTTGCTCGACTCGCGCGGGCGGCAGCTTACCTCGGAAGAGGTCGCGAATTTCCTGGAGTATCACCAATCGCATGACACGCAGGAGTTGCTGTTCGCCGTTGGTCCCGCCGATGGCTGGAGCGAAGCGACCCGAGCCGCTGCGAACAACATTCTTTCCTTTGGCAAGATCACCCTGCCTCACGAGCTGGCACGAGTAGTGCTACTGGAACAGCTTTATCGCGGATTCACCATTCTGAAAGGCCATCCGTACCACGGCGGACATTAGGGCGGCGAAGCTCGGCTATACTCGCTTGGAGGAAGCTCCGTACCAGTGACACGGTGGAAGTGCTGGCCTTCAGAGCCTGCCCTGAGCGCAGCCGAAGGGCCAGCGTCTAAGCCGCTAATAATAATGCCGGGCTTTGGCCCCGGAAACACCGAGTCAACTTTTCAGAACTCCTTATGAATGCCGGAGAACGTATGACGTCGTTACCGCGGATCGCACTCCGCACTTTCATCTTGTTGGCAATCGCAACGCTTCTTCCCCGTTGTTTCGCGCAAGCATCTTCTCCCGCGGGAAAGTCAGCCGCAGATTTTGCGCCGCTGCTGCAATGGAAGAGCGCCGTGATCAGCGGCAATCCTGCGGCGGTGAAGGCGCTGTACAGCACCAATCCCCCCGTCCAGGTCGCCACAGCGGCGGGCCAGAGCACCGCCGACTCCGACGCTGCCTTCTGGACCGGCCTTAGGGCCCGTCGTATCAAGTTAGACATCATTCAGTCGGACTCACCACAACCGGGGACTCACCAGGTTGTGTTTCAGGCTGAAATCCTTTCTGCCACTGCGGGCGAACATACCGTGTACATCACCGAGGGGCAACTCTGGCAGCAGCAGGGCGAGCAGTGGCGTCTGGCGGCGACCAAGCGCAGCGACCCTACACGGCTGCAGCAGCCCACCTCGAAGAGCAAGGTGATCTATGCCCCGGGCCTCGACGCCCGCGCCGAGGTCAAGCAGGCTGTGGGAATTGCTTTCCGGGAGCACAAGCGCGTGCTGGTCGTCTTCGGCGCCAACTGGTGCTATGACTGCCACGTTCTCGATTTGGCATTTCATCGTCCGGATGTGGAACCTGTGCTTAAGAAAAACTACGAGGTGGTTCATGTCGACGTCGGGGAAGGTGACAAGAACCAGGACCTAATGCAGCAATACCAGGTCCCTATGAAGAAGGGAATTCCCGCAATCGCGGTTCTCGATAGCGACGGCGAGCTGCTATACAGCCAGCAGGGGGGCGAGTTCGAGAAGGCGCGGGCCCTCGCGCCCGAAGATGTGCTGGCATTTCTAGAAAAGTGGAAGCCTGCCTCCCATTGACGCGGTAGCGGATTTCAGATGTCGGATACCAGGACTCCTTTTAGTAAGGCTCTGTTCTTGCCTGTAAACATTGGCGATTCGCCATTCTATACGCGCTTAACTTCCTAAGAGCCTTTAGTAATTACGAAAACTTGACGCATACCTCCACGAGTCGTGTATAGTACACGTGCTTTGGGTTCCTGCCGCCGCTAAGTCCAACTGTCTGAGAACACTTGAAACACGAAAAGGGAATCTCTTGCATCTGGCGCACGGGCACACGTGGAGGTGTGAATTGTTTAAAATATTTTGTGTCAGGTTTCTGACGTTGTTCGCATTGAGCCTGATGTGTGGCGGCGCTCTCGCGGAAGCCACAAGGGCTGCGAAGCCTGCTTCCGTGACCATCACCCTGAGTCCAAGTTTGCCCAGTCCGCAGCAACTGGGCGCCGGCATAACCTGGACGGCCACCGTGAACAACGCGCCTCCAGGGCACACCTACGACTACCAGTTCAGTGCGGCCTTGCAAGGCTTCACCCAGATTGTCCGGGATTTCGACCTGCCGAATTCCTTCACCTGGGTGCCGCACACGGTGGAGGGGACCTACGTGGTCAGCGTGGTCGTGCGCGACATCACGCAGAAGCCGTATGTGATTTATCCGCCTGTGTCACAGCAGTACGTTCTCCTGCCCTGGGTGACGACTCCCGGTGGTTCGATAGTGAATCCGACGTCGCATCCACTGGTGGCTCTGTTCAGTGCCGGGCCCTGCACCATCGGCCACTCGCTGCGGGTCAGCTTCCGGCAGGATGGCGCGCAGGCAACGATGACCACAAATGCCGTGCCGTGCTCAGACAACAGTGCCAACTTTCTAGTGGCAGGCATGTTGCCATCTACTCTTTACCAGATGCACTGGGAGGAATTCGCCAATAATTTCGAGAACACCGGGCCCGATATCCCGTTTACCACGGGGCCGCTTCCGCCCAACTTTCCCGGGTTACTGGCCAAGGTCCTCGTGCCTCCAAGCCCGCATGACGCTGCCTTTCCACTCATTCTGTTCCAATTCTTGCCTCCTGTCGGTCAACCTATTGCCGCTTGGCCGCTGGCTACAGACCTGTCGGGGAATGTGGTCTGGTTCTTCCCCGGAGAGGTGTTCATGACGCGCACCGAGGCGGGCGGAAACTCCTTCTCGATGAACGACTACGTCCTCAGTGAGTACGACCTGGCAGGCAACTTGACCCTGCAAACCAATTCGTCAATCTTGAATGAGCAACTGGCTGCCCAGGGATATCCGGTCATGACCTCGTTCAATTCCCATGAAACCGTCCGTATGCCGAATGGCAACATTATGTTGTTTGGCGCCCGTGACCAGACGTCCACCATCTATCAGGGAGGAACTCCGGCCAATCCGGTTGACATTCTCGGGGACATGGTCCTGGTCCTTGATCACAACATGCAACTGGTGTGGGCTTGGGATTCGTTTGCTCATCAGGACTTGAGCCGCGAAGCCACTTTGGGCGACATTTGTGTGCACAATACAGGCGCTGGCTGCCCCGCGTTCAGCAACCAGTTCACGACGGCCAACGACTGGTTGCACTCCAACGCGCTGCAGTACACGTCGGATGGAAACATTCTTATTTCTGAGCGCGATCAGGACTGGGTCATCAAGATCAATTACAACAACGGCCAGGGAGACGGCAGATTGCTATGGAGAATGGGACCCTACGGCAATTTCACCATTCTGAATCCGCCGCAAACCCCCTGCGGCGATCCCAGCGTCTATCCCTGGTTCACTCACCAGCACGACGCCTCATTTGTCCCTCAGACCAGCTTCCTCAAGACGTTTACGGTCTTCGATGACGGCAACCTGCGCCACAAACAGTGCGGCTACGGGAACAGCCGGGGCATGGTCCTGTATGTGGAAGAACAGGCCCGCACCGTCTACATTGCAACCCAGGCTGACCTGGGCGAATATTCACTCGCCCTCGGTAGCGCCCAACTGTTGATCTCTCCTCCCAACAGCATGTATGCCAGTTTTGGGAATGGGTTCGTCAACGACCCCGGCCACGCGGCGCAATCTGTTGAAGTGGACCTCGACGGCAACATCGTGTACGGCCTGGAGGCCAATGCTTATTCGTACCGGAGCTATCGCATGCAGGACCTGTACACGCTGGCACATCCATAGGGTCTTAGTCCGCCGCCGTCGGGGCATGGATGTTGTGCGAGCAGGCGAGAACCAAGTCCCACAATGTGGGGTTTGGTTTTTCGCTTGTTGATGCAAGGATCTTCGGTCCAAGCGGCCAGCATTCGCTCTTCAAACACCATGCGGAAATTGGTTGCTGACAAGCTAAGTCAAGGAAGTTCCAGCTTTTCTCCGCGCGGGCGAGTGTTCAAGAGATGATTCGCGCATTACAATGAATCTCTGTCTTCTCGCCAGAAACCCACTATGAGCACATCTGTGAAACCCGCGCCCTCCAAAGCATCCCGAAAATCTATGCGTGCCTCGTCCTCCGGCGATCGAGCAACCGCCGCCAACGCGAACGGCCGCGATCCCGCACATGCTGTACGCAATCTCGACGATGCCGAGATCTACATCAATCGCGAGCTAAGCCTGATCGATTTTCAGCGGCGCGTACTGGAAGAAGCCCAGGACAGCAGCAACCCGCTGCTGGAGCGCCTGATGTTTCTCTCGTTTGTCGGCTCGAATATCGACGAATTCTTCATGGTGCGAGTGGCCGGGCTGAAGCGGCAGGTCGAGAAGGGCGTGAGCGATCCCGGACCGGACGGCATGACCTCGTCGGAGCAGTTGCGGGCCATCCGCGCGTCGGTGATACGTCTCAATCGCAGCGCACAGGAATGTTGGACCAAGGAGCTGGTTCCTGCCCTGGCAGAGGCGGGTATTCGCATTCTGAATTACGCCGAGCTCACCGAGGAGCAGCGCACCTTCTCCGATTCCTATTTTCAGGAGACCGTATTTCCTACGCTGACGCCGCTGGCCTTCGATCCTGGGCGTCCGTTCCCGCACATCTCCAACCTCAGCCTGAATCTGGCTGTGCTATTGCGAGACCGCGCAGGTGACGAGCACTTCGCGCGCGTCAAAATTCCCGATACCTTGCCGCAGTTGGTTCCCTTGAGCGTGGCGCCGAAGCCGAAGATAAAAAGCCGCGCGCAGAAGCCGACCATCAAGGAACAAAGTTTCGTCTGGCTGGAGCAGTTGATTATCGCCAACCTGGGAGCGCTTTTCCCCGGCATGGAGATCCTGGAGGCGCATCCCTTCCACGTCACTCGCGACGCTGACAGCGAAATCCAGAACCTGGAAGCCGGAGATTTGCTGGAATCGGTGGAAGAGGGGGTGTGGCAGCGTCGATTCGCCGACGTGGTGCGGGTCGAGATCAATGAGGGGATGCCGGCGCGCATCCTGGACATCCTGGTGGAAAACCTGGAGCTCGACCGCGATGACATTTACAAATTGAACGGTCCGCTGTCGCTGGTCCGGGTGCGTCATCTTACCAAGGTTGATCGCCCGGACTTGAAGTTTGCGCCTTTCGTTCCCGCCCTTCCAGTAGCGCTCAAGGAAGCCGAGGAGAAAGAGGACATCTTCACGACCATCCGGCGCGGCGACATCCTCTTCCATCATCCCTTCGACTCGTTTCAGCCGATTGTCGGCCTGTTGCAAAAGGCAGCCAAGGACCCCAACGTTCTGGCGATCAAAATCACGCTCTACCGCGTCGGCCGTAACGCCCCTGTGGTGGACGCCCTTCTGGAAGCGGCGGAGAACGGAAAACAGGTTGCCGCGCTGCTGGAGCTGAAAGCGCGTTTCGACGAAGAGAGCAACATCGAATGGGCGCGCAAGCTGGAAGAGTACGGCGTCCATGTCGTGTATGGCCTCATGGGGTTGAAGGTCCATTGCAAGGCGCTGCTGATTGTTCGCAAAGAGGGCGACGTGATTCGCCGCTATGCGCACCTCTCCACCGGCAACTACAACAGTGTTACCGCCCAGCTCTATACCGACATCGCGATGATGACGTGCGACCCGGCCATCGGCGCCGACTGCACCGACCTGTTCAATTTCCTCACGGGATATTCGGCGAAATCCTCGTACCGCAAGCTGTTGGTCGCGCCTGCCACCTTGCGTCATGGATTCGAGAAGCTTATCGAGCGCGAAATTGAGCATCAGCGAAACGGGCGCGGCGGTCATCTCATCCTCAAAATGAACGCGCTAGTGGACCGCAAGATGATCCAGTTGCTGTACCAGGCGTCGCAGGCGGGAGTGAAAGTTGACCTGCTGGTGCGCGGCATCTGCTGCTTGCGCCCCGGCCTTCCCGGCGTGAGCGAAAATATTCAAGTCACCAGCATCGTGGGACGGTTCCTTGAGCATAGCCGCATCTTTTATTTCCGCAACGGCGGAGAGGAAGAGGTGTATCTGGGTAGTGCGGACCTGATGCCGCGCAACCTGAATCGCCGGGTCGAAGTAGACTTCCCGGTGCAGGACAAGGCCCTGATTCGCCTGATCCGCGATGAGGTCCTCCAGACTTACATGAAAGAGCAAGCGAAAGCCCGTCACATGAGCTCCGACGGCAAGTACGTGCGCGACCCGAATTTTCAGAAGAAGAACGCCTTCAATACACAGGAGGCGCTCATAGTGCGCGCCACCAAGCGCCAGCAGTAAGCCAAAAATCTGGGCTAATCGGCGCGCGTTCGAAGATTCTGGCCTGCTAACATCATCTGGTGACCATTTCCCAGGTTCGCGTTCGATTTGCCCCCTCACCCACCGGACACCTGCACGTCGGCAACGCCCGCACCGCGCTTTTCAACTGGCTCTTCGCCCGCCAGAAGGGCGGAGCGATGGTGCTGCGCATCGAGGACACCGATGTCCAGCGCAGCGAAGAGCGCTTCGAAGGACAACTTCTCGAAGACCTGAAGTGGATGGGCCTCGACTGGCATGAAGGCCCCGACCTCGGTGGCCCGTATGCCCCATACCGCCAGAGCGATCGCCTGGATCTCTACCGCGAGCAGGCCGAACGGCTGTTGCGGGAGGGCAAGGCCTATCTCTGCTTCTGCTCGCAGGAGGACTTGGAGCGCGAGCGCGCCCATGCCATGGCGCATCAGCAGCCGCCCAACTACTCGGGGAAGTGCAGGGCACTCGATCCGGTGGAGAGTCAGCGCCGTCGCGAGAACGGCGAAGCTGCCGCGATTCGCCTGCGCATTCCCGAACACCCGATTCGCTTCCATGACATCGTGCGCGGCCCGGTCGAGTTCTCCAACGAGGTAGTCAGCGATCCCATCATCGTGCGCTCCACCGGCATGCCGGTTTACAACTATGTGGTCGTGGTGGACGACGCTCTAATGAACATCACGCACGTTATTCGCGGCGACGACCACCTCTCCAACACGCCCAAGCAGGTCGCGCTTTACGAAGCGCTGGGCTGGCCGGTGCCGGAGTTCGCGCATCTGTCCACCATCCTCGGCGCAGACCGCGAGCGGCTATCGAAGCGGCACGGGGCTACGTCCATCGCAAACTTTCGCGAGATGGGCGTGCTGCCGGAAGCTCTGATGAACTATCTCGCGCTGCTGGGCTGGGCGCCGAGCGGCGGCACGCGCGAGATCTTCACGCCGGAAGAGCTGAAGAAGGAATTCTCCCTGAAGCGCGTAACGCCGTCGCCCGCCGTCTTCGATATGGAGAAGCTGTACTGGCTTAACCGGCATTACATCAAGCAAAGCCCGCCAGAGCGAATCGAACGCCTGGCAGAACCGTTCTTCATCCACGCCGGGCTGCTGCCGGAGAAGCCCGATGACCGCACGCGCGCCTGGTTCAGCAAAGTTGTCGCTCTGCTCGTTCCTTCCGTGGATAAGCTTGACCAGCTCCCGGAGCGGGCGGCGCTGATCTTCCACTACGACGCCGCTGCCGCACTCGCAGCCCCTGACAATGCCGAGGTTCTCGGCGGACCAAAAACCAAGGACGTGCTCGTCACCTTTGCAGAACTGGTTGAGGGCGATGCCTCGCCGGTGACGCCCGAGCGCTTCAAGGCGATCATGAATGAGGTGAAGGCGAAGACCGGCGCGAAGGGTAAAGACCTGTTTCATCCGGTGCGCATTGTTTTTACTGGTTCGCACTCCGGGCCGGAGTTCGACAAGCTGATTCCGATTTTAGAGGAAGGGTCGCAGCTTTATCTTCCACAGCATGTGATGAACACCCACGAGCGGCTGGGGGCATTTCGGGCAGCAGTAGGCTGGTAAGAAACCAGTGGTTCCCGTTTAGCGCCCAAACAGGGCGCGAGTCCTGGGGCGGCAGGTGCCGCATCGCAGCTAGGTGATTCTCATATCCGCATCCGCCGCTTCATCCGCGGCTTTCGCGGTCCTGTATGCCTTGAAGCAAGATTTACCGACGACAATGCCAACCACCACGCCGAGCAACATTCGAACTGAGGAAGCCAGCATGAAGCCACCGGCGAAGGCCTGCTGCGCTGGGCTTGGCGCAGTGTGAAGATGACTGGCGACCGCCAGACAATTGGTCAGACTGATGAGAGCTGACCCAAGAGCCCCAAGGCTCACCAAAGTAGCGACTCCGAAAGCCATTCTGGGAGCCCGGTAACTGAAACCCCAGCACCCCAGGCAGATCAACCCAAAGACACCGACTTGGACCATAGCGGATAGCAACAGCCCTGTGACTGGGCTGTCTTGCTCCAGAAGCCGGTCTACGTCTGCATGATCCAGCCAAAAATAGAAAAGGACGAAAGCTGCAGGGATTGCCACAGCAGCGAAAAAGCCAAGTACCGACCTCGCAGTCCTGGCGCATCGTTCGGGCTCGTCTCCAATCTTCGGAATGGGTACCCCATCGCGCCAAACCCTCCAGCGACCCGTCGAATTGTTCCGTTCTAATTCCAATTTACTGCCGTCGCGTAACGTAACGGCGTTTCGACCAGTGAGGGAGATTTTGTTGTCGATAGGTGTCCCATCAAGCAGCAAGGACCATTCATCAGGCCCGGTGCGCTTTTGATTCTCAGCAGGTGGTCACTACCTTCGACGTGTATTTTCCCTTCATAGAAGTAGCCTATCGGCACGGAAACACCTCCTGAACTAGTCCCGGCTCGAACTCTCGTGCGCCTGGTTTACACGTGTAAAACCGCGCCCAATTTTACTACCATGCCTGGGTTCCCTACCCTTCTCGCCTGCTTTTGGCGAGAGGGTGGGCGCCTTCCCGCTTCGTTCAGCTCACTCACAAGCACATGGATCCGGAAATGGTACATGTACTTTCGTAACTTGACTCGTGCGAAAAAGGCGTTACACTGGCAATGTGAGGCCTAGTGTCTCTCCTGCCCGACGAGGGCGGGGAGGGTCCGCAGAACTGCCCAGAGAGCAGTCGAAGCGGCCGGTGATCTTTGAAAATCAGGGGCTGGTGGCGAGTGGATAGATCCGCAGCTTAGCGTCATCTTTCGGGTCATTGCGAAGCGGGACGCTCAAATCATCACCCATAAGTTACTGCAATAAAAGAAGATGCTTGTAAACTATTGGGCATCTATAACTTGCCGGGAAAACTCTTGGAAAGTGATGATTCTAAAGAACCGTGGGGGGAGGGGGCGGCAGTATGGCAAGTATGATAGGCATGACTTGTATGACTTAGGGAGCTGAGCTACGATATCGCTTTCCTTATCGCCGCTCGCGCCAGAAGGCGCGTCGAATCGAGCGTTGGCAGAGGCGAAACGCGGTCGTCAATCAGCAACGGTATCTCGGTACAACCGAGTACCACAGCGTCGCAGCCCTCGTGACTCAACCTGCCGATCACGTGCTGAAAAAACGTTCGCGACTCGTCGGTGAAGATTCCCTTCACGAGCTCGTCCATGATGATGTCGTCGATACGCGCTCGTTCATCGGCGTTGGGCATAAGATGTTCAATTCCATTCGCCGACAATTTTTCCGGATAGACCGGCCCTTCCATGGTGTATTTCGTTCCCGTGACCGCCAGCTTGTGGAAGCCGCGTTGCTTGGCTTCCGCGGCAACTTCTTCGACGATATGCAACCACGGCAGCGGAGAACGCGGAGCGACAAGGTGGAACGCGCGATGAATCGTGTTGTCGGGACAGATGAGGAAATCCGCGCCTGCCCTTGCCAGCTTGTTGGATGAGGAGAGCATCAGGTTGGCGACGCCCTGCCAGTCGTCGCGATAAATGAAGTCCATGTACTCGGCGAGGCAGTGGGTATGCATGCTGACTTCAGGATGCCTGTGCGCGCCCATCAAGGCAGGCGCTTCATTGCAGATAGTGCGATAGCATAGGGCCGCGCCTTCTGCGCTACAGGCGACGATGCCGATGTGCTTGGGCATAAACACACTTTAACAAGCCGGATTGCTTTGTATCAGGGCACGCCTTAAGGCGTGCCGAAAGACGCGTGCTTCTCTCTTGGGCTTAAGGCCCTGTTCGCGGTGGCTTCAAGCCGTTATCTTTCGAACCGAACTCAGCGGCACGACTGAAGTCATGCCCTGATACAAAGCCAAAGCATTCATGGGACGCGTTGCAGCATCGCATGTTTCTGCTGTTCTGGCAGAAACGAAGCTCGGAAGGAGTTCTTCGCCAGCTCACGCAGCTCAGCCTCGCTGAAACCGAAGACCTGCTGTGCGATCTGGTACTCGTTCGCCAATGTCGTGTGAAACATGTCAGGGTCATCTGTGTTCAAGGTGACCAGCACGCCGGCATCGAACAGCCGCCGAATCGGGTGCTGCTGCACTTCTGCGCAACATCCGGTAAGAACATTGCTGGTGATACAGACTTCAATCGGGATTCGGTTTTCGGCAAGATGGCGCACCAGTTCCGGATCTTCGATTGCACGTAAGCCGTGTCCGATGCGATCGGCCTTCAACTCGCGCAAGGCACCCCAGATGGATTCCGGCCCGACTGTCTCGCCGGCGTGCACGGTCCGACGCAGGCCGTGCTTCGCCGCGTGGTCGTACACCGCACGGAATTGCTCCGGCCCGGCTCGGCGCTCGTCGCCGCCGAGTCCGACACCGATCACGTTTCTGTCTCGGAATCGAATCGCTTCCTCCACGACGCGTTGTGCTTCCTCAATTCCAAAGTGGCGAGTGGCGTCGAAGATCCAATACAGCGACATGCCGAAGTCTCGCTGCCCGTGCTGTCGTCCGCGCTCCAGCCCTTCGAACAGCGGGGCGAACTCCTGCCCCCGCCACTGGACGACGCCGACGGAGACGTACACTTCGGCATGGAGAACATTCTGCTCGTGCAGCTTCTGCATCATGCGATAGGTAACGAGCTCGTAGTCCTCCGCCGTACGCAGCCGCTCGGTAACGGCCTTGAATGCCCACAGGAATCCGGTGAAGTGCTTGTATCGGTAAAGCTCGCGTGCCTCTTCTTCGGTGAACACTCGCCCGCTGTCTTCAATGTTCCGATAGCGATTGTTGGTGGTGGCCAACGGCGTGGGATGGCGCCGGCTCAGCTCGGCCAGCGTGAGAGGGTCAACCGTTCCCTCCAGGTGCAGGTGCAGCTCGGCCTTGGGGAGGGAAAGAATAGATGCGCTCGACGCATCGGCAGCCGCGTATGGCGCATGCAATGGCCCGGTGTTCATCACGGTTTCTGCAGCGCGTTCTTGGGACTAAACTCGCTGCGATGGCGGCTGAACAGCATATACACCGTCAGCCCGATAATCAGCCACAAGAAGAACCGCAGCCAGGTCAGGATGGGCAGACCAGCCATCAGTAGCACACAGAAAACCACGCTGAGTATCGGCGCTGCTAACCCGCCCGGCGCCCTGAACCCGCGACGGCGCTCCGGCTGTTTATACCGCAGGATGATGACCCCGATGGACACCAGCGCAAACGCAAACAGTGTACCGATGTTCGACAGATCAGCCAGCGTGCCGATGTCGAGGATGCCGCCGGGAATGCCGACAAGGAATCCGGCAATCCATGTCGCTGTCGAGGGCGTACGAAAACGCGGATGCACGCGGCTGAACAGCTTCGGCAGCAGGCCGTCGCGCGACATCGAGAACCAGACGCGCGCCTGCCCGAGCTGAAACACCAGCAACGACGAGATCATGCCCATCATGGCGCCGAAGAGTACCGCCAGCCGCGTCCAGTGCAACGTCTCGGAATGTGTTGCTAGCGTCAGCTTTTTCAGGCTGTTGACCACCGGCGCAGCGTCGTCGATCAGCGACTGCCACGGCACGATTCCGGTGAGAACCACAGCCACCGAGATGTACAAGAGCGTACACACGATGAGGGTCGCGATAATGCCGATCGGCAGGTCGCGCTGGGGATTGCGTGCTTCTTCCGCCGCCGTCGAGACGGAGTCGAACCCGATATAGGTGAAGAAGATGATGGAGCCGCCGGTTAGCACACCCGACCATCCTTCGGGCACATAGGGATGGTAGTTCGAGGGATGGATGTACTTCATCCCGACAAAGACGAAGGCCAGGATGGCCGAGATCTTGAGAATGACCATGACGTTGTTGGTCTCGGCCGACTCGCGAATGCCGCGCACCAGCACCACCGTCAGCAGCATGACGATGAGGAATGCGGGAAAGTTGAAACCGAAGTGCCAGCCCGGTGTGTAAAGCACGTCGCCGCTGACGCCCGTCAGCCCGCCCGGCAGGTATGCCGGCGTAATCCAGCGCAGGTCAGGATGCCACCCGAACCAATCGAACATGTCCACCATGTGCGCCGCGAAACCGACGCTCACTGCCATGTTGCTGACCGCATATTCCAGAATGAGGTCCCAGCCGATGATCCAGGCGATCAGCTCGCCCATGGTGGCGTAGGTGTAGGTGTACGCGCTGCCCGCGATGGGGATCATCGATGCAAGCTCGGCATAGCAGAGCGCGGTAAATCCGCAAACAACAGCGACCAGCACCAGCGAAACGGCGATCGCCGGGCCCGCGCCGGGACGCCCGAGTGTCGCCACGTGATGCACGATGTAATCGGCGAGGGGAGCGTTGAGAATGGACGAGGTGTCGAACTTTTGCCCGGCGATGGCGGTCCCGATGACGGTGAAAATGCCCGAGCCGATGACCGCGCCGATGCCGAGCGCCGTCAACGACCACGGGCCGAGTGTCTTCTTCAGCCGATGTTCCGGCTCCTCCGACTCGGAGATCAGCTTATCAATGGACTTGCACGCGAAGAGTTGGCTCGCCAGGGTAAGGCTCCGGGAGTGCTGGAATGGATGCCTCAGGATTGAATCAGAAACCGGAGGCGAAGGGCAAGTGGCCGGGCGTTGCCTGACGCAGGTCAGGATGGGTCTTAGCAAGTTTTCACTTCCCCGGCGACGCTTTTCAGTGTATAAAGCGGGGGCGGTTTAATTGGGGTATATCTCAGCTTCCTAATTGCGTGGCGTCCCGCCTAGATGTTGCGGGACACCTATGATGTTCCCGCAGATCGGTGCTGCAGGCTTATATCTCACCAGCCGGTTGAGCGCCCGGGACCTCTCTGTCCCCACTCTTAACCTTGAAAAGGAAAATTATCATGAATGAGCTTGTGCAATTGCTGCAGCAAAAGACGGGCCTTTCGCAGGAAATGGCCCAAAAGGTTGCGGATACTGTCGTCGGCTACCTGAAGACGAAACTACCGGAGCCAATGGCTGGCGGTTTGGATAGCCTGCTCGGCGGAGCCGCCGGGTCAGAAGCAGCGAGCGGCGCCGCGGACGATGCGGGCGGCGGTGTTATGGACAAGGCCAAGTCAATGGTGGCGGGGCTTGGCGGGATGTTCGGAAACAAGGACGCATAACGCAGGAGATGGGCGGTCAGTTCCGCCTGGATCTTGCGAACCAACTCAACTCAAGGAGAAGCGAATGAAGCAGAAACAAACGGCAATTCGGGCCGTGGTAGTGTTGTTAGCTCTGTTCTTGATGGCAGGTCTTTCCGTAGCCCAAAGCGGTTCATCCGGTAAGTCCGCGTCCAGCGCGGGTTCCATGGCTAGCAGCCAGGCATCTGACCTGGTTGACATCAACTCCGCGAGCAAAGCGCAGTTGTCATCGCTTCCCGGCATCGGCGATAAGTACTCGGACAAGATCATCGCCGGGCGGCCTTACGCTAACAAGAGCCAGTTGGTTTCGAAGAAGGTGCTTCCAGAAGGCGTCTATAGCAAAATTTCTGGAATGATCATCGCCAAGCAAAAGTAGTTGCCATCGAAAAGCGTAGACCTCTTACACTGTGAGAGTCCTACGTTGTGGGTAATATGCCCTCTTGCTGTCGCGCCTGAATCTCGATGTACACATTGATCAGCGAGACGGCGGCGGGCGTCACGCCCGGGATGCGGCTGGCCTGGCCGAGGGTGTTCGGGCGCACTCGCGTCAGCTTTTCGTTCATTTCGCGCGAGAGGCCGCTGACTCTCCCGTAATCGAACCAATCGGGAATGACACGCTGCTCCGCTTTCTTCAGCCGCTCGATGGCCTTGGTCTGCTGGTCGAGATAACCGGAGTACTTGATTTCGGTTTCGACTGACTTCAGGTCGTTGCGGACCGCAGTGGCTAGTGGCCAGTGGCTAGTGGCTAGTTCGCCATTCTCACTAGACCCACGTTGGAAGAACGCTGGCATCAACCTGTAGAGCGCTGGCGCAAGCTGCTCAATCTTCACCTCGGGGCGCTTGAGGAGTTGCGCCAGAGTGAGCCCCAGCGCGCCCTCAGCCTGGTCACTGGCCACTAGCCACTGGCCACTAGCCACTTGTTCAAGCATCCCAGCATTCACGCGCGTGCGTTCCAGCAATTCGCGCATGGCCTTCAGCCGCTCCTGCTTGGCAAGAAAGTCCGCCCACGCCGCATCGTTGATCAATCCCACGCGCCGCCCGTGCGGAGTAAGCCGCCGGTCGGCATTGTCGATGCGCAGGTGGAGACGAAACTCCGCCCGCGAGGTGAACATGCGATAGGGCTCGTTCGTCCCCTTGCTGATGAGGTCGTCGATAAGGATGGCCGTGTACGCCTCGGTGCGGTCGAGAGCGAGTGGTGGCTCACCCCTTACTTTGAGCGCGGCATTGATGCCCGCCATGACGCCCTGGCACGCCGCCTCTTCGTAACCGCTGGTGCCGTTGATCTGCCCGGCGAGGTAAAGCCGCGCAATCTTCTTCGTCTCCAGGGTGCGTTGCAATTCGGTGGGATCGATGGAGTCGTACTCGATAGCGTAGCCCGGGCGCAGCATCTCCGCCGTCTCCAGGCCAGGGATGGACTTGACGATCGCCAGTTGCACGTCGATCGGCAGGGAAGTGCTCATGCCGTTCACATAAATCTCATAGGTGTGCAGGCCTTCGGGTTCGAGGAAGAGCTGGTGGCTTTCCTTGTCAGGAAACTTGACAATCTTGTCCTCAATCGACGGGCAGTAGCGCGGCCCGATGGACTGTATCTGCCCGCTGTACATGGGCGAGCGATGGACGTTTTCGCGGATGATGCGGTGCGTGTCCGGAGTGGTGAACGCAAGGTAGCAGGGCACTTGCTTGTCGTGGTGCGCCACGCGCCTGGTACGGAAACTGAACGGCGTGGGATCGTCGTCACCCGGCTGCACTTTGAACTTGGACCAATCGATACTGCGGCCGTCGAGGCGCGGCGGAGTGCCGGTCTTCAGGCGGCATCCACGCAGGCCGAGCGTCTTTAGCGATTCGCCGAGCAGCACCGCGGGAGGCTCGCCGCTGCGCCCTGCCGGATACTGTTGTTCGCCGCAATGGATAAGCCCGTTCAGAAACGTTCCCGTGGTGATGATGACCGCCTGCGCGCCGACGGTGTGGCCATCGCGGAGTTTGATACCGCGAATGATGGAGGTGGCTAGTGGCCGGTGGCTAGTGGCTAGATGGGGAGTTGAACCTTCCGGGACAGCGCCTTGTTCAGTCGCCCCACTCCGGTTGCTGGAAGAGCCACGCTCCAAACTCTGACTGGCCACTGGCCACTGACCACTAGCCACTGGCTCCACAATCAGTTCAGCCACCTCGGCCTGCTTGATCTTGAGGTTGGGCTCGGACTCCAGCACCTCGCGCATCTTCTGGCGATACTGCTGCTTGTCGCATTGCGCTCGCGGAGACCACACAGCCGGGCCGCGCGACGTATTCAGCAGCCGGAACTGGATGCCGACCGCGTCCGTGACTTCGCCCATAATGCCGCCCAAGGCGTCCACCTCGCGCACCAGATGGCCCTTGGCGATGCCGCCCACAGCAGGGTTGCAGGACATTTGCGCAATGAGATCGACGTTGAGCGTGTACAGAGCGGTCTTCAGCCCCATGCGCGCCCCGGCCATGGCGGCCTCGCACCCGGCATGACCGGCGCCTACTACCACAACGTCGTAAGTCTCAGTGAATTGCTGCAAGAACAAACTACCCCACCGGGCCCGAAGCGGACCGATACCTCTATTCTAACGGAGCCATGAGCAGCTTAGGACCGCTACTGGCCGGGCACCGTCAACTCCGCCAGACCGCCGACATCCGGAACTTCCAGATCAGGCTTCGCTTCGGCCAGATGTGACGCTGCCGCCGGTTTGTCCTGCCTGCGATTTACCCACACCGTCGCAATGTCGAGCGAATGAGCAGGTCCCACATCGTGGTACAAACTCTCTGCAACGTGCAACAAACGCTCGCGAGGAATTCCTTGGCGCCGCAGCAGAGCCTCAAAGTTATTGAGTGACGGCTTGTAGCTATGCACCTGCTGCGCCGTAACCACTGCGTCAAATCGAATTTCCAACTTGGGCGCCGTGTAGGCGAACAGGTCGTCATCGATATTTGAAAGCACCGCGAGTTTGAAGCGCGAATGCAACCGCCGTAGTCCAGCAACCGTGTCGGCGAACGGCTGCCAGTCGCGAATGGATTCTGCCAGACCGTTGGCTTCGCTGTCGCTCACCTCAAAGTGCAGCTCACGCGCGAAGGCGCGGGCTACACCGGCCAGCACTTCGCGATAGCTGCGAAAGTGGCCAGCCTGCTCCTGCGGCTCGAACTCTGAGTACATCGTGAGAATCCGGTCGTTGCTGATCCTGCAACCCTTAGCTTGAAGCAAGGGGCGCAAATACCCGAGAATGCCGGCCTCCCAGTCAATCAGCGTGCCGTAGCAATCGAACGAGAGCCAATCAAAGCGCGAGAAATCGAGCATGGGTCAGAGAGTCCTTTTCGCGCATGGTTGAAATCCATGTTCCGAGCGTTAACGGATTAGTGCGGCTTGGGCTCGACCGGGGTGACCTTGTGCGACGCGAACTTGAGCTCCAGGGCTGCGAGTGGCGAGGCGGGCACCGGGTCTTTCACGGTAGCGCTGGCAGTCCTGTCGGACGGTTCGTCCGCCACGGCGGCAGGCTCGTCCTGGGAGCGCTTAGCGGCATCCGTTTCGGGCTTGGCGGGCTCGACCGTTTGCGCCTCAGCCAGCCCCTTCTCCAGAAACTTTTTCGTGTTCAGCAGCGGACGCGCCAGGGACGGGTTGTAGGTGGTCCAGGCGCTGCCCAGGTCCGCCTCGCGCTCAAACTGTGCGCGCATGCTCTCCATCTTAGAGTCGAGGTCGTCGAGATAGTGCAGCATGAGCGCTTCGGGGAACATCGGCAGCTTGGGCGAGCCGAACTCGTATCGCCCGTGGTGGCTGATGATCATGTGCTCGATCAGGATCTTCAGCTCATCCGGAAAGCCCGGCAGCCGCGCAATTTTCTCGTGCAACATCTCGAGCTCGATGATCATGTGTCCCAGCAACTGGCCGCTGGTGGTGTACGCAATCGAGCGCTGGTAGGTGAGTTCATGGACCTTCCCGATGTCATGCAGGAAGGCGCCGGTCAGCAGCAAGTCGCGATTCACCTGCGGATAGTTTCGGACCGCCAGATCGCACACCGTGAACAGCGAGACCACGTGATCGAGCAGACCGCCTACAAAGGCGTGGTGCAGCGTCTTGGCCGCCGGCGCATTCTTGTAGGCCGTTACAAGCGCCTCGTCGGACATGAATTCCCTGACCAGCGACTTCAGCCACGGGTTCTCGAAGCTGTCGACAAATTCGCCCAGCGTGCGCCAGAGCTGATCGATGTCCTTGGTGGTCTTGGCGATGTAGTCGGAGTAGTCAATCTCCTGCTCTCCCAGCCGGCGCACCTTGTGCATGGTGAGCTGCCATCGGCCGTTGTACTTGTGGATGACGCCCTTGACCTTGACGAAGTCGTCCTGCTCGAAAGCGTCCAAGGCGTCGGCCACGTTGTCCCACATGTTGGCCTGCAATTGGCCACTGCGGTCAGCAAGGACGATCGATAGATACAGCTCGCCGTTCTTCTTCGATTTCACCTGCTTGCCCGCAACCACGAACAGTGAGGTGATGGTCTGGTTCTCCACCCGGGCACAATCGGAAATGTAAAACTCTTTCATAAGGGCATTCGGTGGTGCATCGCGAAGACACAAGGCCTCGAACGTCTTCATGGTATCGCACTTGCCTGTGGATTGGGGGCGGAGAAATCTGGAGCTATGGCGCGGTCAGTACGGTCTGATACGGATCCAGCACTAATTGCTTTACCTCGGCGGGCGCCGGCAGGCTAAAGCGTGTCTCGTCGCCCTCGGCAAAGACACGGCCCAGGTAGATATCGCGATTGCCCACCACTCCGTACACGGGAACGCTGGTGACCAGGTCGAACGGCGCGGAACTCTGCCGGATGACTCCGCTCACCGTAGCCGCTTCTGCGGTTCGCGAAAACTTGACTCCAGCAAGGTCTAGCTGGGGAAACGCCGTGCCATTTACCCATCCGTCGAAGAACCAGTCCAGCGATTTCCGGTTTTCGAACCACAGCGAGCGTGGCAGCACTTCTTCCACGGCCTGCTCAAAGTCGGCGTTGGTGATTTCCTTGCCTTGATAGCGATCGACCAGGTTGCGAAGGAGCGCCAGGAAAACGGTATCGTCACCGGTGGGATTCGCCGGGGTGCGGGATGCATCGCGCAGCATTTCGCGCAGCATGTGTATGAGCCACGTGCCACGCCCATAGGTAATGATCTCGTAGCCATTGGGAAACATCGACGATGACAGCCGCACTCCCAGCGTCACCGGTCCAGCAACGACTTGGCGGCGTCCATCCTTCGACTCTTTGCCCAGAATTTGCCGGTAGCCTTCCAGCAGGAACTGCACGTCAGCGGGCCGATTGCGCTCTAAAAGCAGAATGGAGCAATAGTTCGCCAGCGCCTCCAAAAGCCACTGCTCGTGATAGCTGGCCCACGATACTTCGTCGCCGTACCACTGGTGCGTCAGCTCGTGCGGCATCATGATTTCGCTGTAGATGACGCGGTCGAGCGGGGTGAGATTGATGGCCTCGAGCTGCTCGAGCGACAGGTATGAGTAGCTGGAAAGAAAGATGAGCCCAGGCCATCCCTGGCTGGTGGCGTTGGGATTCTCGGTGAGCGACAAGGTGCTGAAGGGATACGGGCCCAGCATCTGCGCCAGGTCGGTGAGCGTTGCTGCTGCACGATTGGCGAGTAATTCCCCCGTACTGGCGGGGTTCGGAAGAGGCGGCGGATCGGGCACCGGGTCGAGGGTTCCGGGCGCATGCGGGGATTGCAACTGCGACGTCCTCTCTCCCGCAATGGGAGCCGCTCTGCGGTATTCGGTTCCCCGCGCTGCGAAGGCTTCTACGGCGACCTCGCCCGACTTGGCAGTGCTGCGAACGTACTCGCCCAGGTTGAACCCGGCGATAGGAATGGGCTTCTGACTCATCCAGTGCCCGACAAAATCATTGCCATCCCGCTCCAACGACACCCGGTTCCCAGTTGCAATCAGCGACCAGGGCCGTGGAAAGCGAAAGGTGAGATCGTAATTTGCCATGGCAATGCCACGGTTGGGATACCAGTTTCCGCGCGCGCCCACGTAGAGCAGCCCGCCACCCGCATCAGCGATAACCTGGCCAGCGTAGCTGAAGCGCAGTTGGAAATGCGCGCCCGACTGTAAGGGCGCCGGAAAGACAATTGCCACCGTATCGTTACCTCTGCGCGACATTTCGCTGCCCTCGATGGCTTCATTCTGGATGAACTCCAGCGGCTTGCCTTCGAACTCCACTTGCTTCAATTGGAGATAGCGAGAAAGTTCAAACAGCACCATTCGCGTACCGCCCTGCTTCACCTGCACGTCGAGTGCCGCGTCCGCAGCCAGTTCGCGAGGAGGATTGACACTCGCTGTGATGGTGTACTTGATGATGGACATCACGTCCGGCGTCCAGAGGGAGCCGCTGGGTCCGCCGAAGCGCGTGTCGGACAGAGGCGTTTTGCGCAACGACCGCATGGGAAAGCTCATCCACAGGTCGTAATAAACCTCGTTCCCTCGCGGAGCTGTGGTCTTCCCCACCAATACCTGCTCCGGCCTGCGCGTGTCGAAGTCGATATCGAAGACTCCATAATGCTGACCGGCTACGGTAACGTGCAACAGGCGATCGGGGACCGGCGGCGCTTCGCCTGTCGCTATCGCCGGAGCGCTGGTGAAGGAGATGCAAAGCCGAGTCGCGTCGCTCCGAGCTAGCGCGCGCGCCTTCTCATCATTGCGGGCGGCGAAGTCTGCTACGTCCTGCGGCGAGCGCAGGTATGGCTCCAGTTCCCTGGCGGTGTCGTCGTTGAAG
>Ga0209656_10000595_pt1 | contig 23871 bp, 20 predicted proteins | sample BogFormECP12_OM2_FD_188239 | JGI IMG/M metagenome (GOLD analysis project Ga0209656, IMG submission 188239) | Bog forest soil microbial communities from Calvert Island, British Columbia, Canada - ECP12_OM2 (SPAdes) (version 2) | ecosystem: Environmental > Aquatic > Freshwater > Wetlands > Bog ... | reverse complement strand
GGAAGACGAATATAATTGGAAGGACGCCCTTGAGTTGGGATCGCTCCATATATCCGTGTAAATCCTGTGTCTCGAAGTAGCCGAATTGAACGTACGTGTTCAGCGAACCTTCGATCGCCTGAAGCGTCCTCTCCAACAACGCCGGCGGGACAGTCTGGAGTTCAGGCATCGATTCGATTGGTTCCAGACTGACAAGGACATAGGTAGTGCAATTCGGGTAAAGGGTGTCCACATACAGGAAGTCCGGTCCGCTGAAGAAATAGAGACAACTGCGGCTGAATCTGGCTGCCGGTGCCAGGAATTCGGCTTGCCAGCTGCGAATGTTGTTGAGTTGGCGCTGGTCAAGTTTTGAGAACCCGGCGTTCAGTGCGTTGGAATGGGCGATCCAGAGAGGGTCTCTTGTCAATCCGGTCAGAGGTGAGTCCGCCGATACCGGCAGGCCAGCGAGATACCGAGCAGCATCCGTAGCGCTGGACCTTTCAACGATTTGTTGCTGGGCTGGCGCCCTGAGCGATGGCATTGAATTTCCCGGCGGAGGTGGACCCTGCGCGTGGACGTGAGCGAGAAGGAACCAGGTGAATAACGCGAACCTTTTTGCCATCATGTACAATCGAAGGTTTTTTACATGACGCCAGCGCATGCTTGGGACCCGGCACAGGCGGGACGCCTATGATACTTTTCGCTCGGCGACTACCGGTCGAAAACTACTGTAGCAAACGCGTTTTGAGTGTATTTCTTTCATTGCGCGCAGGCATTGAAGTGCATAACAGAATACACGCGGGACGCGTATGCTACGGTGCGCCACTAAGCGATCATCGTTTCTCCAATTCGAGAGCTGACAACTCCTCGAATTTGGGCGCGAACAAATGGTTAAGCGCGAACGCCACCAGGTAGGCAAAGGCACAGATGACGAATAAAATGGTGTAGCCTCCCGTGACGTTGCCGGCCGCTGTGAACTTGTCCAGAATGAGGCCGCAGACGATAGGGAAAATCATCCCTCCAGTTGAACCCGCCGCACTGCCTAACCCGATCAGAGAGGCTACCGCGGACTTGGGGAACATATCAGAAGCCGTTGTGTAAAGGCTCGCCGACCATGCCTGGTGCGCAGACCCCGCCAGCCCAATCAGGAAAACTGCACTCCAATCGCCGACACGCGTGGCGAACAGGATCGGCACCACACAAAGAGCAAAAAGGAACATGGAGGTTTTACGCGCGCGAGTTACGCTCCAACCGCGCTTCATCAGGTACCCGGGCAACCAGCCGCCCATATTGCTTAGCACGGTAATAATCGCATAGATAGTTACCAGATGAATCCAGCTGTGCGCGATGTCGAGGTTACGCGTTTTCTTAAAATAATCGGGCAGCCAGATAAGAAAGAACCACCAGACCGGATCGGTCAAAAATCTGGCCACAATAATGGACCACGCTTGCCGGTACTTGAACAGGCTCAGCCAAGAGACTTTTCCGGCAGCCTCAGCGTGCGATTCATCGCGGTCACTCTGAATGTACGCAAGTTCGTCAGCGCTAAGGCGCTTCTCCCGCTCCGGCACATTGTAGAGCGGAATCCAGAAAGCCAGCCAGACAAACCCTGCGAGGCCTACCACAATAAACGCCATGTGCCAGCCCCAGGTAAGCGCAATCCATGGGACGATAATCGGTGCGATGATCGGCCCGAAATTTGAACCCGAATTAAATAAGCTCGTGGCGAAGCTCCGTTCTTTCTTGGGAAACCAGAGCGCGACCGTTTTGACCGACGACGGAAAATTGCCGGCTTCACTTATTCCCAAACAGATGCGGGCAGCGAAAAATCCGCTCACGGTGGACACGAGCGCATGCGCCATGGCCGCGAGGCTCCAACCGGTGATCGAAATGGCGTATCCGATTTTGGTTCCTAACCGGTCTACCAAATATCCGAAGATTAACCCGCCGACAGCATAGGCGCCCTGGAACGCGGAGTTCACCGCTCCAAATTGCTCGTTGCTCCAGCGCAGTTGATTATCGAGGATCGGCTTAATCAGCGACAGAATTTGCCGGTCCATGTAGTTGACAGTCGTCGCGAAGAACAACAGCCCACAAACGACCCAGCGATACCGACCGCTGGTTGTTATGGAAGATGCGGGTTTAGCTGTCAGGTCTTGTAGCATTTCTTCCTCTCTCTAGGCGGCCATTTCATGCGAAGATCGGTAGCAAATGGCGTTCAAAAAGATTCTGCGTAACGTTCCTGCCGACGATCTCCTCGTTTGCTTCAAGTGCGCTGGTGAACCGTTTGCCCATCCCCGCCGCGACCTTGAAACCGACGTGCAACAGTTGACGGAAGTTGGGGTTATAATGGGAAGATGACTCGACGTGGCGCAGCGAGTCGGCGTATTCGGCCGAGCTCCAGCCCATGACGGATTTCGGGTCCGGCAGCTTGTCGGGATCAATGTCGATCACCGTGCTGTACGGGGCCACCAGCTCGGCATAATGCTCGCGCGCCTGGGCGTAAATCTCATTCGCGATCACCAACCCTTCGCCGCCGGACTCGGCGAGGCCAATCACCTCTTCGAGCCAAGTGGTACCCGCCGTTTTGACGTGCAAACCGGCGTCATGCTTTTTAATCAGGCGATTGATAATTGGGTAAATCGAAAACTTGTCGCTGCCCAAATGGACGCTGAGCTTGAGGGTATCAGGCAGCCCAAATTCGCGGACGGCGAAGGCGATGACGCTCAGATCCTCGTCAAACTCCCGCTCGAATTGCGCGAGATCCCCAACGTAATCGATCCCTTTATTAAACCTTCCAGTAAACTTTGGGGCGATCGTTTGGACCGGTATCCTTTCCTCGGCGATCATCGCCAGGATCAGGAACAGCTCCACAGGGTTTTGCGGCGCGTCAGTTTCGTCGACTGAGACTTCAGTGATAAAGCCTTCGGATCCCTTTCTCTGCTCGACGTGCCGGTAAATGCGACCCGCCTCTTGCACGGCGAGCAAAAACTTGCCAGCTGCCCCGCGCACGGTTTGCTCGGTGAGGTCGAAAGGCCGCTCGATTCCCGGGATGGAGAGCGACCCGGTCCAGCGGCGCACAGCCTTCACGAAAGCCTCGACTGCGCCGGCTTCGGCCGCTTTGCCGGTAAAATCCGCCACGTCGATGGTAAAAAAGTCGCTTCCCGGGATAAACGCATCGACCGTTTTCAAGCCGATGTGGTCAGCATCGACGTAGTACGCTCCAGTGAAGCCTAACGCAGCTACCGCTGCGTCGGCCTCGGCTCGAACGTCGTGGGGTTGACTTTTAATGATCGAATGCTCGCGATTGGATTTGTTCCAGACCGGGTGAACGTCGATGCCCGCTGCGCGCGCACTCAGGACGGCCCGGAGTTGGGCCTGCCCTTGGTGTGCGAACCGGTCGCCGGTGCCGAAAGTGTATTTTTGGATCTTCACGATTGATCGGGGAAAGATAGCTGCGAGGCGGGGGAAAATTGACTCTAGTTTTACCGTAGACCCGAGACAATCCAAAACCGGGGCGCTTCCTCGGGCAACAGAAATAACATGGTCTTACCACTTGACCATATGGCAACTTCTGAGAGCTTGTCAAGCGCGGGCCAAAAGAATTATTGCCGGTATGCGGAGTTTAGCGGTGTGCCGCGATGGTAGGGTCACGCTCCTGCGTGACCGTGTGGCGATACCCCAAAAGCCCTACCACCAGAACCACGATTTGAACGCCTGGCCTCGGTAGGGTCAGTCGCACTCCCTTTTTACAAGACCCGCCCGGATTCGCTGTGGGAAGAAGCTGTACCCAAACACACTGAAAATATGAATAAATTATTTTCAATTAGGTCAACTCGTGGTTCCGAAAGATCGACTGGCAACGTTGATCAAGTCTGCTTTTGGGGTATCGCCACGCTGGTCACGCGGAAGCGTGACCCTACCATGACGCTACACGGTCAAGCGGCGAAGTGGCCCTTTCGAAATGTCCAAACTCCAGGCCCCGAAAGCTTTCGCGACAACCGCTGAAATTCTCACAAGATTAAAAACTTGTGACAAGTTCAGGCTAAAAGTTAAAGGTAGCCAAAATGAACTTGTTTGACCTGACCGGAGAGGTTGCCGTGGTCCTGGGAGCCACTGGCGTGCTCGGCGGCGCAATGGCGGAAGGTTTAGCCGCAGCAGGCGCAAAGGTGGCCGTGCTGGGCCGGAACACAGAACGAGGCGAAGCGAGAGTTCGCTCGATTCAACAGCAGGGAGGCGTCGCCGAATATTTTTCCGCCGATGCCCTCGATCAGAGCTCGTTAAAAGCTGCGTGCGAAGCCTTGTCGAACCGGTTGGGCGCTCCCACCATTCTGGTGAACGCCGCAGGCGGCAACGACCCACGCGTGACCGTTACCCCCGAGCACCCCTTTGAAGAGATCGACATCGCCGACTGGCGGGAAAATTTTGACATGAATCTTGTCGGAGGGGCACTGGTCCCCAGCCAGGTGTTTGCCCCCGCGATGAAAAACAGTCGCAAAGGGAGCATTATCAACATCGCCAGCGTCGCCGCTCATTTGCCCCTTTCACGCGTCGTAGCCTATTCGGCAGCTAAGGCAGCGGTGCTCAACCTTACCCGTTTTCTCGCGCGCGAATGGGCTCCCTACAACGTCCGGGTCAATTCCATCACGCCCGGCTTTTTTCCCGGCGAGCAAAACCGCCGTTTGCTCTTCAATGAGGATGGAACCGCCACGGCCCGCGGACAGTTAATTCTGGGCCATACGCCTATCTCACGTTTCGGAGAACCATCTGAACTTGTCGGCGCGACGGTCTTCCTCGCGAGCGAAAAAGCCAGCGGCTTCATTACCGGCATTGACCTCCGGGTAGACGGCGGATTCCTCGCGCAGACGATTTGAGTCGGGGGGGAAGGAGTTGCTGGAGATAGACAGCGTTTTGGCGAAGAACCCCCTGCTGGGTTCGACGATTTATATTAGGCGATTCCCCAATTCGCCATCTACCCCATTCTGCAACTCCTGAATCCTGCTCCCCCCTACCCGCATTCCAGCCCGAAATACGCCTTAGCGTTTTCGAAGCAGATGCCCCGCACCAAGTTTCCAAGGAGCTCTTGGTCATTTGGGATCTCGCCGCGTTCCATTTCCGCGCCCAACAAATTACAGAGCAGGCGGCGGAAGTATTCATGACGCGGATAGGACATGAAACTGCGCGAGTCGGTTAACATTCCCACAAAGCGGCTTAGCAGACCGACATTCGAGAGCGCATTCAATTGCCATTCCATGGCTTCTTTCTGGTCCAGATACCACCAACCGCTTCCAAACTGCAATTTTCCCGGAATCGAGCCGTCCTGGAAGTTACCAATCATCGTGGCTAACACATAGTTATCGGCCGGATTGAGGTTATACAGAATCATTTTCGGCAGTTTCCCAGCCGTTTCTAGCTGATCCAGGTATCGTACCAACGGTTCGGCTTGCGGCCAGTCACCGATCGAGTCGTATCCGGTGTCGGGGCCAAACTCGGTGAGCCTGCGCCGGTTTGTGTTACGAAGCGCGCCCAGGTGCAACTGTTTGGTCCACCCCGCGCCGGCATCCAGTTCACCCAGAAAGCGAAGCATGAAACTGCGAAACTTCAGTGCGTCCGCATCACTGGGCGGAACGCCTAAGAGGGCGCGCCCATAGATCGCACTCGCCTCGGCTTCATCGCAGGGCTCCGAATAACAGAATGGGAGACCGTGATCCGATAGTTTTGCCCCGAGTGATCCAAAAAAAACGTGCCGAGCCCGCAGGGCATCGAGCAGGCCCGCAAGCCCTGAAGCCTTGTGGCCGCTTGCCTTCTCCAGGCGTTCAACCCATGTCTTGAAAGCGTCGCCTTGATCGATTGCGAATACCTTGTCCGGACGGAACGCCGGGTAAACGCGCGTTGGCAAGCTGCTGGTCCGAATCGCCTGGTGGTGCGATAGGTCGTCCACCGCATCATCCGTCGTACAAATGACCGAGACCCGGAATTTCTTGAGAATCTGATGCACCGTGAGTTCCTGGAGTTGCTCGTTGGCCTGGGCCCACACCCGCGGTGCCGACTCTTCGTTTAGAAGTTCCGTAATGCCGAAGTAGCGCCGCAACTCCAGGTGGGTCCAATGATAGAGCGGGTTGCGAATTGCGGCCGGTACGGTTCGGGCGTAAGCGAGGAATTTATCGTAATCGCTGGCGTCGCCGGTGATAAATCGCTCCGGCACACCATTGGCGCGCATCGCCCGCCATTTGTAATGGTCCCCGTAGCGGCCCTCGGCGAGCCAGATCTGAGTCAGGTTTTCGAAGCGCCGGTTGGAGGCGATATCGGCCGGCGGGATATGGCAATGGTAATCGAAAATGGGCTGTGGTTGAGCGAACTCGAAATACAGCTTTTCGCTTGTGGGAGTCGAGAGGAGAAAATTCTCGGGAAGAAAAGATTTGTCCATGGTGAGAGCAAAGTCAGGGTTACAGGGTTGATACGGCTTAGAGGAACTTCGGTCAAGTGGTCAGGCCTTGCTTTCTTCCCTGGCACTCGGTATGGTGTTGCTTATGCCAATTCAGCCCGTCGAGGCGCGCCGACTTTACCTGCAGATCGCCGATCAGGTCCGGGCGCTGATCGCAACCGGAGAGTTTCCGCCCGGCGGTCGTCTTCCGGCCGAACGAGAACTGGCAAAGCGATTCGGCGTCTCCCGTCCGACGCTGCGGGAAGCGCTGATTGCCTTGGAGGTGGAAGGCTACGTCGACGTTCGTCCCGGCTCAGGCATCGTAGTCACAACACCGAAGAGCGCGGTGCCGGACGGTTCTGGTGACGAGGGGCCGCTGGAAATCCTGCGGGCTCGAATCCTAATCGAGGGAGAGATCGCGGCGGAAGCCGCCGCGATCATGAAGCCGAAGGACATTGCCGCACTCGAACAAATTCTTGCTGCGATGAAGGGTGAGGCGCCAGACGAGGCAGTCCACGTGGAGGCCGATCGGCAGTTTCACCGGTACATCGCGGCGAAGCTCGCAAACAAGGCGCTCCTGCGGATAGTGACGGGATTGTTTGACAAGCGGGACACTCCTTTGGCCCGGCAGTTTGCGACCGATTTTGACAACGCCAAAACCTGGACCGCGGTTTTGGCCGAACACCGCAGGATCGTGTCGGCCCTGGCGGCACGCGATCCCGAGCAAGCCCGCAAAGCGATGCGTGACCACCTGCGAAAATCGCACAACCGCTGGGCCCGGGATCTGTTCAGGAATTCAGGAGTTGCAGAAGCCCAGGAGTTCAGGAGTTCGACGGATGCAAACTTGTTCGCGGGAACGGTTACTGGCGTCGAATCGACTACTACGGGATCGAATGCTTCATCTGATTAGACGATGCCGTTGCGATGGAGGGACGAGCTCCATTGTTCGTCCATCCGGTCTTACCAATTGACCCAGTCCGAAAAACGGGCAATTTGATCTTAAGCTCCCCGTCCAAAGGTACTCATGTCCTTCCAAACCATCGCACGGACCAGCCCGGCTGGTTCTTATCTCACCACCGAACAGGTCCTCGAGGTGATTAACGAAGCTTGCCCAATCTCGGAATACCGCGGTAAAAAGGTGCTCCTGATTGTGCCGGACGCCACCCGGACTTGTCCATTGGGAATGCTTTTCAAAGGCATTTTTGAGCGGATCGGCACGGATGCGGCGGCATTCGACGTGATGATCGCACTCGGCACGCATCAGCCGATGAGCGAGGAAGCAATGTGTAGTCGACTGGAAATTTCCGTTGAAGAGCGTCACGCAAAATACGGCACGGTCCGGCTGTTTAATCACGAGTGGGATAATCCTTCGGGCTTGAAGCACATCGGCACGATTTCAGCCGCCGAGATCAAAAGCGAGAGCGGCGGCCTCTTTGCGATGGACGTGCCCGTCAACGTCAATCGCCGGCTATTTGAGTATGATCAAATCATCATCGCCGGGCCGGTCTTTCCGCACGAGGTCGTTGGGTTTTCCGGGGGTAACAAATACCTGTTTCCAGGCGTGAGCGGGCCTGAAGTGCTCAACTTCTTCCACTGGCTTGGGGCGGTGATCACTAACCCCATGATCATCGGCAACAAGTACACCCCGGTGCGCAAAGTCGTGGATCGTGCCGCCTCAATGGTCACGGTGCCCAAGCTCTGTTTCTGCATGGTGGTGGATCATGCGCAATTGGCTGGACTTTTTGTCGGCTCGCCGGAGAACGCTTGGGATCAAGCGAGCGACCTCTCCCGGATGCTCCACATCACTTATAAGGAGCACCCGTTCAACACCGTGCTCTCGCGCGCGCCGTTGATGTACGATGAACTCTGGGTGGGCGGCAAATGCATGTACAAACTCGAGCCGGTCGTGGCGGACGGGGGTGAACTCATCATTTATGCGCCTCACATCCATGAGATCTCGCTGACCCATGGAGCCCTTATCCGGAGAATCGGGTACCATTGCCGGGACTACTTCCTGAAGCAGTGGGACAAGTACAAGGAGATTTCGTGGGGTGTGCTGGCCCATTCAACGCATGTTCGCGGCATTGGCACTTATGAAGACGGAGTTGAACATTGCCGGATTCAAGTGACGCTCGCGACTGGCATTCCACGCGAGATCTGCGCGGAAATCAACCTCGGTTACCGCGATCCCGCAACGATTGATCCGAATGACTTTGCAAACCGTGAAGACGAAGGGGTGCTGCTGGTACCGAAAGCCGGAGAAATGTTGTATCACCTCCGCAAACGACCCGATTGGGCGCGCGAAATGTGAAGATGGTCAATGACGAATCGCTATCGCCAAAAGGATCTGGGGACATGGAACGGTTCGTTGCGTTACGCGAATTCGAACCGGAAGCTCGCCAGCGGCTGCCACGCGCGATTTACGAGTACGTTGCGGGCGGCGCAGGAGAAGAGCACTCCATACGCGCCAACGAAGAAAGTTACCAAAAAATTTTCCTGCGCCCACGCGTGCTGCGATCCGTGGGGCCGGTTGACTTGGGCCAGGAACTGTTAGGCCGGCCGTTGCCTGCGCCCGTCCTGCTTGCCCCAGCCGCCTACCAACGTCTTATGCATCCGGATGGCGAGCTTGGCGCTGTCCAGGGCGCAATCCGCCACGGCGTGCCTTTTGTTCTCAGCTCAAACGCGACGGTGTCGATCGAAGAGACGACTGCGGTGCCCGGAGCTCGGTGCTGGTTCCAGATTTATGTTCAAGGCGACCGCGGGTTCACGCGCGACTCGATCGCGCGGGTCGAAGCGGCCGGCTGCGAAGCAGTGTGCGTGACGGTCGATACGCCAGTGCTCGGGTTACGGCCCCGCCAACTGCGGGCCGGATTCAAGATTCCGGGCGAGGTTCCCCTTCCCCACGCCTTACGCCTTAGAGCCGCGTCGGATCCCGGGCGGCACAGCGCGTTGACCTGGCGCGACGTGGACTGGTTGCGTTCGGTAGTGAAAAGCAAGCTGTTGCTCAAAGGCATCCTGCACCCGGCCGACGCGGAATTGGCGATTCAGGCGGGCGTTGACGGCATCATGGTTTCGAACCACGGCGGACGCAATCTAGACACAGTCATTCCCCCAATCGAGGCTTTGCCCGACATCACGCACCAGGTGGCCGGCCGCGTTCCCCTGTTGGTTGACGGCGGCATTCGGCGCGGCACCGATGCTCTGAAAGCTCTGGTCCGCGGCGCGAACGCGGTCCTGATCGGGCGCCCGTATCTGTACGCATTGGCGGTTGGCGGAGCTGACGGGGTCGCACGTTGCCTCTCACTGCTGATCGAGGAGTTGCGTCTAGCCATGGCCCTGGTCGGAGCGGCGTCCCTGCGCGAGCTTAACCGCGAGGTGGAGTGGCTCAATGAAGGAGTCAGGAGTTCAGGAGTTGCAGAATGAGAAGGCGGCTTCCTGGTTCTGTGATTGGTGATTACTCGGCTACCACGCGATTAAGATTTCACGCCAGGGCGAAGCTCTTCGAGGGAAGGATCCTGACTCCTGACCTGGACTCCTGTCATCTCGCTTCGTCCTCGATCGCGGTGCCGTGATGCAGGACCTCGAGGTAGATCGACCCAGGTCGGATCGCGCGCGAAACGTGGTAGGCAGCGAGGCAGGCCAGCATCAGCGCCGGGACCAATTGATACTCAAGGGTCATCTCGAACACGATCAGGAAGGACATCAGCGGCGCATGTGTAGTCGCAGCCAGAAACGCGCCCATCCCGATTACCGCGTAGACGATCGGCAGCGACGAGCCATGCCAGAGCGAATGCGCGCCACTCCCAGCGAGCAGTCCTAGCAGAGCACCGACGAAGATGGTCGGCGTGAAGACGCCGCCGACCGCGCCCGAACCGGTGGTGGCCGCCGTGGCGAATATCTTGGCGACCAGGACCGAGAATATCAGGGACAGTGGCCACGGCGTATGCAGTACCGCGTTAACTACGCCGTAGCCGTTGCCCCAAACCTCGGGTCGCCAAACCGAGATAGCACCCACCACCAGCCCGCCTAGCGCAAGCTTCAACGGGATCCCGAGCGGAAGAGACCCGGCCAGTCGTCGTGTGCCATCTAGCAATCCCATGAACAGCGGCGCCAACGCGCCCAGCAGCACTCCCATGAGCAGGAATAGCGGCAGATCCCACAGCGAAGTCACGTATAGCGGCGGGATCTTGTACACCGCTTCGTAGCCGAGTACCTGGTGCACGGTGACATTGGCCGTCACTGAAGCCACCATCAGCGGCCCAAGCCGGCGTATCATCAATGTGCCGTAGACGATCTCGGCAATGAAGATCGCACCGGAAAGTGCGGCATCATAAGCCGAAGCGAAGCCCGCCGCGGCGCCGCAAGCCAGAAGTAGGCGCAGATTGTCACCATCGAAGCGGGCCAACTGGCCCACCCAGGAGCCGGTCGCGGCAGCAAGTTGCACCATTGCGCCTTCGCGGCCGATCGAGCCGCCTGAGGCGATGGTGCACAGTGATGAAGCGCTGCGAAGCAGGGTGTTACGCACGTCCTGGCGACCGTCGCCGACAGCGATGGCTTCAAGGTAATCGGCCTGTTTTTTTCCTTTGCTGATGCGCCGCGCCCACCAAAGGAACACCCCGGCCGCAAAGCCGCCCAGTGCTGGCGTGATCGCCCGCTGCCACGGCGGAAGCGCCTCAGCCGCGGCCACCAAGCTTCCCGGATGGCCGGTCGCGAAATTTTCGGTAAACACCGTGCCTTCGTGAAAGGCGACTGTGGCGAGCCCGCCCGCCACGCCGATCAGCGCCGCCCATAGTAACAGCCACCGATCGTCCCCGTGGTAGCCCGTAGCCTGCGATGCCCGCTGCGTATCCGATCCACGATCAACTGAGGGCAATCGGTTTTCGCCGGACATTCGGGACAAATTATCAGTCTCGGGTGTTCACTACAACCTCGTGCGAAAGCATTCCTGCGGCGCGCTCGACGAGCTTCATCGTTGATATCCGAGCTCTTCGGCTTGCGAAACCCGATGTACCTCGGTCTGCTGACCTTTCTGATCGGGTGGTTTTTCGTCAGCGAGTCACCCTATTTTCTGATCCCGCCGGTTCTCTTTTTCCTGGCGATCAATTTCCTGCTCATTCCATTCGAGGAGCGGCTGCTAGTCGATCGCTTCGGTGAAGTCTACGAGGCTTACCGCAAGCGGGTAAGAAGATGGATTTAAAATAAGGGAACACTGCTGCCGAACCACTTGGTACCGAGACACAGGCGGGCCGCCTATGATACTTTGGACGCTGCTTACGCTTCCAAGTTCGTTGGCGATTTCACCCATCGAACCCGGAACTTCGAACCTGCGGGTCAGGCGGTTTACCGGACAAATGTGTAGTAGAGTATGGCACCGCCGAGTGCGGTAGCACCAGCCAGATAAAGAGTCGTAAAAACCCACGCAAAGGCCTGAAGAATCTCTTCGGAGCCGAAGTTAATAGGGCCTTTCAACCTATTCGAGGCCTTGGTTGTTTCGGAGGAAATCGCTGAAGTTTCAGCCGGAGCGAACGCTCCGCAGATAGAGTCTGTGTTAGTTATAGCATTCATATTGATGAAAATGATCTGATTTTTGGATTTACTTGCGTGTGACCAATCTAAATTGATAAACCTGCCGGGCTATGGCTCAGGAGAGCCCTTCTCTCTGGCTCAATCGGGCTATTACGCGCTTAATTTCATGGTGGACTGACGCGTGACCTGGCGACTTAATGATCGGGCAAACGCCCCGTGTATTAAGCACCGAAGGTGCGAGCGGACTACAGCCTGGGCTGAAGCGAAGCGGAGGCCGAGGAATCCTTTTTATACACGAGTGAGCGCTGAAGGCGCGGGCAGAATAAAACGTTCCCTTTAGGATTGAGCTCGCGCGTCCGCCGACGACTTTCCAACGCGCATTCAGCGCTGGTCGTCGAGAAAGGGGGACGAGAACGATTGGGGAGCCTCAGGCCAGACCGACATTCGCGACATGTTCTTCGTCCCAGCCGAAGTAGTGGCCCAATTCGTGGAGGTAGGTTATCCGAACCTCACGGAGAAACAGAGTCTTCTGATAACCCGTTGCTTGAGCCAGGGTATCGATAAAGAGGGTAATCCGTGGCATTTCATCAGGCCGAGCCGGTGGCCCATCCATCAAGGAATACCCTTCGAAAAAGCCTAGACAGGTGCCGCCTTTCCCGATCGTCGCCCGGCTGAAAAACACTGGGACCTCCTCTGCGCGGGGCCGGATCGACTTCGGCAGCGCGCGCTGCATCTCGACAATCTGCCGTTGGGCAAGATCCTCCCAATCGATCATGCAACTATCGTCCGCCATCATAGACTGGAATCAAGGGACATGGACCCACGGTTTGCAGTAAATTGCACCTGACCTCTCCGAAGCGAACCAGGAAAGCCCTACTACGCCAAGGCTTCGTAGGGCAAGCACCGGCTATAGGCCGACCGTCGACAACAATAGACTTGTGCTCCGGCCCCCTGATACACTCTGCTCGTATGCCATTTCGCGCGTTCAATTTGGGAGAGAACTTATGCAAAGCGGTCGAGGAAGCCGGCTACACGGAACCGACTCCGATCCAAGTGGAAGCGATCCCCAGGATAATGGCCGGGCACGACCTGATCGGAATCGCGCAGACCGGTACCGGTAAAACAGCCGCGTTCGTTTTGCCGATCCTTTCGCAGCTTTTTAAGGCCAGCGATTCGTCCCCAGGACGCGGAATCCGAGGGTTAATCGTCGCGCCGACACGGGAGCTGGTTGTTCAAATCGAGGAAAATGTGCGGGTTTATGCCAAATATTTGCCAGCACGGATCGCCACTGTGTTTGGCGGTGTGAGCGAACGTCCGCAGGTCAAAGCGCTTCGCTCCGGTGTCGATATTGTCATTGCAACACCTGGGCGGCTCCTGGATTTGGTCGGGCAACGGCATGGGGATTTTTCGGCACTCGGGTTCCTGGTCCTGGATGAGGCGGATCGGATGCTCGACATGGGCTTTATTCCCCAGATTCGACGCATCATTAAGATCCTTCCATCAAAACGGCAGACGTTAATGTTTTCAGCGACGCTTTCCAAAGAGATCGAGGCGCTTACGCAGGAGTTCCAGCACAAACCGAAGTTCGTTCAAATTGGAAGACGGTCCAACCCAGCTGAGACGGTCACGCAACTCGTTTATGAAGTACCGGCAGGTCTGAAGCCGGCGCTTCTGATTCACCTGTTGCGCGATCCTTCCTTCGATTCAGTGCTCGTTTTCACGCGGACAAAACATGGCGCCGACCGAATCGCGAGGCGTTTGGGAGGAGCGCAGATCACAACGGCAACCCTCCATTCGAATCGTTCCCAGAACCAGCGCCTGAATGCTTTGAAAGCCTTCAAATCGGGAGCGGTCCGCGTGCTCGTCGCAACCGATATCGCGGCGCGAGGGATTGACGTGGACGGGATTTCGCACGTCGTGAATTTCGATTTTCCGATGCACCCGGAAGATTATGTTCACCGCATCGGGCGGACCGGACGGGCGCAAGCGATCGGGGATGCCATCAGCTTTGTAACACCGGAGGATCGAGACGCTCTTCGGTCGCTGGAGCGATTCATCGGACGCGGCATTGTGCGAAAGCGGGCTGACGATTTTGATTACCAAGCGGTTCCTGCTGCCGCCCCGGAACGAAGAGAGAATCGTCCGTTTACGGAGCGCAAATCGCCCTCTCCCGCGAGTCGTAGCGCGCGGACGCCGAGCGGAGATACGCATCGGAATCGGCGGCAAGCCGGGAGACGTTTCAGGGGCGATAAATGGAAATCCTGATTGACGCAATTGCTCGAGACGCCTGTTCTACCTGCAAATCACCCGGCGAACTCTCCTGACATAGGGCTGTCAGCCTGCCGATCTAACGTGCGCACACCATTCGATTGGATCCGTTGCTTCCCATTCGAGCGGCTTGAAACATGAACTACCCATATCCCACCTTCTTTCTGGACGTCCAACTTGCAAAGAGACGATTAGAGCAGATTCTCGCCACAGGACCAGGCGTGCCCGGCGATGACGATCTGTCTCCGCTGAGGTCTGTGCACCATGCGCCCTGTATTCCCTCGATCGCATGTCTTAAGGCTGTCAGCATTTGTCAGAATTCTTGGCGCATCTCCACACGATGTGTCGCTCCGTCGGGCGCTAACACGCTCGAAAAGAGCGCAAAACCGGTCACCTTGACCAGGCCGAACTCCGTCTCCGCATAACTACGCAGAAACGGTTGAAGCGCTTGCCGGGAAATCCCTTTGGCGCGCGCCACGGTGACATGCGGATGAAAGGGTTTGAGATCCGCTTCGAGACCCGCGTGAAGGACCGCATCCTGAATGCGGCGATGCAGCGTAAAAAGATGAGGATGCCCCTTCCCCACACCCGCCCAGACCACCGATGGCCGGCCGCGCGACTCGAAGACACCGACGCCGCGCACCGGCAGAAAAAAAGGCGGCACCCGCACCTCTCCCAATGCCCCGCGCAACCCAACCTCCGCCGGCGCTTGCACGTCGCCGATGAAGCTGAGCGTCAGGTGAAGCTGTTCCTCGAGAAGCCAGCGCAGGCCGGTCAGATGCGGGTCGAGCGCGAGCAGCGCCAACTTGCAACTCGACGGAAGTTCGAGGCCGACGAAGAGTCGTTTCGGATTCCACACTTGATTCGGATCATTTCTGAATTGCGGGCCTAGCATCCAATTCATCAGCGACGTAATCAGCAATAGCCAATGATTTCAGGTTGATTTCAGGATCGCGATAAAAGTGGTCAAGCTCCGGTTCGATGACCGTCACTCCGCCAGGTAGTAATTCGTCGGCCAGAAGAGTCAGCCCGTCGTTCGGGCCAAATTTGCGCAAGTAGCTGTACCGAGCTTTGACGTCGTCAGCGACGTCGCCGGAAAGAGGAGCGGCGACATATTGCACAACTAAAATGTTCTGCGGCAATCTGATGCTGTTCATTCGCGCGCGGCTCGCCCGGGCAGTCAGGCCGGGCAAGCTCCGAAAATCAATCTTTTCGAACGAAAAGATGATCCGGACAATCCAGGACTTTGGCCATGTCATCACGCGATCCGCCAGAAGGGTTCCTCGTATTAGTCCTCCAACGCTTATCCATGCTCTTACGGAAATCGTCTCGTCCGGCCTGAGTATTCTCCCCAAAGCAAGAGCCGTCTCAGGACCGGCTTTACTCGTACTAACCAAAATTAATTTTGAGTGATTTCTACTTTCGGCGCGAACAATTCGAGCGATGATCTCGGCGTTCTCCTCTATTGTTCCATCCTCTTCAGTTGCGGCTAACTGAACATCAAGCCCCAGCTCACGCATCAGAGTCCTCTGGTTCAAAAAATCGGCTCCTGACGAAGGGTCGCTCAAATAATGAAACCCGGGAATAAACAGCATCTTATATCCACGCAGGCTGGTTCGGACGGTTCGAGCCCAGTTCCTTTGATGAATCAAAGACTCAACTCTCTGCAGCTCGCTCAAATAGCCGGCTTGAAACCTTTCATTGGTATGATCAGACAAACAGCGATTGATAAAATAGATGGTCGCGAAGTCTGGTGACGTTGCCTCTGATAGGTCCCTCAATGTGCGCCAGTCAAGGGGGCGGTCTCCAAAGCTCGCCTCGATGGCAGAAATCCGTTCAGCGGTGTTCCCACTTTCGGCGCGATGATTCGACGAGGCTGCCAGGTAGTCTTTGGCTAATGCAGAATCGACGGTTGTCGAGATGGTCGTATTCGCAAGGCGACCGGTAACCGGGATGGCTGGGTGAGAGACGCAAGTTTCCAGCGGCGCAATGTATGCTAAAACAGCAATAAGAATATGAGCGTGAACCCTGACGCAGCGCGACAGAGGCATCGACCGACGAATTCGCTCGTCGGCGGATCGACGTGCACTACGAAGCCTTGGCGTAGTAGTGCGTGCCGGAGTGTGGACGAGCAAAGAAGTCACAGAAATAGAGCGCAAAACCGGTCACCTTGACCAGGTCAAACTCCGTTTCTAACCTAATTCGCGCCGGTGTCCTTCGTCATCATATTCGTAGAGCTTACCTTCTTCTTCGTCTCTGGTTTTTTTGTGAGACCCGTCGCAGAATGGCTGATTCTTCGACAGCCCGCACATACAGATCCAGACAGATTTTTCCTGCGGTTGGATTTCAAGAGGTCCCTGGGCCGATTTCAGTACCTTACGCATAATGCATGGATTTAAGGGATGGTGAGCTTCGATGTCGAGGCACAACTAAACCGCATCAACAGCGCTGGAAGGAGAAGGAAAAATTTCATAAGCGGGTAACACAAAACAAATTCAAGATTTAGAACGCCTCACGGCGAGGTTCATCCAAGTTTTTTTTGACATGGTTCGCCGCTCGGATAGGCAAGGGATGCATGAGGTGTACTCCTTGTCCGCGCATGACCGAAATTAGTCTCTCGCGAAGCCCCGATGCGAAGACCTGCCGCACCCAATGCTGAAAGAGTCTGACATCGATTCTGCTGTATGCTCGCCAACAGCGGTGCGCGCCGCCCGCTGTGCGACATATGCGATGTTCTTCGCGGACGGGATCGGGTTCGGCATCTGGGCCGGCCACATTCCCGCGCTGAAACAGAAGTTTCAGCTCAGTGATTCATCGCTGAGCATCGTGCTGCTCGCTATCGCAGCAGGATCGATCGTTTCGATGCCGCTTGCGGGCCAGACGGTACGGCATTTTGGGAGCAAGCGTTGCATCGCCGTCAGCATTGCTTCCTATGCGTTGTGCCTCGTCGCAATTGCGGTCGCGCCAAGTCTGATCCTGTTTGTTCTCGCGGCGCTCCTGTTTGGTGCGGCCAAAGGGGGCGTCGACGTCGGCATCAACGCCCAGGCGGTAGTCGTCGAGCAGTGCTATGGACGACCGATCATGTCTTCGTTCCAGGCACTCTGGAGTGTCGGCGGTCTTGCCGGCGGTTTTTTGACGAGCGCAGCGCTCGGTTTTGGCTCTACACCCCCGGTTAATCTCACGTCTATCGGGGCGCTGATTCTGCTGCTCGGCGTGCTCTGTTATTCGCCCCTCATGCGCGACGCATCCTCATCGTCGCGGGAGCCGGAGGGTGCAAAACGCTTTCGCCTGCCTGGTAAAGCGTTGCTGGCCGTGGCCATCCTCACATTTATTTCCTTGTTCTGCGAGGGTGTTCTCCAGGACTGGGCGGCGGTTTACATGCGGCAGGTAGTGATCGTTCCAGTTTGGGTCGCGGCGGTTGCGTACGCAGCCTACTCGACCGCGATGGCTGTGGGCCGGTTCATCGGAGACCGCATCGTGGCTTTGTTTGGCGAGCGATTTGTGATGCGCCTGAGCGGGGCGCTGATTATTGCCGGCTTGGCGACTACTCTACTGGTGCCACGTCCCGTATTCGCCATTGCCGGATTTGCGGTGGCCGGACTCGGCAATTCCAATCTGGTGCCGATCCTCTTTACCGCGGCTGGCCGCGATCCGATCCTCGGACCCGGACCCGGCATCGCCGCCGTTACCACCGTGGGCTTTCTTGGTTTTCTCGTCGGACCGGCGGTAATTGGGCTGATGTCAAAGTTCTTTGGTCTTTCAGTTGCCCTCAGCCTGCTGATTGTCCTCAGTCTGATCACCGCAGCTTGCGGCCCGGCGATTATCCAGTCGCACGCATCGTCTCGGACTATCGAACTTTGAACGTCAATTGGTCGTGTCCGACCACATTCGACCTCTATAGACTTCGGCGTTCTCCGCGGAATTCTTGGCGGCTGGCACCGTATTAGCAAAGCCCTGCTCCAGATCAGGCTCAGCCACAAACACGTCGTAGCATACGCGTCCCGCGTGTATTCCTTTCTTTGGACGCAGGCATTGACGTGGAAAACAGAATACACGCGAGACGCGTATGCTACTGTGGTTACGCCGCGCTGTGATCTTGTGTGCAAGACTTCATGTTGCTATTGCCATGGCACAACACAGGCCTCGTATCCTTATCCTCTGTGTCTGTGGCCTCTTCGCGAGTTGCCGCCCCCAATCCTCATCTAACGCACAGCTACTTCAGCAGGGTTACCTTTGGCAGAGAGACTGGACGCCGGCTGTCACTGCCGCCGTAACCGAAGCGGATCGCCAAATGGATGGTGTCGTCGTTCTCGGCACGGAGATTCAATGGGCCGCGGGGAGACCAACCCCGATCAGAACCAACCTCTCCTGGCAGACACTCAAGAGTCTCAAAAAACCGGTCTCTCTCGCGTTGCGCATAGATCCTTACCCGGGACCATTTCTGGAACATGACATCGCCGCGACCACGATCGTGCATGAAGCCACCCAACTGATTCAGGAAGCGAACGCTCGCCAGTTGGCTCTTAGCGAATTCCAGCTCGATTTCGATTGCTCACAAAAGAAACTGGCCGGTTACGAAATCTGGGTGCGTACGGTCCGCGCCGCTATCCATCCGGTCAAGCTGATCCTCACGACGCTCCCAGCCTGGCTGGATGAACCGGATTTCCCGGGTTTGATACGCCAATGCGACGGATACGTCCTGCAGGTGCATTCGATTCCAACCGGGCACCGGACCGGACACAACGTCCTATGCGATCCGGCACTTGCACGAAACTGGGTGACAAAAGCCGCCAACCTCGGTCGTCCATTCGATGTGGCGCTTCCGACCTACCGTTGTATCGCCGGGTACGATCCAGCGGGTAACTTGCTTGGGGTTGCGATGGATAGCGTGGCACCGGTTTTTGCGCCCGGGACCCGCATTCTGGACTTCGATTCGGATGCCGATGCGTTGGCAAAACTGGTCAACGATTGGCATTCAGCTCGGCCCGGATCCCTGAAGGGGATAATCTGGTATCGTTTACCCGTCTCAACCGATCGCCAAAACTGGCGTTGGCCTACGCTGCTCGCGGTGATGCAAGGCAGGGCCCCGTTACACCGGTTGGAGGTTTCCAGGCAGGGCGATAATCCGGTCGATCTGTCGGTTTCAAACAACGGCGAAGCGGACGTGCCGGTGAGTTGTACTGTCACTGTCACCTGGAAAGAGGGAATTCTGGTCGCCTCCGATGCGCTTCCCGGCTGGGACATTCGGGTGGAAGCGGGTCGCGCTTTGTTCAGGTCGAACAGTGGCCTGCGCTTGCCACCAGGAACTAAAATTGATATCGGTTGGCTCCGTTATGATCGGACACTACCAATCGCGTTGGAGGTCTCGGAAATCCTCCTTCCGATCAATTGAACTATTCGTCCGGTGTACTTTAGTTAGTTTCACCGCATGGCGTTTGTTGTTAGTCTGCTTTGTCCCTGCTTCGGCATTTGCCACCGGGTTTTATGGCCCGCTCCAATACCTGGATAACGGCGGTCGAAACATCGATCTCTCTCCGGAGTTCTACTGGGAGTTCGAAGTTAAAAGGCTCTCTGCAAAATATCATCCGGCTGAAAAGTTGGTTCTGGTAAAAATCGAAGATACCGACAACGGGGATAACAACTCGAATCCGAATCCAAAGTTAACGGCAACTGAACAGGCGGACGCGAATGATTTCGATGCGGCGATCAAGGAAGGTCGAATAAAGCCTCCCGATCCTGATAAAGCATCCAAGGATCACGAAGCCGCGCGCGACTTGATTTCGAAGACCGTTGAGAAGACCACCGATTCTCTTCCCGAAGAATTCGATTCAGAATTTGCCGACTACGACCGAGGCGCTTTTGCGTACCGGCGCGGCAAGGAACATTGGGCCGAAGCAGCTAAAGCCTGGCAGCAACTGCTTCAGCGGCCCGAAGCCGAAAGGCATTACCGGACAGTCTGGGCGTTATTCATGCTCGGTAAGATCGCAGTCAAAAGTGGCGATCCGGAAGCCGTGACCTGGTTCCAGAAAACACGCGAGGCAGCTAAATCGGGGTTTGCCGATTCCCTGGGGATGGCGGCAGACAGTTACGGATGGGAGGGACGCAGCGAGTGGAAACAGAATCACCCTAGTAAAGCGGCTGCCCTTTTTCTGACTCAACTCGCGTTGGGTGACACCAGCGCGATCGTATCGTTGAAAACATTGATCCCGGACCGTTCGCCTGTGGACGGAATGCTGAATTATGGAATGGAGGCGGACGACTATAACAAGCTGACTCCGGAACAGAAGAGCGCGGAGGATCAAAAGGCGCAAGTTGCCTTGCAAGCGGCGGCAAAGGACCCGCTTCTGAGATCGTTGGTGACCGCGCATATCCTCGCAACCGAGTCGACTGCGCAAAGTCCGACGGAAGTCCAATCTGTTCCGCAAACAGGACCTCAGACGCGGTGCGGACGCTGGCTGGAAGCAATAAAAGAAGCAAATCTCACCCAGGTCGACGAAGCGGAATACCTCGGATGGGTGGCTTATAACAATGGAAACTACAGCGAAGCGGAACGCTGGCTAAAGCTACCTAACAACGAGTCGCCGGCGGCTGCCTGGCTACGAGCGAAGTTACAGCGTCGAAAAGGCCGGTTGGAGGAGGCCGCCAAAAGCATGGAATCGGCCTGGGAATCGATCCATGATCTTTCTCGGTATACAGGGTGGTCCGGCACCACAGAAGATCGGTACCTCACCGGAAACGGCGCAGATTATTACTGGACCTTTGACGAATCAGCGAGCGGCGACCTCGGCGGCTTGCGTCTGGAGCGCGCAGATTTTGTCCAGGCACTGGAAACATTCTGGCGTGGCGGTCTTTGGGAGGATGCCGCCTACGTTGCAGAGCATGTGCTTTCCGCCGCAGAGCTGCGCACATTTGTGGATCAACAATCGGACGCGGCTGGGTCTGGAGATTTGACGCTTCCTACCAGGCGCTTGGGCAACCTTAAATATCTGCTCGGACGACGACTCGTCCGCGAAGATCAATACCAGGACGCAGCCCGGTACATGAAGCCGCCGTATGACAAGGTGCTGGCGAAATATGTGGAAGCCCTCACCGATGGCGCGAACGAAAAGCTTTCGAAGGAGGCGCGCGCTAAAGCCTGGTTCACGGCAGCGTGGCTGGCGCGATACGATGGGATGGAACTCATGGGAACCGAAGCGGACCCGGATGGATTTGATTCGGGAGGAGCATTTCCAGACGTAGCCCTGGCCCAACAACGAACTGACGGGGTTTGGACTTTGGTGACCTATGACAACGGCGCGACAAAAACTGCAAACCTTCCGCTCGTATTAAAGCCGTCCAAACAGGAAATTAAACGGTTGGGACTGTACCGGACTGTTCCGAATATCCGGTTTCATTATCGGGTTATTGCCGGCGCGCTGGCCATGCGGGCCGCAGCGCTGCTGGCGGATAACACAGCAGAACTTGCAGATGTGGTGAATACGGCGGGTAAATGGGTTGCCGACCGGGATGATAAGATCGCAGATCGCTATTACGACCAGCTGAAGGTGCGCTGCGCAAAGACCGACATCGGCCGCGCAGCAATCGCGCGCCATTGGTTTGTCGATGAGACCGGCCCATGGAGTACCGAACAGGCTGCAAACCGCGACGCGATGCGACAGGAATTAGGAATCAAGGATGAGTGAAGAGCCACGGGCAGAAGCCCGTGGGTTCGGCGTTTGGCGTACGGCGTTCGTTGGTGATCTACTGTAGCATGCGAGTCCCGTAGCATGCGAGTCCCGCGTGTATTCCGTTTCGACCAGGCGCCTCTCAGACGCATTCGCCGAAAATATGCTCGCAGCGAGGAGAGTGACACGCGGGACGCGTATGCTACTGTGCCCGCCCGATGTTCACCCGGCAAACCCGCCACGATTCGATCAATTCGGCCCCGATTTTATTTTTGTAAAACTCGATTGCTGGCTGGTTCCAATCGAGCACATGCCATTCGACCCGTCCGTAGCCCCGTTCCTCGGCAATCTGGATCAAGCGTTGCAGCAGAGCTGTGCCGACTCCCGCTTTCCGATACTCAGGCGCAACGAACAGATCCTCGAGAAAGAGCCCGGGTTTACCGACAAACGTCGAGTAATTCCGAAAATAAAGAGCAAACCCAATGACTATCGACTGATGTTCCGCCAGCAGCACTTCAACACCCGAATTGGCATCAGCAAGTACCTTGCGAAAGTGATCGGCCCTGGAGATAACTTCGTGTTCCAATTTCTCGTATCGCGCGAGCGCGAGAACCAATTTGAAGATCTCATTGGCATCATCCGGCGTTGCGAATCGGAGAGAAATATCACTCATAGATTGCGGTTCTTGGGCATTAGCCCGGAGATTGCATGACGCTTCGACGTCATGCAATCTCTGTCACGAAGCTTCTCGGAAAAGGAAGAACACAGGCGAGACGCCTATGATACTTTGGAATCCGCGACGTTCGTGGCTCGGGAGGCAACCGCCGTTTCACAATTCGAGTACGGGGTGCGATTGGACGAAGTCTGCAAATGACATGCCAGGGACGTTATGACGGATGTTCCTGGAACATCCATTATGAACGACGCACGAAGCTGCTCGTTGAATCGAGTCGCTTTAGGCGGCGATTTCTCTACCGGACGTTGCCAAAAACGGCGCCCAAAGTATCATAGGCGTCTCGCCTGTGCCTGTGTCTGATTGTATGACTCTACAAGCCAGACCGGCTCGGAGGCTAAAACAATACACGCGGGACGCGTGTACTACAGTACGGCATCGCGACGATTCCACTGATAGGTCGCAAATAATTCGCGTCTGTTCGTTTTATAAACGAGCGGGTCGTGCGCGCTCCGAATGAGTGCACGCCTCAGAATTCTCAGACAAAGAAAGTCACTTCAAATGTTCAGATCAAAAATCATCCCGAAGATTCTGTGCTGCCTGGCGGCGCTGATTGGCTTCAGTTCAACTTCATATGCGGAGACTGGACGAAAAAGCTTGCTTGGCATGAGCCTGAGCGCGGCAGAGAAAACAGAATATTTCGGTTGGTTTCAACTTCGCGAGATCGACCGGCAAACCGAAGCTCAAGGACAAACGGATTGGAAGGCGCTACCCGTTGGCCGCGGCCCTCCAAATCTGTATGGTTTGCGCCGAAAAACCTTCTGGGAACTCCGTTGCGATTTCTTCGAGGCAAGCGAGCATGGCCGTCGAGTAATCGCGCAGACCTAGGAATCCTGCACTAGTCATAATGCGAGTTAATCGAAGATGATTATGATTTTCCCGCTTAAGCCAGTTCAGCGATTTTGAGCCAAACTCGGGGGATTTTACGATCTTAAGACTCCCGCTCTTGCTCTCAACGGATTGAAGTCCGTAAAATTTCAACATCAGCTCTATCGATCGCTTCAATCTAGATCTGAGAAATTCGCTTCGACGAAACGCGAGAATGGTTTGCTGGGTAAGTAGCGGCGCGTCCGGGTTAAACCGACTTCTCGTTCCGAGAGGAAATAGCCATTGGATATAGTCATGAATATATTCCAATTGGTGATCAGTGAATGCCCAAATCTCATCGATATATCGACCGCTGGAATCTGGACGTTCCCCAGAATAAAACGCACGAATGCCGTCTTTGTCGGTGTTCTCAGGCATACGAAATGGCGAACGGATTATGCACCAATTCT
>Ga0209656_10000594_pt1 | contig 23871 bp, 26 predicted proteins | sample BogFormECP12_OM2_FD_188239 | JGI IMG/M metagenome (GOLD analysis project Ga0209656, IMG submission 188239) | Bog forest soil microbial communities from Calvert Island, British Columbia, Canada - ECP12_OM2 (SPAdes) (version 2) | ecosystem: Environmental > Aquatic > Freshwater > Wetlands > Bog ... | reverse complement strand
TTCTTCCGTCAGCGTGCCCTGTCCGCGCAGGTTCTTAAAGGCGCGCTGCAACTTGTCTGTAAGGTTCTCAAACATTGTCAGGAGTCCAAGGCCTGGGATGGAGCGGCGGCAAAATCGTGTTTCCGCCGCGAATTATCAGGATATCACGCGGTGTGTGGCGCCTCACTCGCCGCCGTGCGATAGACCTCGGCCGCAGCGATCACGGTGTTGGCGTGAATGGCGACGGTATCTTCGACGCGGTTGGCATAGCCTCCGGCATAGGTAACCATCACCGGTATGTCGCGGCCGCGGGCAGCGCGAAAGACGAGCTCGTCGCGGCGCTTCAGGCCTTCGATGGTAAGGTCCAGCCCACCGAGCTGGTCCTCGCGGAAGGGGTCGGCGCCGGCAACGTAGCAGATGAGCTCCGGGTCGAACTGTCGCAGCCCGGAACTCAGCGCGTTGTCCAGCCAGGCAAGATACTCCGCATCGGTGCAGCCGTCGCGCAGGTTCACGTCGATCGAGGACGGCGGCTTAACGAAGGGATAGTTGTTCTCCTGATGCAGCGAGATGGTAAACACATCCTTACTGCGGCCCTGGGCGATGTTCGAAGCTGGAGCGCCGACCAGCCCGGCTGAGGGTAGTCGGTTTGGCTTATGCGCAGCGTTACGGAAGATGGCGGCTGTGCCGTTTCCCTGATGTACGTCACAATCCACGGTCATGGCGCGGCCAATGAGTCCTCGCTTCTGCAGGGCGCGAATGGCCACGGCAAAGTCGTTAATCATACAGAACCCTTCACCGTGCTCGGGAAAGGCGTGGTGAAAACCTCCGCCAATGTTGATGCAAACGCCATCTTGCAGCGCGCGCTCCGCCGCCAGAATGGAGCCGCCGGTATGGAGCATGTAAGCATCCACCACCTGCGGCGAATAGGGAATCTCCATCGTCAATTCTTCGCGGGCGCTGAGTCTGCCTTCCATCAGCTTGCTGACATACAGCGGCGAGTGCACCAGCATGACGTCGGTTTCGTCGGCCGGTGCAGGAACAATGAAGTCAGTCTCGTCCGCAACGTGCTGCTGCAGGAGAAGCTCGTGGACCAGGCGATACTTGTCGGCGCGAAAAACGTGTTCGCCGATGGGCAGGAAGTACTTCTCGCTATAGACCAGTTTGAAGGGCAACATAGGCCGGCACGCGCAACTGACGATTGTAGAACTGTATCGCCAAAAATCGCCAGCCTGTCGCGACTTTCGTGTCGCGTTGAGCGCGATGCGGCGCCGCCAATTTCATTTAAGATGAGCTGCATGTCCCCCGCGGCGCAACTCGTTTCGTTCCGTCGCGCCGCCCGCTACAACGTGCTGGCGACGGCGGGTGTCGTGCTGGTGGCCGTGTTCGTGGTGTGCGCCCTGTTCGCGCCCTGGATTGCGCCGCAGGACCCGGCGCGAATTGATCTGCCCTCTCGACTGATGGGGCCGTCGGCCTCGCATTGGTTCGGCACCGATGAACTGGGACGCGACATCCTCTCGCGCGTCATCTACGGAGCGCGGATCTCCATGCTGGTGGGCAGTTGCGTGGTCGCGGCGTCGCTTACGCTGGGAATGATCTTTGGGTCAATCGCGGGTTACTATGGCGGCGTCACCGATCGCGTGCTCAATGTCGTGGTGATGAACGCGTTCCTGTCGTTCCCCGGAATTCTGCTGGCCATCGCGTTCGTGGCCTTTCTCGGACCGGGCATCTTCAACCTGATTTTTGCGCTGTCGCTGGGGGGATGGGTGGGCTATGCGCGCCTGGTGCGCGCGCAGGTGCTGGCGGTACGAGAGCGGGAATTCGTAGAAGCCGCGCGCGCGCTGGGCGCCAGCGACACGCGCATCGTGGTACGGCATATCTGGCCGAACATCATTCAGCCCATTATTGTGCAGGCAGCGATTGGGATGGCCGGGGCGATTCTGGCCGAAGCCACCATGAGCTTCCTCGGATTGGGCGTGCCTCCTCCGGCGGCGAGTTGGGGCTCGATGCTGAACGACGCGCGCTCGCACCTTTTCGATTCGCCGCACCTGGTGCTGTTCCCCGCCGCCGCGGTGATGCTCGCGGTGCTGTCGTTCAACTTCATCGGCGACGGTCTGCGCGACTACCTCGACCCGCGCGCGCGGATCGAGGTCGGACTGTAATAGCGGCCGGTCGCCGCACCTAAGCGCTTACATTTACCGGCTTCCCTTGTGTCCCGCTAGCGCTGCTCGACGTGCTGCTGGTGAACTGCTGCCAAATCTGCGACATGGTTTGGAAGGCTTGCTGCGCAGCCGAAAGGTTGCCGGCTTGCAGCGCCTGTCCCAACTGACTGAGCGCCTGGTGCAGATGCACCCTATGGTGCGAGGCGGTGGCCGAATGGGTGATCGCGGTTGGCCCGGGGGTATTCGGTGAGTTGGCTGACGACCCGGCGGTAGTGCCGGCCGCCTGCTGCACGGCAGTCGGCCCCACGAAATTCGGAGGGCTGGCGAGGGACTGTGAGAGAGTAACAAAGTCGGCCTGCGCTTGCGTCAAGTTGCCAGATTGCAGGTCCTGGCCCAAGAGTTTGAATTCGTTCTGGACCTTCTGCAAGTTCTGTTGCATGTTGGTGAGCTGGGTTGAGTTGATGCTGGTGATTCCTGTGACAGACATTTGACCTCCACGAGGCGCCTCAGCAGCCTCGCCGTAATGGACTGGCAGCTTGCATTAGCGCTGCCTTCGCACGTGGGGAATCGGCAATTTGGAAGCCACGCCAGATAAGAATTCTTTAGTCTTTGCGTTTTTGGAGACATCTTCAGAAAAACAAAACGCCTTCGCTGCCGAAGGCGTTGTCCCCCAAGAGCTTTCCCAGGTTTTAATGGGGCTGATGAGCAGGGTTGTGCTTGTCGCGGTAGATTTGGTTTGACGTGTGATTGAGTTGGCGATTGACTTGCGCGCGCTCCGCCGGAGTCAGCTTGCCGCCATTCGCGTTGCGGTCGGCGCGGACTTCGTGGTTGATCGCGGCTTCCTTGGTTTCCAGATTTGCGGTCTCGCCGGCAGTCAGTTGTCCGCTCTTGACGCCTTGCGCGATGCGGTCTTGCTGGTTCTCCTGGCGCTGGGGAATCGTCGCCGGTTTGGGAATCGGGGGCGTGGGTGCTGGTACCGCGGTCGGCGGGGCGCTCTGCGCCAGGGCGGGCAACATAAACGCTGCCAGGGCAGCGCTCCAACATGCTATCTGCAGGGTTCTTTTCATGGTCGTATTCCTCGTTATTTATTTTTGGGCTGCAGCCCTTCGAGCGCTCGTTGGTTTGAACACCGAGGACGGAGTGCAGTTTCGAGGGAGCGATGACATATATATCTTGACGAATAGCGCAACTAATCGTGGACGATGGTGTCGCGGCACGAAGACGGTCGCAGGCTACTTCTTGTCTTCTACAATCCGCTCGACGATGTGGTCGATGGTGTCGAGCGCCTTCTTGGCAGGCAGGGTGCTGTTATTGGTCATGACGCAGAAAGCGATTTGCTGGCCGCTTTGGGTTGTGGCATAGCCCGAGAGCGAATACACATGCAGGAGCGAACCTGTCTTGGCATGAACCACACCGGCCGCAGGCGTGTTACGGAAACGCTCAGCGAGTGAGCCATCCACGCCGGCAACGGGCAAGGTGTCCTGGTAGAGTTTCCCCCACGGTTGCTGATGACTGTATCGCAATAACGTAATCACCGCCTCGGGAGTAACCAGGTCCTCGCGCGACAGGCCGGAGCCGTCATAGAAGGCAAACTGGTCGGGCTTGATGCCGGCGTTCACCAGGAAACCGCGCAGCACTTCCAGTCCGCCTTCGATGGAGCCTGAGGTCCCCTTCTCCTTTCCGAGCAGGCGCAACATCAGCTCGGCATGCAGATTCTGGCTCACCTTGTTGATCACGCGTAAGTCCTGCGCAACCGGCTGCGACTGGTAGCTCGCGAGCACGAGAGGGGCCGGAACCGTAGGCCGTGTGGAGTCGCCACCGCCGGAAGCGATCGAGGTCACACTAAAGGTCTGGGTCGAGGCCAGTTCAGTATGGTGAGTACGCGCGCGCCCGTAGATGGTGACTCCGCGCTCCTCCAGCAACTGGCGGAAGAGGCGCGCACTGAAGTCGGCCGGGTCTTCGATGGCCAGCGCCTCGCCGAAGCCCGGATCGTCTTGGGAGATGTTTCCCCAGAAGGTAAGCTGACTGGAGCCGGGTTCGCGATTGATGGATACCGTACGCGGGCCGGTGCCTTGCGGCGTAGTCATCACGCGGTTATCGATTTTGTAGTACTCGGGAAACGGCGTGATGCTTAGAAACGCGCGCTCGCCGGGACGGTCGGCGGGTTTGATGTCAACAAAGATGACGTTGTCGTTGATGGTCAGCGCGGAAACCGGAGCGCCCCATTCGCGCGCCAAGTCGTCCTGCGACCAGCCTTCCCCGTAGCGCTCGAAAACGAAGTAGGAATCGTCGGCGACCACGTCACCATCGACATATTTCAAGCCGTGTGCCACGAGCTGGTCGGCGAGACCCTGCAGCACCTGGATGGGCGGCGCCTTGCGCTCGGTGTGCAGGTTGTACGGCAAGGTGCGGCCCGAGAGGTTGGGATCGCCGCGTCCCACCAGCAGCAGGTCCGCATTCAAGCGTCCGTATTTGTCGAGAGAACCGAAGGTTTCGACGGTGGTCTTGAAATGGTAGTCGGATCCAATCAGCCCGAAGACGGCAGCCGTGGTAAAGAGCTTGGCGTTGGAAGCGGGCGTGAAAAGCTTGTCCTGGTTTAGCGCATAGAGGGGTCTGCCGCTCTCGAGCGAGACCGCATAGATTCCCCACAACCCACGCGCGACCGCGGGATCGCTGAGAATTTGTGCGAGATCGTGATCGAGCTTTTTCGAGCCGTCAGCCTTTTCAGACGGCTTGCGAGAGGCGGCATACGCCGGCATGAGCAGCGCAAAGAAGAGGACTACCGCGGCGAGATCTCGGACCCGGTACATAGGACTACTGCTTGGATTTTAGCATTGCGTGGCAAGGCGGCCTTTACCGTACCGTTTCCACAACGCTATGTGACGTTGCGGCATTACAATCTTGACATGCGGCCTGGTTATCGGTGGCAGTTGCGCTCGCGGGCACTGGAACTTGGCCAGCGGACCCTCTTCATGGGCGTGGTGAACGTCACGCCGGATTCGTTCTGGGACGGCGGGAAGTTCCTCGATCCGGACCGGGCGACCGAACACGCACTGCAATTGCTGGAGGAAGGCGCCGACATCCTCGACATCGGTGGTGAGTCCACCCGGCCTGGCACGCGCGTCGCCGCAGATGAGACCAGCAACGTGGTCGCAACGAAGGTCGCCGTAACCGAAGAGGAAGAGTTACGCCGCGTAATGCCGGTGATTGAGGGTGTTTTGCGGGCACGTGGCGACGCGATAGTTTCTGTGGATACCTACAAGAGCGGAGTAGCACGGGCCGCCATCGCCGCGGGCGCAGAGATTGTCAACGACGTAAGTGCTTTCCAGTGGGACCCGGAGATGGCCCGCACCTGTGCCGAGTTGCAATGTGGCGTGGTGCTGATGCACACGCGAGGGCAGCCGCACCAATGGCGTGATCTTCCGGGCGAGGTGGACATGGTTGCTCGAGTGGGACACGAACTGGCGAACCGAGTGCAAGTAGCCTTCGAGCGCGGGGTCAGGCGCGAGCGCATCGTGCTTGATCCGGGCTTTGGCTTTGGCAAAAACTTCGAGGAAAACTATCCATTGCTGGCGCGGTTCGACCAATGGCACAGGATGGGGTTTCCGCTGCTGGCGGGGACTTCGCGCAAATCGTTCGTGGGGCGCACGGTTGGCGAGCGAGCAGGCAAAGATGCACCCCCGAGCGAACGCCTGTACGGCTCGCTGGCGGCGATGGTGGCGAGTATTCTCGGCGGAGCTCACATCGTGCGCGTTCATGATGTGAAACCGGCGGTGGAAGCAGCCGCAGTTGCTGACGAGGTCTTAGCGGCATCGGCCGGGAACGCCGGTGGAGTTTGCAGTTCAGGAAAATAACGACGTTGAAAGCGGATTTTCAGGAAATCCATGTTTTATCGCCAAAGGCGAAAGCCTGCGCTTCGGACATCTAAGCGAGCAGGCAGGTGTGGGGTGTTCCGCCGGGCAAGCAGCTAACTGGCGCACGTCCGGCGGAAGCCCCACGATGCGGCTTCGCTGCATGGACATGTTAGAACAGCTCTCTTCCAATCCGCGGGTGACGATCCGCCGCAAAGGCGTGTCCGATCCCGCCGGCCGGTGCGTCGTCTACTGGATGCAGCGTTCGCAGCGGGCGCTCGATAATCCCGCTCTCGACATCGCGGTAGAGGCCGCTAATGCCTTGCAACAGACGGTGGTGATTTTCTTCGCGCCGGTGCCGTTTTATCCTCATGCCAACCTGCGGCATTATGCGTTCCTGGCGCAGGGCATTCCTGATACCGCGGAGCGCGCTCGCAAACGCGGCATTGGCTTCGTGCTGCGCCGCTATCCAGAACATTCACTGCTGAAGTTCTGCGATGAGGTCAAGGCTTCCATGGTGGTCGGCGACGAGAACCCGATGCGCGAGCCTAACCACTGGAGGGAGGTGGCTGCGAAAAAGCTTCGCGTGCCGCTGTGGACGGTGGATGCCGATGTGCTCGTGCCGTCGAAGCTGCTGGAGAAGGAGCAGTACGCGGCGCGGATCATTCGCCCGCGATTGCAAAAGCTCCGGGGGCAGTTCTCCACGCCGCCGCACAACCCCATAGCCACAGTTGTATGGGAGAAACCGCGCGGACTGCGTGCGCTGGCCGACGATGGCTCGTTCGACATCACCGAAGACTGGCAAGGCCTCGACCGCTCGGTGCAGCCAGTGGACTCATCTCGCGGCGGCACCGGCGAGGCGCTAAGACTGCTGCACGATTTCGTCACTCACAAGCTGGCGCACTATCCCGAGAGGCACGGCAAGCCCGAAGTGGACGGTACCAGCAGGCTGTCGCCTTACCTGCACTTCGGACACATCGGCCCGCATACGGTGGCGCTGGCGGTCGAGAGGGCAAAGGCGCCGCGCGCAGCCAAGGACGATTTTCTGGACCAGCTCATCACCTGGCGCGAGCTCGCTATTAACTTCGTGCATTTCAATCCACTGTATGACTCCATCGAGAGCGCACCGGATTGGGCGCATCGCACGCTTGCGGAGCATGCGCGCGACGAGCGGCCGGTGACTTACTCGCGCCGGCAACTGGAACACGCGGAGACGCACGACCAGCTATGGAACGCAGCGCAGCGTCAGATGCTGCACGCCGGATGGATGCACAACTACATGCGCATGTACTGGGCGAAGAAGATCGTGGAGTGGAGCGCGTCGCCGGCGATGGCCTACCAGACCGCGGTGCATCTCAACGATAAGTACTTTCTCGACGGACGCGATCCCGACGGTTACTCGGGGATCGCCTGGGCGATTGCCGGCAAGTTCGACCGGCCGTGGTTCCCCCGGCCCATCTTCGGGACGGTCCGCTACATGTCGGGCACCGCAGCGCAAAAGAAGTTCGACGCGGACAAGTACGTCGAGCAGATGGCAGAGTTGGCGGGAGCGAGCAAGCAGGAGTCGCTATTCCGGCGGACGTAGCTAAGGAGCGATCTTCAGGCTGTACAGAAACGTCGCGGCCCACACCACGAATCCCGCGATACCCACACCGACATAGAGCCGCCGCTCGAAGGTGTTGTGAATTGTAGGCAACGGCAAAGGTGTTCCCAAAGCCCGATGAAATGACGTCCCCAGCAGGCCGCCAAATCCGACGAGCGCCATGCCACCGCCAAACGCGAGCCCGGCGATGACGAGAACAAAGGTCAGGCTGAACACGGCACACCCCACAACGTGCCCATTAGCCTAGACCTGAGCTGGGAGTTCTGCAAGCGCGACTAGGGAGGGTTACGGATTCGCTTCTCCGCCTTCTGGGCCGTAGAAGAACACCCAGGTAGCGAAGTTGTCGCTGAACTCAACAAATCGGTGGTCTTCGCCGGCGGCGACGAACAGCACATCTCCCGGACCGAAGGTGGCTTCCTTTCCTTCGCGGAGGAAACGCCCATGCCCGGATGCGATGACGTAAATCTCGTCGCGGGTGTGGGGATTTTGCCCGTCGCTGCCTCTCGGGGCGTACAACTTCACCGTAAGCGTGCCATGGCGAAACAGCTCGATCGAGCGATCGCCGTTGGGGCCAGGAAGCTGGTCCAGGCCCGTTAGGGCTTTAAGGTAACCCTCCACAATCCTGCCTTCAATTTTCACGAAGCTGACGCCTCCGGGCCCAGTTCGACCTTGGCCTTTGGCTTCCAGGCGCCGAGAATGATGCCCATCAGGATGCAGCCTGCCAGGGGATAACCCGCTGATATCGCCATGAACGTCTGCCCCATCATTTCGAACACCATCTCTGTGACCAAGGCCACTGCTGCGGCCAGTCCAACGAGAATCCCAATGCGAAATCCGCGAACCAGAGTATGCACTTCGCCAATCGCAAGCACACGGGCAATGACGAATGCCAGAATCAGGCTGCACAGAAAGGCGATGATGTAAGGCCAGAAATTCGGGTGGGCCCTGTACGCTTCCAATTGTTCCTCGGGCATACGCAGCCCTGCCGTCCATGCTTTGGAAAACACCGTGAACCACACCGCCCCGAGTAGCCAGTGGACAATAGCCGCAACTAGCACCGCGCCCCAATTTATCCGCATCGTTCCCTCACTGTGCCTTCGGCGTGACGATATCTTGTTTCTGGCGAGATGAGCAATCGAATTACGGCGGAGTGCACATATTCAGTAACTGTTGCGGACTGTACCCCTGGTTGCGCAGCTTACGCAGGCTCAGAGCGTCGTGGCGCTTGGCCAACCGCATTCCGCCTTCATCGCGTACTAAGTCACAATGATAGTAAGCGGGTACGGGCAGCCCGAGCGCGCGAATCAGCAACAGTTGACGCGCCGTGGATTTCAGGAGGTCAGCGCCTCGCACCACTTCCGTGATTTGCATGGCAGCGTCGTCGGCGACGACGGCGAGCTGATAGGCAGGCACGTCATCGCGCCGCCAGACCACGAAGTCGCCGAAGTCCTGGCCGGCCACGAAGTGGTGGGTTCCGAGATGTAGATCATCAAAGCTAATCCCTTCCCCATCGGGAACCCGAAATCGCCAGTTCGCGCCAGCGGGCGTTTCGTGATGGGAAGCCTCATCGATCTTATCGTTGCAGGTTCCCGGATACAGCGGCTCATCGTCGCCCTCGTTAGGAGCGGTTGCCGCCAATGCCAGGTCTTTACGGGAGCATGTGCAGGGATAAATGAATCTGCCATCGCGCAGCTTACGCCAGGCTGCCAGATAAAACTCGCGACGCCGGCTCTGCCCGTAGGGTGCAAACGGCCCACCGACATCGGGGCCTTCCTGCCAATGAATCCCGAGCCAGCGCAAATCGTCGATCATCGCTTCGGCGAACTTTGGCTTCGAGCGCTGTGGGTCGAGATCTTCGTTGCGGAAGACCAGCGTACCGTTGTGCTCCACCGAGCGCTGATAGGCCGTCCAGAAGGTGCAGGCGTGTCCGATGTGCAGGAAGCCGGTCGGCGAAGGCGCGAGACGTCCGCGATACGGCGAGGCTGGCACGGTGGGGACGGCGTGCATGAATTGATTCTAGAGGCAGGGCACCGCACTTCAGTCTAACGCGCCGACAAGTTGCCGCTAAGTCGATGACGCGCGACACCGAGCATTCGCGAAACTCGCTTTTTCTTTCACGGCAGGAAAATGTGCGCAAGGGTTGTGATAAGAATCACAGGGTCGAGTGACCGTCAATGCTACGATGACTGTTTATGTCCGCTCCCGACTCTCTGTTTGTGCGCGCCTGTCACCGCCTTCCGGTCGCCGCCACCCCGGTCTGGTTCATGCGCCAGGCCGGCCGCTACATGCAGGAATACCGTGACATCCGCAAACACCATTCCCTGGTGGAAATCTGCAAGAAGCCGGAACTCGCGGCTGAAGTGACCATCACCGCGGCCGAATTTCTTAAGGTTGACGCGGCCATCATCTTCGCCGACCTGTTGCTGCCACTTGAGGTTATGGGCCTACCATTCCATTTTTCCGCCGGAGAAGGGCCGGTCATCGAGAAGCCGGTCCGTTCGGCGGAAGACGTAAAGGTGCTACGTGCCGATCGTGCCGCCGACCTGGGCTACGTGGCTGCTGCAGTGGCCCGAGTGGTGAAGCACTTTGGCATTCGGCTGCCGGTCATCGGCTTTTGCGGCGCGCCGTTCACTCTTGCCAGCTACATGGTCGAGGGCGGCGGCTCGCGTCATTATCTGGAAGTCAAGAAGCTGATGTACAACTCGCCTGAGGTTTGGGATGAACTGGTTGCCAAGCTGGTGGACGTGCTTGTCGAGTACGCCGCGGAGCAGGTCCGCGCGGGCGCCGACGCGCTGCAAATCTTCGACAGTTGGGTCGGCTGCTTGAGCGTGGAGGATTATCGCCGCTATGCGCTCGTGCCCACCACGCAGCTCATCCAGCGCCTGCAGAAAGAAACGCATGTGCCGATCATCTACTTCGGCACCGACAGCACTACGTTGCTGCCGTCCATGACGGAGACCGGCGCAGAAGTCATCGGCCTCGACTGGCGCATCCCGCTCGATGAAGGCTGGCGCACGGTCGGACACCAGCACGCCGTGCAGGGCAATCTCGACCCCGTGCTGCTGTTCGCTTCCTGGCGCGAACTGAAGCAGCGCGCCGAGCACATTCTTCGTCTCGCCGACGGACGGCCCGGGCACATCTTCAATCTCGGTCACGGGATTCTTCCCCATACGCCGGTGGACAATGTCAAAGACCTCGCGCAATTTGTGCACGAGTTCAGCTCGGCTGCGGCTACCTCCGCGAGGACGCAATGAGCAAAGATGCCGTGCTGTTGATCGCCCATGGCAGCCCTGACCGGGTGGAAGACATCCCGGAATTTCTGCAGAATATTTCGCGCGGGCGGCCGATGCCCGAGTCCGTCGTGCGAGAGGTGCAGCATCGCTACTCACTGATCGGCAGCTCGCCGCTCACCCGGATCACGCGCCAACAGGCAGAGGGAGTGGCGCGTGAGTTGGGCATTCCGGCTTACGTCGGCATGCGCAACTGGCATCCCTTCATCGCCGACACCTTGCAACAGATGGCTGCCGATGGCATCGAGCGTGCAGTCGCCATATGCCTGGCACCGCACAATTCGCGTACCAGCGTCGGCCTCTACAAGCAAGTATTGTTCGGAAACGTTGCACCTTTCCCGATCGATTTCGTCGAAGAGTGGCACGACCATCCGTTGCTGATCGAGGCCTTTGCGGAGAAGTTGCGCAGTGGCTGGTGGAAAGCCTGCGCTGAGCATGGTACTGAGGTGCCCGTACTGTTTACCGCACATAGCGTTCCGCAGCGCACCATCGCCGAAGGCGATCCCTACCAGATGCAAGCGTTGGAGACGGCACGGGGAGTGGCAGCAAGCGTTCGCGAAATCGGCCTCTGGCACTTCGCATTTCAGAGCCAGGGAATGTCGGGCGGGGAATGGCTAGGTCCAACCGTCGAGGACACCATCACACGCTTACGAGGCGCAGGTCACACCGGCGTGTTCCTGCAGCCCATCGGCTTCGTTTGCGACCACGTCGAAATCCTGTTCGATATCGACATTCTCTTTCGCGACTTTGCCAGCGAGCGCGGCATGAAGTTGTACCGCGCCGAGTCGCTGAACGATTCTCCACTCTTTGTCCGTGCGGCTGCCGATTTGGCGCGAGCGCGGTTCGCCTCGTCGAGTTCTGGTTGCAAAGCAGTCCTCCAGCCTGAGAAGATTTAATTCTGCTTATGAATACAGCCGCATGAAGCGGATTGCCATTGTCGGTGGAGGCATTTCCGGGTTGAGCGCCGCGTTTTATCTGGAGAAGGCGCGCGCCTCCGGGGTGGAACTGCAATACACGCTGTTTGAGGGCAGCCCGCGGCTCGGCGGCTCCCTGTCTTCCGATCGCGTGGAAGGCTGTCTGGTCGAAGCCGGCCCCGATTCCTTCCTCACTGAAAAGCCGTGGGCGCTGTCCCTCTGCAAGGAACTCGGCATAGCGGATCAACTCATCGGCTCCAACGATGCTCAACGCAAGACGTACATCGTGGTCAACGGCCGGCTTGTGGTCATGCCCGACGGGCTTATGTTTATGGTGCCCACACGGCTGATGCCAACGGCGTTGTCGCCTCTTTTCTCATGGCGAACGAAAGTTCGCATGGCGTGTGAGTTGTTACATCCGCCGCGCCCCATGCACGACGATGAAACTGTGGCCGAGCTGGTGGAACGTCATTTCGGCGCAGAAGTCGTGGACCGGCTGGCCGATCCGCTGCTCTCGGGAGTCTACGGAGGGGACGCGGCCAGCCTTAGCGCGCGTGCCGTGCTGCCGCGCTTCGTCGAGATGGAGGAGAAATACGGCAGCCTTAGCCGGGCGATGCTGGCCGCGCACAAAAAGATGGCCCAGGCTGCCCTCAAGCAGCCGCCGCGTCCGCTGTTCACCTCGTTGAAAGACGGCATGCAACAACTGGTGGAGGCGATCCTGGGCCGGCTCGATCCCACATCAATTCGTCTGCGTAATCACATCCGGAGGATTTATCCCGAGGATAGCGGGTGGCGTGTAGCGACCGAGATGAATGGCGACGAGAACTTCGATGCAGTGATCCTCGCTACTCCGGCGAACGTCGCAGGTGCGCTGCTCGACGGTGTGGACCGCGTCCTGGCACGCAACCTTCTTGACATTACTTACACCTCGTCGGTAACGGTCACACTTGGTTACTACATGGACCAGCTCAAGAGATTGCCTCCAGGCTTCGGGTTCCTCGTCCCTCGAAGTGAGGGCACGCGCATGTTGGCTTGCACTTTCGTGCACAACAAGTTCCCGCATCGGGCGCCTGAGGGATTGGGTATCCTGCGCTGTTTTCTGGGAGGCGCCCGCGACGAAGCCGTGCTGGCTCTTGCCGACGATGAAATGCTGGAAACCGTACACCGCGAGCTCCAGGATATTGTTAAGCTCGATGCCCGGCCTATGTTCGCGCGCGTGTACCGCTGGCGAGGGGCCATGGCGCAGTATGAGACCGGCCATATCGCACGCGTAGAGCGCATCGAAAGGCGGGTGAAGGAGATTCCGGGCCTGGCGCTCGCCGGCAACGCGTATCACGGCATCGGCGTGCCTGATTGCATCCGCTCTGGCATGGAGGCGGCCAACGCACTGCTACCAGCGCAAGTCGAATCGCTGTCGGCGCAGCAGCGTTAAGCCGCTTTCGCTAAGATCTGGCGGCCAGCACGACATTATCGATCAGACGGGTCGGGCCGACATACGCTGCCACGGCGACCAGCGTACGGCGCGAGATGTCTGCTACGGGATCGAGAGTGTCGGGATCGACGATGACGAAATAATCCAGACGTGCGCCACGCTCTTCCGCAATTACCTGTTTCCCCATCTTGATCAGCTTTGCGGTGTCGTGCTCGCCCGCTTCCGCGGCCGCCCGAACCCTGAGCAACGACCGATTGAGCACCAACGCCTGCCGCCGCTGTTCGGCAGTGAGGTAGACGTTGCGCGAGCTCATGGCGAGGCCGTCTGTTTCGCGCACGATCGGGCACACCACAAGCTCGACATCCATGTTGAGGTCGCTCACCATTTTGCGCAGCACAGCAACCTGCGCGGCATCCTTCTGGCCGAAGAAGGCGCAATCGGGGCGGACAATCTCGAACAGCTTGGCGACGACGGTCGCGACCCCTCGAAAGTGTCCCGGGCGAGAAGCGCCGTCGAGTTTGTCGCTGAGATCATCCACCAGCACATAGGTCTTTGCGCCGCTGGAATACATATCGTCCACTCGGGGGACAAAGAGCAGGTCCACTCCGAGTTCCTCCAGCAGTCGCGCATCGCGATCCAGGGTGCGCGGATACTTGGCGAGGTCCTCGGACGGCCCGAATTGCAGCGGGTTGACGAAGATGGAGACCGCGGTCACATCGCATCGCGACTTCGATGCGCGTACCAACGAGAGATGCCCCTCGTGCAGCGCGCCCATGGTGGGCACGAAGCCCAGCGCCTTGCCGGCAAGGCGGCGGCAGGCAGATTTCATCTCGGCGATGGTGTGAATGCATTGCACGGGCTTCAGTGTGGTTTGGACGGTGGTGTGCTGGACTGTTTTACGGGCGGCTCGGAATCGCCGCCCGCAGGTTCCGCTGCGGGCAGAATCCAGGCCGCCAGCACTCCATCAAACATTGGTTCCAGACGCGCCAAACTTTGCGGTGAACACTTCAGAACCACAGAGTAAATTTCGTTGTCCGGGCCTTCGATGAAGACCATCTCCTCGATCCAGTCATGCGCGTTGGCGTTCTCGTGATAGCCGACCTTCAGCATCTGCGCGGGCTTGTGGTCGACAATGCGCTCCTGACGCTGCAAGGTCTGGAAGTCTTGCCCGCCTTGCCGCAAGCCCGAGGACGCCTGTTCGATCACGCCGTTCAGACCCAGGGGCTCTTCGTCGCCTGCCGGTGGAGGCACGACCAGCGCGACTGTGATGGCGTCCCATAGTGCGCGGTCCTGCTTTTGCCGGGGCGCGACGACAACGCCACTGCCGTCAAAGACCTCGCCCAGCATGGTCCACGATCCCGGATATTTGAAACAAAAGCCGCCCGGCTTGCAGTAGCGCTTCCATGTAGAGGCCCTGCTGGCGGGCGGGCGAGAAGAAGACGTTTGCGCGGCTGCGAGAGCGAAGCCAAGCGCCACCATCAGCAGTGAGCTGCGAAGCAAAAGCCGCATGCCTTACAGTTGCACAGCCCGCTTGCGTTCCGCAATCGCCTGTAGCGAGGAGAGTGTCTCCTTCGGCAAGTGATAAGACTCGGTGTCCGATGGATAGCCGCCAGACCGCACATCTTCTTTGAAGGCGAGCACAGCGTTGCCGATGACCGAGCCGAGGTCGGCGTAACGGCGCACAAATTTAGCCGGAGGTGCGAACGTCAGCCCAAGAAGATCGTGGAAGACCAGCACCTGACCGTCACACTCCGGTCCTGCGCCAATGCCGATGGTGGGAATCTCCAGTTCATGGGTGATCATGGCCGCGACTTCGCGAGGAATGCCCTCCAGCACCACGCAGCAGGCTCCAGAGCGCTCCAGCGCGAGAGCATCATGCATGAGTTGCTCGATGGCATTGAGCGTCTTGCCCTGAACCTTGTAGCCGCCCATGGCGTGCAGCGATTGCGGCGTCAGGCCAATGTGCCCGACCACGGGAATTTCCGCATTGACCATGCGCTCGACCAGGCGCGCGCGTTTCTCGCCGCCTTCGATCTTCACCGCTTCGGCGCCCGCGTCTTTGATGAAGCGTGCGGCATTGCGCAGCGCTTCGCGCTGACTGACGTGGTATGACGCGAACGGCATATCCGCGATGAGGAACGCGTGCTTGACCCCGCGGCGCACGGCGCGCGTGTGATGCAGCATCTCTTGCATGGTGACGGGTAGGGTGTTTTCGTAGCCCAACATCACCATGCCCAGGGAATCGCCCACCAGGACCATATCGATCCCGGCTTCGTCCACCAGGCGCGCACTCGGGTAGTCATAGGCCGTGAGGCAGGTGATCGTTTCCTGACGTCGTTTCTTTTCGAGAAGAGTAGAAGTAGTGATCTTGGAGCGAAAGTCGCCAGTGGTGATACTCACAATATCCTCCAGTACAGTTCCGCGTCCGCGGATACCGCCTGCAATGCCTCATTATGCGGGAAAGCGGGCCCCGCTGGGAGACGGCTGCATTCTACACCCGCCGGCTCCTGCGGCAATAGCCCTTTGGACGTATTTCAGTTGGACGGCGATGCAGGACCGCTCGGGGCGGCCGATTGATCCGCGCAAGTATGGTCGTGAATGATGCGCCAGCCCTCAGGGAATTTGCGGAAGACAAGGGTGAACAGACCGCGAGGCCGCTTTCCGTCCGCCATGACGAGTTGGAACCGCCCGCGAACGAAGGCCCCATCCAGGCCGAGTAGCTCGACCTGTAGATCGCTGAAGGAGAGCGTCCCCATGCTGCGGCCTTCGGATTGATAATTCTTTCGATAACGCGCGAGTGTGGGTTCCCAGCCTTTCGTCGCCGTGGTGCCGGAAAAGAACGTGAGATCGGGCGAGCGCCAGTATCCCGCCATGAAGCTGTCCAGATCATGGCGGTTCCACGCGTCAACCTGAGATTGCAGGACTTGGCGAATCGCAACATCGGCGTTCACGACGGGCGGGTTCTGTCCGTTTAATGTTGCAATCAGTAAAGCGAAAGCGATTAGCGTAATGCCCCAAGGTTGCATGCGAGTCTCCGTTGCAAAGCAGTGTAACGGATGAACCCACAAAGCAATGCGCCAAGGAACGGAGGGAGGGTACGTCGAATGCGAATTCTCCGCAGGGATACATCACAGGCACCGGATTCTACGCGGGACGCTTAGCAGGTTCGGGTTCCCGCCACGGACGCTCAGGTCGTCCGGACACCGGCAGATCGCGATCGCGAACGCGGTCGTACATGTAGGATTCGCTGACCGTCCCTAAACTTTCGTTGTAGAGACTGATGGCGCCGATTCCTTCTTTCAACTCTTCAGCGAAATCGTGTAGGGCCTTCAAGTGATCGGCCGTAGCCGGGTATTCGGCTTTGCTGGTCTTCAGTACTTTCTGGTAACCATGATCGACCAGCTTGGAAATTTCGCCACCCATCATGTATCCGGGATAAGCGAAAATCTTCACTCCACCGTCAGCAGTCCGCTCGATCGCCGCGGAACAGTGGTACTTCTTCAGGAAGACGCGGTTGTTGGTACCAGGCGCCTCCAGGATGTCGAATCCGTGTTCACGGAACCAGGGCACAGCCCCTTCGTATGATTTCGTTTTGATCTTCTTCATCATTACCTTACAACGCTTCCTTTTAGGGTGGAAACTCACACTTTCGCACACCGCGCGGCTAAACAGCAACTACGGTGCTACAACCAGGAGATGAGAAGCGGCCCCGTTAGGTCGCAAAAGGAAAGTAGCGACTAGCAATTAGCCACGGGCAGCTAGCTGTCGTGGCGGTTGTCCAACTGCTAGTTGCTAATTGCTGATTGCTCGAAATCAGCTACAATCACCCTTCCCATGCTGCGTTTTTCGACAGCCGGAGAATCACACGGAGAAGCCCTGGTGGCGATGCTCTCGGGCATGCCTGCCGGTCTTGCGATTGATCTTGAATTCGTGAACCGCGAGTTGTGGCGGCGTCAACAGGGCTACGGCCGAGGCGGAAGGATGCGCATCGAGCGCGACGAGGCGCATATCCTGAGCGGTGTCCGTCACGGCAAGACGATCGGATCGCCGATTGCCCTACAGTTAGCCAACAAGGACTGGCAGAACTGGACCGAGGCGCTGCCCATCGAGGAAGGCGATCCGGCGAAGCACAAGCGAGTTGCGTCGCCGCGCCCGGGGCATGCCGACCTTGCCGGCGCTCTTAAGTATAACTTCGTCGAAGCGCGATATGTTCTGGAGAGAGCGTCGGCGCGGGAATCGGCGGCACGCGTTTCGGCGGGAGCAATCGCTAAACTGCTGTTGGGACAGTTGAGAATCGAGGTGCTGAGCCATGTGATCGCCGTCGGCAATGTACGGCTCGATGCTTCGGTCGCGTGGGATGCGATCCAGACGCTCGCGGATAAGGAAGAAGTGCTGCTAAGTTGCGCTGATCCTGACACCGAGGCACGCATGAAGGAGCAGGTGGACGTGGTGCTGCGCACCGGCGACTCCGTTGGCGGGATCTTCGAGGTGGTGGCGCACAACGTGCCTCCCGGCCTCGGCACGTACGCCAATTGGGACGAGCGACTGGACGCTCAGCTCGCAGCAGCAGTGATGTCGCTGCAGGCGGTAAAGGCAGTGGAGATTGGCGACGCGGTGCAGGCTGCGGCTTCACTGGGTTCGGCCGTGCATGATGAAATAGGCTACGAACTTGAGCGAGCAGACTCATTCACGGGGTTCACACGGCGATCGAACCATGCCGGGGGGTTGGAGGGCGGTGTTTCCAACGGCCAGGATATTCGAGTGCGCGGTTATCTGAAACCAATCTCCACGCTACGGCGTCCGTTGGGCTCGGTTGATTTTGCCAGCCGCGAGCCAGTGAAGGCGGCCTATGAGCGCTCCGATGTCTGCGTGGTCCCCGCAGCAGGAGTGGCCGCGGAAGCAATGGTGGCGCTCACCCTGGCGCGTTGCGCGCTGGAAAAGTTCGGAGGCGATTCTATGCTGGAAGTGACGCGCAACTTCGAGGGTTACTGTCAGCAGTTGCGAAACTTTTAAATGATCTATCGCATCGTGAAATTCGGCGATCCGGTCCTGGAGAAGCCGGCCACCCCCATCACAGTCTTCGACGGCGAGCTGCGCAAGCTGGTGGAAGATATGTTTGAGAGTATGTATGCCGCGCAGGGTGTCGGCCTGGCTGCGCCGCAGATTGGCATCGCGAAACGCATCGCCGTCATCGATGTTACTTTCAAGGAAGACCCCGCAGCACCGATCGTGCTCATCAATCCTGAGATCATCCACACTGAAGGTCGGCTTACGTCCAACGAGGGGTGCCTGAGCCTGCCGGAATTTCGTGAGAAGGTGACGCGGCCTCGCAAGGTCACCGCACGGGCCCAGGATCTGGAGGGCAAGACGTTTGAAGTCAGCGGCGAAGACCTGCTGGCGCGCGCCCTCGTACACGAAACCGATCATCTCAACGGGAAGCTCTACATCAACCACATCAGCGCGCTTAAGCGGGACATGATGAAACGCAAGATCCGCAAGCTGATGAAGCAGGGCGAATGGTAACGCCGCCATGATGGACCTGGTGTTCTGCGGAACGCCGATGTTTGCAGCGCCCACGCTGGAAAAGCTGGTGTGCGCGGGCTTTCGCGTGAAGCTGGTGGCGACGCAGCCGGATCGTCCCAGTGGACGCGGCATGGAATTGTCGGCATCGCCCGTCAAACGAATGGCACTGACGCTCGGCCTGCCTGTCATCCAGCCGGAGAAAATCAAGAACAATAGCGAATTCCGGTCGCAGTTGGAGAGTATCGCGCCGGAAGCGATCATCGTGGTTGGCTACGGCCGAATTATTCCGCCGTGGATGATCGACCTGCCGAAGCTGGGAAATATCAACCTGCACGCGTCGCTGCTGCCGAAATATCGCGGCGCGGCGCCCATCCAGTGGGCGATCGCAAGGGGCGAGACCATCACCGGCGTAACCACCATGCGCATTGATGCCGGGCTCGATACCGGCGACATCCTGCTGCAAGCGGAAGAGCGCATCAGGCCGGAGGACAACGCGTTAACCGTGGCTCCTCGCCTGGCGCAAACTGGCGCCGAGCTGATGATCACAACCCTTGCGGGACTGAAGAACGGAACGATCACGCCGCGCCCCCAGGCCGACGCACAAGCCACGCTCGCGCCCATTCTCAAGCGCGAAGATGGACTGATCGATTTTTCGCGTACCGCGATGGACACGTGGAACCGGCTGCGTGGGTTCCAGCCGTGGCCTGGAGCTTTCACTTGCTTTCGCGGTAAGACATTGCATTTGCACACAGCAATACCTGCTCCTGAGATGGCCGCGGTTGCGCCCGGCCACTTCGCGATTGAGAACGGTCGCCTGCTACTGGGTTTCGCGCATGGTACTGCTCTCGAGGTCCCAGAGTTGCAGCCCGAAGGCAAGAAGCGAATGACCGCCCGCGATTTTATCAACGGATATCGGCCGCGAAACGATGAGGCGCTGGGCACACCGGCGTAGGCTACTATGTCCGTTTCTCCCGCCCGCGCCGCCGCTTTCGACATTCTCCTCCGCGTCGAAACCCAAAGCGCCTACGCCAGCGAACTGCTGCATTCGGAAAGACTCGACAAACTCAGCACCGCCGATCGCGGTCTGGCGACAGAGCTCGTCCTGGGTGTGTTGCGCTGGCGTTTGCGTTTAGATCAAGTGATCGCAGCGGCAGCATCTCGCCCGCTGAACAAGCTTGATCCCCAAGTCCTAAATGCGCTGCGCCTGGCTGCCTATCAAATGCGGTTCCTGACGCGCGTTCCAGCTCGGGCGGCGATCAACGAGAGCGTGGAGTTGGTGAAGCGCGCGCACAAACGATCCGCTGTTCCCTTTGTAAATGCAGTTCTGCGAAAAGTGGCCAACCCCGGAGCCGAGCCAGCGCCGGAAATGATGGTCGGCGATCCGATTCCTCTCCTGGCGCGTGATTTTGCGCATCCTGAGTGGCTGGTGGGACGCTGGGTCGCCACATTCGGAATGGACAGCACGTCTGCGATTTGCCGATACGACCAGCATATTCCCAGGACTGGGATTCGTCTCGACAGCCCTGAGATCGAGCTGGAGTTGGTAACCGAAAGCATCAAGCTTGCGCCCGGATCCCTACTGGCCAGCGCTCGCATTGTCGTTGGCGGAGACATAACGCAAACGCGTGCGTTTCGCGAAGGGCGCGTATTTATCCAGGACGAAGCTTCGCAGTTGGTCGCCGCCCTGGTGGGGACGGGGTCGCGACTGCTCGATTGCTGCGCTGCTCCCGGTGGCAAGACGGCAGCTCTGGCGGCCCGAAACCCCGAGGCGGAGATCGTCGCCGTTGAACTTCATGCGCATCGTGCAGAATTGCTGCGCAAGCGAGTGCGCGCGGTAAATATGACAATCATCAACGCGGACATGCTGGAGCTACCAGCGCGAGGGGATTTCGACCGCGTACTGGCCGACGTTCCCTGTTCCGGCACAGGAACGTTGGCCCGCAATCCGGAGATCAAATTGCGTCTCGCTTCAGAAGACCTGACTGATTTGCACGCTCGGCAGGTTGCCATTCTTCGTGCCGCACTGCGTCACCTTACGCTCGGGGGACGTGCGGTGTACTCGACGTGTTCTCTGGAACGCGAGGAGAACGAAGACGTGATCGAGGAAGTCCTGTACGACGACCCGAAATACCAACTTCGCGATTGCCGCGAAGAGTTGGAGCGGTTACGCGCCAGCGGAGAACTCGTCTGCGGCGATCTGGACTCACTGCTGAGCGGGAGATACCTGCGCACCTTGCCGGGTGTGCAGGCTTGCGATGGATTCTTCGCGGCGGTGGTCGAGAAGCGTGGGCACTTGTCAGAAGGGGTAGTCATTCAGTAACTGCCCCCTGACCACTAATCACAAAAGGCCGGCACGGGGCCGGCCTCTGTTGGTAAGAAACAGGTAATTACTTCTTGGGGGCGATCGCGTCCTTCGCCGCCTTCGCCACGCGGAACTTCACCACGGTCTTGGCAGGAATCTTGATTGCTTCGCCGGTCTGCGGATTGCGGCCCATGCGCGCTTTGCGGTTCGATTTCACCAGACGGCCCAGCCCCGGCACTACAAACACGCCGCTTTTCTTCGTTTCCTTAACTGCGACCTCCGCCAGGTGTTCGAGAATCGCTGCAATCTGTTTGTTGCTGAGTTCATGCTTCTCGGCCATGTGACGGACGAGTTGGGTCTTGGTCATGCCTGTTGCCATTCGTAAATCCTCCTTGAAGATGTGAGCAGCAAAATTGCTCAACTGGTGCGTATCTTATACTAAGTTCGCTGCGGTGGAAAGCATTTTCGCCTTATTTTATGCGGGTTTTCCACAGGTCGAACGCGAAAAGGCGCTGCTCATGCGCCTCCCATCGCCCTCCGGTAGGACGAAGATGCCATAATCAGGAGTTGGAGGCACGTCCCGGCGGCCCACTCGGGCTGCCCGTTGGATTGCGAGGTCCGTGATCTTGCAAGGGAAACGCTTCAACCGCCGATCCACAAACCCCTACACACCTAGTGGTCGGGCGAGCAGCCTCAAAGCAGCAGTTTTCCAAAAGCTGCTTCGGCTGCTCGTAACATCCGATACACCCGCGCGACCGGTAGTCCTACAACATTGAAATAGCAGCCTTCAATGAGCTCGATCCAACGCGAAGCAATGCCTTGTATTCCATAAGCTCCGGCCTTGTCCATCGGCTCGCCTGTGGCCACGTAATACCCGATCTCATCTTCGGACAATACGCTGAATACGACCCGCGTGATCTCGGCCTCCGTCCACTCGAATCCCGCAGCTACAAGAGACACGCCCGTAATGACCTGATGGGTTCGACCGGAGAGCAGCCGTAACATGCGCGCGGCGTCGCATTCGTCGAAAGGTTTCTCCAGCAGATGTTGGTCCACGACAACCACCGTGTCGGCGCCCAGCACGATGCTGCCATGATGCCGTGCATGCACCGCTAGAGCTTTATCGCGGGCCAGACGGTGCGCGTATTCCAGAGGCTGCTCATGGGGCAAGGGCTGTTCCGGAACCTGCGCCGGTTCGACGATGAATGGGATGGCGGCATTGCGCAGAAGTTCGGAACGGCGTGGCGAAGCAGACGCGAGGAGCAACGGCATGGGGCGTGACCTACGCGCCGACCAGTCTCTCCAGTACGGCCTTGTTGCGGACCGTCAGTGTGGAGCCTTTGAGCACCGCGATTTGGCGCTTGCGGAAGTCGGCCAGCACGCGGGTAACGGTTTCGCGCGAAGTGCCGATGATCTGCGCAATCTCTTCGTGGGTGAGCGCGAGCTTCACTTTGGGTTCAGCCTGTTGAGGGCTACCCGATGTCCATTCCAGCAGCAACCGGGCCAGACGTTCTGGCGCCGAATGGGACAGGCCGAGACTGCGGATCTGTTGGTAGGCGGTCTGGCAGTCCTTGCTGAGATGTTGCGCGGCCTTCAGGCAGGCGTCGCCGTGCTTTTGCAGGAAATTAAGGAAGTCCTCGCGCTTGACGAAATTCAGTTGACAGGGCTGGCCGGTTTCGGCGGTGATCTCGTACGGTGTGCCGGAGACGGTAGCGTGCATGCCCAGAACTTCCCCCGGCTGCGCGATTTTCAAGATAAGAGTTTTACCTTCTGCTGAAGTTGTGGAGAGCTTCACCCGGCCTTTGCACAGCATGTAGATTCCGCGCGGCGATTGGCCTTCGACGAACAGCACAGCGCCGGCAGGATACGACGCAGTGTATTTGATGTGATCGAAAGCATCGAGTGAAGCTTTGGGAAGGGAGCAGAAGAAACTGTCGGTGCGCAGTTTGCAAATCAAACAATTTTCTACGAGCTCAAAGCCGTACGGTGCTCCCACATTTCCCTCCGAGCCAACCTACTATGCTACCACTTAACGGCTTTGGCAAGCAGAATTCACGCGGGTCGGGAAGCGGCGTGTTGAGGCTGGCGCTGAGGGGCTGGCGGGGGCCCAGCCGGGGCCCCCACCGGGTACCTGGGCGGGGGACTTTTTTGCCCATTGGTGACAAATGTCACAAGCAGCCGTATCCCAGGTCACAGACCCTGGGCCACGCCGCGAAGGAAAATCTCGCCCACAACGGCTCAATAAGGCGGGAAGCGAAGGTCGTATCACTTCATCCTGTCGGGCCTGACCGGCGGACCCAACGGGTTCCCGGTTGGGGGGCCGGAACCTGGAGGTTTCGGCTTGCGAAATTCGCACCTGCAGTTTGAAGGATCTCGACCACTCTCCTCTACCCCAATCGCTTTCCGCCGCCGGTTTTTGCCGGGCCTGGTCCTGCCCAGATCAGACCAGGGTGGTTTCGCAGCAGGCAGGTTCGGCAGGAGGTCGTTTTTGTGATTGTCAAGAGAACCCGGGGACACCCGACTTGGTGCGTTGTATGATGCTCATCCTGAGTCTTTCCACGCTTCAAAATGTTTCTTAATTTTCGCGAGACCCACAGTGATGGTTCTTCGCTTGGTTGGAAGGGAGACGTGAAATGAGTACAGCAACACACTTTGGAAAGCTCGACTCGATCGAGACTGGCAGTGCTGGGTTGAACCGCTGGTGGCGTGTGGTCGGCGGACTGATGATGAACATCGCTCTGGGCACACTGTATGCCTGGAGTATTTTTGTTGCACCGCTGGAGAAAGAGTTCGGATGGAAGCGCGCGCAGACCTCGGC
>Ga0209656_10000593_pt1 | contig 23875 bp, 17 predicted proteins | sample BogFormECP12_OM2_FD_188239 | JGI IMG/M metagenome (GOLD analysis project Ga0209656, IMG submission 188239) | Bog forest soil microbial communities from Calvert Island, British Columbia, Canada - ECP12_OM2 (SPAdes) (version 2) | ecosystem: Environmental > Aquatic > Freshwater > Wetlands > Bog ... | reverse complement strand
TGCACTGGGTTCCCATCAGCGGGGGCAGGCAGGTGACGCCGAACCCGTACCACCAAATCTGTGCGACGACAGCCATCAGTGCGCCGCCGACCACGACCCTACAGATCGGCAACGTGTGCGCTGACCACCAGCATGTCGCCCACGCTTCGTGACGAGATGTTGGAGTGACCCGTTGCGGGCAGTTCCCGGCCGTGGCCGGGAAGGATCGTCTACGGACATTCAGTCAGCCTCCGCGTGCTGCAGGACGGGGGTGTAAAGCCTGGCGTGTCCGCGCCTATGTAATGCGCGCACTCGTTCGTGAGACGCCATGTGATACCAGATGTCTAGAACCCGCTCCGCTGTCGACACTCGTCTCAGAAGCTCCCTGGAAGGGTTGTATCCCGTGACGGGCTGACTTACGGGGAGCTGGATTCACTGCCAGTCGCCTCAGGCGGGCCAGCTGCGGGCGCCGGCCAGGTAGGGGTCGCCAGGCTGCCTGGTGCAGCGGCAAACTTCTCGGCGGCGCCGGGGGTGAGCGCGAGCTGGAATGCCCGGCCGGCGCCGCAGAAGGGGACGCGGTGGCTGATCAGCCGGGAAAAGCGCTGCTGGTACTCCGCGATCTCCGGGTGATCTTGAAGATCTCGGTTGCTGATCGTTCCCCGCCGCGTCGGCCCGCACAGTGGCGGGCGTGGCACGACGGCCAGCGGTCAGGAATCCGTGTCCGCGAACCAGGTTCGCGCGATACTGACCTGACGGTCGGCGCGTCTGCCGGAGGCTCCGGCGCCGGGCGTGGCCGTGGCCTGGTCTGTATTTGCGTTTGCCGGCTCATACCGCACCGACCAGGGCCAGCGCGATGGCGAGACCGACTGTGCCCGTTGGGTGCGGGGACGGGTGCGGGCCGCGCCGGGTCGTGTGTCAGGGAACGTTCGGCAACCGCGTCCCATTCTGCCGATGTCCAGCTGTTCATGATCGTTACTTCCGTTCGTGATCGTTGTGTGTCTGGCATCTGCCACGGTGCGCGGGTGCTGGTCATGAGATCTTCCCCGGACGAGCAATGGCGTTGATGATCGGGGAGACGAGCAAATAAGCGATGACTCCGGCGATAAGGGTCCGCGGCAGGAGAGGTTGTAGACCAGGCAGCCGGCGAATACCGAAAGCGAAGAGCAGCGCGGTCAGCGCGATTCCGGTCACGAGGATGGCGCCGGTCAGGGCGGTCATGGAGGGCTCGGCCATCGGGCTGGGTGGCAATCTGGGAGCTGGCCTGCGAGGTTCTCGAAGTCATCGTCCATCCCCGCCGGCTGTCGCATCTGGGCGACGATCCGGAAGGCGAGAGGGTCGCACCCGACGGCAGCGAGGTGCTCGCGGAGCAGGTCGGCGGCTCGCTTGCCATTGCCGGAGGCCACGGTGCGGATGATCTCGATGTGGTGGCGTTCCCAGTTCATCTGCCCGCGACTGTGACGTTGGCCTGAGGTTCCGGTAATGGCGTCGAGGTCGGCGCGGGCGAGCTCGAACGCCGGGTCGGCTTCGACGGCGAGGCGCAGCGCTGTGGTGGCTCGGCGGCGGTCGACGGCTCGCTGTGCATGCCGGTACCACGTCGCGGCCCGCAAGCTTGCGGTGACCGCGCGGCCGTGGTCCTCAACGGCGGGCCCTAGGTCGTTCAAGTGATCATCCTGGCTGAATTGCTGACCTTGTTTTGACGGCATGAATCCCAGTTTGCCTGGCTGGCCTGAGGCGGCGCTGAGGTGATACTGAAGTCAACCGCCGCGAGGAAATCCGGAGCTAGCTGCGACTTCCGGTTCGCAAAGGGTGGCGCCCGAGGCCTCAGGAAGGTGCCGAACCGGTCTGCGGCGGCCGTCGCCGCCGAGTCGCCGCTAAGCGACCCGGAAGCGCGAGGCGGGCCGCGAGCGCGGCGATATCGGGCTCGTCGGTGAAACTGGTGAGACTGCGGTACGGCAAATTATGGGCGCGCTGCTGAGCGAGCGCGACCAAGGCCTCGACGTTGTGGCGGGTCGGGTCGGTGAGCGCCCTGACTGCGGCTACGGCGGTATCGGCGAGCAGTTGTATTGCCGAGTCCCCGCTGGCGGAGCCGGCCTGGGAAGCGTCAGCGGCGAAGACCATCGCGTCGTCTGCTTTGCCCGCGCTGAGTGCCCACCACGCCAGGCCAGCGAGCACAGCGATCTGGCCGGCCGGAAGGTCCGAGTTTCGGTAGTAGCTGCCTGCGGCGTCAAGCAGCGCCCGCGCCCGCGCCAGGTCGCCAAGCCGACGAGCAACCGCCGCTTGACCGACCATCGCGTCGGCAGACACCGACGGGTCGAAGCTGCATGCAATCGCCTCCTCGTACAGCCCGTCGGCCGCGGCGTCGTCGCCTTGCCTGCCTCGCAACGCGGCAAGACGGAGGAGACTGAACAGCACATAACCGCGTTGCCCCGCTGCGCGGCATCGCTCCAAGAGCGCTTCGTAGGCCGCCGACGCACCATCGAGGTCGCCTTGGGCTTCGGCGATGAGGGCAAGGATGCTCAGCGAGTCGACAGACAACCAGACCTCCCCGTGCGCGTCGAAGCGCTCGACGCTCGAGTGGGCGGCTTGCTCCGCGTCATCGAGCCGCCCCAGCAACGCCAGGTTCCAGGCGACTATCAAGTCGTGCAAGGCCAGCTGCCAGCCGTGCACAGCCGGTTCCAGCAGATCGTGCGCCTCACTCAGCGCGTCGAGAGATCGTTCGAACTCGTGCGCGCGCATAAGCACCGTGGCGCAGAGCACCAGCGCCTCCGCTCGACGAACCCGATCGTCGCTGGTCGTCAACGCGGCGACCGCCTCTTCACATCCGAGAACAGCAGCCGCTGGGCTTAGCGCCATGCCCACGAAATAGCCGCACACGAAATAGCCGTGCCAGACCCGGGCGGTCGCTGCCAGTTCAGGACGGCGCGGCCCCGTCGCGCCGAGCGCGTCACCAAGCCAGCGTGCTCCTTCGACAAAGTCGCTGTTGATGCACCATAGCCAGGCCATTCCCGAGGCCAGCGACAGCGCCGCGTCGGCATCGCCTCTTGCGATGAACCAGTCGAGCGCGGCCCGCAGGTTGCCCAGCTCCGAGGTGAGGCGTTCCCGCCACATCGGCCCGGTGGCACCTCGCAGACCCTCGTGCGCGTCCTCGGCCATCTGCCGGTAATAGGCGCCGTGCCTGGCGCACAGGGCGCCGGATTCGCCGGATTCATTGAGACGGTCCCGGCCGTACTGCCACAGCGTCTGGAGCTGAGTGAACCGGGTGTCACGACCGGCGTTAGGGGCGGCGACGAGGGACTTGTCGACCAGCCGGCTCAGAACGTCGAGGATCTCGCCGGCCGGCACCTGGTCATCGGCGCAGACCGCCTCGGCGGCGTCCAGGCCGCAGCCTCCGACAAAGACCGACAGCCGCGCGAACAGGCGGCGCTCGTCCTCGAACAGCAGGTCATAACTCCAGTCCACCACCGCCCGCAGGGTCTGCTGGCGGGGGAGGGCAGTGCGGGCACCCACGGTGAGCAGCCGGAAGCGGTCGTCCAGCCGTTCCGCCAGCGTGGCCAACGTCAGTGAACGAAGGCGCGCGGCGGCCAGCTCGACGGCCAGGGGAAGGCCGTCCAATCGGCGGCAGATGTCGTTGATGACAGGACGCGTTTGCCCGTCTGCCGTAAATCCGGGTCGCACCGCCCGAGCGCGATCGACGAACAGCTCGACTGCGGCCGGCAGGGCCAATGGGCCCACGGACACCAGGACTTCGCCGGGAACGCCGAGCGGCTCGCGGCTCGTCGCGATCAGCCGCAGGCCCGGCACCGTTCCGGCCAGTGTCTCGGCCAGGGCTGCCGTCTGGTCTATCACGTGTTCACAGTTGTCGAAGACGACCACAAGCGACCGCCCGGCCAGGTAGCGCACGATGAGCTCCACCGTCGAGTCCGGCGAAGGCGGGCCAACGAGGCCGACCACGGCCGCCCCGAGCGCGCCGGCCACAGCCGGCGCAACCCCCTCGGGCCCGGTGACGCCCGCGAACTCCACCAGCCAGACCCCGTCCCGGTGCTCTTCGCGCAGTGTGGCGGCCGCCTCCACCGCCAGCCGGGTCTTGCCCACCCCACCGGGACCGATCAGCGTCACCAGCCGGCTCGAGCGGACCGCCTCGCCCAACTCCCCGAGTTCCGCTGTGCGACCGACGAAGCTGCTCAATCGCTCCCGCAGGTTGCCCGTTGCCATCGGCGCCGGAACCGCCTCGAGACCTGCCGGGCCGGCTGCGCCGAGTGATGGGTCCTGGGCCAGGATGCGGGCCTCGAGTTCTCGCAGCGCCGGGCCGGGGTCAATCCCCAGCTCGTCGACCAGACGGTCACGAGCATCGGTGTAGGCGCGCAAGGCCTCGGCCTGGCGGCCGGCCCGGTAGAGGGCGAGCATGAGCAGCTCCCACAGCCGCTCCCGCAGCGGATGCTCCCGGCACAACGCCTCCAGCTCGCCTACGAGCTCGCCGTGACGGCCCAACACCAGGTCGGCTTCGGCACGGGTCTCGATCGCCACTAGGGTCAACTCGGCGAGATGCGCTCGTTCGGCATCAGCGAAGCCGGCGTCCGCGAACTCGGCGAGCGGCTCCCCCCGTCGCAGCCGCAGCGCTTCGCCCAGCGCGGGTTGACGCGAGCGCCATCTCCCCTTCCTCAAACAGGCGCTGTCCCTTGGCACCAGCTGTTCAAAACGGGCCGCGTCGACATCATCCGGGCCGATATCGAGGGCATAGCCGGCATCGGAGGTGAGGATCGCCGTGGCGCCGAGGGTGCGACGCAGCTGGCCGATCTGGGCCTGCAAGGCGTTGACCGGGTTGGCCACCTGCCCGTCACCCCACAGCGCGTCGATCAGCCGGTCTGCGCTGACGGGTTGTCCCCGGTGAAGCGCCAGGAGGGCCAGGACCGTTCGCTGCTTGGCGCCCCGGACCGGCACCGGCACGCCCCCTTCTACTGCCTCGAACTCGCCGAAGAACCTCACCTCCACACGTCCACCCTACGACCGCCGGCCCAGCCCAGCACCTGAGCAGCCTCCGACCGCGCTGAGGTCCGGCCTCAGCGCCACGGCAGTCCCACCTCAGGCCCCCGGCGCACTCTGTTTTCAGCACCAAGAGCATCGAGGGATGGAAGAACAATGATCCAGGCACGGCACCTCACCAAGCGCTACGGCAACGCGGTTGCCGTCGATGATGTCTCCTTCGTCGTCCAACCCGGTCGTGTGACCGGCTTCCTCGGCCCCAATGGAGCCGGGAAGCCGGTCACCATGCGCATGATCCCGGGCCTGGACACTCCGAGCTCCGGCTCAGTCCTCGTCAAAGGCGTATGGCGGGCTGACCGACTCTCTCAGGGCGGTTGGAGCGCTGCTCGACGCCAAGGCCATCGTCGGTGGCCGCAGCGCCGCCACCATCTCAGGTGGCTGGCACCGGGACGCCGGACTCGGGGTGGGACCTGACCAGCCAGAAATGCTCAACACCGACATCCGATAACCCGCCTTCACCAAGGAGACCGACATGATCACCACCCTGCGAACCACGACAACCAAGCGAACCACGACAACCAAGCGCGCGCCGATGGACAAAATGCGGAAGACAGCGCTAATCGCCGGCGTGTTCTACTTGATCACCTTCATCTCGATCCCCACCCTCGCCCTCTACGGCCCGGTGAAGAACCACCGGGACTGGATCCTCAGCTCCGGCGCCCACACCGGCGTGCTCGTGGGCGGCTTCCTCGAGGTGATCGTCGCCCTCGCCGGCATCGGCACCGCCGTCACGCTGTACCCGGTGGTCAAGCGGCAGAACGAAGGCGTCGCGCTCGGCTTCGTCGCCGCTCGCGTCCTGGAAGCCGGCATGATCTTCACCGGTGTCATCAGCCTCCTGTCGCTGGTGACCCTGCAGCAGGCCGGAGCGGCCGGAGCAAATGCGGCCGCGCTCGTCACCACCGCCGCGTCGCACGTCGCGGTCTACAACTGGACGTTCCTGCTCTCCCAGAGCCTCATGCCGGGCATCAACGCACTGCTGCTGGGCTCCTTGCTATACCGGTCCCGGCTCGTGCCCCGCATCATTCCCGCGCTCGGACTCATCGGCGCCCCCCTGCTCATCTGCACGGTCATCGCCACGCTGTTCGGCAGCTTCAAGCTGGGCTCCCCCGAGCTCGCCGCACTCCCGGTGGCTGCCTGGGAGCTGTCGCTCGGCGTCTGGCTAGTCATCAAAGGCTTCAAGCCCTCCCCAATCACAACCGGAATGACCGTAACCGACACTGCGCCCGCCTACCACGACGTCACCGCCTAAACGAAAGGGACGCGACATGATCGAGATTGATGGCCTGACCAAACGGTACGGGGACAAGACCGCCGTCGACGGGCTGAGCTTCGTGGTGGAGCCGGGGGTGGTCACCGGATTCCTCGGCCCGAACGGAGCGGGCAAATCCACCACGATGCGGATGATCGCCGGCCTGGACCGGCCGACCAGCGGGACGGTGCGGGTCAACGGCAAGCACTACCCCGGGGCGGCCGCCCCGATGTCCGAGCTCGGCATCTTGCTGGATGCCCGGTCGGTCCACCCGGGGCTGTCGGCGCGCAATAACCTGCTGGCGCTGGCGCGGACGGCCGGCCTCGGCCGCCGCCGGGTCGATGAGGTGATCGAGCTGGCCGGGCTGGGCGAGGTGGCGGGCGCGCGGGCCGGCGGTTTCTCCCTGGGCATGGGCCAGCGGCTGGGGGTGGCCGCGGCGCTGCTGGGCGGGCCGCAGACGGTGGTGCTGGATGAGCCGGTCAACGGCCTGGACCCGGACGGGGTGCGCTGGATCCGGCTGCTGCTGAAGTCGCTGGCCGCCGAGGGGCGGACGGTCTTCGTCTCGTCGCACCTGATGAGCGAGATGGCGCAGACGGCGACCCGGCTGGTCGTGCTGGGCCGCGGCAAGCTCATCAGCCAGACCAGCGTCGAGGAGTTCACCGGCCACGCAACCACGGGCGGCATCCTCGTCCGCACCCCGGAAACCGCGCGCCTCGGCCAGCTCCTGGCCGCCCCAGATGTCACCGTGATTAATGACGGAACGGACCTGCTGCGTGTCTCCGGTATCACCGCCGAGCAGATCGGCACGGCGGCCTGGCGGGCTCGCCTGCCCCTGTACGAGCTCACCCCCACCCACGCTTCGCTTGAGGAGGCCTTCATGCAAGTCACCCAGGACAGCATCGAGTACCACGCCGGAGCGACGCGATGAGCGCCGTCATGCAGACAAGACCCGGGCCGACTCAGGGGGCGCCCGCTCCGGCGACCGTAGCGGGACCGGTTACCCAGGTGCGCGTCGTCCGTTCGGAGTGGACCAAGCTGCGGGCGCTGCGCTCGACCTGGTGGTGCGCGCTGATCGCGGTCGTCCTGATCATCGGCCTAGGTGCCGCGATCGCGGGGTCCGGGGCGCCGTACAAGATCTCGGCCGGCAATTCCGCCGCGGGCGGGGTGACGATCAGCCTGGTCGGCATCTTGTTCGCTCAGCTGGTGCTCGGCGTGCTCGGCATCCTGCTGTTCAGCGGCGAATACGCCACCGGGATGATCCGCGCCACGCTGGCCGCGGCGCCGTCCCGGCTGCCGGTGCTGTGGGCGAAGCTGATCGTGCTGGTGGGCTTGATACTGCCGGTGAGCCTGCTGGCCGCGGTGGCCGAGTTCTTCACCGCGACGGCCCTGGAGTCCTCCCGGGGCGGTTCGGCGATCTCGCTGACCGACCCGGGCGTGCTGCGGGAAGTGGCCGGCGCGTCGCTGTACCTCACGGTCATCGCCGTCATCGGCCTGGCGCTGGGCGCCCTGCTCCGCCGGACCGCGGCCGGCCTGTCGGTGTTCGCCGCGGTGTTCCTCGTGGTGCCGCTCGTCACGGCCTACCTTCCGCAGAGCATCCAGGGGTTCGCGCCCTACCTGCCGTCCAACGCCGGCGGGACCATCTGGGGGGCCGGGAAGCTGTTCGGCGGGCATCAGCTGGGCCCGTGGGCCGGATTCGCGGTGCTCTGCGGATACGCGGTCGTGCTGACCGGCCTGGCCGCCTGGCGGCTGCAGCGCCGCGACGCCTGAACACCCGGAAAGGCCGCGACGATACGAGTATGTCCTTCTGGACACCGGTCGAGAACCCGGGAACGCGCCCGCCGCGTTCCCGGGTTCTTCGACATCGGATGCGCCCTGTTCGCCGGCCTGGCCTCCTTCGGGATGTTTTCCTTTGCCCAGACGCCGCATCCCGCGCTCCACCGCTGGCGGTCAGCGTGGTCGTCGCGGTCCTGACCGCCCAGGTGCTGCCGCTGCGCCGGGTCTGGCCCGGCCCGGTGTTCGGCGTGACGGTGGTGATAGCGCGCCTCTCGAGACGAGGGCTTATTACGCAGCGTAGCGAGGAGCGTCCCGTCTCTGGGATGCTGCCGAATCCGGCGTCGGTCGAGGCCCAGACCGGGCTCATGGGCAGGCGTATAACTGTGTTTCATCTCCAGCTGACAGCCAGGGCGCCCGCGATAGCGGCAGCGTGGCGCTCACTGTCTTGTTGTTCGCTCGCGCTCAGGACCAGGCAGCTGAAAAGTGCTTCCTCTTCGCCGAGTGCGAAACGAGCAGCCTCGGGGACATTCGGAGGCGATCGTTGTTATACGCCAGCGCAAGCGGAACGCCAGCGAGAGCGAGCTACGTTAATGAACGAGCCGCATCAGCAGCGGCAGGTAGCGGAATCGTTCGGCTCAGACGCCGAACGCTACGACCGGGTCCGCCCTAGCTATCCCGCTGCCCTGGTGGAGCGTATCGTCGCCGCCAGCCCCGGCCCCGACGTCCTGGACGTCGGCTGCGGTACCGGCATAGCGGCCCGGCAGTTCCAGGCGGCCGGGTGCCGGGTGCTCGGGGTTGATCCCGACGCGCGCATGGCCGACCTGACCCGGCAGAGCGGCATCGAGGTCGAGATAGCGAAGTTCGAAGTCTGGGACCCGGCCGGCCGCGGATTCGACGCGGTCATCGCCGGACAGGCCTGGCACTGGGTGGACCCGGTAGCGGGAGCGGCCAAAGCGGCGCAGGCATTGCGCCCCGGCGGGCGGCTCGCCGTGTTCTGGAACGTGTTCCAGCCTCCGCCCGACGTGGGTGAAGCCTTCGCTGCGGTCTACCGCCAGGTCATGCCTGACTCACCGGGCAATTTTTGGGCGAGTTCCATCCTTGGCGTGTACTCGGCGGGGTTCGCCAAGGCGGCCGACGGGATACGGGAGGCGGGCACGTTCGGCGATCCGGAGCAGTGGCGATTCGACTGGGACCGCCCCTACACCCGCGATCAGTGGCTGGAACAGGTGCCTACCTTCGGCGGTCACAGCCAGATCCCGCCAGCCAGGCAGCAGGAGATACTCGCGGGCATCGGCGCCGCCATCGACGCGCTGGGAGGCAGCTTCACGATGCACTACACCACGGTGGCGGTCACCGCGGCGCGAACCAGCGCCCCTCACCCGGCTGGATAGCGCCTACCTCACTGGAGATATCCAGACGGGCGCCACTGCAGCTGGTCCCGGCCGTGCCCGCTGCATGCCCTGCAGGCGCTGCTCAGCCGGCACACCTGACAAAACTGGCACGCGAGACCTCGATGATCCTCACATGCTTGATTCCCTCTCCAGCCACCAGGTGGAAGTTCAGGTCAGCTGGTCGGCATCTCGAAGCCCACGACGATCACTGCGTTGCTGTCCGCGGCAGCGTGGCGGAGACCCACGACCCCTTGATATTCAGGCGACCTGTACCAGTTCCGCGCGGCCTCCACTGAGTCAAACTCGAGAACAACCGTCCGCTTACCGTGCCAGGACCCCTCGATGAGCTCGGGACCATCGTCTACCACGATAACCCGGCCGCCCGCCTGCATGATCATCGGAATGGCCTGTTGTGCATAGACGCCTAGCCCCGCTTCATCACGGATGTCTTCGGTGAAGATGACGTACCCCTTCGACATCAGCAGCCCTCCCTCTTGGTAGTCGCCCAAGACTACCGCGTGATCCGGCGGTGAGTATCGGTATACGTTGGCGAAACAGAACGGCCGTTCGGGTACGGCTCGGACGATATGTCGGCCGACTGGGACTTGGCGCCAGATCGGCGGGAATGCGCGCGTGGCCGCGCCGTTGATCGCTTGCTTCCTGTGACGATCTGCCCGACGGCGCCACGCCGGGCCGATGGCATAACCGGCCTGTCGGAGGTCTTCAGCTCGTTTCTGCGTATCCTGGCCGTCAGTGATCATGAGGACGAGCGCGGCGGACATGGCCGTTCAGCTAGCTGAGGAGCGAAATGAGCAGCACCGACCCGACGACGATCGGCGTACATCGCGCTCTGCACGAAGCGCTTAACTCGGCGAGGGAAGCCCGGCATCGCCTCGAGGACGGGGATGCCACCCCCGACCTGGACGATCTTGTGGAGCTAGGGACGCTGCTGGCGGCGCTGTCCGAGAGTGTCATGGCCGTCAACTCTGAAATGATGGCGAAGGCGCGCCTCGCGCGAGACGCGAACACGTGAGGCACCAAAAGCAGGATCTGCTCGTCACGTGACAGGCCGGTTAACGTCCCGGAACAGCCAGCAGCCGGAGCCCTCTGTTTTGCTCGCGGCGGAAGAGCCCCAGCTACGGCGGCTCGGCGACCTGATCGATGGCAACGCCGGTAACTCCCGCGGCGCGCGCATCCACGCTGAGGTTGTCCTCGGATAGGCGTGCAGCCGATCCTCACCCGCCGGGCGCTCATGGGGCGCCCCTCACCGCGGCGTCCCAGAACTCCTGGACGGGCGGGTAGATCAGCTCGTGATCGCGCGACAGCTCTGCCTTGACGGTCCGGGTCCGCTCATCGGCGAGCACCTCGATCTGGCCGGCCTCGACAGCGTCGAAGACCTGCTGGGCGACTGATTCGGGTTTGTCCTTGGGTGCGTTGGTCAGCGCGGCCATGTCGGTGTCGATGAAGCTGGCGTGCACGGCGACCACGAGGGTGTCCTGGTGGTGCAGTTCGAGGCGGACGCCGTTGGTCAGCGACCAGGCAGCAGCTTTCGAGGCGCCGTAGGAGGCGTCGAACGGGTTGGTGTAGAAGCTGGTGACCGAGAGCATGTTGATGATCGCGCCGCCGCCGTTGGCCGCCAGTACCGGCGCGAAGGCCCGGCACATGCTCAGCGTCCCGAAGTAGTTGGTCTCCATCTCCAGCCGGGCGGCGTCCAGGTTCGGCGCGCCGGTGAATGTGCTGTACTTCAGCACTCCCGCGTTGTTCACCAGCAGGTTCACGTCCGTGCACTGCGCCGCGACCTGGGCGACGCGTTCGGGGTCGGTGATGTCGAGGGCAATGGGGGTCACGCCGGGCTCGGTGACGGCGGCCGGATCACGCGCGGCTCCGTAGACCTTGGCCGCACCCCGGCTGACCAGCTCCCGGGCATACACCCGGCCCAGGCCGCGGTTGGCCCCGGTTACCAGGGCAACCGATCCGTCGATCTTCATGGCTCTCCTCGTGACTAGGACCTGCCCCGACCGGCCGCGTCCGGTATCTGGTCGCGGTCCCTCAGGGCGCGGCAACGGCGGGATCAAGCGGATCTACTGGTCGGGGATCCAGCTGCCGTGGAAGCCGAGGGGGATCCTGGCGGGCAGGTGGACGCGGGCGACCGGTTCGGCGGTGAAGTCCTGGGCGGCGAGGATCACCAGGTCGGCGGCGCCGCGGTCGGGATTGTGGATGTAGGCCATCAGGCAGCCGTCGTCCTCGGCGGCGTCCGGCGCGGCAGGGGCGAAAACCGCTTCGCCTGCGGTGGCGTCTTTGCCGAATTCGTGGGCCTGGACGGTGCCGGCGGCCAGGTCGTGTTTGAGGAGCGCGTTGCTGAACGCCTCGTCGGCAAAGTCGCCGCCAGGTGAGATCGTGGCGTGGCCGACCGCTGCGATGACGGCGCTGTAGCCGTAGCGGTGCGGCTGGCCAGTCACCCGTTCGTCGGTGCGCGGGAATTCCTGCGGGCGGTCGTCCAGGCGCTGCTGGGTGACTTTCCCGGTGGCCGGGTCGATGATCCACCGGTCCAGGGTCAGCGGCCCGATCCCGGTCAAGGTGGAGACGTCGTAGGCGCCCGCGTACCGGACCATGTCGACCACGACCCGGCCTTCATCGTCGTAGGCGTTGAGGGTGTGGAAGACCCAGCACGGGTCCACCTCGAACCAGCGGACCCCGGCCGCGGCGTCCCCGCGGGGCAGCAGGCCGACCCGGGCCTGGTGCGTGGGGTTCCAGGTGTAGGGCAGCTTCAGCCCGGCCGATACCGCGTCCAGGCTGAAGGTGACCGGCAGGTCGAGCAGTACCACGTAGCTCGGGGTGAGCGCGAAGTCGTGCATCATCGGGCCGCCGGGGACCGGGATGTCGGTGGTGCGGCTCACCACCCCGTCGGCGCCGATGATCACGTGCTGGACGTGGTCCCAGGCCCAGAAGTAGGCGATGGCGTGCAGTTCACCCGCCGCGTGGTCGAGCTTGGTGTGGGCGGCGAACCCGCCAGGCAGCGTGCCGGCAAAGTCGCACGGCCCGAGCGTGTCCAGCTCGCCGGACAGCTCATAGGGCAGCGGGCCTGCCTCGACGGTGGCCAGGTAGCGGCCGGCGTGGGCGATGATGTGGGTGTTGGCGGCGAAGTCCATGTCGTCGTGGACCGGCCCGGCGGGCCATGTCTCGTCCGTCGCCTCGGCTAGCTGCCGGGACCGGACCCAGCGGTTGCGGTACCACTCGGCCCTGCCGTCGCGCAGCCGCACCCCGTGCACCATGCCCGGGCCCAGGAACCAGTGTCCCTCCCAGAAGCGGTAACCGGGGTCCTCCAGGCCCAGCGGGTTCGGGCCGTTGCGCAGGTAGCGGCCGTTCAGCCCGGCTGGCACGCTGCCCGTCACGGGCAGGTCGAACGCGGTGATCTCCTCCTCAACCGGGGCGAACGGGCCGTGCAAGAAGCGGTTCGGGTCAGGCATTGCGGTCTCCCTGGATCTGTCCCAGCTGTGATCATGACCTGGCATGCGGACCCGCCGGATCTGTCAAATGACTGTTGTTCATCCCCGGCTGCGGTCAGCCAGCAGTCAGATGGCCGGGGGCGCCCGCCAACGTGGCAGGTGGACGCGCAGTCCCAAGTGCGGGAAGTACTCGGCGGGAGCAGGCTCGAGCCTTGTCCGCGGCGGACGGACCGGCCAGATCGGCTGCCTCGCCGCCGGCGACGAGATGGTGCCAAGTCATCAGTCAAACGACCATCGCATGAGGCACGGAAGTTTCGGATTCTTCAATCGAGCCGAAGAATGCCTTAGCGAATTGCTTGTTTTTCGCGTCCTGCCAAGGTGCCAGCATGGTGGCACGGAACGGCGGAGCAGGACCGCCCGCGGAGAGCGGAGGGGTGGCCTTCATGGCATATCGGGCCACGGCGCTGATCGGGCGTGACAGGGAACTCGAGATTCTCGCGAGGTTTACCGAGCAGGCGGCCGCAGAAGGCTGGGCGTTCCTGCTCGTGGGTGAGCCAGGCGCCGGGAAGACAGCCCTGCTGGACGCGGTGGCCGATGCGGCCGGGGAGGCTGGCACCGGGGTGCTGCGCGCCGCTGGGGTGGAGTTCGAGGCCGATCTGACCTATTCCGGGCTGCACCAGGTGCTGCTTCCGCTGTTCGGCCAGTTCGAGCGGCTGGGCGCCGCGCACCGGGACGCGCTAAACGTCGCCCTTGGTTACGGGGAGGGGCCGCCGCCGGACCGGCTGCTGGTGTCCACCGCGACCCTCACGGTGCTATGCCAGGCGGCCGCGGCTAGACCAGTGCTGATGATCGTCGATGATCTGCCGTGGCTGGACCGGGCCAGCGCCGGGGTGCTCGGGTTCGTGGCCCGGCGCCTGGCCGGCCGCCGGATCGGCTTCCTGGCCGCGTTGCGGCCGGGCGAGGAGAGCTTCTTTGAACGGTCCGGGCTGCCGCAGCACGAGCTGGGGCCGCTGGACGAGCAGGCGGCGAACGCCCTGGTGAGCTCCCGCTTCCCGGAGCTGGCGCCGCGGGTCTGCCGACGGGTGGTGGCCGAGGCCCACGGGAACCCGCTGGCCTTGCTGGAGCTTCCGGCGATGCTCAGCGGCGCGCAGCGCGCTGCGGCCGAGGCGCTGCCCGTGGTCCTGCCGCTCAACCGGCGCCTGCAGGCGCTGTTCGCATCCAGGGCCTCGGATCTTCCCGAACCGGCCCGTCGCCTGCTGCTGCTTGCGGTGCTTGAGGGTACGGGAGACTTGCGCGTCCTGCACGCGGCGGCCGGGCAGCAAGACATCGGCGATCTCGCCGCCGCAGAGCAAGCCGGGCTGGTGCGCGTCAGCGAGGGCACCGGGCGGGTGGTCTTCCGTCACCCGCTGACCCGGTCCGCGATCATGGAACTGTCCACCAGCGGCGACCGGCGCCGGGCGCACCGGGCGCTGGCCGACCAGCTTGAAGATCAGCCTGAACGGCAGGCCTGGCACCTCGCCGAAGCTGCCCCTGGACCCGATGAGAAGGTAGCTGTCCTGCTCGAGGAGGCAGCTCACCGGATCTTGCGCAAGGGCGACGCCGTCGGCGCCGTCGCAGGACTGCTTCGTGCCGCCGACCTCAGCCCGCTCCGGTCCGACCAGAGCCGCCGCCTGGCCGACGCTGCGTACGTAGGCGCTGACGTGACCGGCGATCTGCGCAGCGTATCGCGACTGCTCGCCGCCGCCCGCCGAGCCGACCCGGAGCTGAGCGAGTCATTGCCCACTGCGGTCGCGGCTTCGCACTTCCTGCTCAACGGGGACGGCGACGTCGATGCCGCGCACCGCCTGCTGGCCGGAGCGATCCAGAATTACCCCAGCGAGCATGGCGCCAGCAACGAGACCCTTCTGGAAGGGCTTAACACGCTGCTCATGGTGTGCTTGTTCGGGGGGCGTCCTGAGCTCTGGGAACCATTCGACGCGGCCATCGCCCGGCTTACGCCGAAGGTTCCTCAGCTGTTGTTGCTGGCCAGCAGGACCTTGTCCGACCCGGTTCGCATGGCTGGCCCAGTGCTCGGCCAACTTGACGCCGTCCTTGCTGGTTTGGATTTTGAAATTGACCCGACCCGGATCGTGCGGATCAGCATCGCGGCCTTCTACGTCGACCGGCTCGCAGCCTGCCGAGACGCGCTGTGGAGGGTTGTCCACGACGGACGTGCCGGCGGCGCGGTGGCCTCGGCCATCCAGGCGCTGATAATGCTGTCCTACAGCGACATCCAGTCAGGTGACTGGGAGGCAGCCCACATGCTGGCCGAGGAGGCCTTGCAGCTCTGTGAAGCTCGCGGCTACCAGCTCTTCGCATGGCCAGCCCGGTACTGCAAGGCACTCCTCGGCGCCGCGCGCGGCGACTACGACGCGACATTGGCATTGACCGACGAGATGATCGCGTGGGCCACGCCGCGCGGTGTCCGGGCGGCGTGGCACTACTCCTGGCATGCTCGGGGACTGGCCGCACTCGGCCGAGGGGCCTTTGAGGACGCCTACCAAAGCGCGACCGCCATCAGCCCGGCAGGCGTGTTCGCCGCCCACATCCAGCCCGCCCTGTGGGTCCCGATGGACCTAGTCGAGGCGGCCGTCCGCACCGGCCGGCACGCCGAAGCGTCCGCCCACGTCACGGCCATGCGCGACGCCGACATCGCCGTCCTGTCCCCGCGGCTTGCGCTGCTGGCCCTGGCCTCGGAGGCGATCGCCGGGCCGGATGACGCCGCCCCCGGGCTATTCGAAAAAGCGCTGGCCATCCCCGGCGCCGAGCGCTTCGCGTTCGACCTGGCGCGGGTACGACTGTGCTACGGCGAACGGCTGCGGCGCGCCCGGGCCACCACCGGGTCACGCGCGCAGCTGACGGCGGCGCTGGAGATCTTCGAACGGCTCGGTGCGAGGCCGTGGGCCGCCCGGGCCGCCAGCGAGCTGCGCGCGACCGGGCGCATGGACCCCCGCGCGGGTCTGCGGGAACGCGATCCGCTGACGCCGCAAGAACGCGAGATCGCGATGCTGGCCGCGGCCGGCCTGAGCAACAAGGAGATCGGGCAGCGGCTTTTCCTGTCACACCGCACCGTCGGGGCCCACCTGTACCAGATCTTTCCCAAACTCGGCATCACGTCCCGGGCCGCGCTGCGCGACGCACTCGCTGACCTTCCAGAACCCGACAAACCGGGCAGCTTTGAATAGATACAGGTATCCCGCGCTGCAGGGACGCCCAGTGCGCTGGCCTGGCTAGGCATAGTCGACAGCAGCTGACCGGGGGCCATCAGGACTGTGGCCGATCGCTGATCCGCAGGCCAACGAGCGTGCAGACTGGCCCGATCTGTGCGCAACAGCGTGCCGCCGTCATACGGCGGCCTCCCTGCGGACAGCAGAACTCATCGAACTGCTGAGATCTAGCAACCGCCGTTCGGCCTCATCGCGTGCCGTGCTGAGCCGCACTGCCCAGTCCGTGTCGGGCCACCGGTAGGCTCGGATCCCGGCCAGGTCCTCCAGCGACTGTCGTACCCTGGGCAGCCGGCCAACCGTCACGCAGATCGGCGGCAGTGTGTGCGATACTCCGGACGAGGGCTGATCACGCAGCGCGACAAGGATCATCCTGCCTCAAGGAGCTGATCGCCGACTCCGTCAGGCGCCCGATGGACAGACCCGCCGCACTCCGACGTTCGCGCTGAGGTCAGCCGGTGGCCGCGCCGTAACGGCGTCGCCGTCGTGCGTACTCGGCGACGGCGTCCCACAGGTCGCGGCGGTCGACGTCTGGCCAGAGGCTGGTGGTGAAGAACAGTTCGGCGTACGTGGAGTGCCAGGGGAGGAAGTTGGACGTGCGCTGCTCGGCGCCGGTCCGCCACAGCAGGTCCACGTCGGGCAGGTCGGGCAGCGGGAGGCGGCGCGCGAACTCGCCCTCTGTGATCTGTTCGGGGTCGAGGTCGCCCGCCAGGACGCTGCGTGCGACTGCGGCGGCCCCGTGCAGGATCTCGGCGCGGCCGCCATAGTTCACGCACAGGGTGAGTGTCAGGGTGTGCTGGTCTCGGCTGGCGGTTTCGTTGCGCCGCAAGGTCTGCACAAGCTCCCACGGCAGCCGTTCAGGGTACCCTAGCCAGCGGAGCCGGACGCCGTGGTCGAGGTAGGGGGCCGAGCGCAGTTCCTCGTCGAGCATTGCGAACAGTCGGGTGACCTCGCCGGCGTCCCGCTTCCAGTTCTCGGTCGAGAAGGCGTACAGGGTGAGGTGGGACAGCCCGATCTCCAGGGCGCCGTGGACAACGTCGTGCACGGCCTCGATACCGGCGCGGTGTCCCTCGGGACGAGGCAGGCCGCGCTGTTGGGCCCAGCGGCCGTTGCCGTCCATGATGATCGCGACGTGCCGCGGTATCCGGTCGGCGGCGATCTGGGGGGCCCGGACACCGTCCGCGCGCAGCCGTGGGGGTAGGACCTGGCCACGCGGCGGACCGGCGGGTCCGGGCGGGGCTGGCAGGGGCCGGGCCGCAGGTGGCCCGCTGAGCGTCGTCAGCTTCCAGGCCAGGGCGATCCTGATCCGGGCAGGCGCGAGGAGCCGCCACCGGGTGATCCGCCCGGGCTCGGGGGAGGCGTACAGCAGGCCGGGCCCGGCTGCGGCGATCGCGTCGAGCCGGGCCAGGAACACGCGGCTCGTGGTCGCGAGCAGGATGGCCGGCCCCGGGTGCCATCCGACGCCGAGGCCGGGCTGGTCCACCCAGCGCCGAGCCATGCTGACCAAGTGGGCCAGTACGCCTTGCACGGGCATCGTCCACCGTCGCTGGGGCAGGTCCTCGGCGGCGCCGGGAAAGCGGTCGAGGACTTCGGCCGGGATCGTGAGTGACCCCTCGCCGAGATCCTCGGGCAGGTCGGCCAGATTGTCGATCAACTGGACGCCGTCGAGGAACCGTGAGATCGCCTCGCCGTGCCGCAGCGCGAACGACATGTCCACGCCGGCCCGGTCAAGCAGGACCAGGATCTGCCTGGCCCACGCGCTGTCCATCCCTCGCGACCTCGCCCGCCAGTCGTCCCAGGTGACGAGGGGGGCGGGATGCACGTCGCCGGCAAGAACCTGGAACGAGGCCCGCAGGTCAGCCACGTCGAGTCCCCACCGCACGATGGTGTCGACCAGGGCACGACGGACCATGTCGGTGCTGGTCCCTGTCGCCAGCTCGGCGTCCAGGGCACTCACCCACGCCTGCACCTCGACGGCGCGCTCCGTCGGGTGCCTCGTGCCGGAGTCGACGATGTCGTCCACCGCCGCCAGCGCCGCCCACAGCGCCCAGCAACCAGGCCACAGCATCCGCGGCATCAGGGCCGTCAATGCGTAGATCGCCGGATCACGTTCACGTACCGTGCGCCGACACCAGCGGTACGCGTCCCCCAGTCCCGGTCGGCCCGCGCCGTCTCTTCGACCATCATCCCCGCGGAGGGGCGGTGCCGCCCAAGGCGACAACCGACGTCCAGCGATCATCATGCCTTAGTATCCTGGCAGTTAGACGGAACGTGCGAAGGACTGCCGCGCCAGTGGGACCAGTATCACAATCGCCCCCAGCCCGAGGGTATCGGTCGCTATGTGCCGTTTCCCGGCCTTTGAGACGGGCTCTGTCGACCGTACTGCAGGTGCTTGCCACCTCGGCCAGGCAGAACCGGAGTTACTGCCGGGTAACGGCGGTGTACCGTTGATACTGGCCATGGCTTGCGGATATCTGGGGACGGGGAATGCTGTAGATCGACCCAGCACAGCGGGCCCGGCCGACAAACGGCCGAACCGTGACCCTCATCCGAACGGCCGGTGGCGGTAACACAGCAGTCCTCAGCCGCTATCGCCACTGGCCGTTCCGTTGTTGCTAGGGGGTTCGCCGGCATCCTGCTGGGGGCCGACGCCGGGTGCTGCATGACGTCATCGCCGGGACGGGGGTCATCTACTCCTGGGACGCGCGGGCGGCACGGCTGCGGTTCCTGTCCAGAGGCTGATCACGCAGCCGCGTCCTGCCCGTGCCGATTATTCATCCGGCCTGGTCGGGCGACTGTTCGGGTATCGCGTCGGCGTCCTCGATGGGGATCCGGGTGCCTTCTGGCTTGACCTCGCGGACCGGGACGCTGACCTCGAGGACTCCCTTGTCGTACCGGGCGGTGACGTCCGCGGCGTCGACCCTGGCGGGGAGCCTGACCGCGCGGGCGAGCGATCCGTAGCGGAACTCCGAGCGACACGGCCCGTTGTCCTGCTCGCGGCGCTCGGCGCGGATGGTCAGGATCCGGCCCTCGACGGTGACCTCAATGTCGTTCTCCGGATCCAGGCCGGGCAGTTCAGCCCGGACCACATAGCGGTCGTCCCGCATCGCTTCCTCGAGCCGGAACACCTGGCCCGTCAGGAACGGCGGCGGTCCTGTCCACGGGGACTCCAGCCAGTCGGCCAGGTCCGGGAACACGGCGCGGAACCTCGCGAGCGCCTGAGGACGCGCCAACTTAGCCATGATGTCCCTCCACTGAACGTACGACCATGTTATCTGTTCTGGCCTAGCTGGCCGCGTAGATTGAGCCGGCTGTGCCGTCCTTTCCCGCGGCTCCGCCCTGGCTGGCTGCACGGACCTTGCCTGCTCCTCAGGCCGGGCTGGCGGCGCGGATCCGGCGTGCCCGTTGGCGGTGATCGGCGGCGCCGATCCGGCGTGCCCGTTGGCGGTGACCGGCGGCGCCGATCCGGCTGAGGGAGCTGACCGGGCACAGGCTGGCTGGGGCTGCGGCGCGGGCTTAACCGGGTCCGCATATCCGGGCATCCACCTGAGCACTTCAGCGCGGAAGGGCACTTCGCATTCGAGCTGGCAGAGCACGCCCAGGCCAGCTGCCAGTACCCGGTGGATGAGTACGTAAGAGGGCGGCAGGTTGAGCCGCCGCAGCACGCTGGATGAACGCAAGGCTGATGCCTGTGTTGTCTGGGTGCACAGCCATTCGCGGCTGAACCTGAACGACTCCGCCTTGGACGGCTCGGCGAGCGTTGCCAGGAAGGCGCGCAGCGCTGCCAGGTCAATGCTGACGCCGTCCCGGAGATAGCCGTGCGACCGGAATTCGTCCTCAAGCTTCGCGAGGTCGCCGCCTTCGTGCATGAGCCGCAGCACCCTGCCGAAGATGGGCGGGAAGCCGTCTGGTAGCCGGTCGACGGCGCCGAAGTCGAGCACGCCCAGCCGCCCGTCGGCAAGCAGGCGGAAGTTGCCCGGGTGCGGATCCGCGTGCAGGAGCCTAGCCCGCGCAGGACCCGAGAACAGGAAACGGATCATCATGATGCCCGCCCTGTTCCGCTGAGCGGCCGTGCCATCGGCGATGATCCTGGCGAGCGGAATGCCGTCAAGCCATTCGCTGACGAGCATGTGGTCGCTGACGCAGACCACACGTGGGACGCAGACGTCCGGGTCGCCGGCGTAGGCGGCGGCGAAAGCCTCTTGGGCCGCAGCTTCCAGCCGGTAATCGAGTTCCTCGGCCACCCTGTCCCGGAGCTCGGCGAGCAGCGGCTTGGCGTCCAGGCCAGGCATGAGCGCGCTGAAAAGCCAGGCGAAGCGGCTCAGCTGGCTGAAATCGCTGATCAGCGCCCTGCCCGCGCCCGGGTACTGGATCTTGACGGCAACCTGGCGCCGGTCGTGCCAGACGGCCCGGTGCACCTGGCCGATGGAGGCGGCGGCCGCCGGCTGATCGTCGAACTCGGCGAAGCCGGCCCGCCACTGCTCGCCCATGTCACCCGCGAGCACCTTGTGAATAGTCCCGGCGGGCAACGGCGGCGCGGATTCCTGCAGCCTGGTCAGGGTGGCCCGGTACGGTTCGGCGATCTCCGGGGGCAGCGCGGCCTCGAATATCGACAGCGCCTGCCCGAGCTTCATCGCGCCGCCCTTGAGCTCGCCAAGGACCCTGAAGACCTGATCTGCTGTCCGCTGCTGGATTTCCCGGGTCACTAGCTCAGCTGGCCGGCCGCCCAGGCGCTTGCCGGTTCCCAGCGCGGTCCGGCCTGCGAACCCGACCGGCAACCTAGCCAGCCTGGCCGTGCGGGTGACAGCATGGCGGGGCAGATCGCTCATGATCCCATTCTCCGCTATGCCGGCCTAATGCATCACAGTGACCGAATGCACCGCAGTAACCGCCAGTTACACCGGCCCCGCCGCCTGGCGCGCCGCTACCGGGGCGGTGGCGGGGCCGCCAGGTCCGGGACGGCCCGGCACCGTGATCTTGCGAGGCTGCCCTGCCTCTCATGCCCCTGGGATGAGGCCCTGCCACCTTGGTGCTTGGTCCCGCCCGCGCGCGACGCCGGGCTGCGGATGGTGCGCTACCTGGGAGAAAGGGCAGAGGACCATGACTGCACCGCGACCGCGACCCGCCAGCCCAAGCAGCTGGACGCCGGGATACTCCAGGCCGAGATCAGCTCGTTCGCTCTGCACCTGGCCGCCGGGAACAAGTCCGCCAAGACGATACGCACTTACACCGAGGCGGTGCAGTGGTTCGCCGCCGCCCACCTGCTGCAGCGGGACAGCCGGGACACCTGGGAGCAGGTCGACAGCCACGACATCCAGCAGTGGATGTCCTGGCTGCTGGACCGCTATAGCGGCGCCTACGCCAGCAACCAATACCGAGCCCTGCAGCAGTTCTTCAAATGGCTGGCCGCCGAAGACGAGCTGCCCGACCCGACGGCCGGGCTGCAGCCCCCGCCGGTCCCGCAGCAACTGATCCCGGTCTTCCCCGGCCAGGAGCTGACCCAGCTGGAACACGCGTGCGCCGGCCGCAGCTTCGCCCAACGCCGCGACACCGCGATCATCGCGGTGTTCAAGGCGACCGGCATCCGGCTGGCCGAGCTGGCCGGCCTGCGGTACAACCCCGGTGACCCGCGGCGCAGCGACATCGACCTGTGGCAGCGGGAGATCACCGTCCGCGGCAAGGGCGTGTCAAGCGCGGACCGCTCATTACGAAGCGTGACGGCCATCGCCGGTGGGGGAGGCCTGGAGCGCCTATAGGAGCGGCCTGCGCGCCTCGCCCACGCATGACGGCGTGCAGGTTGGGCCGGTATATGGAGGGCCGGCCCTTTCCGGGCGCCCGGGGGACGCTGTGATGGATCATTGGCGCATGGGTGCCACCGAGTTCCGCGCGCAGTTCGACGCCGTCGTGAGCTTCTCCAACGGCGGCGGCCTGCGCGCCGACGGCTTCCGCGTTGACGTGCCCAGCCCGGACGTGACCGAGCAGGATGTCGCCAGCCTGTTCATCGCGTCGCTGAACCTGCTCATGGTCGACTCTGTCGAGCTGCGTAACCTCAGCGTGTTCGCCGAGCCGCACAAGGGCACGCGAGGGGGCCCGGGCGACCGCCCGGCTCCCGGATCCCTCCGGGGGCGGATCCTCGACCTCAGTCACACGATCCGCGACGGCGTGATCACCTTCCCGGGCCTGCCAGCTCCCCAGATCCGCCCGCACCTGACCCGTGCGCAGTCCCGCTCGAGGTACGAGCCGGGCACCGAGTTCCAGATTGATGCGGTCACCATGGTGGGCAACACCGGCACGTACCTGGACAGCCCCTTCCACCGGTACGCCGACGGGCTGGATCTGGCGGCGCTGCCGCTGGAGTCCTGCGTCGAGCTGCCGGCGGTCCTCGCCCGCACCGCTGGCTCTGGCTCCCGCGCCGTGGACGTCGGCGCGCTCGCAGCGCTGGAGGTGGCCGGGCGGGCGGTGCTGCTGCACACCGGCGGCGATGCCGCGTGGGGCCGCGCCGGCTACGCCACCGATGCGCCTTACCTGACCGAAGCGGGCGCTGGCTGGCTGGCCGGGCACGGTGCCCGGCTCGTCGGCAGCCAGAACGTCACGCCGCGCCGGACGTAGACGGACATTGTCGCGTGCGGCCGACCGTTCTCGCGGGTGGAGCCCGACCACGGCGAAGGCACGCCGGTCAAGGTAGGAAGCTAGCTGCGCTCCACTCAGCCGCCGTTCCGGGGGGTAGGAGACGCCGGTCGCGGCGGTCGCCTGAGCGAACGTCCGGTCCTGAAGGCCAGGCTGCGGGCCTTGCGAACCTGGGGACGGGACCCCCGACCTCAGCCGGCCGATCGCAGCCCCGCCCGGCCGGTGCCGGGCTACCCGGCACCCACGGCCACCGTCCACGAGGCGGCCACCAAGGTCGAGCCCTACCGCACGGGCCGCGTAGGTCTGGGGTCTCATGCCGTGTGCGCCAGCTCCGCCCCCGAGCCGTCATCGCGCACCGCGGGGAGGGGCGCGACAGTTTGCTAACTAGTGACGGTCTCCCCGTCCGGGAACACTTCGCTGAGCCGCCCGGTGCTGACGTCATATACGAACCCTCTGATCGGTACCTCCGGCGAGATCCACGGATGCGACCTGGCCTTGTGGATCTGCTCCCTGGTGTTCTTCTCGGGGTCGGTGAAGCTGTAGAACCTGGCCGGCGCAATCGGCGCCCGCCCCGTCTCCTTGCGGAGCCGGTCCTCCAGCTCGCTGTCGGTAAACCTGAGCATCCCGCAGTCGGTGTGATTGATGATCATGATCTCCTGGGTGCCCAGCAGCCTGGTCGAGAGAACGAGCGACCGGACCGCGTCGTCATCGATCACGGTGCCGAAGTTCCTGATCATGTCGACATCGCCAGCGGCCAGACCCAGCATCTGCTCGATGCTGGTTAGCCGGGGATCCGCACAGGTGACGATCGCGATCTTGGGCGCCGGCGGTCCCCCGCGGCCGGGGTCGTAGTCGTTGGCGATGGTTGCATTCGCGCTGAGCGCCTCGTCGATAATACTCATGACCCTTTCTCCTTCTCTTTCTCTCTGGGCGTGTTCTCTCTGAGCGTGCCGGCAGCCGCGTCTGCCGAAGGTGGGCGCAGTTCGCTGGTAGAAGCTCGCAGGAACGTCCCGATTTGCTGGGTGGCCTGGGCTGCCTCGGGGGTGCCGAGCAGGAGCTGGTAGACGTGGGGCAGGCCCTCGCCGATTTCCAGGGTGACGTCACCCC
>Ga0209656_10000591_pt1 | contig 23925 bp, 23 predicted proteins | sample BogFormECP12_OM2_FD_188239 | JGI IMG/M metagenome (GOLD analysis project Ga0209656, IMG submission 188239) | Bog forest soil microbial communities from Calvert Island, British Columbia, Canada - ECP12_OM2 (SPAdes) (version 2) | ecosystem: Environmental > Aquatic > Freshwater > Wetlands > Bog ... | reverse complement strand
CGCTGCCCCTCGATCGCGCCCGACGGATCCGCGGGGAAGACCACGCCGTCGTTCTCGTAGGCCTTGTAGATGATGCCGCTCGCGTCGTTCTTCACGAAGTGACACGGCAGGTCCAGGTGATGGGTGGCGAGGTTGGTGAACCGGTGCGCGGCCATCTCATAGGACACGGAGAACAGGTCCACCAGGTCCTCGACCGCGAGATCGCGGTTCTGCTTCGCGCGGTCAAGCACCGGTGCGGCCGCCGTCTCGGGCATGAGGACGGCCGCGGCGAAGTAGTTCGCCTCCACCCGCTGCCGCAGGAAGTCGGCGAAGTCACGGGGCACCTGGTGGCCGAGCAGGAAGTGGCCGAGGGCCTGCAGCACGATCGCCCGCGGCGAGTGCGCCCCGACTGGCTCCTGCTTGACGTAGATCCGGCGGTTCCTCAGGTCGGTCAGTGAACGCACCGACCGCGGCAGGTCCTGGACGTAGCGGATGGCGAAGCCGTGGCGGCTCACCAGCGAGACCAGCATGCCCTGGGACAGCGGGCCGCCCGAGTAGTCGCCCGCGCGGAGGGCATCGGCCGCCTCACGCTCGATGACGTCGAAGTAGTTACCTCGTTCGCGCATGGCCTCGCGCAACGCTGCGTTCGCCGCCCGGGCTTCCTCCGGGGTGGCGGCGGGCTTGGACTGCTGAACCCGCAGTTCCGTCGCCACCGCGACCAGGTGCTCGAGCACATCGGTGGGGACCCGGGCGCCGATCTTCAGTTGCGGCAGGCCGAGGCGCCGGTAGGAGGGGTCTTGCTGCGCGTCGGCCAGGGCGATCTCGAGCTGCGCCCGGCGGCTCGGCGGCTGCCGGCTCAGCAGCTCGGTCATGGGCACAGAAAGCGCCATCGCCAGTTGCTCGATCAGCGACAGCTTCGGTTCCCGGCGGCCGTTCTCGATCAGCGAGAGGACCGACGGCGCGCGGTCCACCCGCTCCCCGAGCTCGGTGAGCGTCAGGCCCCGCATCCGGCGCAGGTGCCGCAGCCGCTGGCCGAAGGTCGGAAGGTCTATACCACCGGTATAGACCAAATTTTGAAGATCTTTCATAGTGAAGCTCAGTCTATCTTGTCAGTTTGGCAAAAAGTAAGAATCTTTAGGACTTAAGTCACTAGGTATTTTCCTTCTGTACGCTCAACCTTGGCTTAGGGCCGGACGAACCCGTGAAGCTCTGTAAGACCCAGTACCTGAGGAAGAGGCACCACAGTGGAGACGATCAGCCAGCAGGCGGCCAGGCTGCAAGACGAATGGGACACCAATCCGCGCTGGAAGGACACCACACGGACCTACTCGGCTGAGGACGTCGTACGCCTTCGCGGCAGCCTCACGGAGGAGTACACACTCGCCCGGCGCGGCGCCGAGCGCCTGCGCAAGCTGCTCGCCGAGGAAGACGCCGTGACCGCGCTCGGCGCGCTGACCGGCAACCAGGCGGTCCAGCAGGTCAAGGCCGGCCTGCAGGCCATCTACCTGTCCGGCTGGCAGGTGGCGGCGGACGCCAACCTGGCCGGGCAGACCTACCCGGACCAGAGCCTCTACCCGGTCAACTCGGTGCCCCAGGTCGTCCGCCGGATCAACAACGCCCTGCTGCGCGCCGACCAGATCGCCTGGTCGGAGTCCGAAGACGGCGACGTGCACGACTCGCCCTACTGGCTCGCCCCGATCGTCGCCGACGCCGAAGCCGGGTTCGGCGGCGTCCTGAACGCCTTTGAGCTGATGAAGTCCATGATCGCGGCGGGCGCCGCCGGCGTGCACTGGGAAGACCAGCTGGCGTCCGAGAAAAAGTGCGGCCACCTGGGCGGGAAAGTCCTCATCCCGACTAGCCAGCACATCAAGACGCTGAACGCGGCCCGGCTGGCCGCCGACGTGTACGACGTGCCGACGCTGGTGATCGCGCGCACCGACGCGCACGCGGCCACGCTGCTCACCGCCGACATCGACGAGCGGGACCAGCCGTTCGTCACCGGCTCGCGGACCGCCGAAGGGTACTACCGGGTGCGGAACGGGATCGAGCCGTGCATCGCCCGGGGGCTCGCCTACGCGCCGTACTCCGACATGATCTGGATGGAGACCTCCACGCCCGACCTCGACGTGGCCCGCGAGTTCGCCGAAGGCATCAAGAGCGTCTACCCGGACCAGATACTCACCTACAACTGCTCACCCTCGTTCAACTGGCGCGCGCACCTGGACGACTCCACCATCGCGAAGTTCGGCAAGGAACTCGCCGCAATGGGCTACCGGTTCCAGTTCATCACGCTGGCCGGCTTCCACGCCCTCAACCACTCGATGTTCGACCTGGCCAAGGGCTTCGCCGCGGAAGGCATGCCCGCCTACGTGCGGCTCCAGGAGGCCGAGTTCGAATCCGAGAAGTCCGGCTACACCGCCACCCGGCACCAGCGCGAAGTCGGCACCGGCTACTTCGACCGGGTGACCTCGGCGATCTCCCCCAACGCCGAGACGGTCGCCCTGTCCGGCTCCACCGAAGCCGAGCAGTTCCACGCCGCCTGACCCGTACGCCCCAAACGGAGTCTGTGGGCCCTTGGGTACGCACTTACTTAGATCAGGTAAATTCGGCGGGTCCCCAGGGCGCCTGCGGAGGAGTAGCGCCCAGGTTATTCGGGTCCGTCTGCGGCTCCGGCCTGGTCCACTCGTCGGACAGCAGGCCGCGCTCGGCGGGCATGGTCTGGGTGGCCTGCAGGTCGGGGAAGGTGGCCGCGCTGCCCGCGTATGGCGCCGGACTTGTCACCACGGGCTTGCTCCGCCATCGGGACGGAACGAACAGCGGGATGATCATGGCCATGCCGATCAGGGCCAGCACCCCGTCGAAGAGCATGGCCTCGAAGCCGTTCCCGTAGGGCCGCGTCTTCAGCGGGATGTACTGGACCGCGCGCCGCACGCTGAACAGGTACAGGCCGGTCCAGGCGAGCAGCGCGAGGCCGGGCAGCCCGGCCGCAAGCGGGGAGATCCGCGGGACCGCGATCAGCACCCCGATGACCAGGCCCACCGCCAGGAGCGCGCCGAACCCCTCGAGGACGGCGTGGTTGTGCAGGAGGGAACCGCCGCCGCCCGGCAGCCTGCCGGGCCCGGCGGGCCCGATGAGCAGCTTCAGGTACCCCCAGGAGGCCGCGAAGAACACCGCTGCGGCCAAGACGATCGCCAGGACGACACCGACTAGATGGCGCATATCGCTCAACCCCTTAGGAATCCACAGACTGAAGCTTACGGCGGGGCGCATCGCGCGTCATGGCCGGCAATGAGCAGCGTTCCAGCCTGTCATCTCTTGGCACGTACGCCCACCCGCAGCCGGTTCACCGGATCAAGGAGAACGTATGCCCAGTAGGCGTCGCGCGCGGCCAGCCGGAACTTCACGCCGCGCGGGCCGGGCGGGAAACGGAATCCGGCCGGACGCCAGCGGCGGAAGTCAGCGGACATCCGGTGAAAGAATTCCCGGCGGCGGCGCCGCGGCACCAGAGGCAGCAGCGTGGTGTAGTGCCAGATCGCCCGCTCGAATACCGCCGCGTAGACAGCAGGGGGTATCGGGGCACGCAGTTCGGTTCGTTCGGCAAAATAATTAAAGATCTGCCGGTAGGAGTCGAAGATATTGAAGTTGGCGACGCTGGCGGCGGCCAGGTAGGACCCGCGGCGCGCCCGGCGGTAGCGGTAGCACACGCGGTTGAGCACGCCGATTTTCTCCGCCGTCAGCAAGGCCATCGTGCTGACCGGCACGTCCTCGTGCGGGGCTGGCCCCGAAGACCCGAACGAGATGCCCAGGCCGGCCAGGAAGTCGCGGCGGAACACCTTGCTCCACGCCGTCATGCTCAGGTGAACCAGGGCGGGATGGTCCGCGAGCGGGCCAGCCTCCGGGCCGCGCAGGTATCTCGCGCCGTCGCTCGGACTGGTCGTCCCGTCCGGGTAGAGGTTCTCGAAGTCGACGATCAGCACGTCGGGCTGCAGTCGCGTCAGGGCCCCGGCCACCGCCGGCAGGGCGCCCTCCGCCAGTTCGTCGTCCCCGTCGACGAACCAGACGTACTCCCCCGTCGCCTCCTTCGCGCCCAGGTCGCGGGCGGGCCCGGGACCGACCGCGGCCGGCGTGCTGATGACCCGCAGCCGGGGGTCGTGCCGGGCAGCGAGGATCGCGCCGCTGCCGTCGGGGGAAGCGTCGTCGACGGCGATCACCTCGAGCGGGGTCGCGGCCTCGCCGAGCACGGAGTCCAGGCAGCGATCCAGGTAGTCCGCGACCCCGTGCACCGGGATGACCACGCTGATCAACGGCATGCTCCCGAACGATATCCGAGGAGGTATGGGGGGATGGTTCCTCCCCAAGGGGGGTCTGGGGGGATGGGTCCCTCCCAAGGGGGGTCCGGGGGGATGGGTCCCCCCGGGAGAAGCAGCGGGGGAGTCTGGGGGGGTCGTCCCCCCGAGGAGGCACAGTAAGCTAGCCGGGTGCGCATCCACGCCATCTTCGGGGGAATCGGCGCGTTCGCCGTCAAATTCCGCTGGGTCGTCATCGCCGTCTGGCTGATCGCGGCATTCGCCGTACCGCACTTCCTGCCGTCGCTCAACAGTGTCACTCAGGGCAACAACAGTGCCTTTCTGCCCGCCAGCGCTCCAAGCGAGCAGGCGGCGCAGCTCGCCGCCCCGTTCGGGTCCACGAACCTGATCCCGGTGCCGGTGGTCGCGGCGGTCAGCCAGGGCACCCTCACCACCACGGATGTGGCCTGGCTTTCCACCTTGCAGCAGGACCTGCGCACGGTGCCGACCGTCGTCGCGGTGCGCGACCTGGGCCGGTCGGCCGACGGCCAGGCCGAGCAGCTGCAGGTGCTGTCCAACGTCGGCGGCGGCGACCAGGCCGGGCAGACCACGCTGATCAACGACTTGCGCGCGGAGATCGCCAAGGCCGCGCCACCGCCCGGGCTGCAGGTGCACCTGGCCGGCGACATCGCCATCAACGTCGACCAGCAGGCCAAGTCGGGTACCACCGGGAATCAGGTCGAAGTCGTGGCCGTCCTGTTCATCCTGGTTCTGCTGCTGCTGATCTTCCGGTCGCTGCTCGCGCCGCTGATCACGCTGATCCCGGCGTTCCTGGCCGTGGCCATCTCCGGTCCGCTGGTCGGGGAGGCGGCGCACGCCGGCCTGAAGGTCTCCCAGCTCGCCCAGCTGCTGCTGATCGTGCTGGTCCTGGGCGCGGGCACCGACTATGGCCTCTTCCTCGTGTTCCGGGTCCGTGAGAACCTGCGCGACGGAGAAGACCCCAAGGAGGCGGTGCGCGCGGCGGTGACCCGGGTCGGCGAGACCATTACGTTCTCCGCCCTCACCGTCATCGCCGCGCTGCTGTCCCTGCTCGCCGCCACCTTCCAGATCTACTCCCAGCTCGGCATCCCGCTGGCCATCGGCATCGGCACCATGCTGCTGGCCGGGCTCACCCTGCTGCCCGCACTGCTCGCGGTGTTCGGCCGGGCGGCGTTCTGGCCGAGCAAGACCCGCGCGGGCACCGGCAAGCCCGGCCTGTGGGGCCGGATCGCCACCCGGATCGTGCGCAGGCCGGCCGTGCCGCTGACCATCGGCGTCGTCGTGTTCGGCGCGCTCGCGACCGCGGTGACGGCGTATGAGCCTGGCGGGTTCGGCGGGTCGATCAGCGCGCCGGCCGGAACCGACTCCGCGGCCGGGACCGCGCTGCTCGCCAAGCACTTCCCGGCGAGCGCGGCCAACCCGACGAACCTGGTCTACAGGCTGCCCCAGCCGGTCTGGGACGACCCCGCCGCGGTGGCCGCCGCGACCAGCCAGCTCGAGGCGAGCGGACTGTTCACCGGCGTGACCGGACCGCTGAACCCGGTAGGCGTCCCGCTCACCCCCGCCCAGTACCAGTCGCTGCACGCGGCGCTGGGGAACCCGCAGGCGCTGCCCGCGATCCCCCCCGCAGGACAGAGCAACATCCCGCTGGCCCAATACGAGGCATACCGGGCCACCGCCCAGTACGTCAGCCCCGACGGCAAGACGATCCAGTTCCAGACCGGGCTGAAGGCCGGTGACCCGTCGACCACGGCCGCGATGAACGCGGTGCCGTCGATCCGCGCCGAGGCGGCCGCGGTGGCGACGACCCTGCACGCCACCGCCTACGGGGTCGGCGGCGAGGCGGCTGCCTTCTACGACATCAGCGCGATCTCCGACAGCGACCTGGTCCATGTCGTCCCGATCGCCATCGTCGTCATCGGCCTGCTGCTCTGCCTGGTGATGCGGTCGCTGATCGCGCCGCTGTACCTGATCGCGTCGGTGGCGCTGTCGTACTTCGCCGCCCTCGGGCTGTCCGTCATCATCTTCATCAAGATCGGCGGGAGCGGCGGCCTTACCTTCATTCTCCCGTTCCTGATGTTCATCTTCTTGCTCGCGCTCGGCGAGGACTACAACATCCTCGTCATGAGCAGGATCCGGGAGGAGGCTTACCATCTTCCGATACGGGAAGCAGTCAGCCGGGCACTCGCCGCGACCGGGACCACGGTGACCTCGGCCGGGCTGGTGCTGGCCGGCACCTTCTCGGTGTTCGCGGTGGTCGGCGGCCGCGGTTCGGGCGGCAGCCAGATCCGCGACGTCGGCGTCGGCCTGGCCCTGGGCGTGCTGATGGACACCTTCATCGTCCGCACCATCCTCGTGCCATGCACGGTCGTGCTGCTCGGCCGGTGGAATTGGTGGCCATCCGCGCTCAGCCGGACCGAGCCGCAGCCAGGCGGGGAACTGGATAGCGGGACGACAGCAACTGACCAGCCGGTGGCCGAGCCTAGTCCGCGAGCGCCAGCCCGCGAGCCCTAACCTGCGAGCCCTCCTAGCCCGCGGGCCCTAGTCCGCCTGGGCGTCGATGGAGGCGGTCAGGTCGCGCAGGGCAGGTGCCGCGTCGCGCAGGGCCGCCTGGTCACGGTACGGCAGCGCGGCCAGCGCGGCCTGGATGATGTCCTCGTTCACCCGGTGCCACCTCCGCACCGCCGTCGCGCCGGCCTCCGACAGGTCCAGACTGACGGTGCGCCGGTCGCCAGCGGTGCCGTCGGCGGCGCTGCCGCCGCCGGGAGTCCGCATCACATAGCCGGCCGACTGGAGCCCGCCGAGCAAGGTGGCCACCGAACTCGGCGCCAGCCGGAGCATACGGGCGAGCTGGCTTGGCCTGATCCCGGGGTGTTCGGTTATGCAGGAGAGCAACTCGAGCTGGGCCACGGAAAGCTCCAGGGCGGGGTCGGCCGCGCGCGCCGCCCGGCGCATGGCCCGCCGCAGCCGGGACACGATGCCGGCCAGTTCCGGGCCGATCTGCTCCCCGCCTAGCTGGCCTGAGCCTGCCTGCTCCTGCGCCGCGTTCTCAGCAATCTGCACCTGACGGGTCCGCCTCCCTGGGCCGGCCGGCCAGCGCGATCGCGGCAGCCGTCGCGGCGACGACGGCGAGCACGATGAACGCGGGCCGCGCCTGCTCTGCCCCAGGGTACCCGTGATGAGCCGCATATCCATGATTGCCGGCCTGAGAACTCTGGGTACCTAGGTGCAAGGCCAGCGCCATGGCCGGGAACGTGATCGTGACGATGCTCGCGTCCAGCTGGCCCATGAACGCGCCGAAACAGACCACGCTCACGGCGAGCCACGGGGCCCGCCGACTCTCCCGGATGGCCGCAGGCCTCGCCTGCTCATGCAAAATACTTCTGTAAGCGAACATCTTGAGGCAAGGATAAACCAACTACTTCTGTTAGCGAATCTTTTGGGCTCGATACCGGGATTAACTCCGGACATGCCGGGCGTGGTGCTGGCCTTGGCGTTCAGGACCAGACAAACTCAGGGAGGTGGAGTGGTCCAGGGCCCACGGGTCGGCCGCTCGGCTAGAGTACGCCGGGAAAGTGCGAGCAAAGCACGACACCCAGCGGCGGCAGGACCGGCAGATGCGGACGGGCCGGAGCGGAAGGGACGACGATGCAGGAACTGCGCTTCGTCGCGGTGAGCGAGGATGGCCGATACGCCGTCCTAGCGGTGCCCGGGCGCAGCGCACGCTTCACGTTGCCGATTGACGAGCGGCTCAGGGCGGTTGCCCTCGGCCAGACCTCCCGGCTCACCCAGTACGAGATCGAAGTGGAGAGCCCGTTGCGACCCAAGGAGATCCAGGCACGAATCCGAGCCGGGGAAACGGTAGAGGAAATCGCGGACGCGGCCGGCATCTCGGTCGAGCGCGTGCGCTGGTTCGAGGCTCCGATCCTGGCCGAGCGCGCCTACGCGGCAGATCAGGCCCAGTTGGCGTCGGTAAGACGTCAGGGGGACGCTACCCCGGGTCCGCGGCTGGGCGAGATCGTGACCGAACGGCTCAAGGTGTTCGGCGCTGATCCGGAAGACGCGCAGTGGGACGCGAAGAAGCTCGGCGACGGCAGCTGGCAGGTGCAGCTGACCTTCATCTCCGGCGGACGCCTGCACACGGCTGAGTGGATGTTCGATCCGCGCCGCAGGCACGTGCTGCCGGCCGACGACAACGCTGCCCGGATGTCGCTGCCGGGCACCGAGCCGCCCCAGCCGGCCGCGCCGCCGCCGGGCGAGGCGACCGTCACCCACCTGGCTCCGAGGCTAAGTTCCGCGCCCGTCCACAGCGCGCCTGGCCATGCGGCTCCTGGCCATGCCGGGCCGGCCCACGCGCCCGGGTTCGGTCAGCCGGGGACGGGTACCACGGGGTTTGGCTCAGGCACGCCAGGCAACAGTGCGATGGGCGGCAACGGTGCGATTGCTGGCAACGGCGGACGGGCACGACATGAGCGGCCGGGCCCTGCGCGGCCGGCGATCCCCCAACCCCACGTCGCCGAACCCGACATCGCCGACCGCCGGCTCGCCGAACCGGAGGCTCCCGAGCCTCGGGAGGCCGAGGCTCCGGCCGTCGTGGCGCCTCCCGTGCCGAGCGCTCCCGCGATCAGCCCGGCCACGGTAGCCGCGCAAGTACCGGTGGCCGGGCAAGGACCCCAGCCGGGGCGAGCTTCCCAGGCGGCGCACGCATCTCAGCCTGCACGGGATGCTCGGACGGCAGAGGAAGCCCGGGTTGCCCAGGCTCGTCAGGAAGCCGCGGTGGCCTCAGGCGCTGTGGACTCCCCCGCTGCGGCGGCTCCGGCCCCTTCGCCTCCGTCTCCCGCCGAGGCGGCCCCTTCGGCCCCTTCGGCCCCTCCGGCATCAGCGGAACCTGCGAGCGAGCAGGCGGCACGTCAGGGTCGCAAAGCGGCGCGCGGCAAGCGGTCCTCGGTGCCGTCCTGGGACGAGATCATGTTCGGTAGCTCGCGTCAGCGAGACTAGCTCCCGCCGCTCGATACCGACCTGGCAGGGCGCGCATAGGGTCTGCGGGGCGCTGACAGATGGCTGTGCGCGTTCTGACAGCGGCATGGGTCACCATGACTTCATGCGATATGACGCGACAACCGCTCACCCGATTGAGGCCACCGGCCTGGTCAAGCGGTTCGGTAAGACGGCGGCGCTGGACGGCGTGGATCTGGTCGCCAGGCAGGGCCGCGTACTCGGGGTGCTCGGACCAAACGGGGCCGGCAAGACGACAGCGGTGCGCATCCTGGCCACGCTGCTCCGGCCGGATGACGGGCAGGCCAGCGTGTGCGGCTATGACGTGCTGCGCGACGCCCACCAGGTCCGGCAGCTCATCGGCCTCACCGGGCAGTACGCCTCGGTGGACGAGGGACTGTCCGGGACAACAACCTCATCATGATCGGCCGGCTGCTCGGCCTGCCGCGGCCCGGCGCCCGGGCCTGGGCGCGCGAGCTGCTCGCCCGCTTCGACCTGACCGACGCGGGTCCGCGGCCGGCGAAGACTTACTCGGGCGGCATGCGGCGCAGGCTTGACCTGGCGGCCAGCGTCTGCAGCGCGTTACCGGGGTTGCCCGGCAGGTCGTCGGGCCAGATCTCCCCGGCCAGCACGACATGCCCGGCGTCCAGGGCAAGCAAAGTGAGCAGAACCCGCAACTGGCGACCGCCGACGTGGACCGGGCGGCCCGTCTCGTCCCGCACCTGAAGCGGACCTAGTAGTCCGATACGCAGCGCGTTCGGCATCTGCCCTCGCTGATCGCCCTTATTTCTGCTGGTACTCCCCCTGGACCATTCAACACGTCGCATCACCCTACGCTTCCTACCTGGACAGGTTCTAATATCAACCGTCGGCAGGAGTGAGGCGAAGGTGATTTCAGGCCAGGATCGGGCTCGCCGCAGACCGTGGCGCGCGCCTCGCGCGCGTGCCGTCGGCGGGCTGGCGCTAGCTTTGCTGGCCCTGACCGGCTGTGGCACCGCCGGGTATGGCGCGCCCGTGGCGCCGAGCCCGATGTCGGTCAACAGCGAGGCCTTCATCTCCGGTACGCTGCCCGCCCGCTATACCTGCCACGGCGCAAAAATCAATCCTCCGCTCAACTGGTCGGGCGCGCCGCCGGGGACCAAGAGCCTGGCGCTTATTGTCGATGACTCCTCGGCGCCGATCACACCGTTCATTTACTGGCTTGTTTTCGACATCAACCCCGGGGCTACGGACATCCAGGAAGGCTCGCTGCCCACGGGGGCGCGTCAGGCGCTGAACAGCGCATACACCGCGACCTACGACGCGCCGTGCCCTAGCGGCCATCGGCACTCGTATCGCTTTACGATTTATGCGTTGCGGACCACGCTAAACCTGCCCAACGGCGCGCCGTTGCAGTCCGTGTGGACCGCGATCGCGGCGGCCACGATCGGGCGCGGCCGAATAACGGTAACCGGAAATCCGTGATCATCCTGGTACAGTCCGTAATCGTCAGTAATCAAAACTTTTTCAATCCTGTGACACGCTGCCCGCTGGTAAGCAACAATCGATGGTCATGCGGGTTCACGGCGCTCGCGACAACGAGGGAAGGCTCGCGTCATCGGCCGCGTGTGCCTAGCTAGCGCCTCCCACCAGGCCCGGGCAATCTGGATGGAGACCATGTTTCTGGTCGTGGGACTGGCCATCGCCGTGGTTGTCGGCATCGTGGTGGCCTTCTATTTCAGCCTCCGCTCAGGCAGCAGCGGTGGAAGGCGCCTGCGGTTCGTCGGCGCGAGCCGCGCCGGGACCGATAGGCGCCCGGGAAGCAGAAGCGCTGGCACCGCCAGACGCGATCGGACCGCCAATGCCTCATCCCGGAATTACCAGGCCGAAACCAGCACCGGGCCAAATCCCGTTCTGGATATCGGCGAGCCGGCACGTCTTACCCGTGAAGCCCACGCGGTCGGCGACGCAGACGGGACAGACAGGCCACGTCGGCGCGTGGGCTTCCGTAAGGGAGCCGACGTCGATGAAGAGCTGTGGCCGACGGAGTCGTTCGGTGGCGTCAGCGACGAGCAGTTCTGGGACGACCTAGCGTCGGACAAGCCGCTCACCACGACCGCCCGCACCGCCCAGCAGGATCACAGGACCAGGAACCGGCCGTTTAGTGCGGTGCCGGCACCGGCAGCCGTCCCGCCCGCGGGCAGGACGCCGGCGGCCGGGCCGCCCGCCGCCACCCAGCCCGTCCAGGGCATGACACCGCAGGTCCCAGGCGCCGCGACCCAGCCCGTTCGGACCGCCTCGGGCACGAGCCAGCTGATGAGCACCCCCAGCCACCAGGTGAACAGCAGCCACCAGGTGAACAGCAGCCAGCCAGTGAGCGCCGCCGCTCAGCCCGCCGAGACACGCGGGCGGCGCCGGGCGAGCCGTAGCGATGATGAGGACCCGCTGACGAGTGCGGCCTTCTCGCTACGCTCGAGCGGGCCGGTCGACGGACGGTCGTCACGCAGGTCACGGGATATGGCCAGGGAACAGTACGACGCCGCCGTAAGGCAGGAAACGCAGACCTTCACTGCCGCCGAGACCGAAGCGGCCAGTGATGGGTATCCCGGCGGCATGCCTCCATTCCGCCAGTCCGAATCGCCGGCCGGCAGGTCCCCGTCTTCGTACTCCGGTACCTCCTACGGCGCCCCGTCCTCGGCAACCCAGGCGATGAACACCTCGCCGTATGGCGAGAACTACGGGTACGGCAGCGGAAGGTCGCCGGCCCAGCCGGCCCAGCCGGACGACCCTCGGCGGCACAATGGCACCCGGAGTCACGCCCGGCACGGCGGTAACGACGAAGCACCCAAGGCCGCACGGCAGTCGTACCCGCAGGACCGCTATCAGGGCACCGGCAGCTACCCGGCCGAGGATTACCAGGGCACCGGCAGTCACCAGGCCGACGGCTACCCAACAGGCGGATATTCGACTGGGGGATATCCGGACGCAAGTCATCAGGGCAATGGCCACCAAGCCGGCGGCTACCCGGGCAGCGCTCAACAGACTAGCGGCTACCCGGCCAGTACCTACCCGGCCAGTACCTACCCGGCCAGTACCTACCCGGCCAGTACCTACCCGGCCAGTACCTACCCAGGCAGCGCCCACCAGGGCAATAATGCCAATGGCTACCGGGGGCAACGGCCATCGCGCCCCATATGACCCGAGGGCCGACTACCGTCGGTTAACGTACCCGGGATGACCGAGCAGCCTGGCCGACCCAGCACACTGGGGTCATGCCCGAGGGAGACGTCGTCTGGTACACCGCCCGCCGCCTAGACGAGGCGCTGTCGGGGCGGACGCTGACCCGCAGCGACTTCCGGGTTCCAGCGCTGGCCACCGCCGACCTGACCGGCGAGGTGGTGACCGGGACCGTGTCCCGCGGCAAGCACCTGCTCACCAGGACCGGGAACGGCCTGACCGTCCACACTCACCTGCGGATGGACGGGGACTGGCGGGTCCGGCCCGGCGCCGAGCAAATCAGGGAAAGCCACCGGATCAGGCTGCTGCTCGCCAATGAGGACTGGCAGGCGATCGGGTACCAGCTCGGGGTGGTCGAACTGCTCCGCACCAGCGAGGAGTCACGGGTCACCGGCCACCTGGGACCCGATCTTCTCGGGCCCGACTGGGACTGCGCCGAGGCGGTACGGCGGCTGAGCGCGGAACCAGACCGCTCCATCGGCGAGGCGCTGCTCGACCAGCGGAGCCTGGCCGGTATCGGCAACGTGTATAAGGCCGAAGTGCTGTTCCTGCGCGGCCTCAGCCCATGGCAGCCGGTGGGCAGCGTCGCCGACCTCGGCGCGGTGGCCGAACTGGCCAAGCGGTTGCTCGAGGCGAATAAGAAGCGCCACGGCCACATCACCACCGGCAGCATGCGCCGGGGCGAGGAGCACTGGGTCTACGGCCGCCGAGGCCGGCCCTGCCGCCGGTGCGGTACACCCATCCTTAAGGCCGGCCAAGAGGACCGGGTGACCTTCTGGTGCCCGTCCTGCCAGCCGGCCGTCAATCCGGCCAGCGAACGGTAAGGCCACGCGCCCTGACCAGGACCTTGCTCGAGCGCCACTGGATCACCACCAGGGAAGCCAGCCGCATCGTCACCGTGACCGAGGCCGGCCAGGCGGGCCTGCAGGAATGGCTCGGCATCGACCTCGCCGAACTCCGGGCAGCGGCCTAGCGAGCCAGGCGCCATGATCGCGAACGATTTGGTACCGCAGCGGGCTGTCGCGGATCTTTTCTGGCATGCGCGTCACGACCAGGTCCTTCGTGATCATGGTCGGCTGATGTTATCGCGCAGCCGGGTGAGGAGGGTCTCGAGCTGGCTGGCCTCGGTGTCGGAGAAGCCGGTGCGCAGTCGCTGGTCGAAGGCCGTGGCCGCGTCTCGGAGGCGGAAGAAGAGCTCGTCGCCGGCGGGGGTCAGCTCGACCAGGTGGAGGCGACGGTTCGCCGGATCCCGGCGCCGGGTCACCAGCCCGGCCGATTCCATCGCGTTCAGGTGGTGGGTGAGCGTGGCTCCCTGGACCCCGACCGCTTCGGCAAGCTCACGCTGACTGGCGAGTTGGCCGCTCTTCAGCGAGATCAGCACCAGCCAGACCGGCAGCGATCCGCCCGCCTCAGCCAGGACGTCGTCGAAGGCACGGCTGACGGTCCTCGAGACCCTGGCGAGGTGCAGGCCAAGCGGCTGTTGCGCGGGACGGGGCATAAGCGAAGGGTAGCACCTCTCGATAGCCGTCTAATCGTTTAATATCGTATTCTTTGATATCTAACAACTACGGAGGCGCATCGTGAGCGATCAGTATCAGGGTCAGGGCCAGCCGCAGCCGGTAAGCGGGCCGCAGCCGATGAGCGGGCGAGTCGCGCTCGTGGCCGGCGCGAGCAAGGGCATCGGCGCGGTCACCGCCGAGGCGTTCGCCGCCGCCGGGGCCGCCGTGGTCCTCGCCGCCCGGGACACTACCGCGCTGAAAGCCATTGCCGAAGGCATCGAGGCGCGCGGCGGCCGGGCGCTCGCGGTCGGCGCCGACGTCACCGACGCCGACTCGATGCGTCACCTGGTCGAGGCGGCCCTGTCCGCGTTCGGGCGACTCGATGCGGCGTTCAACAACGCCAGCGCGGGACCGATGCCGGCGCCGCTCGCGGACATCGACCCGGACGAGTTCGACCTCGGTATCGCCACCAACATACGCGGCACGTTCCTCGGGATGAAGTTCCAGATCCCGGCCATGCTGGCCAGTGGCGGTGGCGCGATCGTGAACATGGCCTCCATCGCGGGGCTTAACGGCACGGCCAACCTCGCGGCGTACGTCACCGGCAAGGCCGGGATCATCGGCCTGACCAAGGTGGCCGCCCTGGATTACGCCGATCGGGGCATCCGGGTCAACGTCGTGGCGCCCGGCCCGATCCTGACCTATCACCTCGAGGCGGCGGGCCCGCAAGCACAGCGCGGGGCCGCGTTGTCTACGCCGATGCGGCGCGTCGGCACCGCCGCCGAGGTAGCGCAGGCCGTGCTTTGGCTGTGCTCGGACGAGTCCTCGTTCATCACCGGGACCGTCTTGCCGATCGACGGCGGGCAGGCCGCGGGCAACAAGCCGCCGCAGATGTATCGCCAGGGCCAGCCGATGCCGGCACCTCCGGCGCAGGCCTAACCGGACTCGCGGCCTTTCGCAACCAGCATCTCAGCCGCAGGCCGGCTCGACGCCGGGGTTCGGGCCGGACGTGCCGCGGGTACGGTGCACGTCGGGCCCGGCGGGTTCGGCGGCATTGAGTCGCAATTAGCTACCGATGACCCGGCGTCGTTCGCCGCGGTCCGCGATCTCGCGTTCACGTGCAAAGAGCGATTCGGGGCCGTCGTTTCCCGCCCGTTCACGCACTGATCACGGATCTCGATCCAGCCATCGCCGAGATGGTCGCAGCTAGCGGGAAACGGAGCGGCTGAACGGGACGACAAGCTTGTCTCGTTCGCCTTATGGGGTCGCCAGGGTGACCGATAGTGTCTTTTCGCTACGGTAACCTTTGCGCAGTCAACGTACCAGCTACGTGATTCTGAACATAACGCCATATCCGTTGGAACAAATGCACGGTCGCCATTGAAGGTGACTACGTGATCGCTGGCGCGGCCCTGCCGAGGCCGCCGGCGGAACAGTCGCTCATCATCGCCTGCAGGCTCGGGGCGACCGGCTAGCTTCCGGGCACGGCGACCTCATAGCTAACTTAGAGTATTAGATTAATTACTATTTGTTGAACATGCCGGAGCATCCCGCCCGCCGTCGGGGGCAACCTCGCCGCAGTGGGTAGATGCCGCTGAGATCGCTCGCCCGGTACCCGGTCCGGGGCGCCGGCTCGCGGGCGGCTCACCGTATAAATGGATGTTTATACAGCTCAGAGGCTTGTTTGCTGATTACTGACATGAAGGCATAGGTACTCATTCCCAATAAACAATACATAGAGTAACTGTATCGAGATGCTTCCGTAACCTTCTTGTTATTCTCTGTGAAAGCTGGTAAGCGTGAAGCTTATGTATAGCTAAATGTTCCATAAAATGGAACATTTACTGGATCTACCGGACTTTTTGGACTTCATGGCGCATGCTGTTCACCACCAGGGACTTGCATTCCACAGCGTGAAGAAGCGCTTTCCCTGCGTTACGCGGGTCAGTCGCGCATAAGCCGCGACCACGAAGAGGCCCGCGGCACCGGCCACTGGAGTCCGGTGCATTCCGTCAAACCCCAGGAAAATTCGTTAGGAGCGGGGCGTGTCAGTACGACATAAGGTAGGCACCATCGCCGGAACGATGGCAGTATCTCTGGCGTTTTTCTCAGGAACGGCTAGCGCTCACTCGCTATCGTTCAACCAAAAGACATCCGCGTACGTAGCGACGTTCATCGGGACAGCTCCCTACGTTTACGGCGGCAGTTCGCCAAGCACTGGTTTCGACTGCAGCGGGCTCGCCCAATACGTATACGGCAACTACGGCGAATCGATCCCGCGGACGGCGGAAGACCAATTCCTGCATTTCCGCCGCGAGAGCAGGAGCGCGGCGTGGGGCGGGGACCTCGTGTTCTTCCATGTTGACTCCGACCCCAACAGCTACGTCTACCACGTGGGCATCTACGAAGGTAGTAATCACATGGTCTCGGCCACCGATCCCGCCTCGGGAATTACCTGGCAGACGATCTGGTCACCCGATGTGACGTTCGGCACGATCACCCACTGAGCCTCTGGCCAAGGACGCGCTCCCAGTGCCAGCGCGCCGACCAGGACGGCAGGCCCAGAGCGCGGTGGGCGCAGCCAGTATCAGCGGCCGCGCGGCGGCCATTCCCGGTACCCGTCCCCCGCCGTAACCGACACTCCCCCCCGCCGTAACCGACACGGCCGTGGTGCGGCGTGCCGCTGATGCCCTGCCGTAGTGCGTCCTGCCGTATTCGCGATCCGATCCCGCCAGCTTGCTCAGCTGCGGGAGAACACCTGCCGGTCCCCGGTTCCGCCGGGGACCGGCCAGGATCCCCGGCGAGCGGTATGTCTCAGGTGGCGGGCCGCTAACCGTGCACGTCCCACTCCACCATCGAACCGAACCCGCTGAGCGCGCTCCACTGGACCTTCGAGACCGTGACCGTTCCTAGTGAGCTAGCGGGACATGGTCCTGGCTGGCCGGCGGCTCCGAACGGTCCTGGGCTGCCTGGTTGCCCGCCGGTATCCGGTGAGGCCTTCCGGTCTTGGCGCCTGGCGGCTGCCGGGGGTCTCGTGGGGCGGCGAGTTCCCTGGTCGCGGGCCTGGCGGCGGGACGCTCCCGGGGGTAGCTCTCCGGCGGCCGGTCCTTCTGGCCGCCGCCGGTCACACCTGCCCATCATCGCGCCCCGGTAGCCGGGCACACAGCTCAAACCTACCATCTAGAACGTTCTTTCGCCATCTAGGACACGCCCGATGAGCCAACGGTTTAACCCCTTCCGGGACCTGGAACGTGACCGCTCCCGTTACCGTGTCACCCTAGGAACCCGGACCAAGCGGAGCCTGACGCGTAAGGCGCGCTCTCCGTTCCGGTAGTGAGCAATTCGGGTTGGCCGTAACGTTTTTGGAACGATCCCGCCGTAGCCTGCGCCTATGAGGTCCACACTGATAGCCGGGCTGCTGGTCTCCGTGCCAACGGCGGCGCTCCTGGCCGTGGCGGCCTTGGCATTGTCGGTCAGCAACCTACGCTGCCGGCTGCGGCGGGCACTAGATCGCCGGTTCCAGGGCCACGGCATTACCACCCGGCGTGAGGTTTCCCTTGCCGACCCAGCTGAACTGATCAAGATCAGGTAGGTGTCGTTCGTGAGTTTCATGTCGACGCCTCCCCTACTGCGCTGTCCCAGTACGTAGCCGATGAGTTCGGCAGCCCCGCCAGGTCCGCTGGGAGCAGCCGCCCGGGGCGTAATGACAGGTCCCTGATGGGCTGGCTTCGCCATCACGACAGACACGGCGCGTAACGCCACTACCGGATAACACAGGTCAGAGCGGTGAGGGCGAGTCAGCCGGCCTGCAGGCCAGGTCTGGTGCAGGCGTTTCTGTGACCAGGGCGCTTAGGGCCGACCTAGATGGCGGCGGGCGTAGGCGATGTTGATGACCGCAATGACGATCCAGATCAGCGCGATGATGATCACCTGGGCGGTACTCACCGAGCTGGTGCTTGTCAGAAGGGACGCCCGGAATGAGCCCAAATCGAGTTCTGCCTTGGGTGCGACTCCGCTGGACGGCCAGGAATGCAGCGTCACGGCCGTTGCGCCGATGCCTAGCCCGATTGAGCCTAGGCCCATGGCGAGGTTCGTCCATGCGGTCATGCTGGGCTGGATGCCCCGCTTTGCCAGCCTTGCGTCCACTTGCTTGTCGATCTCCGAGCTGATCCTCTCGACCAGCCCCTCGGCCACCGCGCCGTCGTACGCTTGGCCGAGCTCGGTATGCGCGGCCGCCGCTGCGGCAACGTCCTCGTGTGTCCGTACGTCCATGCAGCCAAGCTATATCGCGATTGAGTGGCCTGACAATGGGCTACGTCGCGGGGGTTGCTGCTGACATTTAACACTGCAACGGCACTTGCTGTCCTGGCTCACCGGGGCTGGACGCGAGCCCAGAGGTCGTTGAAGGAGATGCTGTCGTAGAACGCGGTGCCGTCAATGACCTTGCCGTCAGCGAGCTTCATGATCCAGGCGTAGCTGTTCTCGTAGGGCTGACCGTCGCTGGCCATCCCGCGGCCGTCCCAGATAACGATAACGGTGTCGTCGTCGGCGTAGACCGCGCGGATCGTGACCGGGCGGAATGGCTCTGACACCGTGAACCGGGCGCCGAACGGGGCCAGGACCTCATCGATGAACTGCTGCTTGCTGCGGTACTCCTTCGATGCGGCCGAGTGTCCCTCGATGCGCCAGACCATGTCGGGGGCGAACACGTCGGTGATGGCACTGGTCCCCTGGCGCCAGGCATCGAAGGCCTGGCGGATGATCTCCCGGTTGGTTTCCGTACGGGTGGCCGAGGTCTCCGTCATCCGGTTCCTCCATCCCGGAATGGGCCAGACCTCAGCGTACGCGCGGGCGGTCAACTCCCGTCAGGACTATCGCCGGGACTAACGGCACTTGCCGCGCCAGCGCCCCGGGTGCAGCGTCAAAGTAGGGGCTGATGCAGATGAATGACAACGACACCACGCTCATCCCGGGCAACGGCATCCCGCCACCCGCCGACAAGTTGCAGCGGATCACCGACCATGAGCGCGGACGACGAACGACCGTGCCCCGGGTGATCCAACCCGTCGGGCCCACCCGGGCGCTCGCCGCCGGTGGCGGACGGGGGACGATGCGGGCCGCCGACGCGGACCGCGACCGCGTGGTGGAATTGCTCAACACGGCCTACAGCGAAGGCCGGCTGTCCAAGGACGAGTACGACGGCCGCCTGGAAGACGCCTTGTCCGCACGCACCTACGCCGACCTGGACCAGCTCGTGACCGACCTGCCTGCCGCGCGGGCGACCGCGGTGACCCCGGTGGCCAAGACCAACGGGCTCGCGATAGCCAGCCTCGCCTGCGGGCTCGCGCTGTTCGTGTTCGGGCCGCCGACGGCCATCCCGGCGATCGTGTTCGGCCACGTGGCCCGGCACCAGATCAAGCGCACCGGAGAACAGGGGGCTGGCCTGGCGCTCGCGGGCTTGATACTCGGCTGGGCGACGGTGATCCTGGGCATCGTCCTGATCGTCGTCGGCCTGGCCATGTCCGTCGGGATGAACGGCACCATACACTGAGCCTTTTTCATCCGTCGCAGGAGAGCTCGAACTTTTAATGCTCACCTCCGTATCTGTGGCAATGCCTCTGAGCTGGGATTTCATTGACTACTGGTTCGCATCGTTTGGTGGCGTTGATCAGCGTCAGCCGGAACAGGGACGGAACAGCGGCAGCCGTAGTTCTTAGTCACTCGCCGACGGCCAGGTTCTTGTGCCAGCGTCATCGACGACTTGGGCAACGCTGAGCGGCCGGAAGCGGCTCAACCCGATCTCGGTGTTCTCATCCCGTACTTCCACAAGTGTCATCGCCCGGTCGGACGACAGCCGCAGGTGACGTGACCGAGGGGTTAGCCGGCCTGTAGGCCGGCTCTGGGGCCGCTCTGGTGCAGGCGTCTCGGTGACCACGCCGGATGTATCTGGTACGCGCTCTGACCTGCGGCTGAGATCTCGGCGGTTCTCCTCGGTTCTGGACAGATCGCGGGGTGATGTGCCCCCGATGTGCCCCGGCAGCACGGCCCTTGACAATAAGCGTCAGGCGCTAGGACACATCACGGCGACCTCGGTTTGCAATAGCGGCGAGCATGGCACGGGTGTCAACCCCGGAACCTTGCCGGCATCCACAGGGGCACATGGAATCGCGTTCGAGTACGGTGCTCCCATGGACGGACACAACCAGCCTCCAGGAACCGCCAGCTATAGCCTGAAGCTCAGTGAGCAGGAACTAACGCGCTACCGCATGATGGCAGCAAGTGCCGCTGACAACGAGGCAGCGGAGTGGTCGACGGCGGGCATCCTGCCCGGCGCCCGGATCGCTGACGTGGGATGCGGCCCCGGCGCCATCTTGCGGCTACTGGCGGAACGTATCGGGGCCGAAGGCCGGGCAGTCGGCATAGACGCCGATCCATCAGCGGTCTCCATAGCCCGGCAGCAGACGGCTGGTCTGCGACAGGTCCAGGTTCAGGTTGGCCAGGCCGACGCCACAGGCCTGGATCCCGGTGCGTATGACGTGGTCATGTGCCGTCATGTGCTGGCGCACAACGGCGGGCGCGAGGCAACGATTGTCGCCCATCTGGCTTCACTGGCCGCCACGGGCGGTTGCGTCTATCTCGTAGACGTCGACGCCACGGCTTTGCGGTTTACGCCCATTGGGCCGGAGCTGCAAGACCTGCAGGAGTGCTATCGGGAGTTTCATCGCGCCAGAGGCGCCGACCTATCCGTGGGCCTGCGCCTCGGCGATCTGCTCACCGACGCTGGCCTGACCGTCGAGCGCTATGCCTGCCGTGCCCCGGTCATTCGTGTTCCGCCCGGGATGCGGCCTCCGTCGTGGGCGGCTCGGGACGACATGGTTGCCGGGGGATTCGCCACCGACGCCGATATAAAGCGCTGGGAAGATGCATTTGCCCGTCTCGACGCGGCACAGCACCGACCGTGGCTATTCCCGGCGAACTTCGTCGCGATCGGCCGACGCGCCTAGCCGACAGTTGCCCTCTCCTTACCATCTAGGGGCACAGCGGTCACGTCGAGCGTGCCGCCTACCGCCTCGATGCGGTCGCGGAGGCCGGTCAGCCCAGAGCCCTGGGCGGGGTCGGCTCCCCCGATCCCGTCATCGCGTATCGCCAGCCACACGACCGTGTCCAGCGCGTCGAGTTCGACCTGCACGGCGGAAGCGCGCGCGTGCTTGGCGGCGTTGGCCAGCGCTTCGGACACTGCGTAGTACGCCGCGACCTCCACCGGCCCGGGCAGCCGCCGTCTGGTGCGCAGATCCAGCTCGACCGGCACCGCGGACCGGCGCGCCAGCGCCTTGAGCGCCGCCTGCAGGCCCCGCTCCGACAGGATCGCGGGGTGAATCCCGTGGGAGATCTCCCGCACCTGGTCAAACACGCCGGTGACCCGCTCGGCGATGCGCGCCAGCCCGCCCTCCAGCTCGGCGAGCCCGGGCGGCACCGCCGCCTGCACCGCGCGCACGTCCAGCACCAGCGACACCAGCTGCTGCTGGGTGCCGTCGTGCAGATCACGTTCGATCCGCCGCCGGGTCTCATCCGCGGCGGCGACGATCCGCGCGCGGGAGGCCATCAGCTCGGCGCGGCTGTCGGCGTTCGCGACCGCCGTCGCCACCAGCTCGGTGAACGAGACCAGCCGCGCCTCGGTGTCCGCCGGCAGCGGCTGCTCCCGGGACGAACCAGCGGCGATCAGGCCCCACAGACGCCCCTCGACGATGATCGGCGTCCCGACCGCCGACCACAGGGCCGCCTCGCGGACGACGGCACCGAGCGCGCCCGATGAGCTATCGGCATAGCCGTCGACCCGGACCGGACGGCCGCTCTCGAGCACTGGCCCTGCTCGGCCACCTCTCCACCGAGATGACCCTGCGCTACGCCGCGCTGGCCGCCCCCGCCGTCCGCATGGCTTACGAAGAGGCGATGAGCAAGGCCCGGGCCCGGCTGACGCTGGCCATCGCCCCCGTCGGCCAGCCCATCATCCCCGGCCGGATCGAATGGCTGCGCGCCGAGATGCTCAAAACCCGGGTCGCGCACGGCTACTGCTCCCGCCAGCTCGCCGCCGAAGCCTGCCCTTACGCCAACATCTGCGAGCAATGCGACAACTACGTCACCGCCCCGGAGTTCATCCCGCAGCTCCAGGCCCAGCTAGCCGACGTCACCGCTCTCCGCGACGACGCCGCCGGGCGCGGCTGGCACACCGAGGTCGCCCGGCACTCCCGCGTCATCGCCAGCCTCCAGGCCCACCTCCACAGACTCAAACGAAACCAAGAACCGGACATAAAGGGAGATACCTCCCAGGGCCGGTTAATCGAGCGGTGGTTCGGCTTCCTGACGAGCCAGCTGATCCGCCGCGGCGTCCACAAGTCGGTACAGGCGCTAGAGACCGACATCCGCGCCTGGATCAAGATCTGGAACGACGACCCCAGGCCGTTCGTGTGGAAGAAGACCGCCGAGGAGATCCTCGACTCCCTCGCACGATATTGCCGACGAATTTCAGGCGCAGGACACTAGCGTACATTCCGGTTCGGTTGCAGCCGGGGTGTGATCTTGATGTTGGGGGCTGGATCGCCTGGCAGGTGTGGCGCTGGGTGACGGTGATCTTCGTGTCCGGAAGTCCTCAGTAACGGGCAAGTCATTTTTGATCCGGGAGTGACCGGATCCGGCCGTCGAGGCGTCCGGAACTCAGTCCGGAATCAATGCTCTGAAACCTGCGTCACAGGGCTGGGTTTCGGTGCATGACCGGGGTTCATGAACCTTCCTGTGCACCCTCTCGCCGGCCAGCGTGTCGGCTACGCCCGGATCTCCAGCGCATCCCAGAACCTGGACGGGCAGACCGACGCGCTGAACGCGGCGGGCTGCGAGAAGATCTTCGCCGACACCGCGTCGGGGAAGCTGACCGAGCGGCCAGAGCTCACGTTGTGCCTGGGGTATCTGCGGGCCGGGGACACGCTCGTGGTGTGGCGGCTAGACCGGCTGGGCCGGTCGCTTCGGCATCTGGTGGAGACTGTCAACGCGCTGGCCGATCGCCGGGTGGCGTTCGCATCGCTGCACGAGGGGATCGACACCACCACCAGCACCGGCCGTCTGGTCTTCCATATCTTCGCCGCGCTCGCCGAGTTCGAGCGGGAGCTGATCGCCGAGCGGGCAGCGGTGGGCCGCGCCGCCGCGCGGGCCCGCGGCCGCCTGGGCGGCCGGCCCGCCAAACTCTCCCCGGAGCAAACCAGGCTGGCCCGGGCCCGGTACAAAGCCCAGGACGTCACCGTGGCCGAGATCGCCAGGGCGCTGGGCGTCGGCCGCGGCACCATCTACCGGGCGCTCCAGCAGACGCCCTGACCTCCAGGCGGCTCTACGGGGAGTCATCCTCGTCGAACCTGTCGTGCCAGCGATATAGCCGGTAAGGGGTGCTGGTGACACGTCTCTTACCAGCACGTCCGCCGTGAGTTCAGCCCTATTGAAGGTTCCGCACCGGGAACCCGCGGTTGTTCGCGAGCTGGCCGTCGCGATCAACGTCGGTTCGTGGCGAGGTACGTGGTGATGGTGGGGACGTGAGTCAGTCGCGCTGGGCTGGCTGTTTCGCGCCACCGGCTGCGGGCACCTGTGAGCGGTCCTGCGGTGTTCAGGGTGAGTGTGAGCGCGGCGCCGCGAGACCGGCGTGGGGCGGCCACCGGGTCTGCCCGCTGGCCGCCACTAAGCCGGGTCGGCGGCTGTCACGGAGGGCGACAATTCGCAAGGCGCCATGGCCGTGCGCGGGGCGCAGATCGCCGAATCCGGCGTCGGTTGAGGCGCAGACCCCTGATGTTGGTCCCGAGCGCGGATCGGCAGTTATGGGCGGCGGTCGGCGCTGACGATCAGCTTTGGGTAGTGCGGGTATACCGCCGGAC
>Ga0209656_10000589_pt1 | contig 24000 bp, 25 predicted proteins | sample BogFormECP12_OM2_FD_188239 | JGI IMG/M metagenome (GOLD analysis project Ga0209656, IMG submission 188239) | Bog forest soil microbial communities from Calvert Island, British Columbia, Canada - ECP12_OM2 (SPAdes) (version 2) | ecosystem: Environmental > Aquatic > Freshwater > Wetlands > Bog ... | reverse complement strand
TGCCGTGCTGGTCGACCGCGCGCCACAGGTACCGCAGCCTGCCGTTGATCCCGACGAACACCTCGTCGAGGTGCCACTTGTCGCCGGGGCGCGGGCGCCTCCGGCGCAGCTGGTTGGCGTAGGCCTGCCCGAACTTGGCGCACCACCGCCGGATCGTCTCGTAACTCACCGCGACACCGCGTAGCAGCATCAGCTCCTCGACCTCACGGAAGCTGAGCGGGAACCTGAAGTACAGCCACACGCGGTGGTTGATGATCTCGACCGGGTAGCGGTGGCCCTTGTACGACGGCGTTGCGGTGGTCACCCCACGAATCCTCCCAGGTCGCCCACACTCACCAACGTGACAGTGCCCTTCCCGCGCATCCACGGGTTCTTCATCGTCACCTCCGTCTACATGCTGGCCGAAAAAGCAAGCGACGTAATACTCGAGGACGCCCGACGCTGAAGACGGATTCCGTTATTCAGCGCGAGTCATCAAGATCGCCCGGTCGTCGCAAGTGGTTCTGGATCGCCAATCTGCTTGTCGCCCAAGGGGCCTAGAATCCTGCGGTGCTATGTTGGGCGCCACACCGCGTCCAGACCCAGCGACGACCACCCTCCCCCGGGGCGGGGCGAAACCGGCGCCGCGGCAGCTTGCATCTGATTTCCAGATCGACGGGCAGCATATCGCTAACATGCAACCGCCGATGATTTATTTGTCGGCTGCGGCTACCCGAAGGTGTCGAGTTGTTTTAGTGGTGGGTGTGATCGACGATGTGTGGCAGTCGCGGATCTGCGGCGCCGCATCGAAGAAACGCTGGGCAGTCTGCGGGTTGGGCAGCTGACCGTATCGTTGTCGATCACTGTGCGCTCAGCATATTTGGCACAAAATTCAGTTGCATGGCTGCTTTAGAGCTCGGCGGCTGTGACCGTGACCGACAGGGACCGGCGGCTTCAGTCGGCCGGGGGAATCGGGACTTGCGCCGCGCACCTACGGAGCTCGTCGTTTGCCCACCGGTGGCGTTTGTTGCCGGATGGGACGAGTTCTTCGTGTGGCGTCGGGAGACGCACCCCAGAAAAGAATCTGAGACTGAGTTGAGCCAGCGAAGCTGTTGGCTTCAGCCATCACAGACGGCACGGGTCTTGACAATTTCTCGTTGAAAGACCGGCGAGGGTTCAGCGTATAAGTGTTCGACTGATGTGCACGCGGTTTTCCGATGTAGCCTTTCGCCACCGGTATATAGTCCGATTGCGATCTGTCAGCTGCGGTCGTAGCGTGCGGGCAGATGCCTCTGGGTCACAAGGGTCGGCGCCGATGCAGAACTTTTCTTCGACAATTGTTGTCAGGCGTCTTCAATGCGCAGCAACTCGCCCGACGGTGTTCGCAGGCCGGCGGATAGATCACGGCACACATCCAAGAGCGTGCCTGAGAATATCGCGGTCAGCGCTTGTGCATCCATGCCGTCAACGGTCTTGCCGACCAACCACCACCGCAGGCCGCAAATCACGCGCACCCTCGTGGCCCGGCTCGACCGGTCCGCCGACCGACGTGGCGTGGGGGATCGTTGTCCTGCGGTCTCGGCTTTTTCACGTTGGGGGCGCGACCACCGATCCAGCGCGATCGAACACCAGCGACAACGAGGACAAACACCGAAAATGACCACCGGGCTCCACCTCATACGGGGTCCCATCACAAAGGGAGATCGCCGCTCATGTCGACATCTGTTAGCAAGCCGCTGAGCCAGCAAGGGCGCCCGCCATGCTCGCTGCCTCTGGCCGACGCGGACCTCTCGCTCGGAAATGCAAACTGGATCAAGGGCTTACAGGCTGAGACCGACTGGATCTGGACTGCCAATTTGAATCCTGTGGCCTTCCCCAACAACCTGGGACGTTACCTCCTGCACATCCCGGGGGTATTTGAGCAGCAGCTGAACTACTCCACCACCCTGACCTTCGACGAGCCGTCTTTTCGTAACGGTGTTCAGATGTCGGGCTTCGTCGACCGGGTGCAGCGCGAGCTGGTCATCAGCTACATCGCCCAAAGTCGGCGCTGCTGGTATTCGATGAGGCACCACGCGCTGCTGGGCTATTTGACCGCCAAAAAGCACGGCCTGTCCGATGCGACGTATGTCGATAAGTGGACGAACCTTCTTAACTTCCGCAATGCCGGCGATACCTACTCGGATGTGGAATTAGCCATCTTGGAGTTCGCCGAGGCGTTTGGCAGCGACCCGAAGCGCTACACCGATGCGCAATACGCGAAGCTGCGCGCAGCCCTGCTCGAAGACAGCCAGGCGCGATACCCCACCGAGGGCAAGTGGATGCAGCAGCTCGACGCCGCGCGCGCAGCGCGTCGGCTAGCGTTGGCGCGCGGAGAAACTGCCGACGAGATTGCGCGGTCTGCGGCCCGGGCCGCTGCTGACGTCGGCGACATCATGTCGGCCGATCTCAGCAGACGCACGGTAGATGCCCAGGTCGTGGAGCTCGCTTTTGTGTGCCTGCAGTTTGTCGCCCTGGCCGATGTGCTGACGTCACTGAATGTGCCCGACGAGGATCACTTCGCCGAGGCCTTAGAACAGACGGTGCCCGCAGAAGTGGTCGCCTTCGTCAATGATCTGTGCGCCAAAGGCGGTGCCGGGCTCGGTGAGCTCCTTCCCGCTAGGGTCAGGCCGCCGGTCGAGGACATCTTGGCGGGGAAGTTTACCGTCGCTCCGGTGGAGTTGAAGGCCCGTTCCCCGCGGCTTTTGCTGCAATCCTACGAGCTGACCGTCAACGACGAGAGCCCGGACAAAGGCCTAGCGGTCGGTGGCATCCAGACGGGCGTTTATGGGTGGGGCTTTGGGGCCCATGCACCGGGAACCCTGGCGTTTTGCCTGGAACTCCACCAGGAGTTGGCCCGATACGAGGCGCCGTATTCGTTGCCGCTGCTGTTCAATGAGGACGAGTGGCGCAACGGCAGCCAAACGTCTGGATACGTGTCACGGCTACTCAAAGAGCTTGTCCACCAGAAGGTTTACCAGAGTGTCCGCAGCCGATATGAGCTCAACAGCCATACCCTGTTCCTTTTCAACAGCTACCTTGACCTCTATGGTGTTGGGCGCCAACCGCGGCCAGAGATGACAAGGCAAGAGGAAGACGTCGCGCGCGCTGAGGCGTTGCGGCGGGCCGAACTGGCCGCACTGTATACCTTGGATCACGAATCAGCGCCACCGGGAACATTCAGCGATCTGGAAACCGCCGCGTTGAGTTGGGTGCAGTTTGTCTTGACCCAGCCGCACAACGCGTACCGGCAAGAGGCGCGGCTCCGCGCAGAATTGGACAAAGACAACGAGTACGAGATCGCTGCGGGATTGCGGAAACTCGATACCACCGGGGGGATCGATGCAGTCGCGGCGCGGCGCCGGCTGGTCGATCATCAGATCGCGGAATTGGTGATGATCATCGGCCACACCGATGGGCTGGGCCGCGCCGCGACGATCCTGCAGTTCGAGACCGAGGGCCCGGTACAAGTCATCGAGGGAACGCTGAATTCCAGCACTCGCGGGATCAAGCCGACGCTTAACGACCGCGGAGAAGCCATTCTGACAGGTTATTTCAACGACCGTCTCGGGATTTTCCAGTTAGGCGCCGCGGCCGGCGTGACCGACAAGACGTACACAATGAACGAGCTCCTGGCGAATCCGGCGTTGAATGCCCAAGTGCAGCAACGGCTGGACGCCGGTGAAACCGGGTTCCACATCTCCGCCAGCGACGCGGCGAAGACCAGTGAGTTCTGAAGTGGTACAACGACACTGGACATCCTTCTTCGAATTGGTGGGCCGAATCGGCCGGTGTGGTCGGCGTCGCGGTGGTCTATCTTTGACGTTCTCCGGGCACCCCGGAATGCGCCGACCCGTCAAGGGTTGGTTGAGCCCGGTTGTTGAGCTGGAGGGTCAGTCATGAGATTTCGAGAGCACTCAGGAAGCGGTGATGTCGTAGCAGTTACTGGCGTCAACACGGCGTCATTCGCCCTTCTGACCACGCCGGCAGCCAACGACGGGCTGCTCGGCTTCGCTGTTGAGCGCAATGATCCGGTCGAGAACGAAAAATTCTTCATGCCCGGGTACAAGGTCTTCAAATCGGTGATGCCGAATCCGCCGCAAAACGTTCATGTCAGCACCGATGAGCAACCGGTGCAGAGTTTCCTGTGGGACGATTTCACCCTGAAACCCGACCGCGACTACACCTACAGCTTCTATCCGCTTAAAGGCAGCCCGGGAAACCTCGATCGGTCCACAGCCCCGCTGACGGTCACGATCCATAGCGAGCCGCTATTGACCGACTCCGAGCACGACGTCTTTTTCAACAGGGGTGTGGCGGCCAGCCAAGCCTACGAACGCCGGTTCGGGTCGACACCCATCGACAAGCTCGACGACGCGACCAGGGCTGAAGCGATCCAATGGCTTAGCCGCGACCTCGGCGAGATGCTGCTGGAATTCATCAAGAGGGCCGAACCCGGGGACCGGTTGCTCGGCTGCTTTTATGAATTCAGTTATCCTCCCGCCACCGACGCGCTCTTGGACGCGCTTGGGCGCGGAGTTGACGTGCAGATCATCGTCGATCTGAAAGACAACGCGGCGAAGTTTCCGCGTAACGAAAACCTTGACGAGCTCAAGCGCAGCGGGTTCCCCGCGCAAAACTATACGGCCCGCACAGCGCGGCCGAACACCATCGCGCACAACAAATTCATGGTTCTCATCCGCGGTGGCCAGCCGGTGCAGGTGTGGACTGGCTCGACCAACCTCACGCTCGGCGGTGTGGCCGGACAGACCAATGTCGGGCACTGGCTGCGCAATCCCGCGGTCGCCCAAAAGTATGCCGACTACTGGGACCTGCTGAAAACCGACCCCGGCGCAACCGCCGACGACTCGGCTGCGGAGAAAAAGGAGAAAAACGCCACCTTCCAAGCTGCCGTCGAACAACTCTCGGAGGCGCCGGCAGACCTGCACGACCTGCCCGAAGGCACCACGGCGTTGCTTTCGCCGAGACCCACCGCGTCGTTGCTCACCAGTTATGCGCAACTGCTGGACACAGCGGAACACCAGGATGCATCACCCTGGCCTTAGGAATCGCCGACGTGTTCAAGACGCTGCTGACCGACAACACCGACCGCAGTGCGTTGATCTTTGCGCTGCTTGAGCGTCAAGACGAGCCCAACCCGCGCAGTCACAAGCCCTTCATTCGGATCAACTCCACCAACAATGTCTGCGAGGCATGGGGCAGCTACATTGAAGAGCCCGTGTACCAATGGGTGCGCGAAACCACCACAGGCGCACTGGGCCTCAATGCCCACGTCCACTACGTGCACTCGAAATTTATGCTGGTAGACCCGCTAGGTGATGACCCCATCGTCGTCACCGGGTCGGCGAACTTCAGCGACGCGTCGACGCGGGCCAACGATGAAAACATGCTGGCGATCCGGGGCAACTACCGCGCGGCAGATATTTACTTCACGGAGTTCAATCGTCTGTTCAACCATTACTACTTCCGCAGCGTCATGGAAGCCCGCCACGGGCACGATAGCGATCAGGGTGCCAGCCTCTTTCTTGACGAGACCCCTGATTGGCAACAGAAATACACCGTTGGCAAGATACGGCGTAAGCGTCTTGACGTGTTCGACGACACCTACATTCCCGTTCCGCCAATAACCAAGGCGCGGGCCATGTCTTAGGGCTGGGCGGCGAAGTATTGAAGGTCACGGGAAAAGATGAAGCTGAATGATGCTGCGCCACTGATCTTTACGCCGCTGTCATCATCGCCGCGCATATACGCCCGTTGGCATACCAGTTCGCGGGTCACCACGCTGCCCGCGGGCGACAGTTGAAGGTCGGCCAGTGGGGCAGAAGGCGGTGTGGAGGTGTGCATCCACATCGCGGCATAGTCTGGTGTGGCGACGGCGATCACCTGATCGCATCCGCGCTCATGAACGGTAGGGGCCGCGGCGTGTGCCGAGGCGCGCAGCGCTGCGGGGAAACCCGCGTCTGGCGCCGCCGGGGTGATGAACGCGACGCGGGTTTGGCCGTCTTGCCAATCGATCGGAGTGTCGAACAGATACCAGGTTGTGTCGGCGTCGTCAGCAGGGTTGTCTTCGATGCTTACCGGGAAGGTCGCGGTCGATCGGTCCATATCGAACACCGACCAGTGCGCATGCGTGTACATCCGGCGCGACAGCGACGATGTGCGTTTGGCGTCATAGATCTCGCGCGAGGCGTAGGCGACGATGGCGATTTCATCGGGGTATCCCTTGGGTGGATCGGGGTGGTCGAGCACGGCCGGCGCGTAGGCGGCCAGGCCGAGCGGCGCCTGCATCAACGGTGTTCCGGGCATGAAGGTGTGGCCGAGCTCATCGAAAAACTGTGCCTGGGAAAGGCGTTGGGCTCGGTGGCCTCGAAATACACAGACACCGTCCGGTGGGGTCGGAAGCGCTAGCGGGCTGACGGGCATGGCGGTTTCTCCTGACGTCGCGCGGGCGGTGACCGCCTTTTCTGTGCTAGCGATCGAGGGCTTTCCAATGCGTTGTCCATCCCGTAGTGAGCGCCGTATCAAGGACTGCCAGCAGGTCGGGCAACGTGTTGTCGGCTGGCGGGGTGGCGATGACAGATTGAGCGGCGGCATGAATCGTGTCGACGAGCGTGGAGTCGTTGAGGACGGCGCACAGAAAGCCCGCTTGCAGCAGCGCATGAATGCGCCGCACGCCCTCGAAGGTCGGCTCATCCTCGGCGGGCAGCTGCGGGTCGGATGCGAGGACACCACCGACAGCGACCAGGTGTGCGGTGCTGCTTGTGCTGAAGATCCCGAATACCTGTTGGCGGCCCAGGTCGAACGCTCCCTGTGCGGGGATCCCTCCAGACCACAGGATGCGGATGCCCAATTGTTTTGCGTAGCTGTGCAGTTCGCCGATCTGGGCCAGGGTGAACACCCCGTTGGGGGTCTGTGATGAGTGCAGCAGCGTTCGCGTGCTCCACCGGGCCTCGGGGTCGATGCGAGGTAGTATGCGGTCCGGACAATCGACAAGCACCACGCGGGTGCCGTGGGCGGCGACCATGTCCAGCCAGATCCGTAACGCGTTGGCGGCTGCATCGCTGAGAATGATCTCGGTGTCCGACACGAAGGGGGTGTCGGCGTAAAACGCCGGGATCGCGGTGAGGCCGGTGACCCAGTTCTGCACCGCGGCGACGACGTTGGTCTGCTCAGCGAAGGTCAGCGGCGTCAGCCCGTACTTGGCTCCCGCGAAACCATAATGTTGTGCGGCGGACATCTCAGCCCAGACCCCGACCGCGCCGGACATCTCGTCGTAGGTGTATCGCGGAGCAAGTTCCACACCGCATTGCGTCGCGTAGCCGAGTAGTTGATTCGCCTCATCGGGGGGCAGCACGTTGAGCACGCCTTGTACGCCCATGTGGGCGCGCGCGGCCGGGACCAGAGCACCGTCGACCGCGACCTGTGGTAGGTGAAGGTCCTTTGCGAGAGTTATCAGCTGCTTGATGAAATCGAAGTCGGCACTGTCGATTCGATCGTCGTACATCACGAGCAAACCCACGCGGTGCACGTCTGCGGGCCCCAGTTTGTGGTCTCGGCGCGCCGTGTCGATCGCGGCGACGACCTGCCGAACGGTATCCAACGCCGATGCGTCAGCGCCGGCAGGCACCACCAGTCGCACCAGCAGCGGGCGCGGTTTCCCGTCGGGAGTCTGCACGAAGGGTGAAAACAGCCGGGTCACCTCGGCGGCGATGGCATCAACACCTTTGCTCTGCTTGCCGGCCACCTCGACTTCAGGGAACGGGAGGTCATTGCGTGCGCTGACTCGGATACTGACGTTGGTGGTGTTGTAAACCCGGCCCGCCGATGCCGCGATGATCGCCGCGTATTGGTCGGGCCCGATCGGTGCCTCGCCGCCGCTGGTCATCCGTTCGCCGTCGACGATCACCCCGACGACATCGGGAGCGCTGGTGTCGGCGGCGGTGCTCTTGGCCGACGCGTCGGCGGCGCGCACGATTTCTGCGACGCCGGTGCCCACGTCGCTGACACCCAGGATCGGGCCGAACCGCTCGGCGTCGTAGTGTTCCAGCGGTCGAAGGCGATCGGCGTTCATTGCGGTGGCCTCAGTCGGACGCTGGAGCGTCGAAGATGAGCCAGTCGGCGTTTTCCACCTCGGCTCCCGCGGAGTTGTAGCTTTTCGGGATGGCGCTATTGAGATGGTCCAGGTAGGGCAGCAGTGGGCGCTGCGGGGGCAGGTCTTCCTCTCGTGCGTCGAGTAGTTCGTTGCGCTCCCAACCCATTTCCTTCATGTAGCGGGCGAAGCCGAACCCGTCAAAGAAGTAGTCCTCGGACTTGACCATGCCCATGTACCATATGCTTGGCGCACCGCCGGGATTAGGCTTAATGATGGCCTCGGCGCGCAGTTGCTCGAGCAGCTGTAGGCCTTTCTGGTCACCCTGGAGGTGTTGTTCGAGCTCGTCTGCTTTGCCCATCTTCAGGCGTGGTGTCACGAGCAGGACGGGTTTGTGTTCCTGGCGTGCCAATGCGATCTCGTGAACTGTGCCGACGCTGTAGGTGTTGGTCGGGCAATACGCGATGATGAAATTGGCCAGATCGGTCATGCGCAGGTCCATATGCACCGTCGGCCAAAACTTCTCGGAGATCTGGGCCCGTTTTATCCGGCCCGCGGGTGTGTCGTCATAGGTCCAGTCTGCTCGAAGTTGGGTGCTGAACTCGTCTTCTTTGCCGTAGTGCCGCATGCCGGCAACGTCTGGTTTATTCCACGGGTCTTCGACCTTGACGCCTCTGGCCTTCAGAAATTGCGAGATACGAGTCCGCCAGCCGGTTTTAGCCTCTTGGTTACGATCGGCGACGAAGTCCATCGGGCCAGACAGATAGACGGTCGTTTTGCCGAGGATGTTTCCTTCCTCTGCAAGTTTCTTGGAGCGGTCGCTCAGCGATTCGTCTATGATCGTCATGTCGATTCCCCAGGTCACAGATGCTGATGCTCGCGGGTGGTTGGCCCCGTACTTGTTGAGGACCATACACACGTCGAGTCGCCAATTGGTCCAATTGACTAGAGCGTCATCATGCGGCTGGGCCCGAAAGGCTACAAGGTTGGGTTACGAATGCCGACTGCCGCCAAGTCGGCGTGCCGGCGCTGTTGTGGCACGCATTTGCGCATCGATCCATCAATGCGCCGACCGAGTGGCCAGGCGGTTTGTCGAGCAACCAACACAGCTTGAGGGTGCAAACGCCCAGGTGGTCGAGTCAGCATCGAGCACGTCGACACCTTCTGAGTGGCGCCACTAGGTCGAAGTGATCTAGACCGGGTCGTGAGGGCTGCGGTAATTTCAGCAAGGTGCCGATTAATCGTCGCAAGGTCTTGGGTGGGGCGGGCCTGGCCGCCGGCGCGGCCGCGACCGGTGTGGGCGTCGACCGGTTTGTCTCCGGCTACCGCACCGATAAGGAAGAGGCGCTGATCGACGATGCGACAAAGTTTGGTGATCCGCGCATACCCGCTGAGACGATCACGTCGAAATCGCACCTGTTCCATCTCGGTGCTCAGCCCTTAGCCACCTATGACGGTGGCTCGTTTCAGCAGGCGGACGAGGACGATTTTCCGATCCTCAAGGGGCAACAGGCCAGCGTCGTGTTGCTCACGTTGGTCCCCGGCGGTATCCGCGAGCCGCACTGGCATCCCAGCGCGTGGGAGATCAACATCGTCACCAAGGGAGTCGCGGCCTGGGCTCTCGTCGACGGAAACGGCAACCACGAGAGTTTCGACCAACATGTCGGCGACGTGGTATTCGCGCCGCAGGGTTCCTTCCACTACTTCGAGAACCGTGGCCCGGACGACATGAAAATCGTGATCATCCAGAACACCAGCACACCCGAATCCAAGGACAACATCGGCATAGGCGAGTCCCTCAGCATGCTTCCACCCCGGGTGTTGTCCGCCGTCTTCGGCGTTCCCGCAGAGACATTCAAGCCGTTCAAAAAGTTCGACAACGCGATCGTCATCCTGCGTTCCCACTAAGGAAGAGGCAATGACCGATGACGCGGCTCGCTTCGGTGATCCCCGCATCCCCTCGGAAACGATCACCTCGCAATCGCACCTGTTCCATCTCACCGCCGTGCCCCCGATCACTTATGACGGGGGTACACAACAGCAGGCGCACGAAGACAATTTCCCGATACTCAAAGGTCAAGAGGCCAGCATCCAGCTGATCACGTTGCAGCCCGGGGGTATTCGCGAACCGCACTGGCATCCCAGCGCGTGGGAGCTCAACCTGGTCACTAAGGGAGTCGCCAGCTGGGTCCTCATCGACGGGAACGGCAACCACGAAAGTTTCGACGCCCACGTCGACGACCTCGTGTTCGCACCCCAGGGTTCCTTTCACTACTTCGAGAACCACGGCACCGAAGACCTGGACGTGCTGATCATCCAGAACACCAGTGCACCTGAGGACAAAGACAACATCGGCATCGGCGAGTCCTTGAGTCAGCTTCCGCCCCCGGTGTTGGCCGCCGTCTTCGGCGTTCCCCCAGGGACATTCACCTCCTTGAAAAAGATCGACAAGGCGATCACCATCCTGCGATCGCACTAATCAGAATTTGGCGCCAAGTCCCGCGATCAGGTTGATCGTGACCGCCAGGACGACGGCACCCAGTAGGTAGGAGAGGATCGCGTGGCGCAGCACCGTCGCCCTGATGGATGTCAACCCGATCTCGGTGTCTGACACCTGGTAGGTCATGCCGACGGTGTAGGCGAGATAGGCGAAATCCCGAAAGCAGGGCGACTCCGGGTCGTGGAAATCGATACCGCCCGGGTCGTCGGAGTAATAGAGCCGCGCATAGCGCACGGTGAAAAGAGTGTGCACCGAAAACCAGGACGCCCCTACGGTCAGGAGACCGACGACGGCGGCTTCGATGGCCCCGTTGCCGGAATGCGATCCCGCGACCACCACGTAACCGACACCACCCAGGCTCGCGATGCTTGCCGACAGGATGACCGCGTCGGCAACCCACCGAGTCGGATCCTCCCGCGTCACCCATCTGCAAGTTTGCTCCGCGTCCATTCTGCCCAGGATGAATTGCGTCCACAGGACATACACCGCGGCGGTAGTAACCCAGCCGGCAAGCGCAAATCGCCAACCGACCGTGTTGGCCACCGCGAGAGCGACGGCGACACCGAGCGCCACGGAGACCAATATCCGAACCGCGACGGTGTCGCGGAATAACTTCGCCGAGGAATTCACAATCCCGACCTAACCATCAGCACGGGTCGTCCGCTGACCTGAGTGCCGGGGGCGGCGCGAGGAGAGGCCGGGCCGGTCGGCATAGGCTGGCGCTCGTGGACTTTCGGGTATTCGTTGAACCGCAGCAAGGCGCCAGCTACTCCGACCAGCTAGCCGTTGCGCAGACCGCCGAAGCGTTGGGGTTTTCCGCGTTCTTCCGGTCCGACCATTACCTAGCGATGAGCGGCGACGGACTGCCCGGACCGACCGACTCCTGGGTGACATTGGGCGCCATCGCCCGCGAGACGTCGTCGATCCGGTTGGGCACAATGGTTACCTCGGCAACGTTCCGCCATCCCGGCCCGTTGGCCATCTCGGTAGCCCAGGTCGACGAAATGAGCAACGGGCGAGTCGAATTCGGCATCGGCACCGGCTGGTTCGAACGCGAGCACGTGGCCTATGCGATCCCCTTCCCACCGCTGCGCGAGCGATTCGCCCGGCTCACCGAGCAGCTGGAAATGATCACCGGACTGTGGACCGCGCCGGTCGGTGAATCATTCGACTACGCGGGTGCACACTACGCGATCAACGACTCGCCGGCCCTGCCGAAGCCGGTGCAACGGCCCCATCCACCGATCATCATCGGCGGGACGGGCGCAAACCGGACGCCGGCGCTGGCCGCGACGTTCGCCGACGAGTTCAACGTGCCGTTCGCCTCGTTGGACACCATCAAGACGCAATTCGAGCGGGTCCGCGAAGCGGTCGATGCGGTCGGCCGGCCCGCCGATTCCATGACGTATTCCGCGGCGTTCGTGGTGTGCGCCGGACGCGACGACTCGGAGATCAGTCGCCGGGCCGCCGCGATCGGCCGCGAGGTCGACGAGCTGCGGTCCAATTCTCCGCTGGTGGGTACGCCGGGCGAGATTGTCGAGCAGCTTGGACCGTTCGCGGATATCGGTGTGCAGCGAGTATATCTGCAGCTGCTCGACCTGTCCGATCTCGAGCACCTGCGACTTTTCGCCGACAAGGTAAATCGGCAGCTCTGACGCCCGCGCCGCAAACCGACCGGTCCGCCGGATGTCAGTAGCATCGGGGTGTGACTGGTTACGGTCCTCCGGACGACCCGAGCAATCGGCCGACTCGGATGGCCGAATACGGCGCGGGCGAGTCGCCGCCGCCGAGTCCGGACGACTACCCGGATTACTCGCAGTCTGCTGAACCGGAACCGCCCGAACAGGAATCGCCGCCGGCCCCGTGGTATCGGAACCGGTCATTGCTGGCCGTCTGGGCCACGATGGTCGCCATCCTGATCGTGCTGATCATCTACGGCCTCATCCAGCTGTCCCACGGCACCGCCGGTGGCCCGTCGACGACCACACCGGAAACGACACCCACGCGGTCGTCGTCACCAACCCCGTCGACAACACCACCGTCGACGACGGCCACGCCACCGCCGTCGCCGTCCTCGTCGGAAGAGCAGGGGCCGCCGGCTGGGAACGCCCCGCCTCCTGCCCAGGCCCCGCCCCCGGAGCATCACCACCATATGCCGCACATTCCGTCGACGATCACGTTGCCGCACACCGTGATTACGCTGCCGCACGGTTTCTGAGGCGCGGCGGCTCAAGGCTCGGTCGCGGAGCGGCCGGAATGCACCGCTAGGATCGGCGCCCGTGACGGGTTATGGACCTCCAGACGACCCAAGTGAAGCGCCGACCGGCCAGTACAACTACAGCGACTACGGCGACGACGGGCAACAGCACCCCGAGCCTGGGTCGACCCCATGGCATCGCAAGCCCGCCGCTTTGATCGGTTTGGGAGTGCTAGCTGCCATCCTCGTCGCGCTGGTGATCTGGGGAATCCTCGAGCTGACCCACGGCGGCGGCTCCACGTCCCCCTCGACGTCGTCGACGACATCGGCCGTCACGACCACCCCGCCATCCTCTAGCACCGCAACGACCACCGCGCCGGTCGCCCCCGCTCCCACGACCACCCTGACCGAAGTGCCGACGACCAGCGCGGAGACGACCACGCCGCCGACCACCGCACCGCCGACGAGCACGAGCATCGACGATGGTCGCCACCATCATCACCACCACGACGGCGGCGGTATGCCGTAGCGGTCGAGCATCGGTACGATCTGTCAGTGTGGGGGGCGGCAGACCACCGTATGACGTCGACGGTTACTCCACGCGCGACGTGAGTTTCGGCGCGACCGAATCGTTCGATGCGGTCGAGACTTCTTCACCCTGGTTCCTCAAAAAGTGGGTGCTGGCCCTGTGGGGCCTGGCGGTGCTGCTGCTGATCGCCATCATCGTCTACGGCCTGATCATCCTGGCCACCGGCAACGGCGGCAACGCACCGGCCACCACCCGGCCGTCGACAACCACGCCGTCATCAACCGCACCGGCCCGGACGACTACACCGTCATCGACCCTGCCGACCACGACGTCCCCTCCGCCCGAGACGACGACGTGGGAGCCCGAGCCACCCGTCACCACCTGGACGCAGCAGCAACGTCCTCGTCACCATTGGTGGAACGGCAACATCCCCCAAATTCCCGGGCTACCCCCGATTCACGTGCCGGGCTACAACCCGTAAACGTCTGGAAGCCGCAGTCGCCGCAGCCAGGTTAGGGCAGCCTTTGCTGCGGTCAGCACCAGAAAGATGTAACTATGAGCGGGCCTGGTGATTAAGTTACTGGCTAGTAACATGTAGTTAGTTACCGCTCAGTAACCTCGGAATTTGGGAGACGCTCCGTGGAAACGCAGACGCTGATCAGACTGGTAGTGGGTCTGGGCATGACGGCGATCATCGCCTTGTTCGCCCTTCGCCGGGTCTTGTGGCTGGTCAAACTCGTGCTTTCCGGCCAGCCGGCCTCTGGTCGCACCAACGACATCGGCACGCGGATCTGGACGCAGATCGCCGAGGTGTTCGGGCAGCGCCGGCTGCTGAAATGGTCCATTCCTGGGCTGGCCCACCTCTTCACCATGTGGGGCTTCTTCATTCTGATCACGGTCTACATCGAGGCCTACGGCACCTTGTTCCAGCCCAATTTCCACATCCCGATCGTCGGCCGGTGGGACGCGCTGGGCTTCCTGCAGGACTTCATCGCCCTTGGGGTGTTAGCCGGCATCACCACGTTCGCCATCATCCGGTTGCGCTCCGAACCGAAGGAGTACGGCCGTTCGTCACGGTTCTACGGCTCACACACCGGCGGCGCCTGGCTGATCCTGTTCATGATCTTCATGGTCATCTTCAGCTACTCGATCTTCCGCGGTGCCGCCGTGAACACCGGGAACTTCCCGTACGGCAAGGGCGCATTCTTCTCGCACGCCATGGGCGCGCTCATGCACCCGCTGGGTCCGACTGCCAACGGGTGGATCGAGACGATCGCACTGCTGGCTCACATCGCTGTGGCGCTTATCTTCTTGCTGATCGTGCTGCACTCCAAGCACCTGCACATCTTCCTGGCGCCGATCAACGTCACGTTCAAGCGACTGCCCGACGGGTTGGGCCAGCTGCTGCCGGTCGAGGCCCACGGCAAGCCGATCGACTTCGAAAACCCGCCCGACGACGCGGAATTCGGCCGCGGCAAGATCGAGGACTTCACCTGGAAGGGGATGCTCGACTTCGCCACCTGCACCGAATGCGGGCGTTGTCAGTCGCAATGCCCGGCCTGGAATACCGGCAAGCCCCTTTCGCCCAAGCTCGTCATCATGGACCTGCGCGACCACTGGATGGCCAAGGCGCCCTACCTACTTGGCGAGAAGACCGCTGAGCCGCTCGAGGGACTCGACCTCGAGACGGTCAAGGAAGAGGGCCACCATGTGCCGGAGTCCGGGTTCGGCCGGGTGCCCGGGCACGGGCCCGAGCAGGTCGCCCGCCCGCTGGTCGGCACTGCCGAACAGGGCGGGGTGATCGACCCCGACGTGCTGTGGTCCTGCGTGAACTGTGGTGCCTGCGTCGAGCAGTGCCCGGTGGACATCGAACACATCGACCACATCGTCGACATGCGCCGCTACCAGGTGATGATGGAGTCCGAGTTCCCCTCCGAGCTGTCGGTGCTGTTCAAAAACCTTGAGACCAAAGCCAACCCGTGGGGCCAGAACGCCTCCGACCGGACCAACTGGATCAGCGAGGTCGACTTCGATGTGCCGGTCTATGGCGAAGACGTCGACAGCTTCGACGGTTATGAGTACCTGTTCTGGGTCGGCTGCGCCGGCGCCTACGACGACAAGGCCAAGAAAACCACCAAGGCGGTCGCCGAACTGCTGGCCACCGCGGGGGTGAAGTATTTGGTGCTGGGCACCGGCGAAACCTGCAACGGCGACTCGGCTCGTCGTTCGGGTAACGAGTTCTTGTTCCAGCAGCTTGCGCAGCAGGCCGTCGAGACATTGGACGGACTGTTCGAAGGCGTGGAGACCGTCGACCGCAAGATCGTGGTCACCTGCCCGCACTGCTTCAACACCCTCGGCCGCGAATATCGTCAGCTGGGCGCCAATTACACTGTGCTGCACCACACTCAGCTGCTCAACCGGCTGGTGCGCGACAAGAAGCTGGTTCCGGTGAGCCCGGTCTCCGAAGACATCACCTATCACGACCCGTGCTTCCTGGGCCGGCACAACAAGGTCTACGAAGCGCCGCGTGAGTTGATCAACGCCTCGGGCGCAAAGCTGGCCGAAATGCCGCGTCACGCCGACCGCAGCTTCTGCTGCGGCGCCGGCGGCGCGCGGATGTGGATGGAAGAGCACATCGGCAAGCGGATCAACCACGAACGCGTCGACGAGGCGCTGGCTACCGGCGCGACCACCGTGGCCACCGCATGCCCGTTCTGCCGGGTGATGGTCACCGATGGCGTCAACGACCGTCAGGAAGCCGCCGGACGCGAGGGCGTCGACGTGCGCGACGTGGCGCAGCTGCTGCTCGAGTCGCTCGACCGCAGCACTATCACGCTGCCGGAGAAGGGCACCGCGGCCAGGAAGGCCGCCGAGTATGCCGAAAAGGCTGCTCCCGCGCCCCAGGCTGAGGCGACAACCGCGACCGCCCCGGCGAAGGAAACTACCGAACCGGAAGCCGCCGCACCGACAGCAGCGGCGGCACCGGCACCGGAGAAGGCCGCCAAGGCCGTCACCGGATTGGGCATCTCCGGCGGCGCCAAACGGCCGGGGGCCAAAAAGGCCGCAGCGCCAACGCAATCCGCATCGAAGCAGCCCACCGAAGAAGTCCCGGCAGCCAAGGCTCCTGCCGCGCCGGTCAAGGGTCTGGGCATCGCCGGCGGCGCCAAACGACCGGGTGCCAAAAAGGCCGCAGCGCCAACCCAATCCGCGCCTGCGCCACAGCCTGAAGCGAAAGCCGAACCCGCGGCGGCTCCGGAAGCCAAGGCGCCGGCCCCCCCCGTCAAGGGTCTGGGCATCGCGGCTGGGGCCAAACGGCCCGGTGCCAAAAAGGCCACTCCCGCTGCACAACCCGCGGCGCCGGCGGCGGAGCCGGAAGCAAAGCCCGAGCCGCAAGCAGCCAGCGAACCGCAGCCTGCAGGTCAGGATGGCGAGACCAATGCGCCAGCGGCGCCGGTTAAAGGATTGGGCATCGCCAGGGGTGCCCGTCCACCCGGAAAGCGCTGATCAGACCGCTGCGTGCATTAATTATTAGACAGCCATGGCACCATAGTTGAGTGACTACGCATCAGCTGCCCTGGCATACCACGGGTCATCAGCCGCGGCAGCGCACGTTCGCGCAGTCTTCGAAGCTGCAGGATGTGCTCTATGAGATCCGCGGTCCGGTGCACGATCACGCGGCGCGGCTGGAGTCCGAAGGGCACCGCATCCTCAAGCTGAACATCGGCAACCCCGCGCCGTTCGGCTTCGAAGCACCCGACGTGATCATGCGTGACATGATCCAGGCGCTGCCGTACGCGCAGGGCTACTCGGACTCCAAGGGCATCCTGTCGGCGCGGCGCGCGGTTGTCACCCGCTACGAACTCGTCGAGGGCTTCCCACGATTCGACGTCGACGACGTGTATCTGGGCAACGGGGTCTCGGAGCTGATCACGTTGACGCTGCAGGCGCTGCTGGACAACGGGGATCAGGTCTTGATCCCGGCGCCCGACTATCCGCTGTGGACGGCGTCGACCTCGCTTGCCGGCGGCACACCGGTGCATTACCTGTGCGACGAAACACAAGGCTGGCAGCCGGATATCGCCGACCTGGAGTCGAAGATCACCGAGCGCACCAAGGCGTTGGTCGTCATCAACCCCAACAATCCAACCGGCGCGGTCTACGGTCGCGAAATACTCTCGCAGATAGCCGATCTGGCGCGCAAACACCAGCTACTGTTGCTCGCCGACGAGATCTACGACAAGATTCTCTACGACGATGCCAAGCACATCGGCATGGCCTCGGTCGCACCAGACGTGTTGTGCCTGACCTTCAATGGTCTGTCCAAGGCCTATCGCGTTGCGGGATACCGCGCCGGCTGGCTGGCGATCACCGGGCCCAAGGACCACGCCAGCAGTTTCATCGAAGGCATTCACCTGCTCGCGAATATGCGGTTGTGCCCGAATGTGCCTGCGCAGCACGCGATCCAGGTCGCCCTCGGCGGTCACCAAAGCATCGACGACCTCGTGCTGCCGGGCGGACGACTGATCGAACAACGCGACGTGGCCTGGTCCAAACTCAACGAGATCCCCGGGGTGTCGTGCGTCAAACCCGCTGGTGCGCTTTATACGTTCCCGCGGCTGGATCCCGAGGTGCACGAGATCGAGGACGACGAGCAACTCGTCCTGGATCTGCTGTTGTCGGAGAAAATCCTGGTCACTCAGGGCACCGGATTCAATTGGCCGGCACCGGATCACCTGCGGATCGTGACGCTGCCGTGGTCGCGCGACCTTACCCGCGCTATCGAGCGGTTGGGTAACTTCCTGGCCAGCTATAGGCAGTAGCCGACCGCAGGCAATAAGGCTCTCACCCGGGACTTTCCGGGTTTTTCTACTGCGCTCAGGGGCCTACACCTGCCCAATTGTAAATATTGGCATGGCCGCACACCCCACCACCCCACCCCCCTTAACCCTTGGCTGAGCTGCTGGAAAGCTGGAAGCAGGTCCTCAAAGCCGAGAACAAGGCACAAACGACCTTCGACAACTACACGGCAGCAGCCCTCGCTGATTGCGGTCGGCAGCTCTCAGCAGTCCCTCGCGCCCGGCGGCAGCCTGCTTACCCGGCTCACTAGCCGCCTCGATCCGACGGCGCTGCTGGTCGATGAAGCGGGTATTGCGTTGCTCCTGGGCAGAGTCGGCGGATGTGTCGACCATGCTGCCTCGGAGATCCCTTTTCGCTTTGCTAGCCCTCGTCGGGCCAATAGCCTTGCGCGTCAAGGCCATCGCCCCAGTCGTCCCAACTGTCGTGGCGTCTGTCGCGGGGGCGGATGATGCGGCGGCGCAGCTCCAGCAGCAGCTCCTCGGTGGAGGCGCGGGGGAGGGCGGCGGTGATGGGGTCGGATGGCGCTTCCGCGGCGTAGGCGTGGGTTCGGGGCGCGGTGGGGCGCAGCTTGACCACCAGCTCTTTGGGTTCTCCGCCGGCGAGAATGGTGTCGATGCTGCCGGGTGCCCAGCCGAGCTTGTTTTCGAGCATGGCGTAGGTGCCCGGGCTGGCCTTGCGCACGCCGTTTTCGATGTCGGAGAGGGTGCGCACGGTGAACTGGAGGCTGTTGGCGAGGTCGGTGCGGTTGCGGTAGCCGAGCGCGACGCGCCTGCTCACGATGTGGTGGCCGAGCCGTCCCAACGCATGCTGGTCCATGAAGCGATCATGACGCACCACGGGCGGCAATGTCGAGTCGACGTGCCCAGTTTTTTCCATCTCCTGCATAAATAGGCGGAAACTATTTCCGCGGCACTCCCGCCAGATCGGCTCTGACCTGGGTGATCGTGTCCCAGAACAGTTCCTCCACCTTCTCCCGCGATAGGCCCACCACCTCCACCCTGGGTACCCCGGCCAATTCCCGGCGCACCACCTTGGCCTCCGGCAGGGCGTCACCGGTCCACCACTCCTGGCGGATGTCGAAGTCATCGAAGCGCTCACCCTCGCGGGTGTGCCGCAGCTGACCTCGGCGCTTACTGGCCGGCACACGCGCCCACCACTCCGCCCGCCAATACGGGCCGTCGTAGGCCCCCGGCGGGGCACCGGTTTGCCATTCCTCCACCTGAACAGGCTCAACGGGCGCAATACCGTTGTAGTCCTGCGCGAACCCGTAGACCTGGTCGCGGTCGAGGTAGACCCGTTCGATGCGGTAGGTGTCGCCGCTGCCCGCGGTGACCACGTACACCGTCGTCATCGCCGCCTCCTGCGCCGCCCAGTCGGGTGCACCTCAGTCTCCCACCAACCACGAGGCCGCGTTCCACAAACTGGCTGATACCGGGCGGCAATGGGCGTAACGGCGCACCAGGGGCCATGAGCAAACTTCAAGCTGTGAGCGGAATCACTCGGAAATTATTTCCGGATTATTGACGCAATCTCCGTTATCTTCCTATCGTTGCGAGTACGCCGAACCGTGCCCTGGACGCCGAGGGGTAGCCAGGCGCGGTTCGGCACCGCCGTCGTCAACGAACACCACCCAACAAAAGGGGAACCGCCATGAAGAAGTCCATCCTTGGCGGCCTGGCCGCCGCCGCCGTCGCAGTCGGCATCGCCGCCGCGGCTCCTGCCCAGGCGACCACCGACTTCGGCAGCGGCCCGTACGGGGGCGGCTACATGGGCGACCACGACGCCTACGCCTACTGGAACATGCTGGACCAGCTGGGTAACGGCGTCTCGCCGACGATCGCCCAGAACTTCGCCACGCAAGTGTGCACGGCAATGAGCAAGGGCGTGTCGGAGGGCCAGCTCGTCAACATCTCCGAGCAGAACATCATCCCCGGCAACACAGCGCGGTTGGCCGTGCACGGCGCGGAATACCACTTCTGCCCCACCTACTACTGAGAGGTGGATAACCGATGAAGTTGATCATCGGCGGTCTTGCCGCCTTCGGAGCGGCGGTTGTCGCGGGCTTCGCGCACTGTGCGCTTGCCCGCTTCCGCGCTACCAGCGAACACCACGTGAAAGAAGACACACCATGACACAACCCACACAGCCGATAGTGCCCGGCGGCTGCTACCCGCAGCCCGGCGCGCCCGGCTACTATCCCGACCCCACCGGCGGACCGACACCGCGCTGGTTCAACGGCACCACCTGGACCGACCACTACGCGCCGCCGCCCGAACCCGCCCGGTTCACCATCCACTACGGGTTCGCGCTGCTGGCGGTGGTGTCGATGCTCGCCACGCTATTCATCGGCATCCCCATGCTGGTGAGCAGCGGTAGCGGGACCGACCAGGAGGCCAACGGCATGGCCGCGCTCATGGCCGTGCTCTGGTTGGGATGGGGCGGCATGTGGACGCTGATCTGGACCGCGTTCGCCGTCAACCACACCATCAAGGTTCGCCGCGGGCGCTGATCCTGACTCCAACCCATCCGCTACGCGTCAACTTCAGGCCCACACCGGGTAGGCGGCTTTCAAAGGCGTACCACAAGGTTTGCCAATCAGGCCAGATTCGAGGCCATGCATGAATCCGATTAACACAACCACCGAATAGGAGAACCAAGTTGAAGAGAGCCATCCTCGCGACGGCTGCTGCTGCCGGTGCGCTAATGTTCGGCGGCGGTATTGCCCACGCCGATGACCCAGCACCGCCACCTGCCCCCGCGCTCTCGCCGGAGGTCGCGCAGGCGCTCAACAAGGCGTATGCGGACTATGCCACTTGGCCGTGCGGCCTGTCCCTCGGGTCGGTCAACGGCTTCCCGCTGCCGTCGCTGCGGTACAAGCAATGCGACCCGGCACCGCAACCGGCTCCCGCGAACTGATGGTGACCAGGTGCTGCGATGAAGCGGCTCGTGATCGCCGCCGCCAGCGCATCGGCGGTGCTTGGCATCGCGCTCGCCGCGCCCGCGTCGGCGTCCACGTATGGGGAGCAGGGCGACCACGACGTTTACACCCTCACGAGGGAGATGCGCGACGACTGCTACACCGGCACGGTCGCCTACTGGCGAGCGTCATCTGTGCCAGGCGGGCCGGAGGCTACAGCCAGGACAGTATGGAGAACTACACGTCGGGCTGGCTTGGCCGTCAACCATCGACTCCTGACAACCCCGACGACTTGTCGATCACCACGGTGTACGGGGCCGAGTGGCACTTCTGCCCGACGTACTTCGTACCGCCGTGGGTCAGCTGATGTCCAGCACGCGCGACGACGCCCAGCGGCGCGACATCATCGCCGTGTCGCTCCGCGCCGGCTCTAGTTTGCGAGTCAAGGCAAGTGGATTGGCATCGACCGCGCGTTGCGCGGCGAGAACTTAATCCGCCAGGCCCCGGCACCGAGCCGGGCCTAATGCCCACCCCTAGGAGAAATCCATGAAGAACATGATCTGGCTGTCGCCGAGTTTGGCCGGGGGCGCCATCGCCGCCCGGCTCGTGGCCTTCTTCGAAAGGCGTTCACAGATGAACCCCCGTTGGGGCGTGGAACTTACGGCCCCTCCCGCCGCGCCAGTGAGCCCCGCACCGTGCGGCTCACCTCGCCGTACCACGCGCCGACGGTGGTCCGCCGGCGGTCCTTCCGCTGGACAGTCCCAGGAGGGGCGATGATTCACATGCTGATCGGCGCGGCAGCCCGTGGACTTGCCGTGGGAGCCGGGGTGAGCGCCGGGGCGACGATAGCCCAGAAGCACCTTGACAACGGGAGCCAGCCGCTGTGGCAGGGCTCGGTCGGGAACGTGGTGCTGGTGCTCATGTCCAACCGCTATCACGGGCGGCAGAGTTTCAGCCTGTCCGTGATCGAGAACGGCGTCACACACCCGGCGGGTTCGTGGTGGACCTACCCGGAAGCCGTTGCCGCCGTGACGAATTGGCAGCAGTACCTCAACGGCGGCGGGACCGTGGCCGCGTGGCTGAGAAACAGCGCCGAGGTCGCTGCGCTGGAAGCGCAAATAGGGAGAGCCTGATGCAGATCTTCGAGGACATGTTCGGCGGCGGTTGGACGCCTATCACCGGGTGCACCCGGGCACCCATCGTTTGAGCAGTGAGACAAGGAACAGCCACCGCAATGAACTACCAGATGATCCGCGAACTCTTCTGCGGCACCCGCGGCAACGGGGTGCAAGGAAGGGCGCTCTGAGAAATCGTGAACAACATGGACCGCGAAGAGCGCCGCGCGCTGCTTGAGCAGCGGCGCTCAGCCGTCGCACACCAGTTGCGGCGTCTGGCAATCGAATTAACGGACCTCGACCGACAGCTTGACGAGATCGAGCAGTCGGAGGGCCGACGCACGCCATCCGCGCTCCAGGGCAACACAGATGACCAATGACCGCACCGGCCGTTCGGCGACGACCCGTCGGCGGCCGTGATTGTGACGCGCGCCGAGTACCACTTCTGCCCCGACTATCGCTAACCAAACGAAGGATCGGGGCCGGGGTGGTCCAAGGCTCGATGCGGTGGGGCCGGGACAGCCAGGAACCGGCCGCCTGGCGGGACAAGAAAGGAATGGCAATGAACAAGAGAACCAAGAGGCTGGGGATCGGCGGCGTTGCCGCCGGTGGCCTGATGCTCGGCGCGGCCGCGCTGGTGATCGCGGCCGGAGTCGCGAAGGCCGACGTGACGGGAACCGAGGGCGACCAGAACGTCGCGGCCTTCGTGTCGGAGTTATACCCGGACGGGGTCTACCTCTCGGCGCCGCAGGGCAGCCAGGTGGCGAGGAACGTGTGCGGAGAGCAGGCGATGGGGTTCACCCGCGACCAGGAGATCGCCGCCACGGAGCAGAAGATGAGCATCGGCTACTCGGTCGATGTTGTGTTCGGTGCCGAGTGGCACTTCTGCCCGCAGTACGACGCGGTCCACGTGCCGACGCCGGCGACGCCGCCGCTGTTTTCGCTTGGACCGCCACGGAGTTATCCCAACGACGTGGGGCCGCAGAGCGTGCCGGGGGTGCCGAGCCAGCCGGAGGCGCCGCAGGAGTACCAGCCGAACAACGCGATGACTCTGGCCGGCGCGAGCTACGTGACCAAGCGCGGCGGCGGACACGGAGGCCACCGATGACCACGCACGCGAGCATGAGCGAGAACCGCAACGCGGCCAAGGCGATCGAGGAGGTTTCGGTGGCCTGGAGATACAGGTGGTCGACCACCGGGACGAAGGCGAGGGCATCAAGCTCGCCCTCATGTGCGGGGACGCCTACGAAGTGGCCGAGCACATGCCGCCGGGACCGCTGCCGAGGGGGTGCTGGCTGGAGGTGATCAACGGCGAGTGCCTGCGACTGCTTAAGGGATGAAGGAGATGGCGAATTACCTGTGACGCTGACCTACAACGTCAGCCTGGCACGCCGCGTAAGTCCGGGAGGGCGGGGATGACTGATACCGACACCCAGTCCGTGATCCCCGGTGGCGCACCGACGGAGGACATCCGCGACACCCAACTGGCGCAGGTCGGGCTGGCGTCAGCCCCGTCAACGTCCTCGAACGCGCCGGACGGTTTATCCGCGACGCCGAGGAAGCGGCGCAACCGGCCCGCCGCACCAACAGCATCCGGTGGTCATGGTGAACGAGGTTCCCAGTGGACGACAGGAGCCGAGGGACGAGAGAAGGAGATCGCATTGAACGGACTCGGCAGGCGGCAGCGTGAAGTGCTGACGCTGATGCACCAACACGGCGGCGTCTGGCCGCCGCACTGGCGGATCTTCCTTCGCCAG
>Ga0209656_10000588_pt1 | contig 24010 bp, 18 predicted proteins | sample BogFormECP12_OM2_FD_188239 | JGI IMG/M metagenome (GOLD analysis project Ga0209656, IMG submission 188239) | Bog forest soil microbial communities from Calvert Island, British Columbia, Canada - ECP12_OM2 (SPAdes) (version 2) | ecosystem: Environmental > Aquatic > Freshwater > Wetlands > Bog ... | reverse complement strand
CGAACGGCAGCATCGCATTTACACCCACGCTGACGATCGGCGCGCATGCGCTGACCGCCACCGTCACCGACAGCTACGGCGACCATGCCACCAGCGGCCCGTTCGACCTGACCGTCTACAGCGTCCCGAACGCGCCGACGGTGTCGCTCGATCACGCCTCGATCAGCGGCACGGTGACCTATGCCACCGACATCGGCACGCCGCGCATCGACGTCGGCACCGACGCGGATGCCGCCAGCGTCACGCTGAGCGCCAACGGCACCGTCGCGTTCACCGGCACCGAGGTCTCCGCCGGGTCGTGGGCCTTCACGCCGACCACGTCACTCGCCGCCGGCACCTATGACCTGACCGCGCGCGTGACAGATCCCTATGGCGACGTCACCACCGGCACCTTCGACCTCACCGTCGCTCCTGCGCCCACGGCGCCGACGCTGGCGCTCGCCCTCAGCAACCAATCGCCGGACTTCGCCACCGACACCGACCACACGGCGCCAACGATCGACATCAGCACCGGCATCGCTGGCGGCACCGTCACGCTGACCGCCAACGGCAGCGTCGTGGCCTCCGGCACCGCAGACGCGAACGGCAGCATCGCGCTCGCCCCCACGCTGGCGATCGGCGCGCATGCACTGACCGCCACCATCACCGACAGCTACGGCGACCATGCCAGCAGCACGCCGCTCGACCTGACCGTCTATGCGGTGCCGAAAGCGCCGACCCTGAGGCTCGCCCCCGCGTCGATCACCGGCACGTCACCCGATCTCACCGACGTTGCCGCGCCGACCATCGACATCACCACCGATGCCGACACCGCCGGCGTCACGCTGAGCGCCAACGGCACCATCGCGTTCACCGGCACCGAGGTCTCCGCCGGATCGTGGGTCTTCACGCCGGCCGCGTCCCTCGCCATCGGCACCTACGACCTGACCGCCACCGCCACAGATCCGTACGGCAACGTCACCACCGGCACAATCGACCTCACCGTCGTGACGCCGCCGGCAGCACCGACGCTGGCGCTCGATCCGGACAGCTACACCGAGCCGAACGGCGGCACAATCGCAACCGCCAACACGTCGCCGACCATCGACATCAGCACCGGGGTCGCGGGCGAAAGCGTGACGCTGACCGCCAACGGCAGCATCGTTGCATCCGGCACCGCCGACGGAAACGGCAACATTCAGCTCGCGCCGACACTCGGCGACGCCACCTACGACCTCGCGGCCGTCGTCACCGACGGCTACGGCGATCATGCCACCAGCGCGCCGCTCGACCTGACCGTCTATGCCGTCCCGAACGCGCCGACCCTGTCGCTCGCTCACGCCTCGATCACCGGCACGTCACCTGATCGCACGGACATCGCCGCACCGACGATCGACATCGCCACCAGCGCCGACACCACCAGCGTCACGCTGACCGCCAACGGGACCATCGCGTTCACCGGCAGCGAGGTCGCCGCCGGCGAGTGGGCGTTCGTGCCCGGCACGTCGCTCGTCATCGGCACCTACGACTTGACCGCCACCGCCGCCGATCCCTACGGCGACGTCGTCACCGGCACGTTCGACCTGTCCGTCGTCGCACCGCCCGCCGCACCGACCATCGCGCTCGATCCGAGCGATACCGTCGACCCCAGCCAGGGCATCACCGGCAACACGCAGCCGCTGGTGGACGTGCACGCGACGCCCGGCGATGCGATGGCGGTCACCGAACAGGGCAACCCGATCACGTTCGTCGGGACGTCGGACGCGTCGGGCGACTGGGTGTTCACGCCGACCACGCCGCTTGCCGTCGGCACGCACACGCTGCTGGCGACCGTCACGGACGGTCTCGGCGATACCGCGACGACGCCGCTGGACGTGACCATCCTGGCGGCGGCCCACGTCGCGATCGACGGCCTGGTCGACGGCACCGCAGAGGCTTCGGGTGCGACGACCGACCAGACCCCGACGCTGTTCGGCACCGGCACGCCGGGGCAGACGGTGACACTGAGGGCGGACGGCACGCCGATCGGCAGCACCGTTGCCGACGGCAGCGGCAATTGGTCGTTCACGTCGCCGTACGCGCTATCCGTGGGCGCACACAACATCACGGCGACGGTCTCCGAAGGCACCGGCGACACGGCGTCGGCGAGTTTCGGGCTGACGATCGATACGCCCGTCACCGTCGCGTCGAACCTGCCGCTCGGCTCGGCGGCCGCGGCCGCGATCGCGGGCCTGCTCGGCAGCGGGGGCGCCGCCGACGTCGTCTACCTGCAACCGGGTCAGACGCTGGACCTGTCCGGCCTCCCGAACGGAGCACTCGCCGCACTCGACGTCAGCAACGGGCAGGTCGGCGAGACGATCACCGTCCCCTCGATCGACGAGATGATCACCAACAACGCGGACGGGCCGGTGACCGTGCAGGGCAGCGGCCAGCCGCAGGTGGTGGTCTCGACCGGTCCGAACTTCACGTATCTCACGGGGGGCGCGGACGGCGTGTTCCTCGGCCAGGCGAACGCGAACGGCAGCTACGGCAATAACACGGTCCTGATACCCGCCGGAGCGAGGGGTCACTTCATCGTCGAGGCAGGCGGCGGCGACAACATCATTGTCGCCGCGTCGGGAGACAACTCGGTGTCCGGCGGCGCCGGTGCCAACCTCATCGTTGTCGGCACGGGCAGCAACGTGGTCGACAGCGGCGGCGCCGACACGATCATCGGCGGCGCGGGCGCGGCGACCGTCACGGCCGGCGCGGGCGATACGGCTACGGGCCTGAACAGCGACCTGCTGTTCATGGAGGGCGGCCAGATGACCTTCATCAACGCCCACGGCGCCTCCACCCTCACCGGCGGACCCGGCAGTGCGACGGTGCATGCGGGCGCGGGCGGCGGCGCGTATTGGGGCGGCACCAACGGCGACAACGTGATGATCGCCGGTTCGGGTGCGGCGACGCTGTTCGGCGGCGGCAACGACGACTTCCTGTCGGCAGGCTCGCACCGCGGCAACGACGTCCTTGTGGCCGCCGCATCCCGCGGGAACTCCACACTCACCGCGGCGACCTCGTCGGGTGACAACGTGATTCTCACGCGCCGCCAGGACGCGCTCGTCTACGGCGGCGCCGGCGCCGACACGATCGTCGGCGGCAGCGGGCAGTCCACCGTCCATGCGGGCACCGGCCAGGACCTGATCTTCACCGGCAAGGGAAGCGACACCGTGTATGGCGGACGCGGCGCCTCCACCGTCGCCAGCGGCAGCGCGGCGGACACGATCCACGGCGGCCGCGGCGACATGATGGGGACTACGCCCAAGGCAGCGAATTCATCTCGGGCAAGGGCAACGCCACCTTGGCCGGCGGCGGCGTGTCGGTGCTCGACATCGTCGACGGCCACGCAGGCGGCTCGCTGACGGTGTGGGACTTCGACCCGTCGCAGGACCAGCTCACCCTCACCGGCTACGGCAGCGGCGAAGCGTCGAACGCGGTCGCCAACCAGAGCAACAGCAACGGATCGACGACGCTGACGCTCTCCGACGGCACACGCATCACCCTGGTCGGTGTGGCGTCGGTCTCCGGTACCGTGTTCAGCTGACCGACGTAAGGGCAACAGACCGACAGGTGGCCGCGCCGATCAGCCGACCTGCTGCCGGATCGCCTGCGCCATCGCGTCCGGCGTGGAGTCGGCAGGAATGGGCTCGATGAACCGCCCGTCCCGCCCCATCAGATAAAGGATCGAGCTGTGGTCGACCGTGTAGGCGCCGTTGTCGCCGGGCGTGCGGTGGATTGCGTAGTAGACTTTGTATTCCTGCGCGACGTGGGCGATCGCATCGGGTGAGCCGGTGAGCCCGATGAGGCGCGGCGAGAACGCCTCGACGTACTGCTTCATCACCGACGGCGTATCGCGCTGCGGATCGACGGTGATGAAGATCGGCTGCACGCGGCTGGCCTCTACGCCCAGCTTGTCCATGGCCTGTTCCACCGTGGTCAGCGTCGTCGGACAGACATCCGGGCAATAGGTGTAGCCGAAATACACAAGCATGTAGCGGCCGCGGAACGCGGTGTCCGATACGGCCTTGCCGTCGCCGTCCAGCAGCGTGAACGGGCCGCCCACCTGTCCGGCTCGGTGCCCGTCCGATCCGAGCCACACATAGACACCGATGCTGGCGACCAGAAACGCGAGCAGCACGCCGGCGACCCCGAACAGCACCGGCCTGGGCAAGGCCGGCCGAGGTGGAGCGGTGTTCATGTACGCGACGTCCCATCAGTTCTTCGACGGACGCTGAGTGGGCGCGGCGCCGGTGCGCGTCAACCCGATGGCGACGTGTGCAGCAATTTCCGCCGCCCGACGCAACCCGGGCGTGCTCGGTATCATTGGTGTGTAGCCACGCCGCAATGGCTGGCGGCGCAGGCGGCACGCCACCAACAAAGCGAGGAACACATGGCAAGCAGCAAGACGCTGGACGACCTGACCGTCCATTTCCTGCGAGACCTCAACTACGCGGAGCGGCAGATCCTGCGCGCGCTGAGCAAGATGCAGCGTTCGGTGAAAAGCCCGAAGCTGAAGGACGCCTTCGCCAAGCATCGCGAACAGACCGAGCATCAGGTCGAGCGCCTGCAGCAGGCGTTCGAGGCGATGGGCAGCCGCGCCCGCGGCCAGACCTGCGAGGCGATCAACGGCATCATCGAAGAGGGCGAGGAGATCCTGGAGGAATTCCAGAAGGGTCCGCTGCTCGATGCCGCCCTGCTCGCCAACGCGCAGGCGGTCGAGCACTACGAGATGGCGCGCTACGGGTCCGCGATCGCCTGGGCCATGGCGAGCGGCAAGGACAATGTCGCCAAACTGCTCGAGGAGACGCTGGCCGAGGAGAAGCAGACCGACCAGCTTCTCAACCAACTCGCGCACAGCGAGATCAATCAGGAGGCGCTAAAGCAGGCGGCCTGACATCCGAGCGGCCAGTAGACGAACTGGCCACAAACTGCTGATCGAGACGCACGGGTCGGGCCGGTTGCTTTGGCGCCGGCCTGACCCAACGTGTAACATAACCAAAAGTCCACGGTCCGACGACCGGGTGCGAACCCGGCGGTCACGCGGCCGTTACTGCACGCCAGTCAGGGGAGTCTGCAAGACCGTGTCCCAGTCGACACTCCTCCCGTCCCTGCGCAACGCGAACACCGCCGGACGGCCCGATTCCACCAGCACCGTACGCAACGCCTACGCCGAAATCCGCCAGCACACAGATCGTCTGTGCGCCGCGCTGACGCCGGAGGACCAGTGCGTGCAGTCGATGCCCGACGCGAGTCCTGCGAAGTGGCATCGCGCGCACACGACGTGGTTCTTCGAGGAATTCGTGCTGCGCCGCGCACGGCCGGACTATGCGGCGTTCGACCAGAGCTACCGCTACCTGTTCAACTCGTACTACGAGAACGTCGGCCCGCGTCATCCGCGCCCACAGCGGGGCCTGCTGACGCGCCCGGGCGCGGCCGAGATCGACGCCTATCGCACCCATGTCGACCAAGCGATGCTCTCGCTGCTGGCCGAGACTCCGGAGCCGGAGCTTGCGGCGCTCGTCACGCTTGGCCTGCACCATGAGCAGCAGCACCAGGAATTGCTGATCACCGACACGCTGCACGCGTTCGCGCACAATCCGCTGTCGCCCGCGGTGCTGCCCGGTTGGACGGACACGCCGTTCGAGTCCGATCCGGCCGACTACGTCGCGTTCGATGGCGGGATCGTGACGATCGGCGTCCCGATCACCGCGGAGGGCTTCGCCTTCGACAACGAGGGCCCCGCGCACCGGACGCTGCTGGAACCCTACCGGCTTGCCGCGCGCCCAGTGACCAACCGCGAGTTCCTGGCCTTCATGGACGACGGCGGCTACGCGACCCCGACGCTGTGGATGTCGGACGGGTGGGCGGCGGTGCAGGAACAGGGCTGGTCCGCGCCGCTCCATTGGCGCGAGGGGCAGAACGGCTGGACCCAGATGGGGCCCGGCGGACTGGCGCCGCTGCTGCCCGACGCCGCCGTGCGCCATGTCAGCTGGTACGAGGCCGATGCCTTCGCGCGATGGGCGGGCGGACGGCTTCCCACCGAGCAGGAGTGGGAGGCGGCCACGCAGGCCGACGAGCGGCTGCGCGCAAGCGTCGGCGCGGTCTGGGAGTGGACCGCCTCCGCCTATCGGCCGTACCCCGGCTTCCGGGCAGCGCCCGACGCGATGGGCGAATACAACGGCAAGTTCATGATCAACCAGATGGTCCTGCGCGGGAGTTCGGCGGCGACCCCGCCGGGTCATACCCGCCTCACCTACCGCAACTTCTTCCACCCCGACCGGCGCTGGCAGTTCTCCGGCCTGCGCCTCGCGGACGACGTGTGATGCCGGACGCCCTGCCCCCGATCGCCATCGACCGGAGCGTCGCCGACGCGGCGCTGGCCGGGCTGCGGACGCAGCCCAAGACCCTGCCGCCGAAGCTGTTCTACGACGCCATCGGCTGCAGATTGTTCGAGCAGATCACCCGGCTGCCCGAGTACTACCTGACGCGCACCGAGATGGCGCTGCTGCGCCAGATCACGCCCAAGGTCGGGGCGTTGCTGCCCGAGGGTGCCGCGGTGGTCGAATACGGCGCCTCCAGCCCCGAGAAGATCAGCGCCTTGCTGCCGCACTTGCGCCGGCCGTCATCCTGCGTGCTGGTCGACGTGGCAGAGGGCGCGCTGGGCACGGTCGCACGGCATCTGCGCCGCCACTTCCCGGCGGTCGCGGTGCATACGGTCTGCACCGACTTCCTCGCCCCCCTCGAGCTGCCGCGAGACGTGGGGTCCACGCCCCGCGTCGGGTTCTTCCCGGGATCCACGATCGGCAACCTGGAGCCAACCGTCGCGGTGCGGTTCCTGCGCGGCGCCCGCCTGACCCTGGGGCCGGGCGCGCACCTGCTGGTGGGCGTCGATCTGCGCAAGGACCCCCAGCGACTCATCCCCGCCTATGACGACGACGCCGGGATCACCGCAGCGTTCAACCGCAACATCCTCGCGCGGCTGAACCGCGAGGCCGGAGCCGATTTCGACCCCTACACGTTCACCCACCTCGCGCTGTGGAACGACGCGGAGAGCCGGATCGAGATGCATCTCGTCAGCTGCGATGCGCAGACGGTGCATGTGGCCGGCGAGGCGATCACGTTCGCCGCCGGCGAGTCGATCCATACCGAAAACAGCTACAAGCACACCCCATCCCGCTTTGCCGACATTGCGGCCGAGGCGGGCTGGGCTCGGGTGAAACTCTGGACCGACCGAGACGATCTGTTCTCCATACATTTGTTGCGAACGGGAGAATGAGATGCGTCGCAGCCGGGCAATCGCCGTCGCCAGGGCGCAGGAGGACGGCGCCGCGCTGATCCGGTGGCTGGCCGCCGCACTGTTCCTGCTCCTCGCCGGCATGGCCGCCGCCTACGCGCAGGACACGACCTCCGGCGCCGGCCAGCAGACCTCGCCGCAGCAGATCGTGCCGCCGGCCGATCCGGCGGCGCGGGCGAACGGCGTGATTCCGGCCCCGACCGGCGTCGATCCAGGCATCCGGGCGCCCCGCCCGGGCGGTGCGCCCGGCGCCATGCCCGTCATCCCACCCCCGGGCACGCCCGGCGGCGATCCGCACGTCATTCCCAAGTAACGGCGGCCGCCCGAGGAGCCGTGCCTACTCGGGCACTCCGGCCCGCCTGAGGCCCTGCGCGAACCAGTCGCGGTCCTCCTCGTGCACGATGGGGGTGCGCGCCAGCGCGTCCGTCACCGTGAAGCCGGGCTCCAGCTGCGCGAGTCGCGCGAGGGCATCGGCGGCCGACATGCCGGCATGGCCGAGCGCCGAGGCGAGAACCTTGAAGGCCGAGGAGAAGTAGGGGTTCACGTCGGCGGCCCGCCGCGCGGCCGAGATCGCCGCCTCGTGCTCGTGCCGCAGCAGATGCGCCAGGCCGACGGCGGTGTCGAACCAGAACTCGGCGGGATCGAGCGGCGAGAGGGCGCGGGCACGCTCGATGCGTCGGATGCCCTCCTCGTGGTCGCCCCGGTAGATCTCCGCCAGACCCGACAGCACCCAGGCGAGCGGCAGGTTCGGGTTGATCGACAAGGCGCGCTCGTGCAGCGCGCGCGCCTCCGTCAGGCCGCGCCGGGTGAAGGCCCGCACGTGGCCCACGATCGTCAGCGACCGCGCGTCACCCGGGTCGAGGGCCAGCGCACGGTCGGCGTGCGCGCGCATCCGGCGGAGCGTCTCGGCCCGGTCTTCGGTCCAGCCCTGACCCAGGCTCAGCATGTGCCAATGCGCCAGCCAGGCGTGGGCAGGCGCGTAACCCGGCTCGCGGGGGACCGCCTCCTCCAACAACCTGCCGGCGGCGGAGAATTCTTCACGATCAAGCCGGTAGATGGCCGGGATGGCACGCAGCAGCAGCGGATAGGCGGCGGGGTCGGCGACGCCGGAGAGGCTGGCGCGTTGCATCCCGCCCAGTAGCAGCGCCGGATCGATCCGCGCCGCCGTTTGCCCGGCGATCTCGTCCTGCAACGTCAGCAGATCGGTCATCGGGCGAAGGAAGCGGTGCTGCCAGACGGTCTCTCCGGTGCGCGCGGCCAGCAGCCGCATCACCACGCGGATCTTGTCGTCGCCCCGCTGGACGCTGCCCTCCAGCACATAAGCGAGGCCGAGCGACTCCCAGACGCCGCGCTCGAGCGGTTCGCGGGTCATGCGGCGGAGCACGACGCAGCACAGGCCCCGGAACCGCGACAGCGCCGAGGTGATCTCGTCCTCCAGCCCCTCGGCGAAGTCTTCGCTCGGCGCGTCGAGCGCGCGCAGCGGCGCGATGCCGACGCGGACGTCCTTGGCCCCCGGCCCGTCCCGCCCTGCTGGGATGGCCAGCACCGGACGCCGCTCGCCACGGATGCGGGCGATCAGCGCCTCGGTCTCGGCGGCGGGCGCGACCTGCGCCAGATCGGCGAGCGCCCGCGCGCACCGCTCGTACGCGGCGATCGCCAGCGCCTGTTCGCCGCGCTCGGCATGGGCGGCGATGACGGCGCGCCAGCCGCCTTCATGCGTCGGATCGATCCGCAGGAGCGCGTCGGCGGCATCGATCGTGCTGACCGGATCGGTCTGCTCGGCCAGGACCGCCTCGGCCAGCGCCCGCGCGATTCCGAGCAGCCGCTGGCGCTCGCCATCGAGCCAGCGTTCGAAGGCGCGGTCCAGGCCGCTGAGGTCCTGCAGCAACGGCCCGCGCACCAGGTCGAGCACGCCGGGCGTGCGCGGGGTCGCGTGCATCACTTCGATGGCGTCGACCCAGAGCCCCGGGCAATCGAGCGCGATCTGGTCGCGTCCGGTGCGGACGAGGGTGCCGCCCCACCGCGCGACCACGTCCTGCAGTTCGAACACGCATTGACGCAACGAGGCGCGCGCCTGCTCCTTCTCGCGCTGGCTCCACAGCAGGCTGGTGAACTGATCGCGCAGCAGCGGGTGAGGTGCGGCCAGGACGAGCATGGCCAGGATCGCCTTCGTCCGCCGGATGCGCGGCAGGACCAAGTCGCCCGTCGCGGTGACAGCCTCCATCGTCCCGAAGAGCCGCACACGCAGCTGCGGACCGATTCCCGCCTGTACAACCCGGAGCGTCTCCAGCGAGCTCACGCTCTCCCCCTGGCTAGACGCCACGTGACGGGACGCAGGCCAACCGGGCGTTATCTTTCCGTTATAACCGCGTTATTTCGCGTGAAATCGTCGCTGCGTTCGGATTCAGCGGCGGATTCTGGTTTCAGTTGACGGAACGCTACGCCTGCGGCGCTCGGCTTGCCCTCGGCCCGGGCCAGCAGCGATTCAAGGCGGTCGGCCTGCGCCGCCGGCTTGTCGGTCCGCAGGCGCGCGACCCTGGGGAATCTCAGCGCCACGCCGGACTTATGGCGATTGGAGACCTGGGCCGCGTCGAAGGCGATTTCCAGGACGATCGATTTGTCCACCTCGCGCACCGGACCGAATCGTGCGGTGGTGTGGTTGCGAATCCAACGGTCGAGCCACGCAACTTCCGGATCGGTCAGGCCGGAATAGGCTTTTCCGACAGGCAGCAGCGCGCCGTCCTCGCGCCACAGGCCGAACGTGTAGTCGGTGTAGTAGCTGCTGCGCTTGCCGTGGCCGCGCTGCGCATACATCAGCACCGCATCGATGGTGAGCGGATCGCGCTTCCACTTCCACCAGAGCCCCTTCGGCCGCCCCGGCACGTAGGGGCTGTCGCGGCGCTTGAGTATCAGCCCTTCGATCGACGCCGCGCGCGCGCCATCGCGCAGGCGGCCAAGCTCATCGAGGCTGGCGACGTCGATCTGCTCCGACAGGTCCATGCGCGCCGGGCGATGCCGCGCGAACCAGTGTTCGAGGCGCTCCCGGCGGGCGTCGAACGGCAGCGGGCGCACGTCCTCGTGCCGGTCGAACAGAATGTCGTACAGCCGCACGCCGACCGGGAAGTCGCGCATCATGCGCGCGCTGACGCTCTTGCGGTTGAGCCGCTGCTGCAGGTCGGCGAACGGTGCGACCGCGCCGTCGCGGATGACGAGCAGCTCGCCGTCGAGCACGGCCTGGAACTCCATCGCCTCCACGATCTCCGGGAAGGCGGCGGAGATGTCGTCGGCCCCGCGCGAGAACAGGCGACGGCCTTGCGGCGTGGAGACCAGCTGCACGCGCACGCCGTCCCACTTCCACTCGGCGCGGAAGTCGCCGGCGTCGATTCCGTCGAGGTCGGGCGCTTCCAGCGGATGCGCCAGCATGGGCGGGCGGAACACCGGGGCGTCGGCCGGGTCAGGGCGCGGGCCGCGCCCTTCGAGCCAGTCGAACAGTGGGCCATAGGGCGGGGACAGGCCGTGCCAGACCTCCTCGATCTCATCCGGCTCGATCGCGCCGCCGGCGAGTTCGGCCAGCGCGATCTTGGCGAGGCGGGCCGAGGCGCCGACCCGCAGGCCGCCGGTGATGAGCTTGAGCAGCGCGAGCCGCACGCCGGGATCGGAGGCGTCCAGCCAGCCGCCGACGATCGCCGGCAGGTCGGCCTTGGGCGCGGTGGCGAGGGCCTCGACGACCTCCACCAGGTTCGGCGGCGCGGCGTTGGTGGGCTGCGCCGGCCACATCAGCGCGACCGTCTCGGCGAGGTCGCCGACATAGTCGTACGACCAGGCGAACAGCTCCGGGTCGGTGCGCGCGGCGGCCAGGTCGCGGATCAGCCCGGCCTTGGCGGTCGCGAAGGCCAACTCGCCGGTGATCGCCGCTAGCCCGATGCCGCGGTCCGGGTCGGGCTGGGTGGCGAAATAGCGGTGCAGCAGCGCGATCTTGGCGTTGCGCCCGGGCGTGAAGACCAGGCGCTCCAGCAGGTCGGCGAAGGCTTGCATCCTGCGGGACACGTAGGGCGCCTGCCGCCCGGCCGCCACGGCGGCCAAGCCACCATAGCCTAACCGAGTTGCAAGTCATTCGCATCTTCCCTAGTACAGGCGGGACAGGAACGGAGCGAGTGATGAAGCTGACCGTCGTGCCGGTCGCCGTATTGGCGCTGCTGCTGTGCGGGTCGCCGGGCGCGCGTGCCGACCAGCCCGCCTTCACGCTGACGATCAAGAACCACCAGTTCGACCCGGTGGAGATCGACGTGCCGGCCAACACCAAGGTGCTGCTGACGGTGAAGAACCTCGACCCGACGGTCGAGGAGTTCGACAGCGACGACCTGCACCGCGAGAAGGTGATCACCGGCGGCCACGAGGCCGTCGTCACCATCGGCCCGCTGAAACCCGGCACGTACCGCTTCCAGGGCGAGTATCACGCGGCAACGGCGCAAGGCCGCGTGGTGGCGAAGTAGGAGCGCGTCATGCTCGCCACCGCGATCGTCGTCTTCCGCGAAGTCCTCGAAGCCGCGCTGATCGTCGGCATCGTGCTGGCGGCGAGCCGGGGCGTGCCCGGCAACCGGCGCTGGGTCGGGCTGGGCGTGGTCGCCGGCGTGTTCGCAGCCGGCTGCGTCGCGGCGTTCGCCGATGAGATCAGCGATTTCGCCGCGGGCTCCGGACAGGAGCTGTTCAACGCCGCGATCCTGCTGTTCGCCGTCGTCATGCTCGGCTGGCACAACGTCTGGATGAGCCGGCACGGGCGCGAGATGGCGCGGGAGATGAAGGAACTGGGACAGGCGGTGCGCGAGGGCGGCCGGCCGCTCTATGCGCTCGCCATCGTGGTCGGTATCGCGGTGCTGCGCGAAGGTGCGGAGACCGTGCTGTTCCTGTGGGGCATCGCGACATCGTCGCCCGGACAGGGTGCGGCGATGCTGGCGGGCGGCATCATCGGCGTGGTGCTCGGGGTCGCCTGCGGCTTCTCGCTGTATCGCGGGCTGCTGATCATCCCGACGCGGCACCTGTTCGCGGCGACGAGCTGGATGATCCTGCTGCTCGCCGCCGGGCTGGCGTCGCAGGCGGCGGGACTGCTGGTGGCGGCGGACCTGCTGCCGCCGCTGGTGCCGCAGGTGTGGGACAGCGAGTGGCTGCTCTCGACCTCCAGCATCCTGGGCCGGGTGCTGCATACGATGATCGGCTACGACGACCGCCCGTGCGGGCTGCAGCTGCTCGCCTACCTCACGACCCTGGGCGTCGTGGGCGGGCTGATGCTGACGATCGGGCGGCGGCCGGCCCCGCCATCGCGCCCGGCCCCGCGAGTCGCGGCCGCACAGTGAGGGCCGTCGCCCTCGTGTGGTTTGCTGCGCTGGCGCTGTTTGCGCTCGCGTTCACCGCGAATGCCGGCGCCGCCGAACGCTGGCAGACGCTGCCGCCCACGCCGGCACCGGTTGCGGGCGAAACCACCGGCACCGCGTCCGTGAACGGCATCCGCCTGTATTACGCGACGATCGGCGAGGGGCCGCCGGTGGTGCTGCTGCATGGCGGCCTCGCCAACTCGGATTACTGGGGCCTGCAGGTGGCCGCGCTGGGGCCGCGCCATCGCGTCATCCTGGTCGACAGCCGTGGCCACGGGCGCAGCACGCGCGATGCGCGTCCGTTCGGCTACGACCTGATGGCCGACGACGTGGTGGCCTTGCTCGACACGCTGCACATCGACCGCGCCGACATCGTCGGCTGGAGCGACGGCGGCATCATCGGGCTCGATCTTGCGATCCGCCATCCGGACCGCGTCGGCCGGGTGTTCGCCTTCGCCGCCAACACGCGCACCGCGGGCGTGGTGCCGAACGTCGAGAAGAACCCGACCTTCGCCGCGTTCATCGCCCGCGCCGGCGAGCAGTATCGCCAACTGTCGCCGACGCCGGGCGAATACGACGCATTCGTCGCCCAGATCAGCCGCATGTGGGCGACGCAGCCGAACTGGACCGACGCGCAGTTGCGCGCGATCCATGTGCCGGTGCTGATCGCCGACGGCGACCACGACGAGGCGATCGTACGCGCGCACACGGAATACATCGCGCGCACGATCCCCGGCGCCGGGTTGCTGATCCTGCCGAACGCGAGCCACTTCGCCTTCCTGCAGGACCCCACGCTGTTCAACGCCGCGATGCTGGAGTTCCTCGACGCCCCGCACTGAGGCGGGCGGCCACTACGCGTCGCTGCGGGCCTTCGCCAGCCACGCCTCCAAGGCAGGAAGGATGCGGTGGGCCGCCTGGAAGCCCTGCGTGACCAACGCGTAGTGGCCTGCTCTGTCGCCCGCGAGCACCGTCGGAAAGCCGCCCACTCCCGCGTCCTGCGCCAGCGCGAAATCCGCACGGGTCTCGTCTCGCGCCGCGTCGGCGTCGAACTCCGCGCGGAACCCGGCCGGATCGAAACCGAGTTCCGCGGCGATCTCCGCCAGCGTCGCGGCGTCGGTGACGTCGCGGTTCTCGGCGTAGAACGCGGCATGGATCCGGTGCAGTCCGGCGAGTGCCGCTTCCATGCCGCGGCGGCGCATCACCACGACGGCGCGGCAGGCGGGCTCGGTGTCGTAGATGAAAACCGGGCGGTCGAAGAACGCGAAGTCGAACGTCTGGCCCGATGCTTCATGCACGTGCTCCCAGTGCGAGCGCGTCGAGGCCCTCGCGCGGTCGTCCATCGGCTTCGTCGTCCACGGCCGGAGTCCGCCGAGCACGAGGCGGATCGGCAGAGCCTCGCCGAAGCGCTCCCCGATCGCCGCGACGACCGGGGAGAAACCCCAGCACCACGAGCACATGGGGTCGGCGAAATACACAAGATGCGGGCCGGCCTGCATTCTCGAGTCCCCTTCAGGCGACCGCAACCTCGCGCCGCCCGCGGTCGCGCAGCAGAAGCGTCATCACAACGCCGAGGTTGAGCACGTTCCAGGCCACGCCGTTGGCGAAGGCGTCGCGGTAGCTGCCGGTCAGGTCGAAGATCGCGCCGGACACCCAGCCGCCGAGCGCCATGCCGAACACCGTCGCCATGATCACCGTGCCCACGCGGGTGCCGGCTTCGCGCGCGGAAAACACCTCGCGCACGATGATGGCGTAGGACGGGATGATGCCGCCCTGGACCAGCCCAAACAGCGCCGAGATGACATACAGCGACGCGAGCCCGGTGAACGGCAGATAGTGCGCGAGCATCAGGCTCTGCAGCAACGACCCGCCCAGCAGGGTCGCCAGTCCGCCGATCCGGTCGGCGATCCAGCCCGACGCGATGCGGCTGACGATCCCGCACGCCATCATCAGCGCCAGCATGTCCGCGCCGCGCGCGACGCCATAGCCGAGGTCGCCGCAATAGGCGACCAGATGCACCTGCGGCATCGACATCGCCACGCAGCATGCGACGCCGGCCAGCACGAGCAGCCCCTGCAAGGCACCGAGCGGCATGCCGAACCGCGTCCGCACATCGGCCCGCGCATCGACGCTACGCATGGTGCCGGCCTCCGGGCGCTTGCGCCGCAGCAGCAGCGTCAGCGGCAGCATCGTCGCGGCGCAGAACAGCCCGATGCCGAGTTCGGCGGTCCGCCAGCCATTCAAGCGCGTCACGTACTCCACCGCGGGAGGCCAAACCGTGCCGGCGACGTAGTTGCCGGACGCGCAGATCGACACGGCGAGGCCACGCCGGCGCAGGAACCAGTGCGACGCGTCCGCCATCAGCGGCGCGAACATCGCGGCACTGCCCAGCAGACCGATCAGAACGCCATGGACCACTGCGTATAACCAGAACACGCCCGCTTGCGACGCCACGACATACCCCGTCCCCAGCATCGCGGCTGCGAACGCGATCGTCGGCGCGGTGCCGATGCGGTCGGTGGCGCGCCCCAGGACGAGGCCGCCGATGCCGAAGCCGATCATGGTCAGCGTGTACGGCAGCGACGCCTCGCCGCGGTCGAGGCCGAATTCGGTCTGCACCGCCGGCAGCGTGACGACGATCGACCACATGCCGACATTGCCGATGGTGGCAAGCGCCAGCAGCACCGCGAGCCGGAACCACGCGCGCGGTCCGTCGATGTCCGAGTGCCCGGCGTCCGCCGTCATCCGCCCGCGTTTTCCTCCCGCAACACGGTCAGGATCGCGTCACACGGGCCACGCGGCAACCGGCGCCGATGTCGGTGCCGCGATGCGTGCCGCGCAACCTCACGCGGCGGCGTCGACGCTGACGCCCTCGTCGTCCTCGTCGCCGTAGCCGATCAGGCGCAGCGCGCGCCCGGTGAGCCCCTTGAGCGACACCGCACGGATCAGCGCCTCCTCGCGCCCATGCGTCACCCAGATCTCTGGCGCGCCGACGTCATCGACCGTGCGCAGCAGCTCGTCCCAGTCGGCGTGGTCCGAGATCACCAGCGGCAGCTCCACGCCGCGCGACTTCGCGCGCTGCCGCACGCGCATCCAGCCGCTGGCCAGGGCCACCACGGGATCGGCCAGCCGGCGCGACCAGCGGTCCTGCACCGCCGACGGCGGCGCCAGCACGATGGCGCCGCGCAGCTCATCCTTCGCCGCGACGGTCGCCGGACGCAGCTCGCCGAACGTCACGCCGAGCCGTTCGTAGGCGGCACACAGCGAGGCGAGCGCGCCGTGCAGGTAGATCGGGCGCTCCCAGCCGGCCTGCCGCAGCAGCGCGATCAGCCGCTGGCACTTGCCCAGCGCGTAGCAGCCGACGACGTGCGAGCGGTCGGGGAACAGGGCGACGCTCGCGAGCAGGCGGGCGATCTCGTCCTGCGGGCGCGGGTGGCGGAAGACCGGCAGGCCGAACGTCGCCTCGGTGACGAACACGTCGCACGGCACCGGCACGAACGGGTCGCAGGTCGGGTCCGGGCAGCGCTTGTAGTCGCCGCTGACCACGGCGCGGCTGCCGGCGTGCTCCATCACCACCTGCGCGCTGCCCAGCACGTGGCCGGCCGGCTGCAGGCTCACGCGGACGTCGCCGATCGCGATCGGTTCGCCCCAACGCAGCGTGTGCAAGGCGCCGGTGCGGCCCTCGCCCATGCGGACCTGCATCAGCACGGCGGTCGCAGGGCTGGCCAGGACGGCAGCGTTGCCCGGCCGCGCATGGTCGGAATGCGCGTGAGTCACGATAGCGCGATCGACTGCGCGCACGGGGTCGATGAAGAAGCCGCCCGGCTCGCAGAACAGCCCCTGCGGCAGAACTCGCAACCATGTGCTAGGGTGACCCACGCTGCACAGGTGGCGTTCCGGGCTGGGCTGCGCCAGTGTGTCGCGCGGCGCCAGCGGGCGTCCCAAACCCGACAACCCAGTGGGAGGAGACCGAGTGCCGAGTTCGTCGCCGTACTCCATCGTCTACAGCTTCGGCGACAGCCTTGCCGATGCCGGCAACGCGTGGCTGCTGACCAACAGCCAGACGGCCTCGCTTCTCGGGCGGTCTCCCGAGCCGCTCAGCCCGCCCTATGCGGCCGAGACCTACGCGGGCGGCCTGAGCGCCGACGTGTTCAGCAACGGCCCCACATCGGTGCAGAACATCAGCACGGATCTCGGCCTGGGCACGCTTGCGCCGAGCGGTGTGGATGTTCCCGTCTCGACCTTGAGCGCCGTCGCCAACGCCGCCGCCGGGCCGGTGGGCGGCCCCATCCTCCTCGCCGCGATCGAGGCGGTCTACGGTGTCAGCAACAACACCGTGACGCTTGCGCATGGCGTGGCGGGCGGCACCGATTTCGCGATCGGCGGCGCGGTCACCGGCTTCACGCCGGAGAACGGCGTCGGCTCCGAGCTGACCGACCTGAACTCGCAGTTCGCGACGTTCCAACAGACCGTCGGCACGCCGTCATCGAACGCACTGTACACCGTGACGATCGGATCGAACGACCTGCTCGGGCTGCTCGAGGACCCGAACTACGGCTCGTACTCCCAGAGCCAGATCAACGCTGCGATCGCCGCCTCGGTCATCAACGAGGTCAACTTCATCGGCTCGCTCGTCGCCGACGGCGCCCGGAACATCCTCGTGCAGAACGTGCCCGACCTCGGCCTTACGCCGGAGATCCGGGACAACTACCCGACGGAAGTCGCGGCTGCCTCGCAGGACGCGCTTACGTACGACGAGTCGCTGGCGAGTCAGCTCAGCACGATCACCGGCGCCTCGATCACGATCGAGAACAGCTACACGCTGATCGACCAGGCGGTCCAAAGTCCAAGCGCGTTCGGGCTGACGAACGTGACCGACCCCGTCTACTCGGGCACCATCGGGCAGGACAACGGCACGCTGGTCAGCACCGACCCGTCGGTGCAGGATACATACCTGTTCTTCGATCACCTGCATCCGACCGAGGCGGGGCAAATCGTCATTGCGAACCTCGCACTGGGCGATCTCGGCGGTCTGGGTTTGCCGGTCGCATGGACAGACACGACGACTGGCACGAGCGGCATCGATCAAGCCAGCACGTACAGCGGACCGGATAAGGGTCTTTCGTATGAGTACGCCAGGATCACGACCGACGGCGTCAGCATCGCCACCGCTCTGCCGAACATATGGGTCGCGGCGACGGGCCCGGGAAACAATGCGATTGCCGCCACCGGGGGCGGTGACGACGTGTTCGACGGCGGATCCGGATCGAACTTCTTCTGGGGCAGCACCAGCGGCTCCGACACCTTCCGGATCGCCCCGACGCCCGGCGAGAAGGCGTGGAACAGCGTCGTCAATTTCCACTCCAGCGACGCAATGGTGATCTGGAATGCAACGACATTCAGCGAGAAGGATTGGATAGGGGTAAAGGGCAGTTCGCAGTACCACGGCGCGACCCTTCAAATCGGCGATGACCGCGTCACGTTTGCCGGCATCTCGCTGAAGGAGGCGAAGCACTTCTCGGTGCAGGTCAACAACGGCAGCAACGGCCAGACCCCGTTCGTCGCGCTGTTCGATAACGCCTGAAGTTCCCGCGCCGCTGCATCAGGCGCCCTGCCCGACCAGCCGGCACATCCCGCCTCGGGTCTTGTAGCGGTCGAGGTCCGGCGCGTCGTCCGGATCGAACGGTTGCCACTGCTGCGGGTCCGGGTTGCGCACCATCGCGGTGCTGTCCGCCGGACGCAGCAGCACGCTCAGCGTCGGATAGGTCCATCGCCAGCCATAAGTCTGCGCCGCCTCCCCGCCGAGGAATGCGGCGGCGTTCCGCCGCTCATCGGCGAGCACGGTGCAGAACTGCTGCAGAAAGCTGCGCCAGCCGAAGCTGGCATACAGGTCGAGCGCGACGACCATCAGCGCGGGCACCAGCAATGGCCAGAATACGAACCGCCAGCGCGGCGCGATCCCGGTGCGGGCTTTCCGCCATGCGTCGAACAGGCAGACCACGGCGACGGCCAGAACGATCGGCACGATCTGCGCGCGTTCGCTGTACGAGTCGCCGAGGACCGTGTAGGTGTCGCCGAGGACCGGCCCGTGGTTCAGCCGCGTCAGCTCCCAGCCGAAAAGCAGGCACGCAACGGCAGTCGCCGCCGCTGCCGCTCGCCGGGCAGATCCGTGGAGCCGCGTTGCCACGGCGGTCAGTCCGAGCAGTCCGCACAGCCCGAGCAGAGTCACGTTGCGATGGAACCGCAGGAGCGCGTGCAGGAACTGCCCCTCGTTGCCCGGGTCGCGCGTCAGAAGGATCCCCAGCGCGCCGATCACGGTGCCGGCGGCGAGCGGCACCATCGCCAGGATCAGGATGCGGCGCGCCACACGGCTGTCGGTCACGTGTATTCGCCACAGAGCGGCCAGCATCGTCAGCGGGCAGAGCAGCACGCTGATCGCGTAGGTGTCCGCCATGCCGAACGCGAGCGCCAGCACGATCGCGCTGCCCAGCGGGCGATCGGCGTTGCCGGTGATCAGCAGCACGAAGCCGCACCAGAACAGCGCGTAGAGGATCTGGAACTCGCCGACGATGAAGATGCTGATCGGAAAGAAGCAGGCGACGACGAACACCGCGTTGCCGACGAACAGATGCGGGTCGCGGCGGCTGAGCCACGTGGTCGCCGCGTAGGCGAGCAGCGGCGGGGCATACAGCGCGGCGCCATAGATGCGCGCGAGCCAGGTGATGTCGGAGACCCCGGCCCGCATCGCCAGGATGACCGGGACCTGGGTGATCACGTTCGCTCCGTCACGGGTCCACGCCCAGGCGGTCACCGTCGGATCGTTGAGAAGGGCGAACAGGTAGAACGCGCCGTCCGCATAGAGCGGCCGCCCGACCCACACCGCCATCGCACCGCAGGCGAGCAGTTCGGCGATCAGCAACAGGGCCGTCACGTCGCGCAACGCCGCGATGGGAGCCGCAAGGCGGCGCGTCGACGCGGCCGGCCCGGCCTCCGGCACGGTGGTGTCCATCCACGGATTCCCCGCTCGATCAGCGCGGTGATTAGATCGCAGGGATGGCAAAAGATAGCCCGCGGCGACGCCCCGTTGCGAGGCGGCGGGGGCGCCCCCATAAGGGCATCGATGACGAGAACATTGCCGGAACCCTTCGCCGCCTGGTTCGCCGGTCAGGGCTGGACGCCGCGCCCGCACCAGCTGGCGATGGTCGCGGCGGCGGAGCGGCAGGAGAGCGTGCTGCTGATCGCGCCGACCGGCGGCGGCAAGACGCTGGCGGGCTTCCTGCCGAGCCTCGTCGAACTGCACCGGGCGCCGCGCGACGGGCTGCACACGCTGTATGTCAGCCCGCTGAAGGCGCTGGCCACGGATGTCGCGCGCAACCTGCTGCGCCCTGTGGCCGAGATGCGCCTGCCGGTGCGCATCGAGACCCGCACCGGCGACACCCCTCCCGATCGCCGCAAGCGCCAGCGCGAGAACCCGCCGCACCTGCTGCTGACCACGCCGGAAAGCCTCGCCCTGCTGGTGTCGCTGCCGGATGCGGCGGCGATGTTCGCCTTCCTGCGGTGCATCGTGATCGACGAGGCGCACGCGCTCGCCGGCACCAAGCGGGGCGACCAGCTCGCGCTGTGCGTGGCGCGTCTGGCGTCGCTGGCGCCTCAGGCGCGGCGCGTCGGGCTGTCGGCGACGGCGCCGCACAAGCAGGCGCTGTTCGACTACGTGGGCGCCGACCGGCTGATCGAGGTCGAGGACGGCGCGCCGCCGGAGATCGGCGTGATGCTGCCGCAAGGCCGCCTGCCGTGGTCGGGACACATGGGGCTGGACGCCGCGCCTGAGGTGCTGGCGAAGATCGCGCAGGCGGGCATGACGATCGTGTTCGTCAACACGCGGGCGCAAGCGGAGCTGATGTTCCAGGCGCTGTGGAAGCTGAACACCGAGACGCTGCCGATCGCGATCCATCACGGCTCGCTCGACATCGCCGCGCGGCGCAAGGTCGAGGCGGCGATGGCGGCGGGCAAGCTGCGCGCGGTGATCGCGACGTCGTCGCTCGACCTCGGCGTCGACTGGGGCGGGGTGGATCAGGTGATCCATGTCGGCGCGCCCAAGGGCGTGTCGCGGCTGCTGCAGCGGGTCGGCCGCGCCAACCACCGCATGGACGAGCCGAGCCGCGCGGTGCTGGTGCCGGCCAACCGGTTCGAGGTGCTGGAGTGCGAGGCCGCGGTGCTCGGCGTCGCGGCGCGCGAACTGGACGGCGACCCGCCGCGGCCCGGCGGGCTGGACGTGCTCGCGCAGCACCTGCTGGGGTGTGCGTGCGCCGCGCCGTTCCTGCCCGGCGACATGTATGCGGAGGTGACGCGTGCGTCGCCGTACGCCGCGCTGACCCGCGAGGATTTCGACGACACGCTCGGCTTCGTCGAGAACGGCGGCTATGCGCTGGCGGCGTACGACCGCTACCGCAAACTGTTTCGCGACGCCGAGGGCCGCGTGCATGTGCGCAGCGAGCGCGTCGCGCGCCAGCACCGCATGAACATCGGGACCATCGTCGAGATGCCGACGCTGAAGATACGGCTGGTCGGCAAGGGCGGCCGGCCGGGACCGATGCTGGGCGAGGTGGAGGAGTATTTCGCCAACATGCTCGCGCCGGGCAACAGCTTCATGTTCGCCGGCCGGCTGCTGCGGTTCATCCGCGTCAACCAGATGACCGTCGAGGTCGCCGAGGGCGGCGGCGACGAGCCGATGGTGCCGGCCTGGGCGGGCGCGCGCATGCCGTTGACGACCAACCTCGCGGACCGGGTGCGCGCCATGCTGCAGGCGCCGGAGACGTGGCACCTGTTTCCCGAACCGGTGCAGGAATGGCTGCGCTTGCAGAAGCAGGTATCCCGCCTGCCCGGCCGGCGCGACCTGCTGGTGGAGACGTTCCCGCGCGGCGACCGCTGGTACATGGTCGCCTACTGCTTCGAGGGCCGCAACGCGCACCAGACGCTCGGCATGCTGGTGACGCGGCGGATGGAGCGGCTGGGGATGGCGCCGCTCGGCTTCGTCGCAACCGACTACGTGCTGGCGACGTGGTCGGCCAACCAGCCGACAGACCTCGCGCGGCTGTTCGAGCAGGACCTCATGGGAGACGATGTCGAGGCGTGGATGGCGGAGAGCAGCATGCTCCGCCGCACCTTCCGCAACGTCGCCGTCGTCGCCGGGCTGATCGAGCGGCACCATCCGGGCGCGGAGAAGACCCGCAAACAGGTGACGGTGAACTCGGACCTGATCTACGACGTGCTGCGCCGGCATCAGCCGGGCCACATCCTGCTGCGCGCCACGCGGGCGGACGCGGCGGGGGGACTGACGGATCTGGGGCGGGTGGCGGGGATGCTCAAGCGCATCGGCGGGCGGATCACGCATATGGCGCTGTCGCGGGTCTCGCCGCTCGCGGTGCCGGTGCTGCTGGAGATCGGGCGGGAGAGCGTGCGCACGGGAGACGACGAGGACAGGCTGCTGGAGGAGGCCGAAGCCATCATCGCGGAAGCCACGGGGGAGGCGCCGGTGGCGGAACGGACGCCGGTCGCGGGGACGAAGGCGGCGCGGCCTCGCGTCCATCCGGTGCATCGGGTGAACGTCGCGCGCAAGGCGACGCAGGAACGGCGCGGGCAAGGATCGCTGTTCGGGGATCGGGCGCGATGATGGCGGCCCCCGTGCATCTGGCGGGCGAGCGGCTCATGCTCGATCCGTCGGGCGTGATGATGTGGCCGGCGGCGTCCGTGCTGGTGGTGTCGGACCTGCACCTGGAGAAAGGCACCAGCTATGCCAGGCGCGGCATGCTGCTGCCGCCGTGGGATACGCGGGTGACGCTGGAGCGGCTGGCGGCGCAGCTGCGGCGCTGGCAGCCGCGCACCGTCATTGCGCTGGGCGACAGCTTCCATGACCGCACCGGGTCGTCGCGGCTCGATCCGGCGGATGCGGAGCGGCTGGCTCTGATGACGAGCGCGGCGACGTTCGTGTGGGTGCAGGGCAATCACGATCCCGACCCGCCGGCGGGGATCGGCGGGCAGCCGGTGGTCGAGCTGACGATCGGCCCTCTGACGTTTCGGCACGAGGGGATCGTTTCCGCCGAAAGCGAAATCTGCGGCCACCACCATCCGAAGGCGTCGATCCCGGTGCGCGGCACCGATGTCAGCCGCCCCTGCTTCGTATCCGACGCGCGGCGGCTGATGATGCCGGCTTTCGGCGCCTACACCGGCGGGCTGGATGTCCGCAGCCCGGCGATCCGCGCGCTGTTTCCCCGCGGCGGGCGTGCCTTCCTGCTCGGGCGCGAACGTCTGTTCAGTTTCGCGCTCCGGTAGCGGAGTGTCACGCAAATCTGTGCACGCGCGAGCTCTTTCTTTGCCGGCGAGCCTCGGGTAATGTTCCGCTCCCGACAAACAGGGGGAGGGAACCTCAGGACTCCCCTCATTCCTATATTGCACCGAACGTCTCAACGAAGACCGGTTGCTCTACCAGCATTTCGGCGAACCGCTCGACGAGGGGGCGTAAGAGATGCTCTGGCATGTTCGGGATGAGTTCGTAGAGCATGGCGCCTTGGCGGAATAGCGAGTGGGTGCGTCGCTTGGTCGTGTTGGATTTGAGATGCCGGTCATAGCCGAGCGCCTCTCCGGCGGTGCCGAGGAGGGTCAGCAGCACGACTGCGAGGGCGCTGATCAACCACAGGCGGTCGCGTCGATCGGGAGTGCTGACGTGCACCGAACTCATGCCCATGCCGAAGCGCAGATCCTTAGTGTCCCGAAACGCGCACTCGATTCCCCAACGTTTAGCATAGAGGTTGATCAAGGCCCGGGCGGGTTCCTCGGTGGTGCTGGCGGCCAGGCACCACGGTTCCTTCATATCTCTGGCCTGCACGCACACTACAGTTTTGACTGGATAGCCGACAGCGGTGACCGCGGCATCGCGCAGCACACGCGCGCGTCCGCCGGTGCCTACCCAGTCGGCCGCCGCACGGACTTCGCCGTCGGCGGCGGCTACCGCGATATTGCCGCGGAAGCGGATGACGAAATCGAACTTCAGTTCCTCGGTCAGCATCCGGTAGAGCTTTCGATCGCCGAAGCCGCGGTCGGCGACGATGCACACCTTCACATTGGCGGGCAGCACCTCGTGCAGGCGAACCAGGACCCGATACTCGTAGCCGTTGCGTCGATTCTTCAGCGTGGCCGTGTCGACCGTCAGCCAGACCAAAGGCGTCGCTCGTCCGTGGCGTGTCAGCAGCGACAGCATGATCGTCGCCTGGCCGTCGGCCTCGAAGTCAGTCCAATCCATCGCAACCTTGATGTCGGACCGGCTGCCCACGACGTA
>Ga0209656_10000587_pt1 | contig 24015 bp, 21 predicted proteins | sample BogFormECP12_OM2_FD_188239 | JGI IMG/M metagenome (GOLD analysis project Ga0209656, IMG submission 188239) | Bog forest soil microbial communities from Calvert Island, British Columbia, Canada - ECP12_OM2 (SPAdes) (version 2) | ecosystem: Environmental > Aquatic > Freshwater > Wetlands > Bog ... | reverse complement strand
CGGTCACCCGGACGCCCTGGTGGTGGCCGCCTACCTGGCCGCCGCGTACCTGGCCGCCGGGTACGCCGGGGAAGCCGTGCACTGGTACCAGCGGGTGCTGGCTGAACGCGGCCGGGAACTCGCCCCCGGCCACCCGGCCATCATCGCGGCCCGGATCAACTTGGCCAAGGCCCTAGTCCTGGCCGCCGAGCCCGGCGACGCGGTGGCGGTCGTGCAGCGGGCCGTCAGCGAATGCGAGCAGTTCCGCGGTCCCGGTCACCCGGACACCCTCAGCGCGCGAGATGAGCTCGCCGCCGCCCACCAGGCCGCGGGCGATGTGGCCGCGGCCAGCAGGCTACTGAGCCGGAACCTGACCGACCGTGAGCGGCTGCAGGGCCCGCGCGACGCGGAGACCATGGCCACCCGGGACCGGCTCGCCGCGGCCTGCCTGGCCGAGGGCAAGATCAAAGACGCCGTCTCGCACTACAAACGAGCCCTGTCTGACCGCGAGAAGGTGCTCGGGCGCGGCCATCCTGACACGCTCGCCACGACCGCGAACCTCGCCGCCGCCTATCAGGCGGCCGGCCGGATGCCGGCCGCGATGCAGCTCTCCGAGCAGTGCTGCGCGGATTCTGAGCGGGTCCTCGGCTCGGACCACGCCGATACGCTGGCCCGCCTGGCGAACCTCGCGCACCTCTATTACGCCGTGGGTCGGCTGGGCGACGCGGTGAACCTGCTCCGCGATATCGCCGCCCGCTGCGAGCGGGTCCTGCCGTACGGGGATCCGCTAATCCAGGCCGTCCAGCAGAGCCTGACAAACATCGGAGAGGGCTGACATGGTGTCCAGGCCGACGTCCACGCCCCTCAGGTTCACATGGGACCAGTAAACCCCGATGCAGGACCTGGGCCCCTTGATATAGGTCGTCCAGCGTAGTAGTGGATCTTCGGCTCCGGCATCCGGCATGAGGTGGCGACGGGTCGCGATGCGACTATTTTGGTGCAGGGATATCGATGGCGGAGCCTAGCAAGTAAAAATCAGGGATCCTGTTAAGTGCGCACGGCGTAAAATCGGACATTCAGGGACAAAGTAACAGTGGACAGGTCAAACCAGGCGTGGTGCGGTGGTTCGAAGGCTGGCGATATGCAATACCGATTTTCCCACTAAATGGGAATCGGCATGCGCCAGCGAGCTACGCATTAGAGTTAGGTTCGTTATGTGATGCCGCCGCGCGCGTCACAGGCTGCCGGGAAGGGATGCCATGTCGGTTCCTCCGCCGGGTCGGCTCTCGCTGGTCCCTGAGGCTGAGCGCATCGATCCGGAAGACACCGGGCAGTACTGGTATCACATTGTACCCCGCCGCGCGGACATGGCCCCGGCCGTCAACCGGATGTGAGTGCATGCTAGCCGAAATATTCCTGGTAGCCCTGGTCCTCGCGGTCGCCCTCCTCGTAACAGGCGACGTGGCTAAGGCAAAGAACGAGAGTCTGTATGGGCATGCCGATGGGCCGGATTATGACGCCCAGCCAAAGATCATCGGAGCCCCTCGAGGCAGCGGCGCCGAAGCGCTCCCTCGAGAACCTGCAGGGACCGGAATACCTGCTGTGCACGATGCCGACCCGACCCGGCGTCCCGAGAACATCACCCCGTCCGCTGGTGGCCACCAGCCCCCCCGCACCGTCCCGCCGCCGGTGCATGGCAGATCGCGCCGTGAACTGAAAGACTGGCCTGTCCGCTCGCGCCTGTTGCTGCTAGTCAGCATCCCAGCCGTCGCCGTTACCGCCGTCGCGTTCTGCGTTGTCCGCCTTGTTGATACCTTGCAAGGCGCGCCGATCCACTCGCAGAGCAGCTCGGTACGCGACAGCGCCATCCTGGCGGCGCTCGCGGCCGGCGTTGCGGTAATCATCGTCTTGGCGCTGGCGTCGTGGTTCACGGCCGTCGTGGTCAGGTCCGTGCTGCAACCGCTGTACAGACTCCGGGCCGGGGCACTGGAGATTGCTGGGGTTGGGTTGCCCGATGCGGTTCGCCGCATTAACGAGAGCAATGGCGAGAGCCTGCCGTCCGACATGGAACCCATCGATGTGGATTCCTCCGACGAGATAGGCGAGGTTGCGCGGGCCTTCGACCAGATACGCAGGGAAACGTTGCGGCTGGCTGTCAACGAGGCGGCACTCCGCGGGAATCTCAACGCGATGTTCGTGAACCTGTCCCATCGCAGCCAGTCCGTGATGGAACGCCAGATCCGCCTCATAGAAAATCTTAGACAGGGCGAACACGACGCCGAGCGCCTGGACAATCTGGTCAAGATTGACCACATTGCTACCCGTATGCACCGCAACTCGCAGAACCTGCTCGTTCTGGCCGGTCACCGGCCAGCCAGCAGCTGGAACCAGCCGGTGGCGCTGGCGAATGTGATCAGGGCCGCGGTGTCCGAGATCGAGGAATACGAGCGCGTCTCCCTCAACGCGCAGCCGGACATCGCGGTGCGCGGACCTGCCGTCAATGACCTGGTGCACCTGCTCGCAGAGTTGGCCGAGAACGCGACGTCGTTCTCCGCGGCGGACATGCCAGTCGATATCTCAGGGCAGCTGCTGACCCGCGGCGGCGCCTTGGTCCATATCACCGATCGGGGCGTCGGAATGGGCGCGAAAGAGATGGAGTACGCAAACTGGCGGCTGGAAAACCCGCCGGTGGCGGATGTCAATGTCTCTAAGTGGATGGGTTTGTTCGTGGTCGGCCGGCTCGCCGCACGGCACGGCATCAGGGTCCGATTGAATCCGGCGGAATTCGGCGGTCTTACGGCGCTAGTCTGGCTCCCTGATGAAGTGATCACTCACCAAGGCCCGGCTGCACCGCCAAGGTTTAGTAGCGGCTTCAGTAGCGCTAGGTCAAGGCCGGGCTCCTACGAAACGGCTATGGATTCCGACTACGCCACTGCGGGGCAGCGGGCGACGACGGTGCGGCCGACGGATTTTCCGCCACCGCGGGAGGACGCGCCGATCGGCCGGTGGCGGCGGATATCTGATGCGGACCAGGGTCTTGGTCCTACATCGTCGGGAAACGGCCCACAGCCGGTTTCCCAGGCCGAATCGCCTTTGGCCGTAAGGCCGTCCGGCGTCGGCCCGTCTGACGCGACGGCCGAGGACGCAGGCCATGAGGCGCCGGATCCCGGCGATGAGGCTGCCGTACGGATAGCTGGCGAAACCTCGGGTATGGACTCCCTCTCTGGCCCCGGCTTGTCCGCGCCCGGCGAGAGCAAGATGTCACAGTTCTCTAGCGCTTCGCCGGGGATCGCGGCGCCCTTGAGCCAGGAGACCACTTCAGCCGACGGTGGCGTGATCGTGTCATCCGCAGAAGGTCCCGCGGGAACGCGCCGGTTGCCCATCTTCGACGCGGTCGAGTCGGGCTGGTTCAGGGGTGGTCGCATGACGCCCGGTTCGTCCGGCATCACTTCAGCGGCTGAAAACCGCTGGTCTTCGCCAGCAGATGAAGGCTGGCATGCTGCGGAGACAGTCGATTCGCCGTCCTCGGGCGGTTCGACGGCAGCGGGGCTCCCCCAGCGACTGCCGAACGCGAATCTGGTGCCCGGGACCGTCCCAGGCACGCAAGCCGTCGTGCTGAACAGGTCACCGGCCGCGGCCCGCGACCGGCTTGCCGGATTCCAGCGAGGTGTTAGCGACGGCCGGGCCGTTGCCAGCGAAGCGGCAAATCCTGGCGAAGAGGACGAGTCCTGAGCTCAGTGGCATGGCATCGAGTCGGAGGGTCAGCGCGCTCCAGCGGCACGAAGCAGGGCAACGGTCCTGTCGAAGCGCGCGCTCGTCGCGATCGCGAGAGGCGTCCGTCCCCTCGCGTTCTTCGCGTTTGGATCGGCGCCGAGCTCCAGCGAGGCCGCGACGGCGGCGGGGTGCTCGCCCTTGTCCGCGCGGCAGGCCATAGCCAGCGGTGTCTCCTGGTCGCGGATGGGAACCTTCAGATCGAGCCCCCGCGCAACAAAGCCGGGCGATCGTGCGATCGGTGTGCAACGGGCCGCCCGTGCACCGCCCGCGTCACTCGCCGGTGCCTCGGCGACACCCGGCCTGACGAGAGACAGCCAGCGATGCGCGAACCTAAACGCATCGCTGGCTGTCGCTCACCGACGTCACGTCACGATTACCTGAGCGAACGATGCCCCCCACTTCGCATGTCCGCCTGTTAGCCAGTTAAGCCTCCTTACTGGCACTCTCCAGCGGGATCCGGAAGAACGGTGACCGCAGGACGAACCGCGCGACCAACAACAGAATCACGCCGACGGCGACGATGCCGACCACCGACCAGATCTGCGACGCGGGCGCGGCTTGCAGCGACTTGTAAATGATCCAGATCAGGAACCCGGCAGCGGCGATAGGAAGGATGCCGACGAGCAGCGCGTCCCAGACATTGCTGAAGACACGACGCCGGTAGTACACCACGGCGGAGAACGCGGTGAGGACGTAGAAGGCCGCGTACAGCAGGCCGGTTATGTCGATCACCGAGGTGAAGACGTTCGCAACCGAAGTGGAGAGCAGGTACACCCAGGTGGCCGCGATGAGGATCAGGCCGATGACGACGCTGGCCACTACGGGGGTGGAGAAGCGGCGGTTGATGTTGCCCAGGACGGGCGGCAGCACCCGGTGACTGGCCATTCCGTAGACCATCCGGGCGATGATCACGATAGCGGTGCCAGTGGAGGCGATCACCGACAGCGCCAGGGATAGTGCCATTACCTTGGCCCACCCGCCGCCGCCTAGCGCCTGCGCGACGTAAACGAGCGCAGAGGATGAGTTGGCTTGCAGCTTGGCGGGCGACACCACTCCGACCAGGCCCATCTCCGACACGGTGTAGATGATGGCGAGGAGGGCGACCGCTATGACGGCGGCCCGGCCGGGGTTGTGGCGCCGGTGCTTGACTTCCTCGTTGACGTACACGGTGGCGTCCCAGCCGGTGTACATGAACACCGCGATGAGGAACCCTGCCGAGAGGCTGCCCTTTCCGCCGATTCCGCTGATGCTGAACCAGCCGCGGGTAATCGGGAAAGTGCCAGGATGGTGGCCGAGCACCGCCACAAAGCCCCAGATCGCGAAGCCGATCAGGATCGTGTATTCGATCGCGGCCATGCCGACCTGGGTGCGCGCGGTGATTTTGATGCCGATGATCGCGATTGTCAGCATGACCAGGATGACGGCCGTGCTGATGAGGATATTCGGCCACGTGCTGGTGGCGGCCGTGTTGAAGATGGCCAGGACCGACGGGGCGAGAACCACGACCCCGGAGATCGCCCCGACCAGGCTGCCCGCGATCATCAGCCAGCCGGTGAGGAAACCGAGGTAGGGATTGACCGCGCGGCCGACCCACTCGAAGGAGGCGCCGCAGTTCGCGTTCCACAGGTTCAGCCTGCGGTAGGCGTTGGCGATGATGAGCATGGGAACCGCGGTCAGGATAATGACTGGCCCGACGGCGTAGGCGCTCACCGCGGCCAGTGTGGCCAGCGTCAGCCCGGTCGATACTGTCGGGGCGGAGTTGGCCATGCCGATGAGCGTGTCCTGGGCGGCGCCGATCGCATTCGGCTCGAGCCGGGCCGGGGGGCCCTGGGTCGTTCCCGGGACTGCAGTTACGGGTCGATCCGTCATATGTTCTCCTGTCGTGTCGGACCGCCTGCGCTAGATATTCATATTCGCGCAGCGAAAGAGTAGCGCTTCCTATGGCCCGGGGTGCTGCGAAGCCGAGTAGTGATAGGCGATGCACCTAATCCACGCGAGCTCCGACGGGTGCGAACACTTCTGGGCTCACGTCAGTAACTGAACCCACAGCCTCCCCATGATCTCGCTCGCATTTGGGACATAGCATCCCTGAGCCTGGCGCAAAAAGCAACGCCGGCGGATCAGGATGCGAAGCGAGGTTGCTTCGCCCACAGACTCCCAGGTGGCCACCTGATGAACGTCATCGGCGCCGGCGGCGGGGCACCTGAGGCACGCTGGCCGATGTGGACGGAACGTCCACGCTGTGGTGAATGCGCTCCCCGGTTTGCTTGACAACTCCAGGGAGTGGAGTGGCACAACGGGGACCTGCCCGGGCTCGCCGTCGCGATCGAGGAACACGCGGACGAGTTTGTCACGATGGGGTCGCTAAACATGGGGAAGCCTCATCCCGCCCGTGACAACGCCGCGCCTGCCAGATCTCGGGTCCCGGAGAATCCCGACGGGTGTACTGAACATGATTAGATGAAGCAGCCCGGATGCGGGCGGGAAATGTCAAGGCATCCCATAGGCCGCGCCAACGTTTCCCTTGACCCAAATGCAAGCCATTACTAACGTTAGTCTCGACGAACGTTAGCGGCAGGACGGAGGCGGGGCCATGGGTGGCGAAGGGCCCGCGGGCCTGACTGGGCCAGGTCGCCCGCGAGAAGAAGAGACGGACGAGGCCCTCCGCGCGCTCGCCGAGCCTCGCCGCCGTGCCATCCTGCAGCTTGTGGCCCACTCGGAGCTCTCCGCGGGCGAGATCGCCGGCTGTTTCGACGTAACCAGGACCGCCGTGAGCCAGCATCTGACCGTACTCAAGAACGCAGGTCTTTTGACCGAACGGAGGCTGGCTACGCGCCGCCTCTACCGTGCTCGCCCTGAAGGGCTGGCCGGATTGCGCGAATTCCTCGACCAGATGTGGGCGTCCTCCCTCGAGGTCGCCCGCGACCTGGTAGAAGCCGATCGCGGAGCGGCCGGCGGCGGCCAGTCCTCCGCCGCGGGCTGATCGGCCGCTGGTGATGGCCAGGGCGATGAGCACGAACAAATACGACGGGAGCAGGCTGGCATGACCCAGGACGGCGAGGCCCGGGCTTGGGGCACGGTCACCGCGCTGCGGCGGCCGCCGGTACGGCAGTCGATCGTGGTCCGCAGCGACCGCCGGCACACCTTCGACACCTTCGTCCGGACGATCGGCGCCTGGTGGCCGGTCACCCCGTTCTCGGCCGGCCGGGACCGCGTCCGGGATGTCACGTTCGAGCCGCGCCAGGGCGGCCGGGTCTACGAGACGTGGCAGGACGGTACCGAGGTCGGCTGGGGAGAGGTCCTCGTCTGGGCGCCGCCCGAACGGTTCGTGATGACCTGGAACATGACCTCGGTGGTGACCGAGGTCGAGCTCACCTTCGCCGAACTCGGCCCGTTGCTCACCCGGGTCGCGGTCGAGCACCGCGGCTGGGAGCAGCTGACCGACGAGCAGCTGGCCAGGGACTGCGCGCTGCCGGGCGGCTACCTCGGCGGCGCCTACCGCGAGGGCTGGGCCCGCATCCTCGGCTGCCTGGCTGCGGTCACCGGAGGCCAGTCTTGAAAGCCGTCGTGTTCTACGAGTCGGCCGCCGACCTGGTGCAAAAGGCGCCCCTGCACGCCGCCGCGCACCGGGCCCGTTGGCGGGAGTTCGCCGACCGGGGCGACCTGCTCATGATCGGGCCCTTCGCCAACGCGCAGGAAGATGGCGCGATGGGGATCTTCACCACCCGCGAGGCCGCCGAGGAGTTCGTCCGCGGCGACCCCTTCGTCCTGCACGGGGTAGTACGGAACTGGACTATCCGCGAATGGAACGAAGCCCTCGTCCCCGAGAACCCAGCTCCCGCCCCTGACCCTGGGGTCGCGGCCGGGTGAACATCCCTTGCGCTGCCGCCGCTGACCTGGCCACCATGTCTGGAAGCGAAGGGCGGTGACCGTGATCTGGACGGGTGAGCGCAACCGGCAGCAGGGACGGCTGGTCGCCGAGATGTACCAGGCTGCCGCGGGGGTGCCGGGCGAGCGCAGCGCGGTTATCGCGGGCGGCCTGCCCGGCGCGGACAAGGCCGCCGCCCTCGAGGCGGCCGGCGTGGACAGGTCGCAGTACCTCACCGTCAGCATCGACGCCGTCCTGGACCGGATGGCCGCCAGCCACCTCATCCCGGAGGCCGACGGCCTCTCCCCGCTCGAGCGGGCCGGCCTGGTTCACGCCGAGTCCCAGTACCTGGCCAAACGGGTCCTGCTGCGGGCACTGATGGACGGCAGGAACCTGATCCTGGACGTCTCGCTGGCGTCGTGGCGCGCCGCCGAGGCCTGGACGTACGCACTGCGGTTTGCCGACTACGCCGTGACCGCGGTATTCGCCGACATCGGCATCGACGAGGCGGTACGCCGGTCCGGCGAAGCCCACCGCCGCGGGGAGGAAGCGTACCGCCGCGGGCACGGCCACGGGGGCCGGCGCATCCCGGCCGCGGCCATCAGGGCGCTGGCCAGCCCGGCCGCGGCCGCACCCAGGAACCGCATCAGGTGGGCAGTCGGCGCGCGGTCCGCCGGCGCCATCGGCGGCACAGTTGGGACCGGGACCTTCCCCGGCAGCGCCGTGACCGCGATGCTCGTCTCCTACCGGGACGGCCGGCTCAGCCTGGACGATCTTTCCCTGGAGTTCCGCGCCCGCCGCTGGCCGCAGGTCCCAGATGTCTGCCCGCCGGAACTCGAGCAGGCCAGGGACGCCATCGACGACCCCGAGCCCTACGTCCCCGGCTCGTTCGACGACGTCGTACTCGGCTACGACCTCGGCTGGCTGTCCGACGCCGATTACGACGTCCTGGCGACCGCGGCCGACAGCCTGCCCGGCGCCTGAGCAGATCGGCAGGCAGACGCTAGACGGGGGAGCGCAGACGCTAGACGGGGGAGCGGGGTGCCGCTGACAGGGCGCGGCACCCCGCTCCTATGAGGCAGGCGCCTGCGGGGCAAACGCCGCACCGCGCACCCGCCCTATGGTCCCGTTCTGGTTCAACAATGACTTAACCGCCTAAATCGGGTCAACTCGTTTTCTCGCGTAGTCATCCTCCCCCGTCCCCGCACCCACCGGTCCCCCGCGGGCTGTGGTGGATTCCCGATCCATCTGAAGATCTTTACCCGGAACGGATGCTCGGCAGATCTTTACCCGGAACGGATGCTCGGCTGAGTCTCGCCGTTGCTGGCTGCCCAGGTGCTGAAGGCGGCGAAGGCGGTCAGGGCCAGAACGGCCTGACCTCGATCTTCCCGAACGCCGCCACCGGATGCGCGGCGGCCACCTGCACGGCTTCGGAGATGTTCGCGCACTCGAGCACGTCGTACCCGCAGATGATCTCCTTGGTCTCGGCGAACGGGCCGTCGCTGATCAAGATCTCGCCGTCGCGTACCAGCACGGTCTTGGCCTCCCGGGGAGGCCGGAGCCGGTCGCCGTCCAGCCGGATGCCGCGGGCGATCACGTCATCGAGCCAGGGAAAGCTCCCGCTGTCCGCCGTGTCCGACGCTGTAGCCTCCTCGGCCGTCGCAGCCGCCTCGTTCTCGAAGCGGTCTTCCTCGACGCACACCAGCATCAAGAACTTCATGCGCTTCTCCCATTCCCTCGTGGCTTGGCCCCGGCACCGCTGTGCCATGGGCGACACAACACCACGACGAACGAGCGTCCCGCAAATGGACGTCCCGTTCACGATCCCTTCACGGTCACCCTGCATCCTTGAACGGGTGAACGCCAGGCCGGCCAGCAGCCGGTACTCCAAGAAGCACCTGCTGCCCGCGGCCGGCCTCCTGGTTGGCATGTGCGTCATCGCGGGCTGTACCTCGCCCGCCACAGCGACGCCGTCCGTCACACCAGCGGCCACCGGAAGCCGGGCTGACCTCAGAGCCACCGCCAAGGCGGCCGCGGCGGCCACTGCTCCGGCTCCGCCACCGCGCGTCACCGTGTCACGGATCAGGACCGCCGACGGCTCGCTGGTGACGGTGGCCACTTTCCGCGGCTCCGTCCGGTACGCATTGCACAGCGGGAGCCAGGACCCTGGGCCCGCGTACGCCCGGTTCGTCCGGGCCGGTCCGGTCGTCGCCGGAGCCGAACGCCGGCACTTGCTCGCCGCCTTCAACGGGGGTTTCCTGCTGCGGTCGCGCGCCGGGGGCTACGAACAGGAGGGCCACGTCTTCCGCGCGTTGCGCTACGGCCTGGCCAGCCTCGTCATCGACCGCTCGGGGCGCGCCCGGATCGGCGTCTGGCATGTCAACGTGCCGGCCGGCGGTGAGGCGGTCGACAGCGTCCGGCAGAACCTGTGGCCGCTGGTGCTGAACGGGCAGCCGACCCCGCAGGCCTCCCGGTGGTGGCGGTGGGGAGGCACCGTCGGCCACGCCGAGTACGTCGCGCGCAGCGCGCTTGGGCAGGATGCCTCGGGTGATCTCCTGTACGCCGCGAGCATGTCTACCATCCCGCAAGACCTGGCGGAGGCGCTAGCCCGCAGCGGCGCGCGGATCGCCATGGAGCTCGATATCAACCCGGAATGGGTGCAGCTCGCCGTCGCCCGCACGCCCGGCGGCTCGCTCGCCGCCGCCATCCCCGGCCAGGTCCGTCCGGCCAGCCAGTACCTCACCGGCTGGACCCGGGATTTCGTCACCGTCCTGGCCCCGCCCCAACCGGGCTGATGGCGGGCCAGAGGCAGCTATTCCGTTGCGTGGCACGCGCCTTCTGCCTCACGCTAGTCATATCTGGCGTGGGGCTGCACGACATCCGGCGGCCGGGGTCCGCGTCGGCACCTGCACTAAGCGCTGGCCAGCGTCCACGAACCTGAGAAACGGGGAGAAACGATGAGCAGGCTAAGAAAGATCGCAGAGATTCCGGCCGGGCGCTGGACGAAATGGCTCGTCGTGGGCATCTGGCTGGTCGTGATGGTGCTGGCTTTCCCACTGTCAAGCAAGCTCACCGGCGCGGAGAAGAACGACGCCAGTGCCTGGCTGCCCGGCGGCGCGGAGTCGACCAAGGTCCTGGATGTGCAGTCGCAATTCCAGTCGCCCAACGTTTACCCCGGCGTCGTCGTCTATGAGCGCGCCTCGGGCCTGACCGCCGCGGACCGGGCCAAGGCGGCGGCGGACGCCCGGATGTTCGCCGGGATTCACGGCGTCGCGCCTGGCCAGGTGGTAGGCCCTATCCCGTCGGCCGACGGCAAGGCCCTCGAGACCATCCTCAAGGTCGACCTGGGCACGCAGGGCTGGGCCGGCGCTTCCAAGGCCGTCGACGCCATCCGCGCGATCACCAACTCGAACGCGAACGGCCTGGTCTCTCACATCACCGGCCCGCTCGGGAACGCGGCCGACAACAACAACGTGTTCAAGGGCATCGACGGCACGCTGCTGTATACCGCCCTGGCGGTCGTCATCGTGATCTTGCTGATCACCTACCGAAGCCCGGTGCTGTGGCTGCTGCCGGTGATCTCGTCCGGGGTGGCGCTGATCACCGCCGAAGCGGTGATCTACCTTCTCGCCGCCCACGCTGGCCTTGTGGTCAACGCGCAGAGCGCCGGCATCTTGCAGGTGCTGGTCTTCGGCGCGAGCACGGATTACGCGCTGCTGATCGTCGCGCGCTACCGGGAGGAACTGCGCCGCCACGACCGCCGTCACGCGGCGATGGCCGAGGCGCTGCGGCGCGCGGGCCCGGCCATCATCGCGAGCGGTGCCACCGTCATCGTGGCGCTGCTGACGCTATTCGCCGCGGAGTTGAACTCGACGAAGGACCTGGGGCCGGTGCTTGCCATCGGCGTTGCCGTCGGCATGTTCGCCATGCTCACCCTGCTGCCCGCCCTGCTGGTGATCTTCCCCCGGGGTGTTTTCTGGCCCTACCGGCCCAGCTATGGCTCGGCCGAGCCGACGGCCCGGGGGATCTGGGCGCGGGTCGGCTGGAGCATCGCCCCCCGGCCACGGCTGGTATGGATTACCACCGCCGTGGTCCTGGGCATCCTGGCGCTCGGCCTGACCGGCCTGAAGGCCCACGGCCTGACCAGCGCGCAAGGCTTCCGCGGGCACCCCGATTCGGTGATTGGCGAGACCGTGCTCGCCCAGCATTTCCCCGCGGGCGCGGGCGAGCCCGTCATCGTGATCGGCAACCCGAACGCGGCGGTCCCGCTGCGGGCTGCCTTCGCCGCTACCCCGGGAATCGCCGACGTGACGCCGCCGGCGGTCCGGGCGGGCCACGCCTACCTCGAGGGCACGCTGACCGCGCCGCCCGACAGCCCGGCCGCGTACGCCACCATCGACCGGGTGCGCGCCGCGGTGCACGCGGTTCCTGGCGCTGACGCCCTGGTCGGCGGTACCACCGCGATCAACCTGGACGTGGAGCGGGCGTCCGCGCACGACCGTAACGTCATCATCCCGCTCATCCTCGTCGTGGTGCTCATCATCCTCGCGCTGTTGTTGCGGGCGCTGGTGGCGCCGTTGATCCTGACCGCCACGGTGGTGCTCTCGTTCGCCGCCGCCCTCGGCGTCAGCTCCTTCTTCTTCAACCACGTGTTCGGGTTCGGCGGCGCGGACACCTCGTTCCCGCTGCTCGTGTTCGTGTTCCTCGTCGCCCTGGGCATCGACTACAACATCTTCCTGATGACCCGGGTGCGGGAGGAGGCGATCAGGCGCGACGCCCGGCGCGGCGCCCTCGTCGGGCTCGCCGCGACCGGAGGAGTGATCACCTCGGCCGGCTTCGTGGTCGCCGGCACGTTCGCCGCCCTCGCCACGATCCCGGCCACGTTCCTGACCGAACTGGGTTTCGCGGTCGCGTTCGGTATCCTGCTCGACACGATCATCGTGCGATCCGTGCTCGTCACCGCGCTGAACCTCGATATCGGCCGGTGGATGTGGTGGCCGAGCAAGCTGGCGCAAAAGCCCGATCCGGATCCCGCCGAACTCAGCCAGGAGCGTACCGTGAGCGCCGACGAGGAACTGGCGGTTTAGACAAGGAACTGGCGGTTTAACAGCGGACCGAACGGGCCGGACGCTTACCGCCCTGGGGCCGCCATGGGCGGCCGGGGCGCCACCCTAACTCAGCGTCGGCACCGGGAACCGTGTTCTAGGATTCGGCATATGCCGCAGGAGCCGGATCCCGAGGTCCAGGGCGTGCCGGTCACCGCGCGCAACTGGCAGGATCCCCCGTTCAACCGCTGGGCGTACTGGCATGTCGGCGAGATCCTGCCCACCTACCGCGTGTCCCGCGGCGACGGCCCGCCCCGCGAGCTGCCCCGGTCGCCCGCGGCCGACGACAAGCCGGGCAGCGACCTGCTCGCGATCCCCGTGACCCGCGCGGACGGCTCGGCCGGCACCGTCGGCGAGGTGCTCGCGGACACTTACACCGACGCCTACCTGGTGCTGCAGGACGGCGCGCTGGTCACCGAGTGGTACGGCCTGCTGGGCGCCCCGGACCGGCCGCACGCGCTGATGTCGGTGTCGAAATCCGTGGTGGGCTGCGTGGCCGCGGTGCTCATCGACCGCGGCCGGCTCGACCCCGACCGCGAGATCACCAGCTACGTACCGGAACTGGCCGCCAGCGGCTACGCCGGCGCCCTGGTCCGGCACGTCCTCGACATGCGCAGCGGGGTCAGATTTGTCGAGGAGTACGCCAACCCGGACTCCGACATCCGGCGGCTCGACCAATGGATCGGGTGGCAGCCCGGCCAAGGCGAGCCGCGCGGCCTTTACCGGTTCCTGGCCACGCTGGCGGCCGAGGCGCCGCACGGCTCGAGGTTCCTGTACCGCTCCGCGGAGTCCGACGTGCTCGGCTGGGTGTGCGAGCGCGCGGCCGGCCGGCCCATGGCCCGGCTCATGTCCGAGCTGATCTGGGCGCCGATGGGCGCCGGAGGAGACGCCGTCCTACTGCACGACGGCCTGGGCACCGCCGTGCACGACGGGGGCCTGTGCGCCACCGCCCGCGACGTGGCCCGGTTCGGCCAGATGCTGCTGGACGGCGGGCTGGTTCCGGACGGGACATCGAACACCCGCCGGGTCGTGCCGCCCCAGTGGCTCCGCCAGGCCTGGGCCGTCGACTCCGGCACGCGGGCCGCGTTCGCCGCGTCGCCCGCGGAGTGGGCGTTTCCCGGCGGGTGGTACCGGCACCAGTTCTGGTTCCGCCCGGGCGACTACGGCGACGTGCTGCTCTGCCTGGGCATCCACGGCCAGATGGTGCACGTGAGCCGGCGCACGAACACGGTCTGCGTGAAGTTCTCCACCTGGCCGGAGGCGCAGAACCCGGCCTACCTGGAGGACACGCTGCGCGCCTTCGACGCCATCGGCGGCGTCCTGGCCGGCCGGGATCCCGGTCGGCGCCGCCTGGCCGGCGTGGTCTCCGGCCTGAGCCGCAGCGGCGACACGTCGCCGCCGACCCTGCCGCTGTCTGGCCCGACCCTGATCTGAGCCAGCGGGCCACCGGCCAGATCCCTTCTCGACGGCGGCCTGACCGTGGCTTTAGCCTGGCGGTATGGCAGGTTCAGAAAGCTCCGCCGTTTCGCCGCCCCGCCGTCACCTCAACGGCATCGCCGAGATCCGCACGTTTTTCCGGACTAACTCCCAGCCGATCTACTTCGTCGGCCCGACGGCCTTCAACCTGCTCGGCATCGACCGATGGGTCCGCAACTTCCAATACATCGCCTACTACGACTCCTGGGACGGCCAGCACCCCCGGGTGTTCACCCCGGAGAACCGCCCGTACATCGAGTTCTCCTCGAGCGAGCAGATCAACAACTACCTGCTGCGCGACGCCGAGGTCCGCGAATACCTGCGCCGGCGCGGCGGGACGCCAATGGTCGCGATGGTGTTCTTCGACGCCGAGACCGAGGAGATCTGCCGGGAACAGGGCTACACGCTGATCCTGCCGCCGGATTCGCTGCGGCGCCGGCTGGACTCCAAGATCGTCACCACCCAGCTGGGCAACGAGGCGGGCGCGCCGTCGGTCCCGAACGTGCTCAGTCGGGCGGACAGCTACGCCGCGCTCTCCGCGCTCGCGGCGTCGGCCGGCCTCGGCGACGACCTGGTCGTGCAGACGCCGTACGGGGATTCGGGCAAGACGACCTTCTTCATCGCCTCCGAACGGGACTGGGACTCCTACGCCGCGGACATCGGCGGCCAGCAGCTCAAGGTGATGAAGCGGATCAACAACCAGGCCGCGGCGGTGGAGGCGTGCATCACCAGGCACGGCACGATCGTCGGCCCGTTCATGACCGACCTGACCGGCTACCCCGAACTCACCCCGTACAAGGGCGGCTGGTGCGGCAACGACGTGTTCCCCGAGGCGCTGTCAGAAGCCGAGCGCACCATCGCGATCAGCCACGTCCGCAAGCTGGGCGACCGGCTGGCCCAGGAAGGCTACAAGGGCTTCTTCGAAGTCGACGTGCTCACCGACACCGACACCGGCGCGGTCTACCTCGGCGAGCTGAACCCCCGGATATCGGGGGCCTCCTCGATGACGAACGTCACGGCCGGCGCCTACGCCGACGTGCCGCTGTTCCTGTTCCACCTGCTCGAGTTCATGGACGTGGACTACACGGTCGACGTGGAGGAGATCAACGACCGCTGGCGCGCGCTGGCCGCGGTGGACGTCTGGTCACAGCTGATCATGAAGGAGCCCGGCGACGAGGTGGAGCGCATCCTGGCCGCCCCCCGCACCGGCGCCTGGCGCCTGGCCGATAGCGGCGCGCTGACCTTCGAGCACGTCACCAACGACTGGCACGAGATCACCACCGAAGACGAGGCCTTCTTCATGCGCGTGTACGGCCCCGGCGACTTCAAGTTCCACGGCGCTGACCTGGGCATCCTGGTCACCAAGGGCCGCATGCAGACGCCCGAGGGCCTCACCGAGCGCTGCCGCCGCTACATCGAGGGCATCCGCGCCCAGTACAAGTCCGAGCCCCTCCCGCAAGCACCCCCCGTCATGCCCATCGCCTACGTCAAATAGGCCCCTGCCCCGCCTCCCGCTCACCTCGTTTTTTTCATGTTCGCCCGGAAAACCAGTCGCGTGGGTATGCCCGGTCACGTCGGTTACGTGAAGAACATGCTCGGCCAGCGGGTCGCGCTCGAGCCCGGGCTCGGCTTCGCCATCAGGGAAGGCGGCCGGACGGTCGGCGCCGGGACCGTCGCCGCCCTGCTGGGCTGAACCCCGCCGGTTGCGTATCCCCGCCCTGCGGGATCCGCAACCGGCGGACCATTCGCCCGTGTCCTGGAGTTCACCTGCGGCCTCTTGTCACTCCCGCGCGCCGGGGGGATGGTGACTCTTAGGCGGCTGGTGAACAGGCCTGCGCTGCCCGAGGAAGATCGCGGAGGTGGGTACCATGCCGGTCGGCGCGAACACGTTGGCGTACAACAGCCTGTGGCAGGTCAGGAACGATGCCTGGTCCAGCCTGGAAGAAGCAGCCGCTCAGCTCGTGCTGGCCGGGGCCAGGCAACATCCCGTCGAGCAGCTGAGCGAGACGGTAACCGGGCTGCTCAACGTGCTCGGGCCCATCGAGCGATTCTGGGCCTTTCCCGGCGGGCCGGCCCTCCAGAGGGTGCGGCGCCTGTTCGCGGCGGGCAAGTACGACCGGTTGGTCGCGCTGGTGGGCGGCATCAACCGCGCGCTGGCCACCGATTCCTTCCGCCGCGGCCAGGTCGGGGACCTGAGCGCCGAGGATGAGGCGTTCGATCGTGCTGCCCATCCGATGGAGCAGCCCGGGACGGCCCGGCCCTATTTCGAGGTCCTGGTCGTCGAGGACATGACCGAGCAGCAGGAGCGCTCGCTGCGCGAGGAGCTCCGGCGCTGGCGCCGCCCGGATGACGCGTTCGTCTACGAGATCGTCGTGGTCCCCAGCCTTGACGACGCGGTCATGGCCGCGCGGCTGAACTACAGGCTGCAGGCGTGCGTGGTCCGCCGCCGGTTCGCCCTCCGGTCCCGTTACGATTCGTCTTCGCTCGCGCAGTTCACCGGCAGCAGCGGATCTGATGACCTGATGGAGCGCTCGCCGGATGAACGCGACGATGTCCTGGCCAGGTCGCTAGCCGGGATCCGGCCGGAACTGGACCTGTACCTGATGACGGAGGTCTCCGTCGAGGACCTGGCCGGCCGGCTCAGCCATCATTTCCGGCGCATCTTCCACACCCGGGAAGGGTCGCTTGAGCTGCACCTGTCCATCCTGGACGGCGTCGCGACCCGTTATCACACGCCGTTCTTCAACGCGCTGCGGAACTACAGCCACCGGCCGACCGGGGTGTTCCACGCGCTGCCGATCTCGCACGGCAAGTCGATCGTCGAGTCACACTGGATCCACGACATGGTCGACTTCTACGGCCTGGAGATCTTCCTGGCCGAGACCTCGGCGACCTGCGGGGGGCTCGACTCGCTGCTCGAACCCACCGGACCGCTGCGGGAGGCGCAGCAGCTCGCGGCCGAGACGTTCGGCTCGCGGCGGACCTACTTCGTCACCAACGGGACCTCGACAGCCAACAAGGTCGTCGTGCAGGCTCTGGTCCAGCCCGGCGACATCGTCCTGGTCGACCGCAACTGCCACCAGTCGCACCACTACGGGCTGATGCTGGCCGGCGCCATGGTGACCTACCTGGAGGCGTACCCGCTCAACGAGTACTCGATGTACGGCGCCGTCCCCCTCACCGAGATCAAGGGCCAGCTGCTGGCGCTGCGGCGGGCCGGCAAGCTGGACCGGGTCAAGATGCTGCTGCTAACCAACTGCACGTTCGACGGGATCGTCTATGACGTCGGACGGGTGATGGAGGAGTGCCTGGCCATCAAGCCCGACCTGATCTTCTTGTGGGATGAGGCCTGGTTCGCCTTCGCCCGGTTCCACCCGGTCTACCGTCCGCGCACCGCCATGCGCGCCGCCCGCACGCTAGCGGAGCAACTGTGCCTGCCCGAGTACCGTCAGCGATACGACGCCCAGGCCGAAGAGGTCGGCGCGATCGATGCCGCGGACGATGAGGTGCTGCTGGAGCGGCGGCTGCTGCCCGATCCCGCCCGGGCTCGCGTCCGGGTGTATTCCACCCAGTCCACCCACAAGACACTGACCTCGCTGCGGCAAGGCTCGATGATCCACGTCTGGGACCAGGACTTCAGCCAGAAGGTGGAGGACACCTTTTACGAGGCCTACATGACGCACACCTCCACCTCGCCGAACTACCAGATCCTGGCCTCGCTGGACCTGGGCCGCCGGCAGGCTGCCCTGGAGGGTTTCGAGCTGGTGCAAAAGCAGATCGAGAACGCGATGCGGCTCCGCGACGTAGTGGACCACCACCCGCTGCTCAGCAAGTACATGCGCTGCCTGACCACCGCCGAGCTGATCCCGGCCGAATACCGGTCATCAGGCATCGACCAGCCGCTGCGCTCCGGCCTGCCGAACATGACCAAGGCCTGGGAGACCGACGAGTTCGTGCTGGACCCGTCTCGGATCACCATCTACATCGGCGCCACCGGCATCGAGGGTGACTCCTTCAAGCGCAAGCAGCTGATGGACCGCTACGGCGTCCAGATCAATAAGACGTCAAGGAACACCGTGCTGTTCATGACGACCATCGGCACGAGCCGCAGCTCGGTGGCGTACCTGATCGAGGTGCTGGTGACCATCGCCCGCGACCTGGACGCCCGGCTGGCCGACATGAATCCGGCCGAGCGTGCCGTCCACCAGCGCGCCGTGCTCCGGTTGACCTCACCCTCGGCGCCGCTGCCCGACTTCAGCGGCTTCCATTCCAGCTTCACCGACGGCAACGGGCTGCCCACTCCAGAAGGCGACGTACGACGGGCCTTCTACCTGTCCTACAACGACAGCTACTGCGAGTACCTCAGGCCCGATGAGGTCGAGCAGCGTGTGGAGAACGGCGAGCAGGTGGTGTCCACGACTTACGTCACGCCCTACCCGCCCGGCTACCCCGTGCTCGTGCCCGGGCAGGTGTTCAGCCCGCAGATCCTGTCCTTCATGCGCAGCCTGGACACGCCCGAGATCCACGGCTACCGGCCCGACCTCGGCTACCGCGTCTACGTGGACAAGGCCCTGGAGATCGCGGCGACCGCCCGCCCGGCGCCCCGTCCAACCAAGGCGTCCCGATCGAGCCAGGACCGCCCGCCTAATCCAGCTGGCTGAGCGAGCCGGGATCAAAGCTGATCGCGAACGGCTGGCCGGCCGTCAGTGCGCGTCCCGCCCGTATCTCGGCCTCCAGGACGTAGTCCCCGTCATGAAGCGCGAGGATGGTGACTTTCGGCTCCGGCTCGAGATCCACGATCCAGTACACCGGGATCCCGGCCCTGGCGTACTCACCAACCTTGCGCACACGGTCTACCTGCTCGCTAGCGCTTCGCGGAGAGATCACCTCGGCGACAAGGAGCAGGTAAGATGCGTAGTAGGTCCGTACTTTCCCGTCGATGGCGGCGCGTGCCACGTCACGAGGCACGACGAACACGTCCGGCTTCCGCACTCCGGCCGGAGTGCTGATGTCATTCGGGCCGCCCGCAACGTACACCTCGGCGCCGGCCAGCCTGGCCGCATCCTTGAGGATGTCCTTGAGCCGGTCGGCGGCATGGTCGTGCCACGGACTGGGGGACAACTCCGTCAACCACCCATCGGCTAGTTCGTAGCGCTTGCCGTCTTCGGGCAGCGCGTCGAGGTCATAAAGGGTGTACGGGCCATATTCGTGCACCACCGGGATGCTCACTGGTCCTGCCTCCCTTCTGCTCCAAAGCGGCTAGCACATAGCCAGCTACCAGTTTGCCCGAATCAGCAAATGAGTGTCATCACCGGCCATTGCCCGCCCCGGCCGGCAGCGGCGCAGCGGCGGCCATCGGCTTGAACAGCTGGCCGGTGGCGCTGCCGCGTAGTGTGCGCGCCGCGACGACGAGCCAGGCGGCCAGCAGCAGCGCGAACAGGACGACCGACGCGACCCGCAGCGCGTCGGCCTGGCTGCGGACGGCCAGGGCGATGGTGCCGGTGACGCAGGTGCCGGTGCCGACGTAGCACAGCAGCGCCGCCCCGGTCAGGATGGCCATCGCCAGCGACGCGCCCGGCTGGCCGTTGCGGACGAAGATCTCCCCGGCGCCGAACGCGCCGCCGATGGCGGTCAGGCCGGCCGCCGCCAGTACAGCCAGCAGCCGGTCCCGTACGCCCACGGCCCTGGCCACCAGCAGGATCGCGGTCCCGATCAGGGCGAGGCCGAGCAGCGCGTGGACGGTCAGCGCCAGCGGGGCGGTGGCGATCTCGGCGAAGACCCCCGCGTGCGCGTCGGAGGCCGGGACGGCCACATAGAGGTTCAGGAAGATGCCCAGGCCGTACTGGGCCACCAGCATGATCAGCGCAGCCAGGCACACCCGGCGCAGCCCGGCCCGCCCCGGCCGGCGTGTGTGCCTGCCCGGGACCACGAATTTGTCTAGACCGCCAGCCATCGGACCCGCTCACCGTTCCTCTCCTAGGGGTCCCTGTCCGTGCGCTCCCATCCACTAACTACGGCCCCGCGTCCGGCGGAGTTCAGCCGTGTCCGGTAACGCCCCGAAGATCACGATCCGCCCAAACCTGATCCCGCCAGACCCCGCCGGCCCCGGCTTCGTTACGGCAGCTGGTGTTTCCGGCACCATTCCTCGGCGGTGTGGCCTTCGCCTGCGAGGGCCACCTGCCAGTGCCGGTCGGCGGAGATGGCGTCCAGGACGCTGTGGTGAAGGGCGAAGGCGCGGGTGAGCCCGGTGATCTCGAAGAGCTGAAGGACCCGGCCGCCGCTGGTCACGAGGCTGAGCGATCCCTGGCGCAGGCGCAGCCGCCTGAGGCTGCCCACCAGCGCCCCCAGCCCCGATGTCACTCACGCAGCTGGGCCAGGCCTTGGGCGGTTACCTGGGCAAACCCTGGAGCCGCCAGGCCGTCCACCAGGCCGAGCGCGGGCGTCGTGCCTTCACGGCGGCCGAGCTGGCCGCTGTTGCCCTCGCCCTTGACACCTCGATCCCGGCGCTGTTCCTCTCCGATGCCGGGCCGATCGAACTGCCCGGCGTGACCATCTCGGCCGAGGACTACCGGGCCATCCTGCTCAACGCCGGCGACGACATCCCCCTGGACGGAGTCGAGGAACTCATCGTGGCGCTGCACGACATCGCCGAGGTCGTATCGCGGCCCACCCCGGCCCGGCTGGCCAAGATCGGCCGGATAGCGGAGCAGGTAGCGAGCGCGTCGCCCGGGCCAAGCCAGGAAGGGCACCCGGTCCGGCGTGGCGTAACCGGCCGGAAACATCCGGCATAGATCATGAATCATGGAAACGCGGCGGATCCTGATCGGATGCGACTTTACCTATGTCGCCGCCGTCAGCACGCCGGTGATCTTCCAGGTACAGCCGGCCGAATCCGCGCATATCTCGATCGAGAACGGGCAGTGGGGGTCCGAGCCGGCCATGGCGATCCGCGGCTACTCCGACCTGTACGGCAACCCGTGCCTGCGCGCGGTGCTGCCCGCGGGCCGGTCCAGCTTCCGGTACCACGCCGTGGCCGTGGTGCCCGACCTGACCGAGGAGGTGGACGAGGATGCGCCCGAGTGCGCGCCCGATGACCTCCCCGACGACACCTTGATCTACACCCTGCCGAGCCGGTACTGCCTGCCTGACGTGCTCGGCGACGAGGCCTGGTCGCGCTTCGGCGGGCTGAAGCCCGGGTACCGCCGGGCGCAGGCCATCTGCGATCACGTGCACGACCACCTGGAGTTCCAGTACGGCAGCACGACGGCCCTGTCCAGCGCCGCGGACGTCAACCTGGCCCGGCGCGGGGTGTGCCGTGACTTCACCCACCTCGCGATCTCGTTTTGCCGGGCGCTGAACATCCCGGCCCGCTACGTGTTCGGCTACCTGCCCGACATGGACGTCCCGCCGGACCCGGCGCCGATGGACTTCGCGGCCTGGATGGAAGTGTGGCTGGGCGAGCAGTGGTGGACGTTCGATCCCCGCAACAACATCAGGCGTAAGGGACGTATCGTGATCGGCCGGGGGCGGGACGCCTCCGATGTCGCGATGGCCACCACGTTCGGCGGCCCGCTGCTGGAGTCGATGGTGGTCCAGGCGGAGGAGGACCTGGCGGGGGAGGGAGCCCGATGATGCCGGATACCTCGGTGCTGCGTGCCCCGGTGCTTGATCACCGCGGGCTCGACCTGGCCGCCGCCCGGCGTGTCAGCTACGTTCTCGAGCAGAGCTTCCGCTACGAATACGACGCGCCGGTGGAGTCGCTGCGGCAGCGGCTGGTCATCGTGCCTCCGGCCCGCCACGGCAACCAGTACCTGCGCGCGCACCGGCTCGAGGTGACCGGCGCGAAGGTGCGGCGCCGGGTGCGCCGCGACGCGGCCGGCAACGTCATCGCCTGGCTGCAGGCCGAACGCGTGCCGGAGGCGATCGAGTTCCGGCTGGTCGCCGTGCTCGAACGGATCCGCGACGACGGGCCCGCGGTGCTAGCGGCGCAGGCGCTGCACAGCCCGCGCCTGCTACGGCCGACCCCGCTCACCGCGGCCGACGAGCGGCTGCGCGCCATGGCCGCGGACATCGTCCGCCAGACCACCCGGCCCGAACAGGAGGACCCCGAGGAGACCGCCGAGCGGATCTGCGCCGCCGTCTTCGAGGCGATCACCTACGAATACGGCATCACGTCGGTGACTACCACGGCCGCCGAGGCGCTGGCCGTCGGCCGCGGCGTCTGCCAGGACTTCGCGCACGTGATGCTCGCCCTGTGCCACCTGCTCCGGCTGCCGGCCAGGTACGTGTCCGGACACCTGCTCGGTCAGGGCGGCACCCACGCCTGGGTGGAAGTGATCGTGCCGCGCGCCGACCACGCCGAGGCCATGGCCTTCGACCCGTGCCACGGCCGCCGCACCGACGGTGGCTACGTCACCGTCGCGACCGGCCGCGACTACACAGACGTCGCCCCGACCTCCGGCTCCTACGTCGGCACGTCCCCCGGCCGCCTGACCGCCGGCCGTCGCGTAGGCGTCCTCGCCGCCGCCTGACCCGCTCTTACGGCCAGAGCCTACTGATACGAGATCATGGACAGCTTCGGGGTTCGCGCGATCGTCTGCCGCGGGCTCATCATCGGCTGGTCCTTGGTATAGAAGTCCTTCCACCCGAAGAACACCCCGGCGGGGGCGGCCCTGGTGACGGCTTCCCAGGTCTGCAATTTATCGGCCGGGGTGCCTTGCCCGTCCATGTGGATGAGGATCGCCAGATCCTGGTAGCGGGTATCGAGCTTGTGCTCGTCGAGGATCATTGACAGCCTGAACTGGTGCAGCACGAGGAGCTTCTGGGGCAGCCGGTGCTGTGCGGTCAGGGCGGCCAGCCATCGGACGACGCTGTTGACCTCGCTGATGCTCACGCTGCCTATCTGCTGCAGCGGCAACTGCCCCGGCGCCAGCTTCCACTCTGGGTCTAGGGCGAGCCCGACATCGGGCAGCTCGAGCAGCGACTGGTATCTCTTGGTCTGGGCGAGCAGGCTGGCCCGGCCGGGCTGCAGGTCCAAGATGACGTACATCCCGGCCGCCGTTGCCCGGCGTACCCAGGGGCGCAGGGAGGCCACGGGTGACTCGTAGGAGTAGTCACCGTCATAGCCCGGGTATGCCTGCGCGACGGTGGCAATGATCTCGAACGTAGGTATGACCGGGACGCCGCCCAGGTGCCGGTAGGCCGCGGCGGCGTGCCTGGCCCGCGCGATGCTGGCCTGCAGGCTCTGCTGACCCAGGGCCCCGAGCGAGGGAGCACCAGGGTGACCATACAGGGCGACCAGCAGGTGCCCGGGGAAGAGGATCTGGCCGCCACCTGGCAGCTGCACCCCGGTCTGCGCGACGGCGATCCGGGATGCCAGCCGGCCGGCCGGCCCGAAACCGGCCCCGATGGCGAGCACCTGCCGGGGCCGGTCGGCCGAGAGCGCGGTGATAGCGGCCGGGTCGGCGCGCGGGTCGGCACCACGGACCGCGATCACCCGCGCGCCCGCCACCCGCGCGGTGGTGACGGCTGCCAGCGTCCCGGCGCCGGTGTCACCGGAACGCACGAGCAACGCCAGATGACCCAGGGACGCGGGTGTCTTCGTATCCGGCAGCATCGCCGGGCTGGTTACCACGCTGATTCCCGGCAGCTGAGCCGCGAGCATATTCCCGGCGATGCCGACCGCGAGGACGGCGCGCGGGTTCAGGGTCCTGATCTGTGCCCGCAGCGCGGCGCTGACCACGGCCGCCGCGCCGCCTGGTGCGGTCCTGCCCGCCGACGCGGAGGTCAGCAGCAGCGGCGCGTGTTCCCGCA
>Ga0209656_10000585_pt1 | contig 24062 bp, 22 predicted proteins | sample BogFormECP12_OM2_FD_188239 | JGI IMG/M metagenome (GOLD analysis project Ga0209656, IMG submission 188239) | Bog forest soil microbial communities from Calvert Island, British Columbia, Canada - ECP12_OM2 (SPAdes) (version 2) | ecosystem: Environmental > Aquatic > Freshwater > Wetlands > Bog ... | reverse complement strand
CAGGAAGGCGTTCTGCGCCGTGTAGCAGCCGTATTCGAGCGCGCATCGTTCGAGCTGGCGCAGCAACGGGCTGTCGGGCATCTCCTCGCGGCGCGCGGCGATCGCGCGGGCAAGCTTGTCGCGCGCGTGCGCTGCGGGCGACCAGCTCTGCAGGTGGTCCGTGCGCATCGCGCCCGCATGGAGTGCGCCGCCGTGCCACGCGACCGCCGCGTAGCCGTAGAGCGGCAGCGGCGGAGCTTGCGCGCGGGGCACGTAGGCGGGAAGCAGCGTGCGCGTGTAGCCGAGCGGCAGCGCCGCTGCCACCGCGCAGACGCTCTCGCCCTCGAACGCATCGAACTCGACGGGCCGGCCGTCGCGATAGCCGACCACGTTGCGTGCAGGCAACGTCAGCAGCAGCGAGCCCTCGGGCAGCGGGATGAAGTCGCCGGCGCCCGCGGGCTGCACGCGCCCGTCGTCCGCGGCCGCCTGCACTCCGGGCAGATCGAGCACGCTGCCGTCTGCGCGCGCGAACACGGCGGTCGGCGAACTCACCGCTTTGCTGTCAGATTCTTTCGTCCGATGGCGCGCACGCGGCCGTCATCGGTGACCTCGACCGTGGTGTCGAAGACGAGCTCCGCCGGCCCCGACAGGTAGGCGGGCGAGCCGGCTCCATCCCAAGCCACGGTGACATCGCCGCCTTTGCTGCGCACGCTGACCGGCGAACGCGCGCGCTGCGAAGCGATCGCGACGGCGGCGACGGCGCAGGCGCCGGTGCCGCACGCGTGCGTCTCGCCGACGCCTCGTTCGTACACGCGCATGTGGATACGCCCGCCGGCGATCAGCGCGACCTCGACGTTGATCTCGCCCGCTATCGCATCGAGGCTGGCGATCGCGGTCGCCAGATCGTCCAGCGCGATGCCGGCAAGCGGCTCGTCGACGAAGATCACGGCATGCGGATTGCCCATCGAGACGGGCGCGTAGCGCAGCGTGCGGCCGGCGACGTCGATGCCGATCTCCAGCGGCTCGTGCAATCTGGGCACGCCCATCTCCACGCGGATGGTGCCGCCGGCGTCCGGCTCGATGCGCACGATGCCGGTCGCGGTTTGGACCTCCAGCGCGCGGTGGGCGCTGGTCTCGCGCTCGAGGTAACGCCACACGCAGCGGATGCCGTTGCCGCACATCTCGGCTTCGCTGCCGTCAGCGTTGAAGATCCGCATGGAAAGGTCCGCGCCCGTCACCGTGGGCGGTTGCAGCACGAGCAGCCCGTCGGCGCCGAGGCCGAAACGCCGGTCGCACAGCGCGCGCGCGAGCTCGGGATAGTGCGGCGAGCGGCTTTCGCGCGCGTCGAACAAGAGGAAATCATTGCCAGTCCCCTGGCACTTCGTGAGGGCGATGATCGGCATGAGCGAGCGGCTAGTGCTTAGCTGCTGATGGGATGCGCGGCGCCGTCCGAGTTGTGCGCGGGAGCATCCGGGCCTGGTTGCGGCCGTTGCGCATTCGAATTGCCGATGGCATGCGCCGCAAGATCCGAGCCGGAGAACTGCACGGGCGCCTGCGGCGAGACCGTCGACACCGCGTGCTTGTACACCAAGTGCGGCTTGTTATCGTACTCGAGGATGATCGTGAAGTTGTCGAAGCCGCGCACGTGGCCGCGCAGCTGAAAGCCGTTGCGCAGGTAGATGGTGACCGGAGCGTTCTCGCGCTTGACTGCCAGCAAGTATGCATCTTGCAGGGGCACGTTGGTCTTCACCGTGCGTTTGTTCAGTCCGCCGCCGCCAAACCCCTTGCCAGCTCCGCCAGCTCATACGCGGTGCGCGAGTCGAGCGCGTCGAGCCGGCGCGCGTCGGCGATGCGGCGGAACCAGGTCTGCTGGCGTTTCGCGTAGGAGCGCGTGCGCACGATCGCGGCGGCGAGCGCTTCGGCGCGCGTCGCGGCGCCGTCCGCATAGGCCAGCGCCTCGGCGTAGCCGATGCCGCTGAGCGCCGGCGCGTCGCCGTACGCGCGGCGGACGGCCAGCGCCTCTTCGACGAGGCCGTGCGCGAACATCGCGCGCACGCGCTCCGCGATGCGAGCCTCCAGTTCGCGGCGCGGCATCTCGAGGACCGCGATCGTCAGCGCAACCGCGGTGTCCGGGCCGCTCGCGAGCGGCGACTCGGAGGGCGCATTGCGGTCGAGCCGGCGCTGCGGCGACTCGCGCGCGGCGAGAGCGCCTTCGAGCGCGCGCAAGGTGCGATAGCGATCGCCCGGCGCGATGCGCGCCGCGGCCGCCGGCGCGATCGCTTCGAGCCAGTCGCGCAAGGCGGGCGCGGGATGTACGGCTGCCTCGCGGCGCAGCCGCTCGCGCAGTTCGTCGTTCGCGAATGGCCGGTCGAGGGGCATGCTGCCGGCGAGCGCCTCGACGTACAGACCGGTGCCGCCGACGACGATCGGCAGTTTGCCGCGCTCCGCGATCTGTGCGATGATCGCTCGTGCGTCTGCGACGAAGCGCGCGGCGCTGTAGCGCTCGTCGGGTGCGGCCGTGCCATAGCCGTGGTGCGGCGCGCGCGCCAGTTGCTCGTCGCTCGGCCAGCCGGTGCCGGTGCGCATGCCCGCGTACACTTGGCGCGAGTCGGCGTTGACGACCTCGCCGCCCACGAGCTCGGCAAGACGAGCGGCGAACTCGGACTTCCCCGATGCGGTCGGTCCGCATATCGCCAGCGCTCGCACGCGGCCCGCGCGCATCAGGTCCGGCCGAACGCCTTTGCAAGCGATGCTGCGTCGATGCGCAGCATCGTCGGCCGGCCGTGTGGGCATGTATGTGGGTCGTCGCAGCGCCGCAGGCGCTCGTAGAGCGCGGCCTGCTCCTGCAGCGACAGCGGTTCGTGAGCCCGCACGACCGAATGGCAGGCGATGGTGGCGAGCACGCGATTGCGGTGCGCGGCGCCTTCGCGCGCGGCATCGTCGGCGCTCAAGTCCTCGAGCATGCCCGCGAGATCGAAGCGCCGCTTTTCGTAACCGGCCGGCAGGGCGCAGATCCGGAACGCGCCTTCGCCGAACGGCTCGACCACGACGCCCGCCTGCGCCAGCGCGTCGATGTTCTCGTACAGCACCGCCGCTTGGCCCGCGGTCAATTCGACGACGCTTGGGAAGAGCAACGGCGCTGCGGCTTCGTCGTCCCCCTGGCGCGCGAGAATGGCTTCGTAGGCGACGCGTTCGTGAGCGGCGTGCTGATCCATGAAGAGCAGGCCGTCGCCATCGCCCACGACGATGAAGGTCTGGTCGATCTGGCCGTAGACGCGCACGCCGTTCGATGCCGGCGCTTCCTCCGCTGTCGCAGCGCGTTCTTTGAACGCGCTTTCTGTGAGCGCGCTCTCGCTGAAAAGGTGCGACGCGTGCACGGCTTCTTGCGCCTGCACGCTGGGTGACGTAGGCGCGAAGGCCACCGCGGGCGCGCTGCGCACCGGGTCGCTGCGCCGAAGCGTCCGAGCGACCGCCGTGCGCACGGCGTCGAACGCTTCGTTGCCGCGCGCGAACCGGACCTCGATCTTGGTCGGATGGACGTTGACGTCGACGTCTTCGGGCGGCAGCTCGAGCGCGAGCATGCCGAACGGGTAGCGTCCGGTCATGCCGAACGAGCCCGATCCCGCGAGCCACGCCGCGCCCAGTTGCGGTGCGCGCACGAGGCGGCCGTTCACGAAGAACACCTGCCCGTCGCGATTGGGCCGGTCGTGTCCGGACCGGCTGATGTACCCGCTCACGACGATGCGCGCGGGCGCGCCGTCGTCCGCGAGCGGCTCGAGCGCTCCGCGCGCGTGCGAGCCGAACACCATCTCGAGCCGCGCGACGCCGTCGCGCACCGATGGCAACGTCCACACGTCTTTGCCGTCGTGGCGCAGCGCGAACGCGACCTCCGGCCAGCCCAGCGCGATGCGGCTGAGGAACGTGCTGATGCGCGCGAATTCGGCACGCGGGCTTTTCACGAATTCCCGCCGCACGGGCGTCAGGGCGAACAGGTCGTGCACCACCACTTTGGTGCCGGGCGGCGCGGCGCACACCGACGGCTCGCCTACGCTGACCCCGCGCGCCTCGATGCGCGCGCCCATCTCCGCGCCGGGCTGGCGCGAGGTCAGCTCGACCGCTCCGGCGGCGGCGATGCTCGCCAGACCTTCGCCGCGAAAGCCGAGCGTGTTGATGGCGAACAAGTCGCGCGCGCTTGCCAGTTTGCTGGTGGCGTGGCGCGCGAACGCGAGGGCGAGCTCGTCGCGAGCGATGCCGGAGCCGTTGTCGGTCACCGAGATCGAGGTGCGCCCGCCGTCCGTCACCTCGACCACGACCGAAGACGCGCCCGCGTCGAGGCTGTTCTCGACGAGCTCTTTCACCACGGAGACGGGGCGCTCGATCACCTCGCCGGCGGCGATCTGAGCGATCGTCGCTGGGTCGAGCTGGCGGATGGATCCGGGCATGTGCGCGAGCGCTTCGCCCGCGCGCCGGTGATTACATCCGGACGGGGAGCGTCTCGCGGGTCGCGAGTTTGACGTTGTTGCGGCCGGACTGTTTTGCCGCGTACAACGCGGAGTCAGCGGATTTGACCAATTGCTGCTTGGTCGAAACGTCCTGCGGATAGCCGGCGACGCCGATCGACACGGTGATCTTGGCGGTCGTCGTCTCGAGCGAGAATTCGTTCATCTCGATCGCCTGGCGCAGCCGGCCCGCGACCATCGCGGCTTCGGCCTTGATCGTCTCGGGCATGAGCACGACGAACTCGTCGCCGCCGTAACGGCAGCAGATGTCGATCTTGCGCGCGTGCATCCGGATGACTTCGCCGAGCTGGCGCAACAGCTCGTCGCCTTGCGGATGGCCATACGTGTCGTTGACGTGCTTGAAGAAATCGACGTCGAGGATCAGCAGCGCGAGCGATTGCTTGGTCAGCTGCGCCTTGCGGAATTCGTTCTCGAGGCGCTCTTGATATGCGCGGTTGGTGAGCAAGCCCGTCATCGAGTCGGTCTCGGCCAGCTCGAGCGTCTTGCTGTGCAGCCGTGCGTTTTGGATGCCGACCGACGCCAAGCGGACGAGTCTGTCGACAAGGCGCTGCTGTTCGAACGTGAACGCGCTCGGTTTGGCGGCGACCAGCATCACCGCGCCGATGGTGACGCGGTCGGTGACGATCGGCACGACCAGGCAGCCGTGCGCGGCTTTGGGGCGCGGCAGCGACGACTCGCGATAGTCTTTTTGGATATCGGCGACGATGAGCGGGCGCTGCTCGGCGGCCGCAAAGCCGACCACGCCTTCGCCGAAGCGCAGCTTGCTGCCGCGGTAGAAATCGGCGTATGCGCCTTCGACCGCTTCTTCCACCAGCACTTCGTCTTGCGCTTCTTCATCCGTGCGCGTGATGTAGATGACGACGTTGCTCCACGGCACCGACTCGCGGAATTCGCGCAGCATGATGACGAGCTGCGTCAAAGCCTCGTTCAAGGTGACCTTCGTGCCGAGGTCCGATCCGGCGTCGAGCACGCGCATGATCGCGCGCGTCTGCTGCTCTGCGCGCCGCCGGCCGAGCAGTCCGTGCGCAGCGGCGATGAACGCGATCAGCGGCAGCACGACCGCGTAGCCGATGATGAGCAGCATGTCCGCCGGGCGGCCGGCCGCGTCGACCGGGTGGCCGAAATAGATCGCGAAGGTCAGGCAGCCCGCCGACAGCAGGATGAACGAGATCGCCGCGACGTCGGAAAGGGTCGCCGCGTCAAGACCGATGATGAGCGCGAGCGAGCTGACGCCCGAGAACCAGCCGACGGCCGCAGTGGCGGTGACGTCGAGCAAGATGATGAGCGCCGACGCGATCTCGGGCAGTTCGTCTTTCTTGTCTTGCGGCTTCTTCGAAAGGCGCGGCATGGCGGCCAGCGCGGTGGCGACGAGCGCGTAGCCGAACAAGGCCGCGATCAGCCACAGCGGCGCGGGCGCGCTGATCGGCGCGAGCAGCACCTGTGCGACCGCCAGCCACCGGGCTGCGGCCACGATCATCGGGAACGAGACGGTTCGAAGAATCTCTACCTCTCAAATGTAGCGGTCGAATTCATTCGACCGAACCGTCGAATTTATTCGACGGGATCGACGTCGAGCGCAAGCTGGGCGTCGGGCTGCCCGGGGTCGCCTCGCCGCCGTAGCGGCGCCGGTGCCGGTCCGGGCCTCCGTTCAATATCATCGGCAATTTCGCGGGCGCGTTGCACCACTTCAGGCGGCAAACCGGCCATTTTCGCCACCGCGATGCCGTACGAACGGCTGCTCGACCCGTGCAGCAGGCGATGCGAGAAGACCGGGCCGCCCGGCTCCTCGGCCACCGCGACGTGCATATTCTCGACCGCGGGAAAGCGGCCCGAGAGGCGGACCAGCTCGTGGAAGTGGGTCGCGAACAGCACCATCGGCATCGCGCGGTCGAGGCTGAGCAGATACTCGCTGACCGCCTGCGCGATCGCCAAACCGTCGGTGGTGCCAGTGCCGCGCCCGACTTCGTCGATGAGCAGCAGGCTCGCAGGCGTGCAGCCGCGCAGCACGAGCGCCATCTCCGCCATCTCGACGTAGAAGGTCGACCGCCCGGCGGCGATGTCGTCGCCGGCGCCGATGCGCGTGAAGAGCCGCTCGATGATGCCCATGCGCGCGGACGCGGCGGGCACGAACGATCCCATCTGCGCCATGATCGCGAGCAGCGCGGTCTGCCGCAGATAGGTGGACTTGCCGCCCATGTTCGGCCCGGTGATGAGCAAGAAGCGCCGCTGCGCGTCAAGCCGCGCGTCGTTTGGCACGAAGTCGACGCCGCCATATGCTTCGACGATGGGATGGCGCGCTGACTCGACGTCAAGCTCGCTGCCGGCGAGCATCTGCGGGCGCACGTAGCGGCGCTCGCCCGCCACTTGCGCGAGCGACGCCAGCACGTCGATCTGCGCCACCGTCTCGGCCGTCGCGAGCAGCGTTTCGCGCGCGACGTCGACGGCGGCCAAGAGCTCTTCGAAGAGCTCCTTTTCGAGCGCGATCTGGCGCGAGCGCGCGGAGAGGATCTCCGCTTCAAGCGTGCGCAGGTCGGCGTCGGTGAAACGCTCCGCGTTGACCAGGGTCTGACGGCGCACGAAATCCGCGGGCACCGCGGCGGCGTTGGCGCGCGTGACCTCGTAGTAGTAGCCGAACGCCTGCGTGTACTTGATCTTGAGCGACTTGATCGCGGTGCGCGCGCGCGTGCGTTCTTCGAGCGCCAGCAGATGGTCGCGGCTGCGGGTGCGCAGCTCGACGAGGTCGTGCAGCTCGGGGCGGTACTCCGGCCGCAGCGCGCCGCCATCCGCGATCAGCGCGGGAAGATCGTCGACGAGCGCCTCATCGAGCAGGCGGGCGATCTCATCGCCGGCGCCCGCGAGCGCGGCGTGCATCGCTTGCAGCTGCGCATCCTTGGCCTGGACGAGGACGTCGTGCAGCGCCCGGATGGCATGCAGCGAGGCGCGCAACGCGCCAAGATCGCGCGGACCGGCGCGGCGCGAGCGGACCTTCTGCACGATGCGCTCGACGTCGCCGATGCGTGCCAGGCATTCTTGCAGCGACTCGCGCCACGAGGGCGCGTCCACCAGCGCTTCGACGCGCTCGTGCCGCCAAGCGATCCGCGCGACGTCGAGCAGCGGAGCGCACAGCCATTGCGCCAGCATGCGGCTGCCCATCGGCGTCTTGGTCCGCGCGAGCACGTTCAGCAGCGAGGCGCGCGAATTCTCGCCTGCCCCGCTCAACAGGTCCAGGTGCCTGCGCGTCGCAGGATCGATGAGCATCGAACTGCGCGCAAGGCGCGCCCGCGCGCGCGCCACGACGGCGGCGCCGTCGAGGCGCACATGATCGAGGTAGGAGCGCAGCAGCTCGAGGGCGGCGCGCGCCGCGGGGCGCTCGTCGCGCGCGAACGATGCGAGCGTCTCCGTTGGGGCTTCCTTTTGCTCTATCCCGTCAGCGATCGAGTCCGATGCAGAGCCGGATGGATCAACGGCGATGCGGCAGCCGTCGCCGACGAACGCGCGCACGCGCGCGGCGTCCTCGTCGCTCTCGACGATGATCTCGGCAGGCGTCGCGCGGTCGAGCTCGGCCGCGAGATCGTCGTCGCCGTCGGCGACGGCGACGGTCGCCGCGCCGGTCGAAACGTCTGCGCTGGCGACGGCGGTGTGGCCGGCAGCGGTCGCGACCGCTGCGAGATAGTTGTTGCGCTCGGAGGCGAGCAGATGGTCTTCCAGCACGGTACCCGGGGTGATGACGCGGATGATCTCCCGGCGGACAAGCCTGTTCGGCGCAGGCGGCTCCATCTGCTCGGCGATGGCGACCACGCGCTGTTGGCGGATGAGGCGCGCGAGGTAATGATCGAGGTTGTGGTGCGGCACGCCGGCCATCGCCACGCGTTTTCCCTTGCCCGCTTCTTTGGAGGTGAGCACGATGCGAACCGATGCCGCCAAGTCCTCCGCGTCATCGCCGTAGGCCTCGTAGAAATCGCCGACGCGCGAAAGCAACAGCGCCTCGGGATACTGCGCCTTGAGCTCGAGATACTGGGCGATGAGCGGCGAGGTGATCGTGCCGTCGGCCGGCACGACCGGCGCACGGCCGGCGTCACGCTCGTTGCGATCCTCGTGCGGCGCTTTCCGGGATATGGAGCGGTCGAGTTTACTCGACCGCACTGAGAGTTGCGGCCGGCGCGGCCACGCTGCCCGCTAGGCCCCACGAGAAGGCCTGTTCGATGACGACGTCGGTGACCGGAGCGAACGCCGTGCGCTCGTCGCGCGGATAGATCACGGTCGTGTTATGCCCGGTCTTGCCCGCCATCTTGGACGCGTCTTTCTTCGACGGTCCCTGCGCGAGCACGCTCACCGTTTCGCCCAGGAACGATTCGTTGAAGCGCCGCGTGACGTCGTTCTGCGCCGCGTTGACCGCCTGCAGACGCCGGATCTTCTCCTCCGGCGGGACCTGCGGCTCCATCGTCGCCGCCGGCGTGCCGGTGCGCGGCGAGAACGCGAAGATGAACGCGTATTCGAAGGTCCCGCGCTGCACCAGATCGAGCGTCGCGAGGAAATCTTCTTCGCTCTCGGTCGGATAGCCGACGATGAGGTCGGTGGTCAAAGCCCAGCGCGACAGGCGCTCGCGGAAATAGGCGATCTTGTCGAGGTACTCCTCGATCGTGTACAGCCGCGCCATCGCCTTGAGCACGCCATTGCTGCCGCTCTGCACCGGCAGATGCAAACGCGGCTGCACGTGGGGCAGCTGGCCGAGCGCGTCGACGACGCGCGGGCCGAAATCTCTCGGATGCGAGGTCAGGAACGTCAGGCGCTCGAGCCCTTCGATGGCGCCGATGCGCAGCAGCAGCTCGGCGAAATCGAGTTTCTCCGGCTCCCAATAGTATGAATTGACGTTTTGCCCGAGCAGCGTGATCTCTTCGGCGCCGCAGCGGATCTCGCGGCGCACCTGCGATTCGATCTCGGCCGGATCGATGCTCTCGAGCGGCCCGCGCGTGTACGGCACGATGCAGTACGTGCAGAACTTCTCGCAGCCGCGCGTGATGTTGACGAGCGCGCGCAGATGCGAGAACCCAGGTCTGTCGTCTTGACCCGGATCGTCTTCTGCCGAGGGCATCGCGAAGTCGGTCTGCGGCGGCGGCGCGTCGGTAGGCACGCCCCACGAGCCGAGCAGCGCCTTGAACTTCTTATAGTCGCGCGGGCCGAGCAGCGCGTCGACGTGCGGCGCCTTCTTACGCATGATCTCGCGGTCTTTTTCGGCCAGGCAGCCGGCCACCAGCAGCTTCATCGCCGGGCGGCGTTCCTTGATCGGTTTGAGCGCACCGAGGCGGCCGTACACGCGGGTCTCCGCCTTCTCGCGGATGGCGCACGTGTTGACGATGACGATGTCCGCCTCGTCCGGCTGGTCGGTGAACGTGCATCCCATGGACCACGCCTGATGCGCGAGGCCGTTGGAATCGGCGATGTTCATCTGACAGCCGAACGTCTGGAGATAGACCGAAGGCATGGGCGACGGTTCGCGCCCGCGCTGGACCTCGCCTGTGATGGACGCGTGCTAGCCCTTGGCGCGCTGCATCATGCTCTTTGGTCGGTCGAACGCCGAACAGTCTCCACGATACACGCCGGGGAGGCTTTGCGCGAACGCGCCGCTCGCGACGAGACCGTTATCGCGATCGACGAACACGAGTCCATGATTGTCGTAGCGGCAAGCGTCTGAGAGGTCGATCACCGCGAGCCCGCCGTGCGGTCCTGCCAGCACCTGTGTCACGATTCCGGACGGCGTATCGCCTCGGCTCGATATTTGAGCCGCAACTTGGGCATACGGAAGGGCCATCGCGATCGCCGCTTGCTCCGGCCGCTGTTCGCCGTCGATCTGGAAGGTGAATCGGTCGCCAGACCGGCTGATCGCCAGCGAATGCGGGCCCTCGCCGATCGCGAAATCGCGGTAGTCGAGCGAGCGGCCTGGCCCCTTATAGCCGATGTACGCGCGGAGCCGCCGGTCGACCTCGGGCCGGCGCATGAGGCCGATCTCCACGTACTTTTGGGTATCCTTTTCATCGACGATGTAGACGGAGTCGGCGAACCAGTGACGATTTTTGGGAACATCTGGCAGCGTGAGCCGAGCCACGACCACGTCGCCGCTCGTTCCTGAAAGAGGCACGGCGATATCCGGACCAAGCGCGTACCGCCCGCTCTCGGCCACCGACGCTGACTGCCGTATCGCGCTTGCGAATCGCGTGCTAAGCACGTAAAAACCGAAGACGATGAGGCCCACCAGGGCGACGAGCGCCAGCAGCAGCACAACGACGAGGATGCGATCCTTCCTTTGGTCCGCCTCGTCCACCGCGTGCTATTTCCCGCTCATGTGCTGCAGCAGCGATTGCGGCAGATATAACTTGCCCGAGATCATCGCCGGCGCGATCGACAGCAGTCCCTCTTTGCCGTTCAGCGTGTAGGTGCGCGACCCCAGCGCGCAGCGCAGGTCCGCGCCGCCGTACTTGATCTCCACCTGGCTGCCGTTGACGGCGACGTCTTGCGCAGGGATATAAGAAGAAACCGGCTCGAGGATGTCGCCTGCGGGCCCGCCGGGCTCGCCCGCGGTGATGGACACCGTCGTCGTGGTGTCCGGGTAGATATTGACGTCGCGTGTCGAGCGCTCGTCCGGCTTGCCGATGATGGTGACGATGTGGTAGCCAGCCGTAAGCTTCGCGCCGGTCATCGGGATCACGCCGATCCTCTTGCCGTCCACGAGCACGGTGGCGCCGGCCGGTGAGCCGCGCACGTCGAGCGCGCCGTAATCGCGCGACGCGCTCGCCGCGCTGGTGTGCGCCAGCGTGAGGCTGACCTGCACCACTTGGCCTACGCTCACCTCGACGGTCGCGCTTTGCGCTTCCCAGCCCGTACGCGTGGCGACGATCGTGTGCTTGCCGGTGGAGAGCAGGTCGACGAACGCGGGCGTCCGGCCGACGTACGCGCCGTCCACCCAGATGTCCGCGCCGAGCGGCAGCGTAGTCACGAATGCACCGCCGTGCGGCGGTAGTTGCGTGGCGGCGACCGCGACCGCGAGTACGAGTGCGAGCATCAGCGCTGCGTGGTCTCCTTGTGCCGGGAGATGCGACCTTCGCGGCGAATGCCCCTATGCCGTGTCATCCGCTCCGCTCGTCGCTCTCGTCGGACGTCCGAACGTGGGCAAGTCTTCGCTGTTCAACCGACTCGCCGGCACGCGCCAAGCGATCGTCGATCCAACCCCCGGCGTGACGCGCGACCGCTTGTATGCTCCTGTCGAATGGGCCGGGCGCACGCTCACCGTCGTCGACACCGGCGGCATCGAAACCGGCGCGCTCAAGGACGTCGCCGCGCAGACGCGCGCGCAGGCGGAGCTGGCGATCCGCGAAGCCGACGTGGTGGTGTTCGTCGTGGATTCGCAGACCGGCGTGATGCCGGGCGACATCGACGTCGCCGAGCTGCTGCGACCGCAGCGCGCCAAGGTGCTGCTCGTCGCCAACAAAGTGGAATCGCCTACCACTGCGGCCTCGATCTACGAGTTCACTTCGCTGGGCTTTGACGTGCCGATGGCCGTCTCGGCGATCCACGGTCTGCAAAGCGGCGACCTGCTCGACGCGATCGTCGCCAAGCTGCCGCCCGAAGCCGAGCCGGCAGGCGACGAGGACGAGAACACGATCCGCCTCGCCATCGTCGGCCAGCCGAACGTCGGCAAGTCGTCTTTGGTCAACGCCCTGCTGGGCAAAGAGCGCGCGATCGTCTCGCCCGAGCCCGGCACGACGCGCGACGCGACCGACACGGCGATCGAATCCGGCGGACGGTCGTACGTCATCATCGACACCGCCGGCGTGCGCAAGACGGTCAAGACCGGGCCGGCCATCGACTATTATTCAAGCCTGCGCGCGGTCGCCGCGATCGGCAAGAGCGACGTCGCCTTGCTGGTGATCGACGCGACCGTGGGCGTCACCTCGCAGGATCGGCGCATCGCCGGACTGGCGATCGAGGAAGGCAAAGCGTTCGTCCTGTTGGTCAACAAGTGGGACCTCGTCGATCCGGCGACCATCGACCGCAAAGAGACGGAGGCCGCGTTGCGCGCCGAATTCTCGTTTGCGCAGTACGCGCCGATCCTCTACGCATCGGCCCTGACCAAGAAGAACGTCCACAAGATCTGGGCGACCGTGGCGGCGGCGTTCGACGAGCGCCGCAAGCGCGTGCCGACCGCCAAGCTCAACCAAGTCGTGCGCGACGTGTTCCGCGTCCATCCGCCGCCGGGCTTCCGCGGGCGCGTGCTCAAGTGCCACTACGTCACCCAGGCAGGCACCTCGCCGCCGGAATTCGTCTTCTTCGTCAACGACCCGGAGCTGGTGCACTTCTCGTACGAGCGCCATCTCGAGAACTCGTTGCGCGCCGCGTTCGGCTTCGTCGGCACGCCGATGCGCCTGGTCTTCCGGCCGCGCGTCAAGCAAGACATGAAGAAGAGCGATGAGATCATCATCGCAGGAGCCGCCGAGGGCGAACGGCCGTGAACGTCTCGCTGCCCGAAGCGCTGCTGATCGTCGCGGCGTACCTCATCGGATCGATTCCGTTCGGCGTGCTCGTCGGCAGAGGGCTCTACGGCGTCGACCTGCGCACCGTGGGCAGCGGCAACATCGGCGCGGCCAATGCGCTGCGCGCGATGGGTTTTTGGGGCGGCGTGCTGACGCTGGGCGGCGACGTCCTCAAAGGCATCGTGCCGAGCGCGATCGCGGTCTACGTGCTGCACTCCTCACCGTTGGTCATCGCCACGGTCGGGCTTGCGACTATCGTCGGACACAACTGGTCGGTCTTCTTGCACTTCGAAGGCGGAAAAGGCGTGGCCACCGGATTAGGGGTGCTGATCGTGCTGTCGTTCTACGCCGCGCTCGTGTGGGCGGTGGTGTTCCTCGCGACCGCGATCATCAGCCGGTACGCGTCGCTGTCTTCGATGCTGGCGACCGCCTCCGCGCCGATCGCGCTCTACGCACTGCACGCGCCCTGGCCATATATCGCGTACGCGGTCATCGTGCTCGTGCTCGTGCTGTGGCGGCACCGGACCAACATCGAGCGTCTGCGGGCCGGCACCGAACCGCGCATCGGGCAGAAGACAAGTCAAGGAGCCACATGATCTCGACCAATGATTTTCGGACCGGCGTCTCCGTCATCGTCGACGGACAGATCTGGACCGTCGTCGATTTCCAGCACGTCAAACCCGGCAAGGGCTCGGCGTTCGTGCGCACGCGCTTGAAGAATCTGCTGCGCGGCAACGTCTTGGAGAAGACGTTTCGCGCCGGCGAGATGCTGCAGCGTGCCATCATCGACACGCGCGAGATGCAGTACCTGTATAACAGCGGCGACGAATACCATTTCATGGATCAGACCAACTACGAGCAGATCCACCTCGGCCGCGACATCCTGGGCGACGGCACCGAATTCCTCAAAGAGGGCATGACCATCGAAGTGCAGTTCCACGACGGCAAAGTGATCAGCGCGTCGCTGCCCAACCACGTTGAGCTCAAGGTCGTCCAAACCGATCCAGGTTTCCGCGGTGACACGGCGACCAATCTCACCAAGCCGGCGACGCTCGAGACCGGCGCGGTCGTGCAGGTGCCGATCTTCATCAATCCCGACGACACGATCCGCATCGACACGCGCGACCGCAAGTACATCAGCCGCGTCTGACCCGCCACCGGCGGCACAGCGCCCCTTTCTCGGCATGCGAACGGCGCTTGAGCGCGAGCTCGTAGCGCAGCGCGGCGCCTTTGTCCGAAAAGCGTTTGGTGAACGCGAGCGTCACGGGTCGGCGCCCGCGCAGCGCCTTCGATCCTTTGCCGGCGTTATGCGCGCCGATGCGCGCGACCGGATCGAGCGCGTAGCCGCAGTAGAACGAACCGTCGCGCGTGCGCGCGAGATAGACGTAGTGCCAGCGGCGCCTTATCGCGCGCAGGACGCATCACCCCGGGCCTGCAAGGGTCGGCCGATGAGCACGCTCGTGCGTTTTGCATGCCGGACGGGTTTTCATGCCCTGGTTTGAAGCGGCCGGCTTCATCGTCTTCGGCTTTTTCGTCGGCACCTATGGCAGCATGGTCGGCGTCGGAGGCGGCTTTCTGATCGTTCCGCTGCTGCTGTTCCTGGGCGCGCCTGCGCGCGTCGCAGCAGGCACGTCGCTGGCCGTCGTGCTTGCCAATTCCACGTCGTCAACGCTGTCGTATCTGCGCCAGAAACGCGTCGACGTCAAGAGCGGACTGATCTTTTCCGCTGCCGGCGTCCCGGGCGCGCTCTTGGGCGCGTATGCCGACCAGCATGTGCCGCATCGCGTGTTCACGCTGCTCTTCGGCCTGCTGCTCGTCGCGGTCGCCGTGCGCGCCTTCCTCGCGCGCGACCCGCCGCCGCCCATGCAGTCTCAGTCCGAAACGGCGCCGGCCGAGGGGCAGCTCAGCCGCGATTTCGTCGACGCGCAAGGCGTTCGCCACAGCTATCGTTTCAATGTCTGGGGCGCGATCGGCGTGTCTGCAGCCACGGGTTTCCTGGCGAGCATGTTCGGCATCGGCGGAGGCGTTGTCCAGGTCCCCGCGATGGTGTACCTGTTCGGCTTTCCCACGCACATCGCAGTGGCGACCTCCCAACTCGTCATCGCTATCACCTCAGCGGTGGGCACCGCATCGCACGCGTATTACGGCGACATCATGCTTGCGCCGGCGGTATTCTTGGCGATCGGCGCGATCGCAGGCGCGCAGGTCGGTGCGCACTTGGCATCGCGCTTACAGCCCGGCCCCCTTATGCGCTGGTTCTCGCTCGCGGTCGCCGCGGCGGCGCTCTATCTGATCTACAGCTCCGCGTTCAAGCACTAACCGGCGCCCGTCCAACGCTTGAACAGCTCGTTCGGCACGCCCAAGGCGTCGAGCGCCTTGCCGACCGCGTGGTTGATGATGTCGTCCACCGACTTCGGCTTCTGATAGAAGCCCGTGATGGGCGGTGTCAGCACCGCGCCCAACTCGGCCAAGCGCGTCATGATCCGCAGATGTCCCAGATGCAGCGGCGTTTCACGCACCGACAGGACGAGCCGGCGCCGCTCCTTCAAGCAGACATCAGCGGCGCGCACGAGCAGGTTGTCGTTCATCGAGTACGCGATCGCCGCGGCGCTTTTCATCGAGCATGGGATCACGAGCATGCCGTCGGTCCGAAACGAGCCGCTCGAGACCGCTGCGGCCAAGTTGGTCTCGTCGTGCACGTGATCGGCGAAGCGCTCGACGTCGGCCGGCGCGAAATCCGTCTCCAACGCCAAGGTGCGCTTGGCCTGTGCGGTCATGATGAGATGGGTCGTTGTGCCGGGGATCGCGTGCAGCGCTTCGAGCGCGCGCACGCCGAGGATGCTGCCGCTCGCGCCGGTGATGCCGACGATGTAGGTGGGCATCGGCTACGTGAGGACGATCTCGCGCACGCGCATCTCGACGCGCGAGTCGAAGCGCCGCGGCGAGCACCGCGCGCACGACACGCGCACGCCGGGGCGGCGCTTGCGGGTGAGCGCGAGCCGGCAGCGCGGGCATTCCAAGACGTAGCGCCGGCGGCTGCTCCGGCGCGCGACCGGCAGATTGTGATAGATGCTGTCGAGGCCGACCTCGCTCATCTTGGCCTTGAACTCGCGCCCGTGGCCGCTGGGGAGTCCCGTGTGGAACAGCCACGCGTGCACCATCTCATGAAGCAGCGTGTCGCGCACGTGGGCGGGATGGCGCGACAGCAGCGGAATCGACAGCTCGATCAAAGCCGGGCGATAGCTGATGCGGCCGGTGACCGTGGTCAGACGCGCGTTGTATTTGATGCGGTGCGCGCGGAGCACGCCGTTGAAATGCTCGAGGTTGAGCCGCGCGAAGAGCAACTGCAGGTCTGCGATCGACGGCAGGCTGACCGGCGCGATGCGCTCGGCAGAAGCAAATGACACTACGGGGGATGCACCTTCGCGCTCGCGCGGGGGCTCCCTTCGGCGCGCGTGCGGCGGTCGAATGAATTCGACCGCTACATGCGAACCGGTGGGGCATGAAGCTGTACGTCTCGGCAGACATGGAAGGCATCGCGGGTATCACGTCGGTCGAGCAGACCAATCCGGTCGGCCAGCCCGAATACGCGCGCTCGTGCGAGCTGATGACCGGCGAGGTCAACGCGGCGTGCGAAGCGGCGCTGGCCTCGGGCGTCAAAGAGATCCTCGTCAACGACTCTCATTGGAACATGCGCAACATCATCCACGAGCAGCTGCCGCCATCGGTGCGCTTGATCCGCGGGAGCCCCAAGCCGCTGTCGATGAACGAAGGGCTCGATCCGTCATTCGGCGCCGCGGCGTTCATCGGCTATCACGCGGGTGCAGGCACGCACGATGCGGTGCTCGACCACACCTACACCGGGGAAACGGTCTACGAAGTGCACATCAACGGCCAGGCCTGCAGCGAAGCGCGCATCAATGCCGCGGTCGCGGGCTCCTTCGGCGTGCCCGTCATCTTGCTGTCAGGCGATCAGTCGGCGTGCGAGGATGCGCGCAGCTTCTTGCCCTGGGTACAGACCGTCGAGGTCAAGCGCGCGATCGGGCGGTACGCGGCCGATTCGCTCTCCCCGCACGAAGCCCGCGCCGCCATTGCAGCCGGCATGAAGCGCGCGCTCGCCGAGGCCCCGAAACGGGGCGCCCAACCGTACCGCTTCGACAGCCCAGTGACGCTGGATATACGCTTCACGTCGACCGCCAAGGCCGATATGGCGGCGCTGCTGCCCGGATCTGAGCGCATCGGCGGGCGGTATATCCGCTATGCGCACGACGATTTTCTCACGGTTTTCCGGGCTTTTCGGGTGCTCATGACCCTGGGTGGGTCCGTGGATTAGAGGGGCTGCAAAAAACTTCTCGAGCGGGCTGTAACAAAACGGGGGGCCACCCGGTCTTGTGAATAGCCGGGTGACGCTCGTGCGGTCCCCCAAGGATAAGGCGCACCCGGCACCATGAACCGATAGAGGCGCGGACCACAGTTTGGATCCGCGCCTATTTGCGTCACGAAGTCGGGGCGCCGACCTCTTCGCCCGGCTTGTCGGGCGCGGCGGATTCGGGGCGCTCCTCACCCGTCGTCGGCGCCTCCTCGGCTACGACCTCCGGGGCCGCAGCTGCCGCGGGCTCGACGGCTTCAGACGCGGCCACGGGCGCGGGTGCGGTTGCGGGCGCGGATGCGGCCTCTGATGCCGGCTCCCAATCGTAGTCAGATGGATTGAGGCCCTCAGGGCGCAGGCTGTTGGCGTGCAGCCAGTCGAGCGCGAGGTGATAGTGCCGCTTGGTGCGATAGCCTAGCCAGCGCCGGCGCAACGTGTCGTCTTCGTCGACCGCCTCGCGGAAGCGCCGAAACGCGCCCTTGCCCGAGATCGCGGTGCGCAGCCGCCCGGCGACGGCGATGTCCTCCACCAGGCTGATGAAGTCGGACATGATGCCGTAGCGCACCTCGGTCGTCACCGGCGAGATCTTCTTCATCTCCGGATCGGCGTCGGCTTGCGCGATACGCACATTTTCTTGATCGCCGAGATTGTGCATGAAGTGCTCGACCGCGTGCGTGTTGAGCTTGTAGTACGCCACGCTGTCGACGTCGCCGCCGGTCAGCGCCGTTCCCAGCTCGTCGAGCAGCTGACTGCGCTTGATCGGTCCGGGCCGCACGACTCGTGCCGGCGCCCGCGCAGCGACGCTGACCGCCGCTTCGATGCCCAGCGCCTTGCGGATGTCCGCCGGATCGACCGACGGAAGGCCGAGATGGCCGAGGCGGACGTGGTGTCCGGCGAGCTCGATCAGCAGGTCATCGAGTTTGCGCCGCGTTTGCGGGTCGCCGATCGCATCGACCGGGGAGACGCCGTCGAGGTCCGGCAGGGGGCGCCGGATCCATTCGGCCGTGATGTGCGTGTTGTCCGTCGTGTCCTTCATAGCTGTCCTGTCTTTCCCGCCCTTGGGAAGTCATGTCTTGGCGCTGACCGGGCGTCCGAGACTTTCGGCGATGGTCAGCACGTCGTCCTCGGTCAGGCCTAGGCCGTTGATGCCCGCATAGTATTGATTGATGATGTCGTGCGTGCGCCCAGTCAGTGCGCGTTCCTCACGCACGCGTTTGACCTCTTCGAGCACCCGTTTGGCCAGCGCCGCGTCCACGGTGACTCCCGCCTTGGCGAGCTTGGCCTCGTTCTTCTTGAGCGCAGCCTCGATGACCGACATCCCGCTGTGCTTGCCGTAGATGAAATGCATGTGGCCGCCCACCAGCTCCGCCGGCACCGCTTCGTACATGCGCCGGTCGATCAGCATGGCGTGCGTGTGGATGCCCGATTCGTGCGCGAACACGTTGGCGCCGATGATCGGCTCGTGCGCCTGGATAGGATACCCGGAGACCGATTCCATGAAACGCGCCAGCTCCCACAGCTTGTTGTACTTGAAACCGGGGATGTCGACGCCGTAGAGGACCTTGAGCGCGGTGACGACTTGGTGCAGCGGCACGTTGCCCGCGCGCTCGCCGTAGCCGTTGGCCGTGACCGTGAAGGCCTTGAAGCCGCACGCCAGCGAGGTGATGCAATTGATGGTGGCCAGACCGTAGTCGTTGTGGAAGTGGTTGAGCAGCGTGACGTCTTTGGGCATGGCTTCGACGATGCGCGTGCTGTGCCAGCGCGTCGCCTCGGGCGTCAGGCAGCCGACCGTGTCGGGCCATGACGGCCGCGTGGCGCCCGCGGCCAAGCCAGCTTTGAACAGCTCGATGAAGTAGTCGACGTCGCCGCGGCTGCCGTCTTCGCCGCCGAACTCCACGCGTTCGACGCCGTGGTCGCGCGCGTAGCGGATCGCATCGCACTGCATGCGGATGTTCGCCTGCCGGAAGAACGACAGCGGTAAGTCGAGCCACTCCGATTCGGACTTGCCTTCGCGCGCGAGCAGCGCTTTGCCGATCTTGTATTTCATGTGCAGATCGCTGCCCGAGGTGAAGACGAAGAACGTGACCGCGCTGGGCGCGACCTGGATCTCGTGCAGCGCGGTCAGCGTCGCGTCGATGTCCTTGCTCGTCGAGCGGCACATGACGACGACGTCGAGATCCTCGCGGATCTCGCCTTTGCGCTTGCCGTTCATGATCAGCTGCAGCGAGCGGCGCTCATCATCGGAGACGGCGGGGAAACCGACGTCCATGATGTGCACGCCGATGTCGGACAGGCGCCGGCAGATCTCATACTTGGTCTCCGGCGTATAGGCGATGCCGCACATCTGCTCGCCGTCGCGCAACGACGTGTCGTAGATGCGCAAGTCCGATGCCGGCGGAAATGTGATGTTCTTGGTATACTCGCGCGGGTCGCGGATGAGCTGCTCGATCGGCTCGCGGAATTCCATGGGACCCTAGGGTTCGACGATAATCTCGCCACGCATTCCGGCTGAATAATGAAAGAAACAGCCGTAGAGGAAGGTGCCGGGCGACGCGGCGACGAGCGGCGCCGAGCTGGCGCCGGGCGCGATGACGCCGCTGCTCCACGGCTCTGCGCCGATCGTGCCGAAGGGTTTGAGCACGGCCTCGGTCCAGCGCGGTTCGCCGAAACGCGCCGCACCGGGCAGGCCGGTCGCGGTGTGCTGCGCCTGCTGATCGGCGTTGACGAAGACGATCGCATCGCCGACGTGCACGTGAACGATTGCCGGCGCGACACCCACGGAATCACCGGCGGCCAGATGCGTGATCTTGGCGTTGCGCTCGAGGCCCAACGTCACCGTGATCGGAGCGTTTGTCGCCTGCGCGTTGCGCGGCTCGACGCCTAACGCAAGCGTCGCCGCAAACGCGGCGGCCAAGCAACCCAGCCCGATTCGTCCCACGATACTAGACAGTTGTGTCCTCCCTAACCGGGCACGTATCGCCCCTATCACAGTTTTCGGCTTTCCCAAGAGAGAACGTAGCCCTTTGGCGCATGGTTCCGGGTAACAGGTGGCATGCCCGAAAGGTCCTACTGGATGTGAGCAAAGTGCGCCGCTCTTCATTGTCTTTGGTGCGCGGGCCGTTCGCGCGGTCCCGGGCGACTTTCTGGTCGCTCGAGACGGCGCCCGATGCCGCACCTCGCGCAGTCGCGGCCCTTGCGACCACAGCCCTCATCTGGGCGACGCTTTCCGCGTGGCATGCGCCGGCGACGCTCGCCGTGTTGGTCGTGTGCGCGGTCTTCATGGAGCTGTTCACCGGCGACATCATGCGCGCCGGCGGGCGCGTCATCGGCCCGTCGTTGGCGATCGTCGTCGCCGCGTTCGCGCTCTATGGCACGCCGGCCGCCGTGCTGGTCGGATTCGCGCGCGGCGGCGCGCGCTTGCTTTCCTCGCGCGCGCTGACCGGGTCTGACAGCGCCTTTATCCTCGCTGGATCGGTGTTCGGACCGCTTGTCGGCGGCGTGTTCGCCACTACGGCGGCCGCGTTCGGCATGCCGCTGCTCGGCGTCGGCGCGCTCTACGCGTTGTCCGCATACGCCGCGGAGGTGCTCGCGCCGGCAGCGCTGATGCGCAGCTCGGGGCCACCCTCGCTCGCGCTTGCGGGCGACGGCATCGCCGGTTGGGCGCTGACGGCGTTTTGCGCGTTGACCGGGCTCGGATACTTGTTGGCCGGCGACATCGCGGCGCGGCATTGGAGCGCGCTCGTCTATTTCATCGTGCCGCTGGTCGTCATCCGCCTCTCGTACTCGGCGCTGCGCGCCCGCTCCGAGCGTTACCTCGCGGCGCTCGAGCACGAGAACATCGAGTTCTTCGACAAGATCGGCAAGCTCGATCGCATCAACGGCGATCTCATCGAAGCGCTGGCGTTCGCGGTCGACTACCGCGACGGCGTCGACAGCGGCCGTTCGCGCCGCGCCGCGCAGATGGCGGCCGCGATGGGTCAAGCGCTTGGACTGCCGCCGGTCGAGCTCGAGATGCTGCGCCGCGGCGCGCTGCTGCATGACGTCGGCATGCTCGCCATGCCCGGCCAGCGCACGCCGCGCCACATCGAGGTCGGTGCGCGGCTGGTCGCGCGCTGGCGCGACTATCGCCAGATCGCCGAGATCGTCGAGCAGCACTGCGAATTGTTGGACGGCAGCGGCTATCCGCGCGGCTTGCACGGCAACGACATCTGCATCCCTGCGCGCATCGTCGGGGTCGCGACCAAGTACGTCGAGCTGACGACGCAGCGCCCGCAGGGAGCCGGCATGTCGCATGAGGAGGCGGTCGCCGAGATCCTCTCCCTGACGCCGCACAAGTACGATCCGATGGCGGTCGAGGCGCTTGAAGCGGCCATTGCGCCGGCGACGGCCGACGTGCTGCCGCTAATCCGCCGCTAGGCCTTGTCGCGCCAGCGGTAGGCTCAAGGTCACGGTCGTGCCCTTGCCGGACTCGCTCCACAATTCGGCGCTGCCGCCCATGCGTTCCATCGCCGTCTTGACGATCGCCAGGCCCAGACCCGACCCGGTGACGTCGCCGCGCATCTCGCCGCGGAAAAAGCGCTCGAACGCGTGGGCCTGCTCGTCCGCCGGCATGCCGGGACCGTCGTCGCTCACTTCGATGACCGCGCGCCCGTCGTCACGCCGGGCACTGACCTCGACGTGGGCGCCGGGGGCATGTTTGGCAGCGTTCTCGATCAGATTGCGCACCGCGTCGCGCAGCTCTGCCGGATGGGCGCGCACCTGCAACGGACCGGGAGCGTCGAGGGAGAGCGCGCCTGCGGGCACGAGCGGACGCGAGCTCTCGGCGGCGTCGCGCGCGACGCGCGCCGCATCCACCAGTTCGAGCTCGGCATGCGGTTGATTGTCAAGGCGCGCGAGCGCGAGCAGTTTGTCGATGAGATGACGCATGCGTTCGGTCTCGACGGCGATCGTTTCTAAGATGTCGTTGGCGACGCGCGGCTCGGTCACCGCGCCGCGCCGCAGCACGGAGACGTAGCCGGAGATCACCGTCAGCGGCGTGCGCAGCTCGTGCCCTGCGTCGGCGGAGAACTGGCGCATGCTTTCCTCGGTCTTGCGGCGCTGCTCGAACGCCGCGCCGACCCGTTCGGCGGCCGAGTTGTACGCGTTGGCGAGCGCGGTGACTTCGCCGGGCGCGCCGCGCACCAGCGTACGGCGCGAGAAATCGCCGCGCGCGAGACTGTCCAGCGCGTTGGTGACGTCGACGATGGGCGCGAGCGCCTGGCTCGCGAGCACGCGGCCGGCCACCCAGCCGATGATGAGCGCGATGGCGAGCACGATGGCCAAGGTGAGCCAGTATGGGCCGAGGTTGAACAGCAGAAAATCGAAGGCAGGTTGGATCGTGATGTAGCCGCCCGGATAGGGCACGAAGCGCAGCGGTCCGCGGTCGGCCGGCATGACGCCGCGCTTGACGCCGACGTATTCCGACCCGATGGTGGACTGCTGGATATCGCCGGCCAAGAAGCGCCCTTCGTTGTCGAACACCGCGCCGTGCAGGCCGAGGCTCTCCAGATCGTTGGCGACGGCGGGCGCCAGCAGACGCAGCGCGCTCTCGTTCGAGCCGAGCGCGGTGCCAAGCACGCGCACGTTGGCGGCGGGCGCCATGAGCATGGCATGGGTCTCTTGATCGAGCATGCGAACGAGGATCAGGGACGACGCCACCACGACAAACGCGAGCAGCGCGACCAGGACGATCGCGTACCAGGCGGTGAGGCGGTTGGCGAGGGAGTTCACGGGAGGTCGTCTTCGCGCAATGCGTAGCCGACTCCGCGAACCGTATGGATGATGCGCTTGCTCTCGCCGCCGTCGACCTTGGCGCGCAGGTATGAGATGTACGTCTCGACGATGCCGACCTCGCCTTCGAAGTCGTGGCCCCACACCTGCTCGAGCAGCTGTTCTTTGGTGAGCACGCGCCGCGGCACGCGGATCAAGGCGACGAGCAAGTCGAACTCGCGCGGCGTCAGCCCGATGCGCCGTCCACCGCGCAGCACTTCGCGCGTCTCGACGTTGACCGTCAGATCGTCGTAGCGCAGTTCGGCGCCGGCGGCCAGCTTGGGCCGGCGCAGCGCCGCGCCCAGGCGTGCGAGCAGCTCTTCGAACGCGAACGGCTTGGCGAGGTAGTCGTCTGCTCCTCGGTCGAGCGCGACGACCTTGTCCGGGATATCGCCCTTGGCGGTCAGCATGATGATCGGCGCTTCCGTCTTCTTGCGCAGCATCGGCAGCAGCGTGAAGCCGTCGATCTTGGGCAGCATGACGTCGAGGATGATGATGTCAGGCTCCCACTGGCCGACGAGATCGAGCGCCTGCGCGCCGTCGGCGGCCGAGCGCACGGTGTACCCCTCGCGGGCAAGCCCAAGCTCGAGCATCTCGCGCACGTGGCGTTCGTCGTCGACGATGGCGACCTTCGGAGTTGTTTTCATGGCCTTTGTAGACTATCGGTTCTGGCTGGGAAAGTGCTGTGCGCTGCGGCATGGCGCCCCTTTCACCCGCCCAGGTAGGCCGCCGCCACCGCCGCATCGCCCGCGATGTCTGGCGAGGCTCCTTGCTTGACGACGTTGCCGCGTTCCAGGACATAGGCGTAGTCGCTGATCGCCAGCGCCTGGCGCGCGTTCTGCTCGACGAGCAAGATCGACA
>Ga0209656_10000584_pt1 | contig 24068 bp, 24 predicted proteins | sample BogFormECP12_OM2_FD_188239 | JGI IMG/M metagenome (GOLD analysis project Ga0209656, IMG submission 188239) | Bog forest soil microbial communities from Calvert Island, British Columbia, Canada - ECP12_OM2 (SPAdes) (version 2) | ecosystem: Environmental > Aquatic > Freshwater > Wetlands > Bog ... | reverse complement strand
CACGATGAACAGGAATTCGAGCGACCCGACCAAATCGTGCTGGACCGGGCGCCCAACCGCCACGTCGCATTCGGGCTCGGACCCCATCGTTGCATCGGATCTCATCTCGCGCGCCTGATGTCTGAGGTGATGGTGCGGGCGGTTCTCGAACGAATTCCCGACTACCAAGTCGATGTCGGCGGTGTGCACGAATACCTTGGCAACCCAAGCATGACCGGGCTTGCCAAGCTGCCAGTCACGTTCACCCCTGGCGAATCACGTAGCACCGCAGCGCCTTAAGGACTACCCGATTCGTAATGGGAAGGGATCGTTGGCGAAATCGATTTGCGCTGCCGGATTGCTGACCGCGGTTGTCATTCCGGATCCGAAAGCACCGGACTGGTCGAAAAGCGTCGCCGTCCCGACGGCGACACCGTCTGATGCCCAATGCGAGTCGCCCTGCACACCGATCCATTCACCGACCGGCAATCGCGCTAATCCCACGGTCAGATCGCCGTTGATGTAGCCGACCCCCTGCGTGCCTAAGTTCGTCACCAGGCTGGTCGCCTCGGCGGCCATTACCGCGCGCACAAACGGTGAAAGCCTTTCGCCTGCCACCACTTCACCTGCCACCACTTCAATCGCACGGTTGTAAAAGCTTTTACGTGAATCATTCTGATGCTCGCCGGGCGAACGGGTCAAACCTGCACCTTCGCTTCCGACCTGGGTAAGTGCCGTTTCGTCTGCCGATGGCAGCGGCGGGAAGGTCATCGGCGCAGCCCACAGGCGACCCGGCGGCGCCGCCGAGCGACGATATTGCAGCAGCGTGGCCCGAGCCACCAACCGCCCGTCTTGGGCGATGTCGCACTCCGCACTGCGGATTCGTCGACCGTCGCGCACGACACGCACCGCCACCGCCGTCGGAACACCGCGCGCCGCTCGAAACAAGTCCACCGTCAACCGCGACGGCATGAAATCGGGTGACCCACAATCGAGTTCGAGTGACCGAGCGGCCAAACCGACGACAGCCGGTCCGTTGAGATGGTCGTCCCCCCAGTGACTTTGCGCGAACTCTGTTGGCGCGAAATGGCCGCTTTCGGTCAGAATGAAATGCGCGGGTCCGACGGTCATTCGGGCATCTTCGCATGGCACCTAGCGGCGTTGGCAACCCCAAGGGTCGTCAGCGCCCTCACGAGCTTCCGCGGCCGACTGCTCACGGCAGCCGGCGACCGTCGATAGCGAAGAAATGCAGGTGTCCAGGCTGCGGATGTAGGCGCACGCGGCTGCCCCGCAGCGGCGGGTCATGGCCGTCGGCGCGTGCGACGATGGTTTGACCGAATGTGTTGTCGGACCCGATGACTCGCCCATGCAGGTAGGCGTCCGCGCCGAGCTCTTCGACGACGTCGATCTGAATTTCGGCCCCGCCGCCGCCGATCTCGAAGGCTTCGGGCCGGATGCCGACCACGATTTCTGCTGCGGCGGCGGTGATCTCGCGCGGCAGTCGGATCGGCAAGTCCCCCAATGAAACGGAGTGGTCGACGACAGGAAGGGTGAATAGGTTCATCGCGGGCGAGCCGATGAACTCCCCCACGAACATGTTGACGGGACTTCGATACAACTCCCTGGGCGCCGCGCATTGCTGCAACACACCGTCACGCATGACCGCGACGCGGTCGCCCATGGTCATCGCCTCAACCTGGTCGTGGGTGACGTAAACGGTGGTGGTGCCCAGTCGCCGCTGCAATCTGGCGATCTGGTTGCGGGTTTGCACGCGCAGTTTCGCGTCCAGGTTGGACAGCGGCTCATCCATCAAGAACACTTGCGGTCGCCGCACAATCGCGCGCCCCATCGCCACGCGTTGGCGTTGGCCGCCGGACAGGTCCTTGGGCTTGCGATCCAGGTACGACTCCATGTCGAGTAGCCGCGCCGCGTCCAGGATCCGTTCGCGGATCTCGGCTTTCGTCATTCTGGCGATCTTCAGCGCAAAGCCCATGTTCTGCGCGACCGTCATGTGCGGATACAGCGCATAGTTTTGGAAGACCATCGCCACGTCGCGGTCTTTGGGGTCGTCGTCGGTGACGTCTCGGGTTCCGATTCGGATTCGTCCCGAATCCACTGTCTCCAGGCCGGCGACCATCCGCAATGAGGTCGTTTTGCCGCATCCCGACGGTCCGACCAATACGACGAACTCGCCGTCACCAACATTCAGATCCAGCTGGTCAACCGCCGGACGCGTGGTATCGGGGTAACGTCGCGTGGCCTTCTCGAAAGTCACCGATGCCATTGGCTACCCACCAAGCCCGGTGACGGTGATACCGCGCATGAAGGCGCGTTGCGCGATCGCATAGACCAGAATCAGCGGCAGCAGGATGAGCATGCATGCGGCCATCAGCACCGGCCATCTGGCGACATACTCGCCCTGCATTCGTACCAACCCGAGCGTGAGCGTGGCGATGCTACTGCGGTGAATCATCAACAGCGGCCAAAGAAAATCGTTCCAGACGTTGAACCAGGTAAGCACCGCCAGCACCATCACCGCCGGGCGCGCGTGCGGAAGCAGTATCCGCCAATAGATCTGCCACGGCGTACAACCGTCGAGGATGGCGGCTTCCTCCAATTCGGCCGGGATGGTCTGAAAGAACTGGCGCATGAGGTAGGTGCCGAACGCGCTGCCGAATAATCCCGGCACGATCATCGCCCACGGCGTGTCGGTCAGTCCGGCGACCCGCATCAAAATGAACTGCGGGATCACGGTGACCGTCAGCGGAACCATCAGAGTACCCAGATACAAGACGAACAACGTATCGCGGCCCCGAAACCGCAAACGCGCGAAGGCATACCCGGCCAGCGAGCAGAAGAACACCTGGCCGGCACTGACGCACACGGCATAGAACACCGAGTTGAAAAACATTCGCCAGAACGGCATCAGGGCGAACACCTCACGGTAGTTCGACCACAACGGGTGTGCCGGAAACAGCGTGGGCGTGGTCACCTCGCCCTCGTTCTTCAAGGATCCCGACACCGCCCACAGGATCGGGAAGACCGCACACAATGCGATGACGGTCAGCGCGGTGTACAGCACGATGCCACGCACGATGCTGGGTTTGATCACTCGTTCGGCTAAGCCCACGATCGTTGCTCCAGCGCCGCCCGACGGCGGCCAATCCGTAACTGCAGCACGGTCAATACCAGCAGGATGGCGAACATCACCCACGCCAGAGCGGATGCATAACCGAACTCCAAGAAGCTGAACGCGTGCTGGAACAGCATGATCCCGAGTACGTAGGTTGCTGTCTCCGGCCCGCCGTTGCCCCCAGTGAGAACGTAAACGAGGTCAAATGCCTGGAATGCGTGGATGATCGAGATGACCACCACGAAAGACACGGCGCCGCGGATCAATGGCACTGTGATCGAGACGAACTGTCGTATTTCCCCTGCGCCGTCGAGTTTGGCCGCCTCATAAAGGTTGTCGGGCACGCCTTGCATAGCGGCCAACAGGATGACGGTCGCAAAAGGAACGCTACGCCAGACGCTGACCGTGCACAGCGAGAGCATCGCCCATTTGGGGTCGTTCAGCCAGGGGACCGGGCCGAGCCCAATCCAGCCGAGCATGATGTTGAGCAGACCGTTATTGGTATTGAAGACGAACTGCCACACGACGGCCATCACCACCGACGACACCGCCAAAGGCAGAAATATAACTGTGCGAAAGATGCTGATCCCCTTGATTTTCCGGTTGAGCACACCGGCCACGGCGAGGCTGATCAACAGCGTAGGGACGACGGTGCCGACGGTGTAGACCACCGTGTTGCGCAGAGCTATCACGAACAGCGGATCGTCGGCAAAGAGGCTGCGGTAGTTGGCCAGACCGACAAACTTCGCGGGCCTGAACAAGTCCCAGTTCTGCACGCTCATGTAGAGCGAGAATCCGAGCGGGAACAGCATGAATACCGCGACCGCCGTCAGGTTCGGCGCGACGAACATCCGCCCGGCTCGGGCGCGCCGCTTGGAGAATCGGCGTCGCCGGATCACCGCGGTGGATTCATCGATCTGGGTCATGAGTTACGGAGTACCCCGTCGACGGCGTGTGACAGCCCGTTCGCCAACGATGTCGCCGGCCGCACGCCACGCAGAACGGGGCCGAAGTTTCGGTCCATCAGCGCGACGATCTTTGACCACTCCGGGGTGATCGGCATGCCCTCGGAATGGGCCGGACCGCCGGTCAGCACCGCGAGATTGTCGATCCTGCTGTGGGCCTCGGCGAAGCCGGCCGATGTGATCGCCGACCGCAGCACCGGCACGAACAGGCCCGATTCAGCGGTCACTGCCTGTCCGACCGGGCCGGCGGCGAATTTCACGAACTCCCACGCCTGCTGTTTGCGGGGACTGCTCGCCGCGATGGCGAGCCCCGTTGTGCCGATGTTCGAGCGGGCAGCGCGCCCTTTCGGACCGGTCGGCAGCACGGTGACATCGAAATCCAAGCCTTTGGCCAAGTCGACCGTCTGGTATCGCCAATGTCCGCCAAGTGCCATCGCCGCCCGGCCCGAAGTGAAGAGATCCATAGTGGACATCGACTGGGTGTCCGACGAGGTAGGAGCGACCCTGTGCTTGTGGGCCAGATCTGCGTAGAACTGGACACCGTCGAGGAACGCCTCGTTGTCGAAGTTGAGATGCGTCGGGTTCATCCGCGGGGTGCACCACGGGACGCCGTTGTTCATGCCGAACAGCCCGGCCGCGTAGAACGGGACCCAGCTGTCGACGTATCCCCATTGACCGACCCTGCCGGATCGCTCGCGCTTGGTGAGCGCTTTGGCGGCGTCGAGGAACTCGCCGAAACTCCACGGCTGATCCCAACGCCCGGGCGGCGGGCGCACACCGGCCTCGGCGAATAGCTTCTTGTTGTAGTACAAGAAATTTCCGGACCACTGCTCGGGAAGGGCGTACTGACCGCCCTCGAACGTGAACGTGTCATACAGCGATCTGATGCCGTCCGCCTTCACGTCGGCGGCGAAAGCCTTGTCTTGCGCCAACATGGTGTTGAGGTCCAGTAGCACTCCCCTGGCGGCCAATCCTGCGTAGGTGAGGTCCCACGCCATCAGCACGTCCGGACACTTGCCGCCGGCGCAATAGATCGACATGTGTCGCAACGGATTGGGCCCGGACAACAGCATCCGGACCTCGATGTCGGGGTGCGTGCGCTGGAAGGCGTTAACGACTCGCTTCCGGGCATCCGCCTCTTCGGGATTGGCCGCGAAGAAGAAGGTCAGTGCGTCGTCATCGGAACTACACCCGGTGCTCCACGCCGACACCGCCGCCGCGCCCAGCGCGCCGGCGCCAACCAAAAGCGTCCGCCGATCGAACTGCTTAGTAAGGATGGTGTTCGTAGTTCATCTCCGTTGTCACTGTGGCAGCGCGAGCACTGCGCTTTGCAAGCGATCGGCATCGCCGACGATGTCGATGCTGTGTATCCTGCCGTCTTCAATGCCGATCTGCAGCAACGCCTCAACGTGACCCGCGGGCGCGATAGCAATACCAGGGACTCCGTTGATGAGGACCACGACCCCGGCCCGTGCACGCGCCGCGAAGCGTCGGGTTTCCTCGGCGACGTCGTTGGCGCCACGGAGCTCGGTCGGCACATCGTCGGGCGCCAACTCGCGGTCCACCCGGCGCACCACGTCTGGGGCCAGTAGGTCCAGCAACATACGAATATCACCGCCACGCGACGCGTCCAGAAACGCTTCGACGATCTTGAGGTGTTCAGCCGTTCGGCTGGGCTCTGCTGAGCCGCCGGCGTGCAGTCGCCCGCGCGCCCGGCTCGCCAGCTTCTTGGCGGCGTCCGGCGACCGATTCAACAGTTCGCCGATCAAGTCGAAGGGCAAGGCGAACACATCGTGCAGTACAAACGCCACGCGTTGTGCGGGCGAGAGCCGGTCGAGCACCACCAGCAGGGCCCGGCTGACGGAATCGGTGAGCAGGGCAGCTTCGTCGGCTCCCGCGGAGGTGGCCGTGGCCATCTGCTCGAGCTGATGGGGATCGGCAAGCGGCTGCTCTGCCCGTCGTTTGCGAGTCCGCAACTGATCGAGTGCCTCGCGGGCGGTGATTGTGGTGAACCAACCCGTCAGGTTCTCGACCGTGCCGTGGTGTGCGCGACTTGCCTTCAGCCAGGCGGACTGCACCGCGTCTTCGGCATCAGGTGCCGACCCGAGCAAGTGGAACGCCACCGACTTCAGGTGCCGCCGATCACTGTCGAACCGTTGGGCGAGATCTTCGATGGTTCTCATGGTCACCTTTCCCAGGCGAAGGCCGTCAAGGAGGTGAACACATCCGACGAACGCTCCCGGTAGAAGAGGAGACCAGCAGTAATGAGCCTATACGTTGTCGTCACGGTGATCACCGCCGTCGTCACCGCGGCAATCGCGATACCCGACTTAATCCCCGCCGGCTTCGTGCTGGCGAACTCGGCCAAGGTGCACGTGCCGCGTTCGTGGCTACCGATGCTGGGCACCCTGAAACTCGCCGGAGCCATCGGTCTTCTCGTCGGTGTTGTCGGCCTGCCGGTCATCGGGATCGCCGCCGCTATCGGCCTGGTGTTGTATTTCATCGGCGCGGTGATCGCGCATCTTCGGGCCCACGTTTTCTACAACATCGCCTTCCCGGGCGCCTACTTGGGGCTGTCGGCGGCGTCGCTGGTACTGCTGGCGGGAAAGTAGCGGATCCGGCGGATTTCGTTGCGCCGCCGCGCAACATCGGCGAATATCACGCCGCGTCCTTGCCGCGACGTGATCGACACGGCGACGGTGGAGCCCGCAGCGATGAGCTTCGTCGCACCGGCCCCGGGGCACCGGGCGACCAGGTCCGCGATGTCCGCGGCATTGTCGTCGCCGAAAGTCATTGTGGCATCAGGTGACAACGTCCGCTGTGCGGCAAGTTTGTCTGCCCTGCCGACCGCGTCCACGAACGTGTTCACCAACTCTTTGCAACGGGAACCCACCCGACGAAAGCCGGCTGCGAACCCGGCGGTGCCGCGTAGCCGCTGATTGCGAATGAGCCCTTGGGACAGTTGGACGGTGACCGGCACGGCCGATACGCCGTTACGCAGGAACTGCAGCATCATGCTCGGCAGCTCCCAATAGGCACGTAGCATCGCGATCTTCCATTCGCCGTCGACCTCGCGCAGGTCGTAGCGAAGAAACGCCGGAATGGTCATGGTGACCGCCGAACCCATGACCACCTCGAGATCCAGATCGCGGACGACGGCCGGTCCGCGGACGACATCGAGATCACGACGGAAGGCGATGTCGCGGGGGCCGATGAAGGTGTCATAGAAACGGCCGATCTCGCCGTGTCCCACATGGGGCCGTGATCCCACCGGGTCTTCGATACGACCGTCCGTCGTGAACAGCCCGACCCAGCCCGCGCGGTCATGTGCTGCCGCAGCCTCGGGTGACCGCTCCACCACCGCCAGCAGTGCCGACCCCGGGTGGCCCGTCATGCGGTTGGCTCTATCTCGACACCCGCTGCCCGCAAGGCTTTGATGGCCGCGGCCGTGGACTCCTGCCCCACGCCCGCCGTGAGATCCAGCAGCACCCGGGTGGCCAAACCGGCCTCGGCAGCGTCCTCGGCGGTGCGGCGCACGCAGTGCTCGGTGGCGATGCCCACCACGTCAACCTGATCCACGTCGTGTTGGGTCAGCCAATCGGCCAGCGGCGTGCCGGACTCGTCGGTTCCTTCGAAACCGCTATAGCCCGCGTCGTAGGCGCCCTTGCGAAAGACCGCGTCGAACCGGTCGGAGTCGAGATCGGGATGAAATTGCGCGCCGCTGCTCCCGGCCAGACAGTGCGGCGGCCAGCACGACGAATAATCGGGCCGGTCGGAGAAGTGATCACCCGGATCGAAGTGGAAATCCTGGGTGGCCACGACGTGGCGGTAATCGGCGCCGGCGGTCAGATAATCACTGATTGCGCCCGCCACAGCGGCGCCGCCGATCACGGGCACCGCGCCGCCCTCACAAAAATCATTCTGTACGTCGACCACGATCAACGCGCGCATAACACCCACCGTATCGCCGGTGGGAGCGAATTTTAGGCGGCGTGGCGGCGGGCGCGACGCGATGCCGCGGTGTCCAACGACCAGAGATGCGCACAGGTCGGGCACTGCAGATGCAGCACCGCGGCGCTGTTGCCGAGCAGGTATTGCCAATGGGTGTGGCAGTTGTGGCCGCTGCGGCAGTCGCCACACGCGGCGCCGTGATCACACTTCGGGCAGGCCAGCCAGGCGCGCCGGCTCTGGTCGGCGTCCGGGTCAATCGGCAGCATGGTCCACCGCCCGATCGGGCAGCACCCCGGCGCTGACCAGGTTGTCGTAGATGCGCTGCTGCTCGGCGTCGAGATTCGAGTAGAGCATCGCGTACGCCTGCTCCTCTTCGGCCAGCGCGCGAATCGGATCCCAGTCCTCACCGATCGCCTCCAGCACCGCGGTACGGCGCCGGACCTCGTCGAGGGTCAGGTCATAGGCGAATTCAAGGCCATTTGAGTTGTCCGGCATGAGCCACTCCCACGTTCCACGTTCAGTAGCAGGTTAGGCTGCCCTAAATTAGCCGGTTTATGCAATGACGTGCGTCACACTTTCTGATTGATGTTTGTCACAACCGAGCGCCCGGGTAATCGCTGCTCGTCCGCTGGGTAGGACGGGTAAAACCCCATGCCGCTGGCGGTGCGTTGCATCACGTAGATAGTCAAACTATAGTCCAGACACGTGTCCAGAAAGCTCCCTGACGTCGTTCCCGAACCCTTCGCCATGACATCTACGGGTAACGCCAGTCCGGGATGGGCGTGAGTATGCGGATTGCGTTGCTGTCGTATCGCAGCAAAACGCATTGCGGCGGCCAGGGGGTTTACGTCCGTCACCTCAGCCGCGGACTGGTCGAACTCGGACACCACGTCGAGGTGTTCTCCGGACAGCCCTACCCCGAAGGCCTGGATCCCCGAGTGGTGCTGACCGAGGTACCCAGCCTCGACATGTATCGGGAACCCGACCCCTTCCGGATCCCGCATCCCCGTGAAATCCGGGACCGCATCGACCTGCGTGAGCTGGCGACGGTGTGGACCGCGGGGTTTCCCGAGCCACAGACCTTCAGCATGCGCGCCGCCCGCCTGCTCGCAGGACGGCCGGACGACTTCGACGTGGTGCACGACAATCAGAGCCTGGGCGTCGGCCTGCTCGAAATCGCGGCGACCGGCCTGCCGGTGGTGGCGACCGTTCATCATCCGATCACTCGCGACCGGGTGCTGGATCTGGCTGCGGCGCGGTGGTGGCGTAAACCGTTGGTACGCAGGTGGTATGGCTTTTTGGAGATGCAAGAGCGGGTCGCTCGCGCCATTCCGGACCTGCTGACCGTCTCGTCGTCGTCGGCCACCGACATCACCACAGACTTCGGTGTCCACCCAGACCAGCTCCACGTGGTACCGCTAGGTGTCGACACCGACTTGTTCGCACCGTCCACGCAGCCTCGAATTCCTGGTCGCATCATCGCCATCGCCAGTGCCGACCGACCGCTCAAGGGCGTCGGGCATCTGCTGCAGGCAGTGGCCAAGCTGCGGACCGAACACGACCTGGAGCTGCAGCTTGTTGCCAAGCTCGAACCCAACGGCCCGACCGAAAAGCTGATCGCGGAACTCGGGATCTCCGATATCGTCCACATCTCCAGCGGACTCTCCGACGTCACGTTGGCGCGGTTGTTCGCCTCTGCTGAAATCGCCTGTATCCCTTCGCTTTACGAAGGCTTTTCGCTACCCGCGGTGGAAGCGATGGCCAGCGGCACGCCAATTGTGGCCAGCCGTGCCGGCGCGTTGCCGGAGGTGCTCGGACCGGACGGCGAGTGCGCCAGGCTGGTGCGGCCCGGCGACGCCGCCGACCTGATCAGGGTGTTGGCCGAGCTGCTGATCTCACCTGACCAACTGCACCGACTCGGCGTGGCCGGTCGCCGCCGAGCCGTTGACGTGTACAGCTGGGAATCGGTCGCCGCGCAGACCGCCCGCGTCTACGAACGCGCGGTCGCCCGGCAGATGCCGCTTCGGGATTCGCCCCAGACGGTGGGCGAGCCATGCTGACCGTGGACTTCGACCGTCTCGGTATTGGTTCTGGCACGACGGTTATCGACGTCGGGTGCGGGGCGGGCCGGCACAGCTTCGAGGCCTATCGCCGGGGTGCCGATGTGGTCGCGTTCGATCAGGACGCCGACGAGCTGAAGAACGTAGACACCATGTTTCGCGGCATGGCCGATGCCGGTCAGGTACCGCTATCCGCTCGAGCCGAGACCGTCGTCGGTGATGCACTGGCATTGCCCTATCCCGATGGAACGTTCGACTGCGTCATCGCTTCGGAGATCCTGGAGCATGTCCCCGCGGACAATACGGTGATCGACGAGTTGATTCGCGTGCTCAAGGTCGGCGGCAGCCTGGCAGTCACCGTGCCCAGGTGGCTACCCGAGCGGCTGTGCTGGCTGCTCTCCGACGGCTACCACAGCAACGAGGGCGGCCACATCCGCATCTACCATGCAGACCGGCTGCGCGCCAAGATCGCCGACCGCGGAATGACCTTCACCCACGGCCATCACTCGCATGCCTTACACGCGCCGTTTTGGTGGCTGAAGTGCATAGTTGGCGTTGATAATTCAGACCATCCGGCCGTCGTCGCCTATCACAAGCTGCTGGTCTGGGACATGATGCAGCGGCCCCTGCTCACCCGGCTGGCCGAATCCACGCTCAACCCGCTGATCGGCAAGAGCGTCGCGCTGTACTTCGAGAAACCGGTCCCCGCCGTTGAAATGGTATGAGACACCGGGCGTTCCTGGCGTCCTCTCTCCCGCACAATGTCAGCAGACCGCGGAATCGATTGTCGCGGTGCAGGAGCCATCCGGCGCGATCCCATGGTCGGAAGGCGGGCACACCGACCCGTGGGACCATGTGGAATGCGCGATGGCGCTCACCGCGGCCGGCCTGATCGACCCGGCGCGGCACGCATTCGACTGGTGTCGGCGCCAGCAGCGCGCTGACGGATCCTGGCCGATCCAGCTTCGCGCCGGCGCCGTCGAGGACGCCAACAGCGACAGCAACTTCTGCGCTTACGTCGCGGTCGGGGTCTGGCACCACGTGCTGATCACCGGGGACGACGCCTTTGCCACCGCGATGTGGCCGACGGTGCGGTCCGCCATCGACTTCGTTTTGGAGCTGCAACTCGAGGGCGGCGAAATCTGTTGGGCACATAGCTCTTCAGGCCCGGTCGCCGAAGCGCTGCTGACCGGGTGCGCCAGTATTTTCCACAGCATCCGCTGTGCTCTGGCCCTGGCGAACTACGTCGACGAGCCGCAACCGGAATGGGAGGTCGCGCTGGGCCGGCTGGGCCACGCGATCGCTGTCCACCCCTCGGCGTTCACCGAGAAGCCGCATCACTCGATGGACTGGTACTACCCGATCCTCGGTGGTGCGCTCCGTGGTCCCGCCGCGACCGCCCGAATCGCCGAACGGTGGCGCGATTTCGTCGTCGACGGTTTGGGCATCCGGTGCGTCGACGACCGGCCGTGGGTGACCGGCGCGGAGACATGCGAACTGGTGCTGGCGCTCGATGCGATGGGTAGCCGGCAGGCGGCGCTGCGGCAGTTCGCCGCCATGCAGCACTTGCGTGAGGACGACGGCTCCTATTGGACCGGGCTGGTATTCAGCGACGGAAAACGTTGGCCCGTCGAGCGAACCACCTGGACCGGAGCAGCCGTGATTCTCGCCGCCGACGCGCTGTCGTGCACCACCGCCGGCAACGGCATCTTCCGTGGCACCGATCTGCCGCGCGGCCTGGAAGGCGACTACGACTGCGAGTGCGCGATCAGCCCGTCGGATCGCTAAACCCGCGCGCCGGCCTCTCCAGATATCCGCTGCAGCACCCGCATTGACCCGGTGACGGATCGCTCTACGAATGCGCCGCTTTGCACCGCTCGGCAATAGATTTGGTAGGGCGCCTGGCCGCCGTCACGCGGGTCGGGGAAGACGTCGTGGATGATCAGCGCGCCTGCGGGACTCACCCATTTCGCCCATCCGTCGAAGTCTTGCTGCGCGGCGGCCTCGCTGTGCCCACCGTCGATGAACAACAACTGCAGCGGCGTGCGCCACCCGCTGGCCACCACGGTCGATTTGCCCACCACCGCCACGACGTTGTCGTCGAGGCCGGCGTCGTCGAGCGTGCGCCGCAAGGCGGGCAGGGTGTCGAAACGCCCGCTGGCTTTGTCAACCAGCGATGTGTCGTGGTACTCCCACCCAGGCTGGTGCTCCTCGGAACCATGGTGGTGATCGATGGTGTAGAGAACACTGCCACGAGCAAGCGCCGCCGCCCCCAACAGCACCGTCGACTTGCCGCAGTAGGTCCCGATCTCTACGCCGACCCCGTGATCGAGGTAGCTGAGCGCGGCGTCATACAGCGCCCGGCCCTCGTCGGCGGGCATGAACCCGGTGACCCGATCGGCCAGCTCGAACAATTGGGTTGTTCGCTCGTCGGCAGCCGAAAGATTTGAGGAGAACGTCATCATCGCCAACCGTAACAGTCGTCGCGAAGGGCGGGGCCCGCGCACACGTCACGTGTGGTTGCCGCACCTGTGACGTTGTAGTAGTGTCCGGACACGTGTCCAACCCGGTAGCTCGGGAATCGACCAGACGGCGACTGACCGCCAAGCAAGCCAACACCGTTGACCGGCTGGGCCATGCCGCGATTGAAGTCCTTAGCCGAGAAGGCTTCTCCGGCTTGACGATTCGCATGGTCGCCGCGGAGGCCGGCGTCGGCGCAGCGACAGCCTACACGTACTTCTCCTCGAAGGAGCACCTCGTCGCCGAGGTTTTCTGGCGGCGGTTAGCGTCCACTCCCGTTCCGGCGACCGAGTCGCCGGAACCGACCGTCCGCGTGACCGCGGTGCTGCGGCATATCGCACTGCTGCTGGCCGATGAACCCGAACTCGCGGGTGCCGTGACCAACGCACTGCTGGGTAAGGACCCTGAGGTCAAGCATCTGCGGCTGCGCATCGCCCGCGAAATTCACCAGCGCCTGGTCGCAGCGGTGGGCCCGGACCGCGCTGACCTTGTCGACTCACTGGAACTGCTCTACGCGGGAGCCCTGGTGCACGCCGGCATGGGATATGCCTCGTACGCCCAGATCGCCGAACGGCTGGAGGCGGCGGCGCGACTGCTGTTGGCCGGCACACCGTAACCGCGGTAGCGGCGGTCTCATCGGCTGCGAACTGGCATGATCACGGCCATGGACGTCGTCGAGCACCCTGAACGCGACCAACCCTGGGATAGCACGGAGCGCTCTGAGACCGAAGTCCAACGTCTAGACCGCAATTGGGTCAGCCTGCTGCAGGAATTGCGCGTAGTGCAGACCGGCGTCCAACTGCTCACCGGCTTCCTGCTGACGTTGCCGTTCCAGCAGCGATTCACCGACCTCAACCTGACGATGCGCGTGGTCTATCTGGTAACTGTGGGTTCTTCGATTTGTGCCACCGTGCTGTTGGAGGCTCCGGTCGCGATGCACCGCTTGTTGTTTCGGCGGCACCGAATCGAGTCCGTGGTTGCCGCAGCCCATCGGTTCGCTTACGCCGGGCTATTACTGATGGGGCTGTCTCTTACCGGCGTGGCCGTGCTCATTTTCGGCACGGTCGCCGGTCCCGCGGCGGGCGTCATTGCCGGTGTATGCGCGATGCTGGCTCAACTCGTTTTTTGGGTGCTGGTGCCGCTGCGAGCGCGACACGAAGCACCCCCCTTGACGGAATAACGACCGCGCGCAGGGCCGGTTTGCACAGTGATCAACCCGGGAACACACCTGCCATGTTGATCCGCAGAATCGCTCGCCCCTTATTGTCCGCGGCATTCATCGGCCAAGGTGTCGAGACGTTGCGAAACCCCAAAGTCACCATCGATGCGGCGCAGCCCACTGTGACGGCGCTGCAAACGCTGCCGGAACCCTTCGGAAGCATGGTTCCGTCGAATGCCGAGACGGCGGCACGGATAACCGCCGCGGTCCAGGTCGGTGGCGGCCTGTTGCTTGCCACCGGCAGATGGCCGCGAATCGCATCAGCGGCGCTCGCGTTCACGGTGATACCGGGCAGCCTTGGCGCACATCTGTTTTGGAATGAGTCCGACCCGGAGGTCAAAGCCCAGAAACGGCGTGACCTGCTCACCGACCTGAGCCTGCTGGGCGGGCTGATCATTGCGTCGGCGGACACGGCAGGTAAGCCGTCGCTGGGATGGCGTGGTCGTCAGGCGGCCGGCCGGATCTCGGAAGCGGTTTCGGCTGCACTGCCGCTCGATGGATCCGACGGCTCCGTGCTTGACTCCGAGTTGGCCGAAAGAATCGCGCATGGCCTGCATGTGGGCGCCGAGCGCGGACGCGAACTCGCGGGCACCGCCGTGGAGAAGAGCGGACCGCTGGTCGAGACCGCCCGGAAGCGCGGCGTCGAACTCGCCAGTACGGCTGGGGAAAGGAGCGCACCCTACGTGGAAGCCGCACGCAAGCGCGCCCGTAAGCGCGGCCACCAGCTGGCGGAAACGGTGCGCGAACACGGCGCCGAACTGGCCGAGACCGCCCGCGAACGCGGCGCCGAACTGGCCGAGACCGCCCGCGAACGCGGTGGCGAACTTGCCGAGACCGCGCGCGAACGCGGCAGCGAACTGGCCGAGACCGCGCGCGAACGCGGCAGCGAACTTGCCGAGACGGCCCGCGAACGCGGTGGCGAACTGGCCTCCCGCCGGCGGGGCAAAGCCCATCGCGGACGAGTCAAAGTTCGTCGCTGGCGCTGACCGGCCGAGCCCTGGAACGTGTCCGCACGTACAGCACCCAGGACAGGGCTACCAGCGTAAACACCACAAGGGGCACAAAGCCCGCCCAGCTGGCGGGGTAGAGCACCCCGCTGATGTAGTGGGCGATGAAGCCTCCCGGCGGTAGTGGCGCCATCGCGGCTTTCGCGCGGCCCCATCGCTCCAATGAGGTCAACGGACAGTCCAGACGCGCTGCGGTGATCGCGATTCCCCACAACGCCGCGGGCACATGCAGCCAGATCGCCCGGCGCCAGTGCAATGCGAGGAAGCCGCCGACGATCAGGTAGCAAAGGAAAGCGAAGTGCGCGACGACGGTGAGCCCAACGACGATGTGATACATCGTTAGCCGCCGCAACAACGCGATACAACGGCAGCGGCTTTCACGTCGCTCATAGCCATGCACCAGCTGGTTTGCCGTGTCGAATAGAGCACCATGCTAGCCGTCACCGCGGTCGGGCAGTACCCGCCGCACAGCGGCAGGAAGGGTACATTGGCAGCCACCAACCTGGTCAGGAGCGAATCCCATGACATCAGCAGACTTCGATCCCAACTCGCCCCTGTACGGGTATCCGCCGGCCGGTTCGCCGCAGTGGTCGCAAGCCCGGCCCGGAGGGCTCGGTCGCAGATTTTTCGCTCGGGTCATTGACGGCATCCTGGTGAACATCGTGGCCTTTTTACTGTCGATGTTCCTGTTCGACCAGGACTACTGGTGGCTGGTGACCGGGCTTTTCTCGGGCGTGCTGATGTTCGGGTACTTCGTGCTCTTCGAAGTCACGCAGGGTGGCAGCCCCGGCAAGAAGCTGCTCGGCTTGGCCGTGCACGGCCCGGGCGGGGCGCCGAAACCGGATGCGACCCAATCGGCCATCCGCAACTCGTTCACCTTGCTCGCGGTGGTGCCCTATCTCGGTCCGCTGCTGGCGTTCATCGCCTACATCATCATCGCGGTGACGATCAGCGGCAGCCCCACCAAGCAGGGCAAGCACGACGAGTTGGCCGGCGGTACCCAGGTCGTCAAGAACTGAGGTACGTCACAAACCTGTCGACGATGCTGTCGGCGCTCGATCCGACGTCGAGGGCTAGCCCGTGCTCGTCGGGCGCCAACGGTTCCAAGGTGTCGAACTGCGATTGCAGGAGCGTCGACGGCATGAAGTGGCCCGGCCTGCCCGCTTGTCGGCGTGCGATCAGCTCCGGTGAACCGGTCAGATGCAAGAACTCGATCCGCGGACAGTGTGATCGCAATCGATCGCGGTAGGTGCGCTTGAGCGCTGAGCAGCTCATCACGCCGCCGCCCTCATGATCGGCCAGCCACTGCCCGACCGCGTCCAGCCAAGGATACCGATCGTCGTCGGTGAGCGGCGTACCCGCGGCCATCTTGGCGATGTTGGCTGCCGGGTGAAATGCATCGGCGTCGGCAAAAGGCACCCCGAGGCGGCTTGCTAACGCGGCGCCGACCGTCGACTTGCCCGACCCGGAGACACCCATGACCACGATCGGCGGGCTTTGGCGGACAGGGCGTTTCAGCGCAGATTGCGGTTCCATTCCAGCCAGCCCACGCCGCTGCGTCCGTCGGCGGTGCTGACGGTGGTCCACACGCGAGGAAATTGGCTCACCCGCCCGTCGAGCGAGACGAGGCGCAGCGGTGCGTGTCCACGCACCTCAATGGTCGCGGTGATACCACCGGGATCGACGGCGAGCGTTGCGGTTTCCGGTAATCCGTCGGTGTCGAACGTTTGGCGGGCGGCGATGGTTTGCAATTCGGTGACCGTGCCACCGTCTTGGACATACCCGATGCCAACCGGCGGGACGCCCGGAATCCGGATGTCGACGGCGTGGATGTGTGTTCCATCGTCGAGGTGCAGCGCGCTCCAGATCCAGTCCATGCTCCACCAATCCCGCACGCCCCACGAGTGGTCGCGCTGGCCGGGTGTCGAGTCGAGGGTGTAGCGATGTCCATCGACGGTGACGGTTCCTGAGACGGTGCAGGGTATTTCGTAGCGCGTAGTCAGCCGATACCTGTATGGCGTGCCGTCGGTGCTCCACACCAGATCGAGCGCGACGTCGACCGGCGCTCCTCGTTCTCCCCGCAACAGCGCGGCCGGATCCGGGTACGACTCGCCGTGGCCGTGCAGGCCAATGCGATAGCTATGCAGTGGATCGCCGACGGAATGGGTGAAATCGACTGCGCCCGTTTGCAACGCCCACGGATCGTCGGGCAGCGGCACCTCGAAGTCGACGACGGCGACCGTGGGTAGGTTCGGACCGCACAACAGGGCATGCAGCCACGCCGTCTTCTGGTTAGGGATCAGTCCGATGCGCACCCAGCCACCGAATCCGCTTGCCGCATCGGCGAAGTCGGCATACCAGCTCTCGCTCCACAGCGGCTCGTCGGTGGCGGTATGGGCCGACTCGTCGTCGTCTGACGGACGCAGCGGCTCGGCGACCGTCGGGGCGGGCAGTATCGCCAGCGCGTCAACGTCGAGCACATGCTCACAATGCCGTTGCAGCATCGTCATGAACATCGCGTCGCCGCGTTCGGTGCGCTCCACCAGCATTGACGAGACGATGGCCATCATCACCCCGAAGAAGCTCTGTCTGCGCACCCCGTCGCGGACAGCGGCGAGACTGATCGGCGCGTCCGGCCCCAGCGCCGCGTGGTAGGCCTGCAGCAGCGCGTCGTGATGCGTGCGCCGCTCCGCCAGCGGCAGCGCGCAGCCGACAAAGTAGGCCAGGTCGGTCATCGCGGGGCCCCAGGTGACCGTCTGCCAATCGACCACGGTCAGCGGGCGATCGGCGCCGGCGGCGCCGAACAGCATGTTGTCCAACCGGTAGTCGCCGTGCACCAGACCCTGCACGCGATCCTCGCCGGCCTCCTCCGCCAGGTAGGCGTCGAAGCCGCCGACCAGCCGTTCGCACACCATGCGGTGTTGCGGTGCGATCCGGTCGCCATAGCGATCGACGAAGCGGGCGTACAGCGCTGTGATCAACCCCTGGTTGAGCGGCGTATCGCGGTGTAGCCACGGCGCGTTCGCGAGGGTGGTGTCACCGAGCAGCGGACCCTGCAGCCGGGCCAGCTCGGTGACGGCGAGTTCGGCCTGTGCGGCTGTGGCGCCGCGGATTTCGTCGCCGACGACGGCCGGGTTCGCATCGCCGAGCAGCACATCGAAGATGCCGGCCGCCGTGTCGAAAGCCGCGTGATAACACGGCGCAACCGGCCCGTGCAGGCGCGGAGCGATATCCCGGTAGAAGCAAACTTCACGCTCGTAAAGGCCCAGACTGCCACCGGTCTGCCGGCTCATTGGGTCGGTGGCCGCAACTTTGAGCACAACCGAATCGGGCCCCGGGCTGCCCGGCCTGCCGTCGGCATAGGCCAGCTGAATCCGGTAGCACTCGCTCATCTGACCGGTGCCGATCCGCTCGACGCCGAAATCAGCGACGGTTCCGGCGCCGATGGCCGCGGTCAGCCAGTCGGCGGTGAGGTCACCGGGACTTTCGACGACGTTGTCGGTGTGGGGTTTCATGGCTCGTCCACGAAATCACATCCGCCGTCATCGCGCCAGAGTGAAACCCTCCCACGCCATCCGCCGCTCGGGGTGCGGATCGAACTCGAGCCGCGACTTGCGGTCTAAGACCATGACCGCGCGGTCGGTGTCGGTGTAGACCGGCCAGTCGTCGCCGGGCACCCCGGTGCGGCTGAATGATCGCCAGCGCCTTTGCACTTCGTTGGTCACCCGCCGAGCCGATCGCCGGTCGGCGGCCGCGGTCAGCATCGCGCCCAACCTGGTGCGATAGATGCCGAAGACCGCCAGCAGTTCAGTGGCATGCGTGGCGCCCAGCCCCGACCAGCGCAATACCCGCGGTGCGTAGTCGTAGCGATACAGGTAGACGGGCGCGTGCCTGCCGTGGGCTTCCGCGATGTCCCAAGCCGCCGAGCTGAAGGCGAAGTCGCCGCCGAGCCGCACACAGGCGGCCCGCTCGGGATAATCGGGGTAAGCAGCGGTAATACGTTCCCGTGCAGCCGGTTCCACCTCAGCAAGCAGCGCTTCGACCATCGGCTCGGTGGTCGGCAGCAGCGGCAAAAAGCGAGTGAATAAGCGGCCCTCTTCGGCATTGGTACCCACGATCAGCGGCACCCGGTGGGCTTTGCCGCGCCGCATCGCCTCGACGGGGTCCAGAGGCAGAACGTCATCACCGCAAACCGGGCCAATCGGAAAGGCCCCCAGCATGTCTCGGACGCCCTCGTCGATCAGGCAGTTTTGTGCCGCTACCAACTCGGCGGCAGAGGCCTGCATCACCGCGTGCGCGGCATCCTGCTTGCGGACACCCAACAGCGTCGCGAATCGTCCCGCGAACTCTGCGGCGATTTCACGCGAGCGAACCATTCCGGTTGCCGGGCTTTCCGAAATCACATGGGCGAACAGGCCTTCAGCCTCCGGCACCGCTAACAACGTGGCGACCGCATGCGCGCCGGCGCTCTCACCGAATATCGTGACGTTGTCCGGATCACCGCCGAACGCCGCAATGTTCTCCCGGACCCAGCGCAGCGCCAACACCAGATCACGCAAGAACAGATTGCTCTCCAGCGGGATGTCGGTCCTCGACAACGACGACAAATCCACACACCCCAGCGCGCCGAGCCGATAGTTGACCGACACATAGACACAGCCACGGCGGGCCAGCCCCACGCCGTCGTATATCGGAGTGGCTGAGCTGCCCATGATGCATCCGCCACCGTGCACGAAGACCATGACCGGCAGCGGTCCACTTTCCGGCGCTTCCGGTGTGACGACGTTAAGGGTCAGGCAGTCCTCACCCATCGGCTGGTACTTGCCGACGCCGACGATCGTGTAGCGCCGCTCCTGCGGCGCGCACTTGGTGAACCCGTGGCAATAACGCACACCTCGCCACGGCTGGGCCGGCTGCGGCGCCCGAAAGCGCAGCGCACCAATCGGCGGCCGGGCGTACGGGATCGATCGCCAGCGGTGCACGCCGTCGCGGGTGAAGCCTTCGACGGTTCCGGCGGCCGTGGTCACGCGGACGGTGTGTTCGTGCATTACCTGACGGTAGCGAACGTGAGCGGGTCACGCCGGGCAGGTGCACAGAATCGGTTTGCGGCGTTTCCGCTAGACGGCGAGTTCGAGCACCTGGATTTCGCCGCTGTCGCCGTCGACCTCGATGAGCGCTCCCGGCGGCAGCCGTCGGGTAGCGTCCTGAACATCCACCACACCCGGGATACCGAATTCCCGCGCTACCACGGCCGCATGCGACATCGGTCCGCCGAGCTCCGTCACCACCGCGGCCGCGTAGGAGAAGACTGCGGTGTAGCCGACGTCGGTGACCACGGCGACCAGGACCTCGCCGGGTTCCAGGTCGTCGATGGAGTCCGGCCTGACGATCCGCACTCGCCCGCGAACTCGTCCGCCACCGACGCCGACGCCGCTCAGCGTCTCCCCTGGGATCAGGACGGTCGCCAAGGAGCTAGCCGCTTGCCAACCGCCGCTGAAGACTGCGGGCGGGGCGAAGCCGGCCAGCCGGTGTTGTTCTGCGCGACGGCGCGCGACCAGTCCGGAAGTATCAGCGGGCAGCGCGTCGAGCTCGTCGACCAGCAGATAAAACACGTCGTCGACGGCTTCGAGCACACCCGAGTTCACCAGTCTGCGTCCCAGCTCGCGGAGTAGGTTGCGCAGCAACCAGATTGCCCGGACCATTCGGTCGCGACGGACTTCGCGGTCGCGGAGCTGATGAGTGGCAAGGCGCGCAACGGGCCTGCCCTGCAGCGGGATTGACGGGCGATGCGACTGCGGCCGAGCGGGAAGGTTCAGCGATTTGGCCACCATGCGGATCAGCATTTCGGGGTCGTCGGCATAGCTGGCCGACCGCATCTCAACCTCGGCGGGGCCCCGGTGCCCGATCACCTTCAGCTCGGCAAGCACCGCCGCGTGGAATTCCGGTGCCTGGCTGGACAACTCCTCGAGATGATCGCCGGGGCCGGCCAGAATCCGGGTCACCTCGGGGTCACGTTGCGCGGCGTCCGCCAATCGGTACACCGTGTTCAGCGGCTGCGCGCTGGCCACCTCCTGACCGACGGGTAGCACGGTGTCCCGTCCGCTCAGGCCCCGAAGGACCACGCTGAGCGCGGCGAACGACATGAACGACCCCGATGCCAGCACCCAACCGTGTACGACGTGATCGCGTGCCAACAGGATCAGGCTCTGCAGTCGGTTGTCGGCGAGCCACGAAAGATCCCCAGCAGCAAGCTCTTCCAGGCGATCGACATCGTCGATGAAGTCACGGGTGTCGTGAGCGGCGCCGGCCGTGAGACCCGCCAGGTTGGCCGCGAACACCCCGAGGTTGCGGATGGTGCGCAACGGCCGCATGGCGGGACCGGACTCGCGCGGCGTAGGTTGCTTACCGTAGATCGGCATGCTGGCGACACTCTGGCCGAAGAACTGGCTCTGGCGAATCACCGTGGCGGGCTTGACGAACGGCACAGCCTCGGCCATGAAGTGTGCGGTGGTGATGGCCCCGTACAAGCGATGCGCGAAGACACCGATCATGCGCGCGGCGATTTCGTGTTGGATCAAACCGCCGGGCCGCAGCCGCCCTGCGGTGATCGCGCCGGCCGCCCGCAGCCCCAGCACCGTCACCGATGCCGATGAAGGTGAGAACGGTCCGGGCAGGGCCTCCGACAGATTGGTGGCGAGGTAGGTCGGGAAGCGTGGGTCGATCGGGGTGTCGAACTCGCCGTTGGCGCCGTCCGGGCCGGCCAGGACCGGGGCAACTCCGTCGGCGGCCGGCGCATCAACCGACGGGATGTCTTGGACATGAACTAGCCGCCAGGGCAGCGATATCACCCGCTTGCCGACGCTGATTCGTCCGCGCACCGCCAGTGCGACGTCTTCGACACATTCCCGGGCGCTCCAGGCCGGCGTGAAGTTCCATTTGTCACGCAGCAGCGAAGTATCCATCGACGGAGCACCCAGTAGGCGATCTAAGCCGGCTGAACTCAGCAGCCGGGTGCCTGCCGGCACGACCGGGCGGCCGAGCAGTCCGGCGATCTCGCGCAGCGTCGGCTCCCCTTGCGCGGCAAGGTTCACCGGTCCGCTGCCGATGCCGGTATCGACGATCGCGTGCAGGAAAACCCGATGCACGTCGTCGCTGTGCACGACCTGAACCCTCCGGCCGGCTTTCCCTTGGGGAAACAGCGGAGCAGCCAACACTCGGCGCACCCAGTTGTCGACACCTCTACCGAGGATGGCCGCCGAGCGGATCGCCACCCATTCCGCACCGGAGTCGACCAGCATCTTCTCGGCGTCGGCAACGTTGCGCCCGTCAGCCGAAACCGGTTTCAGGTGATCGGCTTCGGACAGCGGCGACTCGTCGCCGTGATCTACCCCATAGACGTGCGCCGACGAGGCGAACACGATACGGCGGGTACCGGTTTGGGCCATGGCGTCAAGCACATTGGCGGTCCCGCCGATGTTGACCTCGCTGTCGCCGGCCCAGGCACAGTGCACGACGACGTCCGCGCCTGCGATCGCACGCCGCACCCCGGATGCATCGCGAATATCGGCCTGCACGAAGTCGGCCGCGCTCGGCCAGCTTTCCGGTCGATGACGGGCCAGGCCGACGACGTCGTGGCCGCGGCTGAGTAGTCGGGCGACAACGCCGCGACCGATCACTCCGCTCGCCCCGGTGACGGCGACCCTCACTGGCTAACCTCAATCCTCGGCTGCCTAGTCGTCGTCATCGAGGAAGGCAGCATTGACCAGATCGTCGAGATCCATTGCCGCGAGGTCTTTTTCCTTGTTCTCTGCCGCACCGTCTTCGCCCTCGTTCGCCAGGCTGAGCAGCAGGTCCAGTACTCCGGCCTGGCGAAGGCGTTTGACCGGAATGGACGACACGACGCGCTGGATTTCCGCCTCACCGGGCGCAACCTGCGGTGTCGCCTCGGTCGAGGTCCCGACGAGCTCTTGACGGAAGTAGCCGGCCAGCGCCGCCGAGTTCGGGTAGTCGAAGATCAGCGTGGGCGAAAGCGCCAGCCCGGTCGCGGCTTTGAGACGGTTACGCATCTCGACCGCGGTCAGCGAGTCAAAGCCCAACTCCTGGAACGCCTTGTCCGGGTCGATGGCCTCCGGCGTGCTGCTGCCGAGCACGGTCGCGATATGCGAGCGCACCAAATCCAGCAACACCGCATGCTGCTCATCCTCGGGCAGCCCCTCCAGACGTTGCAGCAGCGCGGACTTCGACTTCGCGGCGGCCAGCGAATCGTCGACCTGACGCCTCGCCCGTGCGTTGATCAGGTCGACGAACATCGGCGGCAGGGTGCCCGCGTCGTACTTGGCCCGCAGCGCCGTGGTGTCGATGCGGGCGGGTAGCAGGAACGGTTCGTCGACCACCATCGCGGTGTCGAGCAGTTGCAACGCTTCGGCCGACGACATGGCCACAATGCCGTCGCGGGCGAACCGGGCTAAGTCGACTGACGCCAGCCCGCCGGTCATGTTGCTGGCTTGGTCCCACAGACCCCAGCCCAGCGAGATCGCCGGCAGACCGTGGGAACGCCGATGCACCGCCAACCCATCCAGGAACGAGTTGGCCGCCGCATAGTTGGCCTGACCCGACGACCCCACCAACCCCGCCATCGACGAAAACAGCACAAAAGCAGACACATTCGCATCGCGGGTCAGCTCATGCAAATTCCACGCCGCATCCACCTTGGCCCGCAACACCGCATCCACCCGCTCCGGCGTCAACGACATCACCACCGCATCATCAAGCACACCCGCGGCATGAATCACCGCCGAAAGCGGATGCTGGACAGGGATATCCGAGATAACTTTGGCCAACGCCTGTCGGTCGGCCGCATCGCAGGCCACCACCGACACCTCGGCACCGGCCTCGCGCAGTTCGCTCGCCAGGTCGGCGGCGCCTGCAGCGTCAGGACCACGCCGGCTCGTCAGCACCAGATTGCGCACACCATGATTGGTCACCAGATGACGGGCCAACGCCGAACCGGCCATCCCGGTCCCACCGGTGATCAACACCGTGCCCGCCGCCCACCCATCCGGCATCGTCAGCACGACCTTGCCGATGTGACGCGCTTGACTCAGATATCGCAACGCCGCCGGCGCTCGCCGCACATCAAATGCCGTCACCGGTAACGGCCGAAGGATTCCGGCGTCGAACAGTTCGGCGAGTTCGAGCATGTACTGATGCATGCGGACACGACCCGGCTCGAAG
>Ga0209656_10000583_pt1 | contig 24073 bp, 24 predicted proteins | sample BogFormECP12_OM2_FD_188239 | JGI IMG/M metagenome (GOLD analysis project Ga0209656, IMG submission 188239) | Bog forest soil microbial communities from Calvert Island, British Columbia, Canada - ECP12_OM2 (SPAdes) (version 2) | ecosystem: Environmental > Aquatic > Freshwater > Wetlands > Bog ... | reverse complement strand
AGCCCGACGGTCGCTTCAGGTCGGGCAACCCCGTCATCGCCTGGATGATGTCGTCGTACGCCGGCAGGTCGCCCTCGGGCGAGTCGGTTCGGAACCCGTGGCCCTCGCAGTAGACGAGCGCCGGGCAGCGGTCCACCACGTCCTCGTAGGCGACCCCGAGGCGGGACAGGGCGTCGGGCCGGAAGTTGGTGATGAGGACGTCGCACCCCTCGAGCAGGCGCATCACGACCTCGCGGCCCTGCTCGTGCTTGAGGTCGAGGGCGATCGACCGCCGGTTGGCCAGCAGGTTGAGGCTCACCCCCGAGAGGTGGGGGTGCGTCCCGCCGCCGAGCACGCGGATGGGGTCGCCGTGGCGGTCCTCGACCTTGATCACGGTGGCCCCGAGGTCGCCCAGGATCTGGGCGGCGTAGGGGCCCATGAGGACGGTGGCCAGCTCGAGCACCCGCACGCCGGCCAGTGGGCCGCCGGGCGGAGCCGGTGCGTGGCCGCCCGGTTCGGTCGCGCTGGTGTCAGTGGCCGTCACCGCTCCTCTCGATCGCCGCCGGATACTATCGACGCCCGTCACCGACGCCGGCCCCGGCGGCCGAGAAGGCGAGCACCCATTGGCCAGCGCGGCACGGACCTACGGCGACGTGACCCTGGAGATGGTCGACGGCCCGGTCGGCGTCGCCGAGATCCACCGGCCACCCGACAACTTCTTCGACGTCACGCTGATCGCCTCGCTGGCCGACGCCCTCGGCGACGCCGTGGCGTCGGGGGCCCGGGCCGCGCTGGTGTGCTCGGAGGGCAAGCACTTCTGCGCCGGCGCCAAGTTCGCCCCCGGCGGCGACCAGCCCCTCGACACCGCCCACGACCTCTACGCCGAGGCGGCGCGCCTCTTCGACCTCGGGCTGCCGATGGTGGCCGCCGTCCAGGGGGCCGCCGTCGGCGGCGGCCTCGGCCTGGCGTTGGCCGCCGACTTCCGGGTGGCCGCCCCCGAGGCCCGCTTCGCCGCCAACTTCGCCCGCCTCGGGATCCACCAGGGCTTCGGGATCTCGGTCACCCTGCCCCGGGTCATCGGAACCCAACGGGCCCTCGAGCTGCTGCTCACCGGGCGACGGGTCGACGGGACGACCGCGCTGTCGATCGGGCTCTGCGACCGCCTGGCGCCGCTCGAAGGGCTCCGGGGGGCCGCCCTCGACGTGGCCGCCGAGATCGCGGCGGCGGCGCCGCTCGCCGTGGCGTCGATCCGCTCGACGATGCGCGGTGCGCTGGCCGACGAGGTCCGGGCGGCCATGGCCCACGAGCGGGCCGAGCAGCTCGTCCTGGCCCGGACCGAGGACCATGCGGAGGGGGTCGCCGCCTCGGCCGCCCGCCGGACGCCCCGCTTCCGCGGGCGCTGACCGACCCGAGCGGTCGATCCCCCACCCCGGGCGGCCCGGGAGCCACGATGGGGCCGGTCGCCCGGCGTGAGCAGCCCGGTCCCGGGGTAGGTCACCGGGGAATCAAATCGGACCCGGCCTCGTTGCAGACGGGTGGCAGGAAAGCGGTTGACGCATGTCCCGGGCTCGGGATAGGCAGGTTTTCCGGGGGAGCGCGGCGGAGGGAGCGTTCGCAGCCGACCGGGTCGAGCAGGCAGGTGAGATGGCCTCATGATCAACGGACTGTTGCTCGCGTTGGCGGCCAGCGTCTTCACCGCGACCTCGTCGATCGCCCAGCGCACCGCCGCCGCCCCGGCCCCCGGTGAGCTGGCGTTCCGCCTGCGGCTGATCCTGTTCCTGATCCGCCGCCCGGTCTGGTTCCTCGGGATCTTCTGCATGATCCTCGGGTTCGTCTTCCAGGTGGCGGCGCTCCGGGTGGCCAGCCTGTCCCTCGTCCAGCCGGTCATCGCCGCCGAGTTGCTCATCGTGTTCGCCTTCTTGGCCCTGCGGAGCCCCCAGCGGGTCCAGCGACGGGACTGGGTCGCCGCCACCGGGATGGCCCTCGGGCTGGGCGCCTTCCTGGCCATCGCCGAGCCCCACGGCGGGACCGACCACGCCCCGCACTCGCTGTGGTTCGGCGCCGCCCTGGCGGTCGTGCTGGCCACCGCCTTCTTCTGCCTGCTGGCCCGGGTGCCGATGCGCCCCGGGCAGTCGCCCTCCTCGTCGCGCCAGGCGGCCCTGCTGGCGGTGGCGGCCGGGGTCGCCTTCGGCTTCGTCGCCGCCGTCATCAAAGAGCTGAGCGGGCACCTGTCGGGCGGCCCCTACGCCGTCTTCACCAACTGGTCGCCCTACGTGCTCTTGGTCTCGGGGGCGGCCGCCATGTTCCTGGCGTCGAACGCCTTCCAGGCCGGGTCGCTGGCGGCGTCCCAGCCGGGGCTGACCATCGTCGACCCGCTGGTGGCCAGCCTGCTCGGCGTCGTCTTGTTCAACGAGCACATCCACCACGGTCCGTGGGCGCTCCTCGGCGAAGCGGTGGCCCTCACCGTCCTGGTGGCGAGTGTGGTCGCGCTCAGCCGGAGCCAGCTTGTTCAGGGAGAACCGGCCGAACGGGTGGCCGCCGCGCCCGCCCGGGTGGGCGCACCCGCCGCCTCGTCGGGCCCCGTGACCGCGCCACCGGCCGACGAGGCGTTCAGCCGCGGCGTCCTCGAGGCCGAGCGGTCGACGCGCCGGCACCACCCGCCCGGCCGGGGCCCGCGCCCGGTGTCGGCCGGGGGCCCCGACAGCACCGGGACCGACGGGCCGTCCCCGGCGCGACCGGACCCGACGGGACGCGGCGGCGTGGCGCGCTGAGCCCCGGCGGGGGTGTGGGCGAGTACGGGGCGCTCAGGCGGCGCTGGCCGGGGCGGGGGCCCGGCCCCACCGCACGGCGATCCCGGCCCGGCGCATGGAGTGGAGGAACCAGACCACCGAGACGGCGGTGCCGATCCCGGTCAGCGTCCAGTTGACGAGAGCCCGCTCGATCACGAAGGCGTGGAGCGACGACGTCACGAGGAGCCACAGCACGAACCCGGCGTTGGCCAGCAGGACGACCGTCCACAACAGCGAGATCTGCACGAAGAACCGCCGGACGCTCGGGCGCCCCATGACGCCCGGGTCGAGCGGGCAGAAGTCGAGGGCGAGGCGCTCGATGATCGGGCGGCCGGCCATCGCCGAGACGCCGAAAAGGACGGCCACCATGGCCGTTGCCGCCGCCGGCTGCACGAAGTAGACGAGGGCGCTCCCGGTGGCGAACGAGATCACGCTGCGCACCGTGAGGAGGGCCGTGCCGAGGATGAGGGTGGCCGACGGGCGCTCCTTGCGGACGAGGCGGAACCCGAGGGCCACGTAGCCCCAGACCAGCCCGGCCACGAGGGCCCCCCGGAACCCGGTCAGGAGCAGGAACACGTAGAAGAAGGCGAACGGCGCCACCACCCCTTCGAGGAGGGCGGGCAGCGAGTGGCGGACGGAGGCGATCGGCGACGGCAGGTGCAGGATGGTGTGGTGGGTCCCCGCGGCGGTGCTCGACACCGCGGTGGAGGCCCCCTCCTCACCTGCGTCCCGCCCCAGGTGTTCGGGCACGGTAGGCGAACGCTACCCCGGCTCCCGGCGAAACCCCGGTCGCCTCCCGACCCGGTGCCGGCGCCGCCGGCGGTGAACTCCCCGACGGGCTGGTCGAGAATGGCCCGGTGACCGAGGCCGCCCGGACGGGCCCACCGACGGGGCCCGCCGGGGCCCGGGCGGCGGCGCCGCCGCCGGCCGTCTTCGGGTGGCGGTCGGGGCCGGTCGTCGTGGTCGCCGTGATCTCGCTGGCCATCGGGTTCGGCCAGTTCGGGGCGATCGCCGCCCTCGGGGACGTGGCCAAGAGCTTCGGGCACCCGACCGGCGGGACCACCTTCGCCGAGCAGGCCGGCCTGTCGGGCGCGCTGCTCGGGGTCGGCCTGGCCGTCCTGCGGCTGGCCTCGCTCGGCGGCCTGGTCCTGGCCGGGTCGGCCGACCGCTTCGGGCGGCGGGCGACCCTCGTCACCTACTGCGTGATCGGGCTCTCGTGCACGGTGCTCGCCGCCACCAGCCCCTCCTACTGGTGGTTCGTCGCCATCTTCGCCCTGGGCCGTCCCTTCTTGAGCGCGGCGGCCGGCATCGCCCAGGTGAGCGTGGCCGAGCTGACGGCGTCGGCCGGCCGGGCCCGGGCGGTGGCCCTGGTCACCGCCGGCTACGGCGTCGGGGCCGGGCTGACCGCCCTCGTCCACAGCGCCGGGCACGGGGCTCTCGGGTTCCGGGGCGTCTTCGCGCTGGCCACGGTGCCGCTCGTCCTAGTGGTGGTGCTGGCCCGCCGGGTCGTCGAGCCGCCGCGCTTCGCCGGCGAGGTCCCGGCGGAGCGGGGGCGCCCGGTCATCGGCCCGGTCGGGCGCCCGTTCCGGTGGCGCCTGGTCACGGTCGCCCTCCTCACCTTCGCCGTCTCGGCGATCACCGGCCCGGCCAACAGCTACGTGTACATCTACGCCCAGAACGTGCGGCACGAGTCGGGTGCGGTGACCTCGGCCATGATCGTGGCCGCCGGGGTCACGGGGCTGATCGGGCTCCTCGTCGGCCGGTGGCTGGCCGACCACTGGGGCCGGCGCCCGACGCTGGCGGTGGCCCTGGTGGCCATCGCCGGGTTCGGGATCGTCGCCTACAGCGGGTCCACCCCCGGGCTCGTCGTCGGGTACGTGCTCGGCGTCCTGGCCGGTGGGGTCATCGCCCCGGCCGCCGGGGCCCTCGTGAACGAGCTCTTCCCGACGTCGGTGCGGGCCTCGGTGACCGGGTGGACGATCGCCGCCGGCGTGCTCGGGGCGGTGGGCGGGCTGCTCGTCTTCGGGGCGGTGGCCGACGCGTCGGCCGGGAACGGCGCCGGCCCGGCGTCGCTCATCACGTTCCTCCCGATGCTGGTCGCCCTGGCGCTGCTCGTCACGCTCCCCGAGACCAAGGGGACCGAGCCCGAGCAGCTCTGGCCCGAGCCGACGGTTGAGGGCCCCGCCGCGCCGTGATCGAATGGGCCGATGCCCGCACCCACCGTCGCGCGCTCCGGGTCGCGCTGGTCGGTCGCCTCGCAGGACTCGGTGCTCTGCATCGGGAGCCGGGGCTCGGTCGCCTCGGTCTTCTCGATCGGGTCGGCCTTCTCGATCGGTTCGATCGGCTCGGCCTTCTCGATCGGTTCGATCGGCTCGTTCCTCTCGGCGGGCTCGATCCTGAGCGCGCTCGGCGTGCTCTCGGTCATGTCCTGGCGCCGCCGGCGGGGCGTCATGGGCGCCGTGGGGCGCCGTCCGCCGCCGGCGGACCGGGCCTGACCCTGTCCCTGCGGTCGCCCGTGGCCGCGGCATCGGGTCCGTGCGTGGAAGAATCACCGTCGTGTCGGCCAACGACAGGGCGGGGGACAACGTGGCGCCCCCCGATCCCATCCGGGTGCTCGTCGTCGAGGACCACGTACTGGTGGCCGAGGGCCTGCTGAGCCTCCTCGCCCTCGAACCGGACATCGACCTGATCGGGCACGTGCCGACGATGGCCGACTCGATCGCCGCCGTGCGGTCCGACCCTCCCGACGTGGTCCTCATGGACTTCCGCCTGCCCGACGGGGACGGGGCCAAGGCCACCGAGCAGATCAAGGCCGAGTTCCCCGAGATCAAGGTCGTCATCTTGACCGGGACGGCCGACGACTCCGTGCTGTCGCGGGCCATCGAGGCCGGGTGCTCGGGCTACCTGACCAAGGACCAGCCGATCGAAGACGTGGTCATGGCGCTGCGGGCGGCCGCCGCCGGGGAGGCGCTCATCGCCCCGGTCCACCTGAGCCGGTTGATGGCGCACCTGACCCAGCGCCCGACGACCCCGCACAACCTCAGCCCCCGTGAGCTCGAGGTGCTCCAGCTCCTCGCCTACGGCGCCTCGACCGACGACATCGTGGCGCGACTCGTGATCAGCCCGCACACCGCCCGCAATCACGTACGCAACATCTTGTCCAAGATGGGCGTGCACTCCAAGCTCGAAGCCGTGTCGGTGGCCGCCCGCGAGGGCATCGTCGAGCTGGTCCCGCAGAGCTGACGGTCCTTCAGCCGGCGCTCACCGGGATCCACACCTCGACGCAGACCCCCGAGCCGGGCTGCCCGGCGATGCGCAGGCGCCCGCCCACCACTTCGGCCTCGTTGGCCATGACGGCCAAGCCCGGCCCGGCCCGACGGCGGGCGCTCGACTCGAACATGACCCCGTCGTCCTCGAGGCGCAGGGCGATCCCGCCGTCGCGGCCCTCGAGGGTGAGGGTGGCCCAGGTGGCGCCGCCGTGCTCGGCCACGTGGCGGATGGCCTCGCGCCCGATGCGGTAGAGGACGGCCCGCTCGGGCTCGCCCGGCTCGATGCCCAGCCGGTCGTGGCTGCGCCACCGGACCGGGTGGACGCGGAAGTCCCGGGCGGCCAGGTCGTCGAGCGAGGCCACCAGCCCGCGGACGTCGAGGCCGGGCGGGCGCAGGTCGAAGAGCACGTGGCGCAGACGCGCCGTGACCTCGCCGACCGTCCGTTCGGCCTGGGTCAGGACCCCGGCCGCCTCGTCGCCCGACACGTGCCGGCGCAGCAGCTGGAGCTGGAGCCCGAGGGCGGCCAGTTCCTGGATCGACTCGTCGTGGAGCTCGCGGGCGATGCGGATCCGCTCCTCCTCGCGGGCCCGGACCAACCGGGACACCGCCGGCCGGTCGCCGTCGCCCGGGGGCGGCGCCTGGGCCGGAGACGGTGGGGCCGGTCCGTCGGTCCCCTCGTGCCCGACGGTGCGGGGGCGCCCGCCCGCCGCCGGGGGGGCGCCGGCCGGGGTCGGCTCCCGCGAGCTCTCGGGGACGACGGCGTCGGCCGGGGGCGCCGCCTCGACGCCCGCCGGGCGGGGCGTCGAGTGGACGGCCCCGTTCAACGTCCCCCGCCGTTCACCGGGGGACACCGCCGACGTGCGGCCGCCACCGCACAGACCCCCGGGCGCGTTCCGCCGCCGCCCGAACCATGCACCCATTGTCCGCGGTCCGGCGCGACGACCTCAGACCCAGACGAGTTGTTCCTCTGATCAATTTGGGTTATTTGGACCGCTCGGAGCGCCTCGACCCCCCCGGCCGGGGCGTGGGGGTCGCCGGCGCGCCCAGCGCCAGGCGGGCGACCACCGGACGGTGGTCCGAGCCGGCCGGGGGCGCGACACCGGCCTGGCGCTCCGCCACGTCGCCTCGCACGAGGATGTGGTCGACCTGGCTGTGGGGGCGCCAGGCCGGCCAGGTGCGCCCCCGCACCGCCCGCCGCCACCCGCCGAGCAGCATCTCGACGGGGGGTCCCCACAGGTTCATGTCCCCGGCGACCACCGACGCCCCCTCGGCGTCGAGTGCGTCGCGCAGCCGGGCGAACTGGCGCGGCGAGCCGGCCGTCAGGTGCGGCATGTGGACCCCGACCACGGTGAGCGGTCCCTCGGGCGTCTCGACGTCCACGACGACGGCGGCCCGCCGTACCCGGTCCTGGCGCAGGCGTCCGAGGTCGACGACCCGGTGACCCGAGAGGCCGAGGCGGGTCAGGACGGCCAGTCCCCACCGACCGGGCCGGGCGCTCCGGTAGCGCTCGGACTCGAGCGTGCGCTGGCCGAGCGGGCGCTCGCTGTCGAGGTAGAGGGCGTGCCCGGCCGAGCCCAGCCCCAGGCGGGGCATCCAGCGGTCGTCGGCCGACTCGTCGGGCCCGGCGCGTCGGCCCGACGCCAGCTGGCGGGTCACCGCCTCGTACCCGAGGGCGGCCGCCACCTGTTCGGCCAGCCCGTCGCCGTCGTCGGGCCACCAGACCTCTTGGAGGACGAGCACGTCGGCGTCGAGGGCGGCGCACGAGGCGACCACGTCGTAGGGGCGACCCCACCCGTCGACCCCGGCGTGGGTGTTGAAGCTGGCCACGACGATCTCGTTGCCCGGGCGGTGCATCGTCCGAGCGACGTTAGCGGGCCCGGCCGCACCGGCGGCCCCGGGACGAGCCGCCGGTACTATGCCGGAGGTGAACCAGCGGGCGCCGTACCTGAACGCCCGGCTCCAGGGATTCGGCACGACGATCTTCGACGAGATGTCGGTACTGGCCGCCACGACCGGCGCCATCAACCTCGGGCAGGGGTTCCCCGACACCGACGGCCCCGAGGAGATCGCCGAGGCGGCGGTGGCGGCCATCCGTGAGGGTCACAACCAGTACCCGCCGGGCCGGGGCGTCCCCGAGCTGCGCCTCGCCGTGGCCGAGCACCAGCGCCGCCGGTACGGGCTCGAGGTCGACCCGGCCACCGAGGTGCTCGTCACCACCGGGGCGACCGAGGCGTTGGCCGCCTCGCTGCTCGCCCTGTGCGACGTCGGCGACGAGGTGGTGGTGTTCGACCCGTCCTACGACGTCTACGCGGCGGCCGCCGCCATGGCCGGCGCCGGCGTGCGGGTGGTGACCCTGCACCCGCCGCGCTGGACCTTTGATCCCGCCGAGCTCGACGCGGCGATCACGGCGCGCACCAAGGTGGTCGTCCTCAACACGCCGCACAACCCGACCGGCAAGGTCTTCAGCCCCGAGGAGCTGGCCGAGGTGGCCCACCGGTGCGTCGAGCGGGACCTGGTGGCGGTGACCGACGAGGTGTACGAGCATCTCGTCTTCGAGGGGCGCCACGTCCCGCTGGCCACCCTCCCGGGGATGGCCGAGCGGACGGTGACGATCTCGTCGGCCGCCAAGACGTTCTCGTTCACCGGGTGGAAGGTCGGGTGGGCCTGCGGCCCGGCCCCGATCATCGATGCCGTGCGCACGGCCAAGCAGTACCTCACCTACGCCAGCGGGGCCCCGTTCCAGTACGCGGTGGCCGAGGGCCTGGCGGCCGGGGACAAGTACATCGAGGGGACGGTCGAGAACCTCCGGGCGCGGCGCGACCAGCTGTGCGCCGGGCTGGCCGGCCTCGGCCTCGACGTCAACTGGCCGCCGGCCACCTACTTCGTGACGACCGACATCGCCCCGGTGTCCGACCTCGGGGCCGTCGAGTTCTGCCGGACCCTGCCGCGCCGCTGCGGGGTGGTGGCCGTGCCGGTCTCGGTCTTCTACCAGCACCCCGGCGAGGGCACGACCCTGGTGCGGTGGGCCTTCTGCAAGCGGCGCGAGGTGCTCGACGAGGCGCTGGCCCGCCTGGCCGGGCGGCGCGCCACCCCGGCGTGACCACCCGCCCCGATCCCGGGCGCCCCGAGGCGTGCACCCCGACCGCCCTGGCCCGCCTGGTCGAGGGGCACCGGGCCGAGGGGCCCCGGGAGGAGGCGGCCCGGGAGCGGTTCCTGGCCGAGCTGGCCCGGCTCCCCCGGCCCTGCGACGAGGACGCCGACCCGGTCCACGTGACCGCCTCGGCGATCATCGTCGGGAGGCGCGGGACGGTGCTCCACCGGCACCGCCGTCTCGGGCGGTGGATGCAGACCGGCGGGCACGTCGAGGCGGGCGAGGAGCCGTGGCGGGCGGCCCGACGCGAGGGCGAGGAGGAGACCGGCCTGGCCCTGGCCGAGCCGCCCGGCGGTCCGGTCCTGGTCGACGTCGACGTCCACCCGGCGGCCAACGGGCACACCCACCTGGACCTGCGCTACCTCCTCGTCGGGCCCGACCGGGACCCGACCCCGCCACCGGGCGAGAGCCCCGAGGTGGCGTGGTTCGACTGGGAGGAGGCGGCCGCCCTGGCCGACCCCGCCCTGACCGGGGCGCTGGTGCGGGCGCGGCGGCTGTGGGCCCGCCAGGGGGCGGCGTGGGCGACGGCCGCCCCGGCGCCGTGAGCACCGCCACCGCCCCGACGCCGGGCGATCCCTTCGCCGCCGTCATGGCCCTCCAGGACCTCGACACGGCGATCGCCCAGCTCCGCCACCGCCGGGCCGCCCTGCCCGAGCGCCAGCAGCTGGCCGACGCCGAGGCCCGCCTGGCCGAGCTGGCCCAGGTCTCGGCGCGGGTCACGGCCGCCCGCCAGGCCCTGGTCGACCGGCAAGGCGACCTCGAGGAGCACCTGAGCGCGCTGGTCGAGCGGCGCAAGGCGATCGAAGAGCGCCTCTACGCGGCGCGCGGGGCCCGCGGGCGAGACCTCGAGGCCATGGAGGCCGAGGTCGTCCAGCTGGCCGAGCGCGAACGCCAGGTCGAGGACGAGGAGCTGGCGCTGATGGAGGAGCAGGAGCCCCTCGACGCCCGGCTGGTGCTGCTGGTGTCCAACCGGGCCGAGCTCGACCAGGCGTCGAGCGACCTGCGGGGCGCCGTGCTGGTGGCCGAGGCGTCGGTCGACACCGAGATCACGGCGCTCGAGATGTCCCGCCAGCTCGCCGCCGCCGCCGTCCCGCCCGACCTGCTCTCGCGCTACGAGCGGCTCCGCCAGCAGCTGGGCGGGATCGGGGCGGCGCGCCTGGTGGCGAACCGGTGCAGCGGGTGCCACCTCGAGCTGCCGGCGGTCGAGCTGGACCGCATCCGCCACCTGCCGGCCGACGCCGTGGTCACGTGCGACCAGTGCGGGCGGATCCTCGTGCGCACCCCCGCCCCGGCATCGTGACCGTCTCCGGCCGGCGGTGCTGATCCTCGTCCGCCACGGCGAGTCGACCGGCAACGCCGCCCGGCTCCTGGTCGGGCGGATCGACGTGCCGCTGAGCGACGAGGGGCGCCGGCAGGCGGCCGGGCTGGCCGGGCGGCTGGGCGAGCTGTCGGCGGTCGTCTCGAGCCCGCTGCGGCGCGCCGTCGATACGGCCGAGGCCCTGGCCGGCGACCGCCCGGTCACCGTCGACGACCGATGGATCGAGATGGACTACGGGGGCCAGGACGGGCGCCCGCTGACCGAGGTGCCCCGGGACGTCTGGGCCCAGTGGCGGACCGACCCGGCCGCCCACCCGGCCGGCGGGGAGTCGGTCGGCGAGGTGGTGGCCCGGGTGGCCGACGCCTGCGCCGAGCTCTTCGCCGTCCCCGGCCAGGGCGCCCGTGACGAGGAGGGCCACGTCGTCGTGGTGAGCCACGTCACCCCGATCAAGGCCGCCATCGCCTGGGCGCTGGCGGCCGACCCGGACGTGATCTGGCGGATGTACCTCTCGAACGGGTCGGTGTCGCGGGTCCGATGGGGTCCGGGCGGCCCCGTGCTCTCGAGTTTCAACGAGACGGAGGCGCCCCCCGCCGGTCGATGAGCTCGGCCACCCGCCCGCCACCGAGGACCGCCACGTCGTCGAAGGCGGCCGCCTCGGCGTCGCGGTGGGTGACCAGGATCAGGCTGCGGGGCCCGGTGGCCGAGAGGACGTCGGCGACCAGTCGGTCGGCCGTGTCCCGGTCGAGGCCGGCGGTCGGCTCGTCGAGGACGAGCACGTCGGCCCCGCACACGAGCGCCCGGGCCAGCGCCACCCGCTGCGCCTGCCCGCCCGAGAGGAGCTCGCCGCGCTCGCCGACCGGCGTGCCGACCCCGGCCGGCAGCGAGGCGATCCACGCCGTCAGCTGGGCCAGGTCGAGGGCGGCCGCCACCTCGTCGTCGGTGGCGTCGGGGCGCCCCAGGCGGACGTTGTGGGCGATGCTCCCGGCGAAGAGGTGGGCGTCGGTGGTCATGAGGGCGACGGCCCGGCGGACGTCGCGCTGGGCCAGGCGCTCCAGGGGGACGCCGCCGAGGCGGGCCGTCCCGCCGTCGAGCGGCCAGAACCGCAACAAGAGGTTGACGAGGCTGGTCTTGCCGGACCCGCTCGGGCCGACGACGGCCAGGCGCTGCCCGGGGGACACGGTGAGGGTGAGCCCGTCGAGGGCCAGCGGGAGCCCGGCGGCGTAGCGGAGGCGGACGCCGTCGAGGTCGACGGCGGGGACCCCGGCCGGGAGCGGGTCGGGGTCGGCCGGGTCGACGACGGGGACCGGGACGTCTTCGAGGGCGAGGAGCCGCCGCCCGGCGGCCACCACGTCGCCCAGGCGGAGCACGGCGACGGCCAGCGCCGGGACCGTCTCGAAAGCGCCGATGGCCGCCAGCGGCAGGATCGCCAGCTGGACGGGCGGGAGATGGTGGTGGTCGACGGCGAGGGTCCCGGCGACCAGCACGCCCACCACGGCCGCCCCCATGCCCAGCACGACGACGGCACCGGCGGCCCCGCCGAGGAGGGCCCGCCTTCGGGCCAGCGCCGTGAGGCGGCGGTCGAGGTCCTCGGTTCGACCGAGCACCTCGTCCTGGCGCCCGAAGGCGACCAGCTCGGGGGCGCCCTGGAGGAGCTCGACGACGTCGGCCGCCAGCTCGCCGCGCCGGGCGGCCTCGTGGCCCTCCATCGTGCCCGCCCGGGCCGCCAGCGCGCCGGCACCGACGATGGCCACCAGCAGGGCGACGGCGAGCACGGCGCCGGCCACCGGGAGGACGAGGCCGACCACGACGACGGCCAGGACCGCCGCGCCGACCGCCACGAGGACGGGGGAGAGCACGCGCAGGTAGAGGTCCTGGAGGCTGTCGACGTCCTCGATGGCGCGCGACAGGAGGTCGCCGCTCCGCCACCCGCCGAGGGCGGCCGGGGTGCGCGGCTCGAGGACGTCGTAGAGCCAGACCCGCCACCGGGTGAGGGCGCCGAAGGCGGCATCGTGGGACACCAGCCGCTCCTCGTAGCGCAGCGGGGCCCGAACGACGGCCAGCACCTCGACGAGGGCCAGCAGCCCGGCGATGGCCCCGAGCCCGGGGCGCAGCGCCGCCCGGCCGACCACCGCCCCGGAGGCGGCCAGCAGCCCCACCGTGCACAGGGCGGCGGCCACCCCGAGCCCGATCCCGAGCGCGAAGCGCCCCCACGGCGGGGCGCCCAGGACGAGGAGGCGCCGCACGACCTGTCGGTTGGTGAGCGGGGCGACGGCGACGTCGGGCGCGCCCGGCGCGGCGGCGGTCACCGCCCCACCACCACCGGACCGGCTCCGGCGCCCGGGCGCCCGGGCACCGGTACCGGCCGCAGGCGTCCGTCGGCCCCGAGGGAGAGCACCCGGTCGGGGTGGGCCACGAGGTCGGCCCGGTGGCCGGCGACCAGCACCGTGCGCCCTTCGAGCCAGGGGGCGAGGGCGTCGGCCAGTCGGGCGGCGGCGCGCTCGTCGAGGTGGGCGGTCGGCTCGTCGAGGAGGACGAGCGGGGCGTCGCGCAGCACCGCCCGGGCGATGGCCACCCGTTGGCGCTCGCCCGAGCTGAGCGAGAGGCCGCCCTCGCCGACCGGGGTGTCGAGCCCCGACGGGAGCTGGGCCACCAGGTCGTCGAGCCCGGTCGCCTCGAGGGCCCAGGCGACCGCCTCGTCGTCGGCCTCGGGGTGGCCCAGGCGCAGGTTCTCACCGAGGGTGGCCCGGAGGAGGTGCGGGCGCTGGGGGACCCAGGTGATCCGGCGCCGCCAGGCGGCCGGGTCGACGCCGGCCAGGTCGGTCGGGCCGGCGCCGACGTGGCCCCGGTCGGGTCGGCGGAACCCGAGGAGCACCGACAGCACGGTCGACTTGCCGACCCCCGAGGGGCCGACGATGGCCACCCGTTCACCGGGGGCCAGTTCGAGGTCGACCCGGCCGAGGGTCGGGCCGGGTCGTCCGGGGTGGGCGACCTCCACCTGGCGCAGCCACACCGGATCGTGCGCCGGGTCCGGGGCCGGGCCGAGCGGCGTCGCCGGCCCGCCGGACGGCGTTGCGCCGTCGTCGAGGAGGTCGAGGATCCGCTGGGCGGCGGCCTGTCCCTCGGCGCTGGCGTGGAACTCGGCGCCGGCCCGGCGCAGCGGGAGGAAGACCTCGGGCGAGACCAGGAGGACGGCCAAGGCGCTGGCCAGGGCCACCGTCCCGTGCAAGAGGCGCAGCCCGAGCACCATGGCGACGAGCCCGGTGCCCAGTCCGGCCAGCAGCTCGATGGCCAGGGCCGAGAGGAAGGCGACCCGCAGCGTCGCCAGCGTGCTGGTGCGCAGCCCGTCGGTCGCCTCGGTCACCTCCCGGCGCCCGAGGTCGGTGCGGTTGAAGGCCCGCAGCGTCGACAGGCCCTGGATCAGCTCGAGGTAGCGGGCCGACAGCGAGGACAGCCGCCGCCACTGCCGGTTGGTGGCGTCGGCCGCCCGCCGCCCGAAGTGCACCATCGTCACCGGGATGAGGGCCAACAGGGCCAACAGGATGAGGGCGGACGGCCAGTCGGCGACGGCCACGAAGACGAGCAGGATGGCCGGGGCCAGCACGGCCAGGACCGCCTGGGGGAGGTACCGCCCGAAGTAGACGTCGAGGGCGGCGATGCCCCGGGTGGCGGTGAGCGAGAGCTCGCCGGTGCGCTGGTCGGCCAGCCACGACGGTCCGAGGTCGAGCGCCTGGCGCAGGAGCGAGCGGCGCAGGGTCGAGGTGACGGTGGCCGAGACCCGTTGGGCCGAGACCTCGCCGGCGTAGAGGAACAGGGCCCGGGCGCAGAAGGCGGCGGCCAGTCCGACGAGTCGCGGCGTCACCGCCGAGAGCGGCGCGTGGTGCAGCATCACGTCGGCGACCACCGAGGCCAGCAGGACCGCCTGGACGATGATGGCCGCGGTGGCGCCGACCCCGACGGCCACCGCCAGCACCAGGTAGCGCCGGGTCACCGTCACCCGGGCGGCCAGGCGGCGGTCGACCAGCCGTCCCGGGGGCCTCGGGACCCCGCTCACCGGGCGCTCGGCGCTCGGGCCGGGGCGCACGGGCCCGCCGGGGTGCAGGGGGTCATCGCGTGGCCACGTTACCGAGAGCATGCCGGCGGCACGGCATCGGGGCGCCGCCCTAGCCTCACAAAGGCCCGCCCCGAGAGGAGAAGAGCGCGACCATGGACGACGCACCGATCACCACCGGCTTCGGCCACGTGGCCACCCTGACGCCTGACCTCGACCGCTATCTCGCCTTCTACACCGAGATGTTCGGCGCCCGGGTAACCGGGATCATCGAGGCCGGCGACGACCACCCGAAGATGGCGATGGTCGACATGGGACAGGGGTCCCAGCTCAACGTGTTCGAGGTGCCGGGCGACGGGATCGTCGGTGACCGCGGGCGCACGGGGGGACGCGGACCGATCGACCACTACGCCGTCGCGGTCGGCTCGGCCGAGGACCTCGAGGCGGTGCGGGACCGCCTGGTGGCGGCCGGGTCCTCGCCGGGCGAGATCACCGAGTTCGGGCCGCTCCTGTCGGTGTTCTTCCGCGATCCCGACGGCGCCGAGCTCGAGGTCACCTTCGACCGGGCCGCCGCCGGGGAGTGGGTGTTCTCCCCGGTCGAGGCCGGCGCGTGACCGACGGGGCGACCGACGGCGGCGCGCCGCTGGTCGACGCCGACGGGCACGTCCTCGAGCCGTGGGCGGCGTGGGCCGACCTGCCCGACGGGCACCGGCCCCGCCGTGTGGTCGACGAGCACGGCCTCGACCACGTGATCGTCGGCGACCAGGAGGTCTTCTTGGCCCGGCTCGGCCAGATGGGGACCCCGGGCACCGACGTCGGCGCCCCGGTCGGCCCGGTCCCGCTCGAGGCGGCCCGCCCCGGGGCCTTCGACCCGCTGGCCCGCCTGGTCGACATGGACGCCGAGGGCATCGACCAGGCCGTCCTCTACCCGACGATCGGCCTCGGGTTCTGGGCCGTCGAGGACCCGGCGGCGGCCGCCGCGCTGGCCCGGGCGTACAACGACTGGCTGGCCGGCTACTGCGCGGCGGCCCCCGACCGGCTCTTCGGGGCGGCCATGGTGCCCTTCCAGGACCCGGCCGCCGCGGTGGCCGAGCTGGTCCGGGCCCGCCACGAGCTCGGGTTCGTCTCGGCCTTCGTCCGCCCCAACCCGTGCCTCGGGCGCACGCTCGTGGACCCGGCCAACGAGCCGTTCTTCGAGGCGGCCGAGTCGCTCGGGGTGGCGCTGGCCGTCCACGAGGGGTTCCAGAACGCCATCCCCCCGCTCGGGTGGGACCGCACGCCGACCAACGTTCTCGTCCTGCACGCCTGCTCGCACACCCTCGAGCAGATGTTGGCCTGCGCCCAGCTGATCGGGACCGGGGTCCTCGAGCGTCACCCCGGCCTCAAGGTGGTCTTCCTCGAGGCCGGCGGCGGGTGGGCGCCGTACTGGCTCGAGCGCCTCGACCACCAGGTGCCCTCCTACCATCGGTACGCGCCGCCGATGTCGCTCCTGCCGAGCGAGTACTTCGCCCGCCAGTGCTGGGTCAGCTTCGAGGTCGACGAGCCGACCCTGGCCGCCCTGGCCCCCCATGTCGGTCCGGACCGCATCGTGTGGGGGTCGGACTACCCCCATGCCGACTCGACGTTCCCGGGGGCCACGGCCGAGCTGGCCGAGGCGCTGTCCCCGCTCGACGCCGAGACCCGCCGGCTGGTCCTCGGGGCCAACGCCACCGCCCTCTACGGCCTCGAGGCCCGCGCCCGGGCCGGCTGAGGCCCGTCGTCCCGACCCGGCGTGGTCGGCCGGGGACGATCTGGGGCACGATGTCGGCATGGCCCACCAACGACGTTTCCGCTTCGCCGCGCAACTCTCCAAGGCTCCGCTCGGGACGGCCCACTCGTGGGCCGACCAAGCCCGCCAGGCCGAGGACCTCGGGTACTCGGCGCTCTTGATGCCCGACCACTTCGGGGAGCAGCTGGCCCCGATCCCCGCCATGATGGCGGCGGCCACCGCCACCTCGACGTTGCGGATCGGCTCGCTCGTCTTCGGCAACGACTACCGCCACCCCCTCGTGCTGGCCAAGGAGGCGGCGACGATCGACGTTCTCTCGGAGGGGCGCTTCGAGATGAGCCTGGGTGCGGGGTGGATGAAGGCCGACTATGAGCAGGCCGGGATCACCTACGACCCGCCCGGGGTCCGCGTCGACCGCTTCGAAGAGGCGGTCACGGTGGTCAAGGGCCTCCTCGAGGCGGACGGCCCCTTCTCGTTCTCGGGCACGCACTACACGATCACCGAGCACACCCCCTCGCCCCGACCGGTGCAGCGGCCGCGGCCCCCGCTCATCATCGGCGGGGGCGGCCCCCGGGTGCTGGCCATCGCCGGGCGCGAGGCCGACATCGTGAGCATCAACGTCAACCTGAAGGACGGCACCGGCGGGCCGGAGGTGGCACCCAACGCCAGCCCGGCCGCCACCCGTCAGAAGATCGCCTGGGTCAAAGAGGCCGCCGGCGCCCGCTTCGAGGACATCGAGCTCAACACGCTGATCGGCTTCGCCATGGTGACCGACGACCGGGAGAAGCTCGTCGAGGGGATGGCGCCGGCCTTCGGCATCGACCCGGCCGACGCCCTCCACATCCCGCTCGCCCTGGTCGGCACGCTCGAGCAGATGGAAGAAGAGCTCCAGTGGCGCCGCCAGGAGTACGGCATCTCCTACTACTCGCTCGAGGCCGACTGCTGGGAGCAGCTGGGCCCGCTCGTCTCCAAGCTGGCCGGGACGTGAGCACGGGTTCGGCCGACGGGCGGGTGCGGCGGCGCCTGGCCGAGCTCGGGTTGACGCTGCACGGCCCGCACCCCCCGCACGACCCGCTCGACTCGGTGGTGATCTTTGGCGGGGTGGCCCGCACCTCGGGCCAGCTGCCGCGGGTGGCCGGCAAGCTGACGTGCATCGGGCGGCTGGCCGACACGGTGAGCGTCGAGGAGGGGGCCGCCGCCGCCGCCGTCTGCGCCCTCAACGCGCTGAGCGTGCTCGAGGTGGCCCTGGGCAGCCTGGACCGCATCGAGCGGGTCCTGACGATGACCGGGTTCGTCGCCTCGGCCCCCGACTTCTACCGCCAGCCCGACGTGGTCGACGGGGCCAGCCGGGTCCTCCACGCCGTCTTCGGCGAGGCCGGCCGCCACACCCGTTCGGCCATCGGCGTGGCGTCGCTGCCCCGCGGCGGCGCCGTCGAGATCGAGGTCAGTGTGGCCGTGGCGTCGTAGGGGCCGCCGGCGCACCCGATGGTGGCCCGGGGCCGGGGGTGCGGTCAGGCCCAGCCGCCGACCGTCGGGGGGCTCGTCGCGCCGAGCTCGTTCGCCCCGGGTCCACCATGGCCGTCCACGGGCCGGGGTTGTCCACCGAGCCCGGATCCGGTCGCACCGCCACCGTGCGAGGCGCCGCCCCGGCGTGCCACCTCGGTCGACGTCGAGGGGGCCGGACGGTCATCACCCCGGGGTCCACCGCTGGTCAGCGGGGTCGGCGCGCCGGATGCGCGTTCATGATGTCGCCCTGGACGAACGTGGCGATCCGCCGCCCGTCCCGGTCGATCACCGCCCCCTGGCTCACCCCGTGGGTCGGGGAGACCGACACCGCCTCGGCCCGGTAGAGGAGCCAGTCGTCGGCGTGGGCCCGGCGGTGGAACCAGACCGAGTGGTCGAGGGTGCGGATCGACCCGGGTTCGGCGGTGACGGTGCTGCTGTCGTGCATCGCCATGATCACGAGGTAGTCCGAGATGAAGGTGAGCCCGCAGGCGTGGGCCACCGGGTCGTCGCCGAGCGGGTCCCGGACCCGGCTCCACAGCGGGTGGGCCCGCAGCGGGTGCTCCCCGTCCACCGAGGGGCCGAGCGGGCGCACCTCGAGCAGCCCGTCGACCGGGAGCCACACCGACATCGGGGCCACGCCGTCGGGCCCGGGGACCCGATGACCGTCGTCGCGCTGCCACCCGGCGCCGTCGTCCTCGCCGCCCGGCGGCCGGTGGAACGCGGTGGCCATCGTGGCCAGGGTGCGCCCGCCTTCGGTGATCGTCACCTGGCGGGTGACCACCGTCCGGCCGTCGCCGGTCGTCTCGACGGCGAAGTGCAGCGGTGACCCCCACGTCCCGGCGCGCACGAACGTGCAGTGCAGCGAGCGCGGCACGAAGCCGGTCCCGGTGGTGTGGGCGGCCGCCCGCAGGGCCAGGCTCATGGTCAGGCCGCCGAAGAGGAAACCCTCGCCGGCCGGCGTGGTCGTGTAGCCGCCCGCCGGGTCCGGGACCACGGCGTCGAACAGCTCGAGCAGCGTGACGGTCAACGCCCGGTCACACGGTGATGGGGACCGAGGCGTAGCCGCGAACGGTGCTCGTGTGGAGGCGGACCGCGCGCTCGTGGTCGACCTCCCACACCGGGAAGCGGGTCAGCGTCTCTTCGAGGGCGACCCGGCCCTCGAGGCGGGCCAGCGCCGCCCCCACGCAGAAGTGGATGCCCTGGCCGAACGACACGTGCCCGTCGAAGGTGCGGTGGATGTCGAAGCGGTCGGGGTCCGGGTACTTGCGCTCGTCGCGCCCGGCCGAGCCGGTCAGGAGCAGGACCTTCGAGTCGGCCGGGACGGTGGTGCCGTGGAGCTCGACGTCCGCCGTGGTCCACCGACCCTGGACGGGGGAGGGGGCCTCGTGGCGCAGGAGCTCTTCGACCGCCCCGGGGAGGAGTGCGGGATCGGCGGCCAGCTCGGCCCGGGCCCCGGGGTTGGCCGCCAGCTGCACGGCGGCCCACCCGAGGAGGCGGGCCACCGTCTCGGTGCCGGCGGTCACCAGCAGCTGCATGAAGTCGAGAATCTCCTCGTCGCCGAGCCGGCGGGTGGTCCCGTCGGTGTCGGCCGTCTCGACGACGGTGAGGGCGCTGATCATGTCGTCGGCCGGGCGGCGCCGGCGTTCCTCGAGCAGGGTCGAGTAGTAGCCGTGGAGCCAGATCATCGCCTCGAACGACGTGTCGTTGATCATGCCCTGGCCCGGCTCGAGGTGGAAGATCTGGTCGATGTGCCCCCGGACCTCTTCGCGCTCGTCCTCGGGGACACCCATGAGCGACGAGATCACCGCCGAGGGGAGGACGGCACCGAAGTCACCCAGGTAGTCGAACCCGCCCGAGCCGACGAGGGGATCGAGCAACCCGGCGCAGATCTGCCGCACGTGGTCCTCGATCTCGGCCACCCGCCTCGGCGTGAACGCCCGCGAGACCAGGCTGCGCAGCCGGGTGTGCTCGGGCGGGTCGAGGAAGATCATCATCTGGACCGGCGACGGGTCCGAGCTCATCAGCTCGAGGACGGTGCCGTGGGCCGAGCTGAAGGTCTTCGGGTCCCGGTGGGCCGCCTCCACGTCGGCGTGGCGGCTCAGGGCGTAGAAGTCGAACCGTTCGTTGCGGTAGACGGGTGCCTCGTCGCGTAGCCGGCGCCAGACCGGGTGAGGGTCGGTGTCGATCTCGGTGTCGAAGGGATCCCAGTAGAGGTCGTCGGTCATCGTTCAGTCGTCGGCGGCGGACCGCCAACCATACCGAGACCCGGGACGGTCGTCGGGACGACGGTGCCGCCGCCTCAGCCGACCGGCGCCCGCCGACGCCGCGACCGGCGCTCGACGAGCCCCGGCCGCTCGTGGACGGGGGACCAGGCGTCGTCGGAGGCCCACCGCCACCACCGTCCGAGACGGGTCCCGAGCCGATGGAGGCGGTGGCGTGCCGACCGGCGGTGACGGGGGGACATCGCTCCACTATACGCAGTCAACCTGCGGATATACGGGACGCAACGGGGGGTGGCGGCCCGGGGACCCATTGGCCGGCCCGGGCCGGTCGGCGCCGTCGTAGGCTTCGGAGATGCCGACCTTCGACCACACCAACCTCGGGGTGCCCGAGGGCGGAGCCGAGGCCGAGGCCAGCTTCCTGGTCGACGTCCTCGGGTACCGCCGGGTGGAGGCGCCGCCCGACATCGCCGCCCGGTTCAACCCGATGTGGTTCGAGGGTGACGACGGGTGCCAGATCCATCTGAGCGTCGACCCCGACCACCGCCCGGCGGCCCGAGCCCACACGGCGGTCCGCCTGGGTGACGACCTCGCCACCGCCGTCGAGCGCCTCGACGCGGCGGGGCTCGGCTACACGGTGAGCGACGGCGACGCCCGACGGGTGGTGTTCGCCAAGGACCCGGCCGGGAACCGCTGGGAGCTCATCGGGACCCTGCCGGGCTGACGGACCGCCGGCCCCGGCCCGGCCCGGCATCGTCGGCCGGGACCGACCGGATCGGTAGCATGCGGGCCCGCCACGACAAGAAGGGACGCTGCGCCACGTGCCGACCGACGGATCCCGGAGGGCCTGGGAGGACTGGGGAACGGTCAATCCGCTCTACGCCATCCTGACCGACCCCAAGTACCGGCACGGGGGCGACGTCGCCGAGTTCCTCGAGAGCGGGGTCGAGACGGTGGCCGTGCTGCTCGGGGAGGCCACCCGGCTCGGCCTCGCCGCCGACGGGCACGTGGCCCTCGACTTCGGGTGCGGCATCGGACGGCTGACCCGGGCGCTGGCCGACCACTTCGACGTGGTCGTCGGGCTCGACATCGCCCAGAGCATGGTGGACGAGGCCGACCGGCTGAATCGTGACCGCCCGCAGTGCCGCTTCCAGGTCAACGAAGGCCCGGACCTCGCCCGGTTCGCCGACGAATTCTTCGACCTCGTCCTCTGCCTGCTCGTGCTCCAGCACCTCCCCTCGACGGCGATGATCGAGGGGTACCTGGCCGAGCTCGTCCGGGTCCTGCGCCCCGACGGCACGCTGATCGTCCAGCTCCCCTCGAAGGTCCCGGCCCACCGCCCGCCCCGACCGCCGTGGAACACCCGAGCGGGTCTGCGCACCAGAGCCGCCCAGTGGCTCCGGGCCGTCGGTGTCAGCCCGGAGCTCTTGTACCGCCATCTCGACTGGGTCCCCGAGATGACGATGCTGGCCGTGGCCGAGGACGCGGCGCGACGGGTGCTCGAAGCGTCCGGCGGGAGGGTCGTCCACGTGACCGAGCCGACCAGCGACCCCGGCGGGACCGAGAGCCGGATCTACTTCGTCACCCGAGGTCCGGTCCCCGCCGGCGCGGGCGACTGACGCTCGGCCGATCGACGGCGGCGCCCCGGGTCTGCCGGTCAGTCTCGGCGTGCTCGAGGAATGCCCGGACCGCAGCACCCGTCCGCGCTACGGTCCCCCCGGCGGCGCGGCCGCCGGGGGAGGGACGACGCGATGGGCGCGGTGGGGAAGGTTCGCAATCCGTGGGGGGTCATCGGGCTCACGATCATCACCCTCGGCATCTACGGGTTGTACTGGCAGTACGCGACGTTCAAGGAGATGAAGGACTACGCCGGCCGGGGCATCGGTGGCGGTCTGGCGCTGCTGTTCGCCATCCTCCTCGGGATCGTGAACGTCTTCATGATGCCGGCCGAGGTCGGCGACCTCTACGCGGCGGCCGGGCGGGAGAAGCCGGTGCGGGGCCCGACCGGCTTCTGGATCTTCCTGCCCTTCGTCGGGTGGTTCGTCTGGCTCATCAAGACCCAGAACGCGCTCGACCGGTACTGGGAGAGCATGGGAGGCACCGCCGCCAGCTGATCTGCGGTGTGCGCCGCGCCAACCGAGCGCCTGGTCCGGCCAGGGCCGCTCAGTAGTATCGGCCGGTGCGTCGCCGGTGGACCTTCGGTGTACTGGCCCGGGACTGACCGTTGACCACCGGTGAGCGACCCGTCGGGACCGACGACCGTGAGGTGGCCGACGACGAACCGCCGGAGTCGCCGGGGCCCGCATCGCCCGTCGCCGCCGCCCAACCCGAAGCGGCGGTCCCGCCGCCGGGGCTCCGACTGGTGTGGCGCATCGGGGTGCTCGCCTTCGGCCTCCAGGCCGTCGGCCTCATCGTCTGGAGCTACCACCTGTGGACGCGCTTCGACCTGACGAGCGACTTCGCGACCTTCTACCAGACCTGGCACCAGATCGGCACCGGGCACCTCGACCCCACCCTCACGACGTTCGCCTACAACTACCCGCACTACGGGTACCCGTTCTGGCAGAGCCACTTCGAGCTGCTCATGTGGCCCCTCGCCCTGTTGTGGGCGATCGTCCCGAGCTCCTTCGACCTCCTCGTCGTCCAGGACCTGGTGCTCGCCGGGTCGGGTCTGGTGGCGCTCGGGTGGGCTCTCGACCTGGTCCGGCGGGACTGGCCGCTCTCGCGGCGCACCGGAACGTGGGTGGGGGCCGGTGTCCTGGTGGTGCTGCTCGTGAACCCCTGGGTGTACTGGACGGCCAGCTACGACTTCCACTTCCAGCCGTTCGCCACGCTCTTCGTGCTGCTGGCCGGGCGCGACATCTGGGCCGGGCGACGACGGGCCGCCGTCTGGGTGGTGCTCGCCCTCCTCTGTGGCGACGTCGCCGCCACCTACGTCCTGGCGCTCGGGATCTCGGCCCTCGTCGCCTCGCGGGCCACCCGGCGGTGGGGGATCGGTCTGATCGCCGCCAGCGTGGTGTGGCTCGCGCTGATCGGCCTGGTGGGGTCGGGCAAGGGCTCGTCGCTCCCGACCAGCTACGGCTATCTGGCGCACGGGACGGTGCGCAACGGGGTGCTCGGGCTCTTCGCCATCGGCACGGGGATCCTGTTGCACCCGGCCGCCCCGCTCCGGGTCATCCACGAGCGGCTGGGCGACATCGCCAAGTACGTGGCCTCGGCCGGGTTCGTCGGGATCTTCTCGGCCATCGGCCTGCCCATGACGGTGATCGTGCTCGGGGCCAACGGGCTGAACGCCTCGGCCGTGTTCGTCGGGAGCATCGCCAGCTTCCAGAGCTTGGTCGTCGTCGTGTTCTTGGCCGTCGGCGCCGCCGAGGTGCTGTGCTGGATCGCCGGGCCCCCCCGGGTCGGGCTCTTCCTGGCCGGCGCGGTCGGGGTGGTCGTGCTCGGCCTGGCCATCGGGTGGAGCGTCCACTGGACGCCCAAGGCGCGGACGCTGTCCAAGGTCGATGCGGCCACCGCCTCGAGGCTGGCCCGGGTCCTTCGGGCGGTGCCCGACCGCGCCGAGGTCATCAGCTCCCAGGGCGTGTTCGGCCGCTTCGGCAACCACGCCTGGGTGTACCCGTTCCTGGACGCGTTCGGGAACGGCCAGACGGTCCCCATCCGGGGCCACCCCGTCGTCTTCGTGTTCACCGACGCCGGGATCGAGCTGGCCACCCCGGCCCAGACCGCCGCCTCGGAGTCCTACGTCGTCCACACGTTGCACGCCCGTCCGTTGGTCGAGGTGGGCGGGGGGGTCACGGCCTACCTCTGGTACCCGCCGGAGGGCGTCACGTCGATCACGTTCCCGATGTCGTGAGGTCGGCTCCGTCTCGGTGAGACCCGGTCGGTGAGCCCGTTGCCCACCCCCCTCGAGGAGGCCCGCGGTCTCGGTCGCGCCGAGGCGCCCCGGACGAGGCCGTGGTCAACGTGGCTGTTCGGCGCCGCCCTGGCGATCATCGTCATCGTCGTCGCCCTCGTGGCCTGGTG